>Ga0307959_1000001_pt1 | contig 189468 bp, 173 predicted proteins | sample OrgLakmetagen494_FD_201813 | JGI IMG/M metagenome (GOLD analysis project Ga0307959, IMG submission 201813) | Saline water microbial communities from Organic Lake, Antarctica - #494 | ecosystem: Environmental > Aquatic > Non-marine Saline and Alkaline > Saline | place: Antarctica: Organic Lake...
AACACCCTGGCCGACGCCATCCTGGACCGGCTGATGCACAACGCCCATCGCTGGGCTCTGAACGGAGAATCAATGAGAAAAAGACTTCAGGATATTGACTGAACGTGAACACCCGGGGTAAAAACCTGGGTGGGTAATGCGTTAAGAAAAAAGGTGTTCACGTTCAACCGGAATGAGTGTTCACGTTCGCCGGAATATGCAAGCAGACGATGTTTCGAGATGCGACAACGCGAGTTCAGAAACATAGTCATCAACATTCACCTCCTCAGTAGAAAAATCCTTAAAGGCAGACCGCATGCCATGAGCGGTGCCCGTTTTGTCGGATTCCAAGTCTACAAACCCCGACCCGCCGGCCTTAATATCGGCCAGATGAATCTCTTTCACGGTCAAATTGAGTGCATTTTCACTCATTGTTTCTTTACCACGATATCCGGGAAAAACATAAGCGCCGCCATCTCGCGGCATCATCTTTAAAATCTCAAGAGCCCGTTTTGTCAGGGGCACTTTGTGACTCTTTTTCTTATCTTTCCGGCCTTTGATTTTCCATCCGGGAACAGTCCAGATTTTTTCCTTGAAATCGATTTCCGCCCATTCAGCAAAGCGTACCTCACCGGGACGAGCGGCGGTAAGTGTTTGAAACTCTACAGCCCTTGCAGGAATCGTGTCGCGCTGCTGTAGCAGTTCCCAGAACCGAGGTAGCGCTTTATAGCCTACGGCTGGCTGGTGCTCCTCTTCATGAATAGCGGCCGGTGATGCAAGAAAATATTCCAGATTGCCCCGCCAGCGTCCTGGATTAAGCCCATGCCGGAGTACCCCGTCATTTTGAACCATTTCACATATGTTGTTGATAGTAATTCGGACGCGTTCTGCAGTAGGTGTTTTCTCTAGCCAGATCGTATTGAGCGCCAACACAACATGCCTAGTTTCGATATCTGCCATGAGAATACTTCCGAGGAAGGGTAAGCAATAATCCTTAAGGTGTTGCTCAAGTCGACGCGCTTGCTTCTCTGGATTTACCCCCCCAAATTCAAGGCATTTTTTCTCAAAATATTGCTGTGCCACATCCGCGAACGTCCGTTGCTTTGCTTTATCAGCAATCAACTGCGACTTTGCAGCTCTTTGCGCTGCAATTGGGTCATATCCCTCGAATCGGATTTTATCTTTAATTTCACGCGCTTTATCTCTAGCCTTCGCCAGGGACACCCCCGGATATGGCCCTAATCCAAGATCGACACGGTGCTCTCCAATAACTGTCCGCAATATCCAAGAACGTGCCCCTACCGACGTCGGCTTTGTTGGTGGGCGACAATACAGACACAATCCTGAGACCCCACCCACTGCATGCAGTGTCGTGCAAGGGTCGCCAACTTTTTTACCGCTCTTCGCTTTTTTAACTGTTCCGTGAGAAAGCCGCTTTACCTGAAGCGCTCCCAGTTCCGCTGCCAATTTCGGCATTTCCCTATCCTCCAAACCTGATTGTCCCATCATCTGCCCCATCATTAACCGCGCTACTAGGTGCGGTCTGATGGGACAGAAAGATACAGGGAATTTAGGTTATAGGAAGTTTTCATAATACAGATCAGACAGTTAGCGACAACGCGAGACAGCATGCGACACGAAATCGGTGCCGCCTCCGGGCACCATTATTAGAGTTCAGATGAAACCCGCCTTGTGCGGGTTTTGTTGTTTCTGGCGTGATCGAATTCTCCACTAACCAGCCTGTCGGGCTGCGTGAGGTCGGTTGGATGGGGCGAGGAATTGGTAGATAATGAAATCCTCGCATACAGGAGCATCTGGAAAAGTGCAGTATCAGGGAATTTCCCAATGAATGCCGATCGCACTATTTACGATATTTCTGACTTCGATTCAGATCCTGTGAGGATCTCAACGGCACTCTTTCTGCTCACGATTGAGCGGTCAGATGATGATCTCCACAGTGAAGACCCTAATTCACTCCGGGAAGCGTTAAGCGGTATTGCAGAAAGCGATCTCGTCATTTTCAAATCGATCGTTGAGAATTCAGAACCGAAAAGCTACACGGCGGCCGCAAAAACGCTTACAGAGAGCTGGGAAAAGGAGTCTCACCGGAGAGTTCTTGTCCCCTTCATCCTCACTGCTGTGGCCAGTGGCAGGCTTTCACCCTCCGCCAATCACCTATTGCGACTGATCTCACGCATGGCCTTCGGTAATGAAGCCCCGCTCGTTTCTGTATTCGCTGAAATGACGGGCAGCTCCCTTACGTCTCCTGGTGATCCCTCATCCCTGGATTGGTGGCATGACCAGAGCACACCTCAAGCTCAGGATGTCTCAACAGTCTCCGCCGCCATGAACCCTCAACGCGCCTTACTTATTCTGGGCTTGCAGGGTGACGTGACACGGGATGCTATTAAGTCGGCTTATAGCAAGATGGTAAGGAGCCTTTATCCGGACCGTTTTGCTGCCCAAGAGGAGGAAACACTCAAAGAAGCTTCGCTTATATTTCGTGAAATTCACCTGGCTTATGAGCACCTCATTTCATGAAGAACCTTTATAAGCAGGCCAGGTTAAAGCTCTTTGAAGACGACCCGGTCATGCTCTCCGAGGCCGCCAAGGCTTGCGAGAACGGGGCTGATCGCGAGGCCATAGAAGGCATCTTATGCATCCCGGAGCGAAAAGCGGTCTACGATCGAACGGTTCGTACAATCCACCTTGTTGCTATGATCCAGCGCAACGCTTCGATCGAGCCGGGAAGCTTTGATGCAGTTTGCACTGAGTTTACCGGATCAGTTGCGGGGAAATCTCCGAATGAAGCCCAGGCTACAACGGGTCGCCCCACCCGACTCGCGACCGGGTTCATCCTGTTTTTCATTCTACTGATTGTATTCGTTGCCATTCTGCTATCTCAGCGTGAAACAGACGACGTCGAAATCATCGTCCCTTCAGAAGAATTGGATCAGGCCAACGAGCAAACCAAAACCGACCGTATAGAGACGTGGCAAGAGCGTTACTACGTGACTGCCGAGACCTTGAATGTTCGGAGCGACCCGGCCATTGGTGGAAATATTGTTGCTCAAGCCACCCGTTTCGATGACCTTCAAGTGCAGCGCCCTCTTGAAAGCGATACCTGGGCGAAAGTGACCACTGAGGACGGTACCGAGGGTTATGTCTCGATCAATTTTATTGCTCTTGGCAGAGGCGCAACTGCTTACCAGGAATATTGCACCCGGTCAGTAACACGGGTAAGCACTGGAAATACGTTTCAGAAGCCAGAGGATGGCCGTCACAGCCTGAACCTTGAGTCGCCGGCGAATTACGATATCGCGGCCAGGTTAATCAACCAGAAAGGACAGACTGTTTTCTTCGGGTATGTCCGGGCAGGAGAAGCCTATAGGTTTGATAATATACCCAGTGGGCTTTACAGGTTCAGGTTCGCCCTTGGCAAGAACTTCAGCGCCGATTGCGGACTCTTTACCGAGAACATGATTGTCCACGAGAACGACAATCCAGTCCTGTTCGACCCAACACTCATGGACAATAACTACGTCACTTCGGAAATCGGTATATTTTTCAGAAACTAGCGTTCCGAAATGCGATCAACAACAAAACCTTTTCCTACTACGACCACCGAGCACATCACCGAATTTTCAGGAGACATCTATGCTTTTCCCCTTTCTGGCCATTGCTCTTGGCCTGATTCTGCTGGTGTGGAGCGCCGGTAAGTTTGTTGAAGGGTCTGCGATAACAGCGGGACATTTCGGCATGCCGCCTTTGTTGATTGGCATGGTCGTAGTTGGCTTTGGCACTTCGGCGCCGGAGATGGTGGTATCCGCACTGGCGGCAACCCAGGGTAATCCGGGGCTGGCGCTTGGCAACGCCTATGGCTCGAACATCACCAATATTGCACTGATTCTGGGTATAACGGCATTGATCAGCCCTATTGCGGTCCATTCAGCGGTTATGCGGAAGGAGCTTCCCATACTCGCGGCGGTGACCGCTTTGGCCGCCTGGCAGCTCTGGGACGGTGAGCTGACTCTGGTTGATGCACTGGTGTTGCTGGGGGTTTTCTCTGTGTTGATGGCCTGGACGATCTATCAGGGCATGACGGCTAAATCCGATGCACTTGCGGCGGAGATTTCCGGCGAACTGGAAACCCGCTCTATGTCGTTGCGGGCGGCGGTAGGCTGGCTGATAGCGGGGTTGCTGCTACTGATTCTGAGTTCACGGTTGCTGGTGTGGGGCGCTGTGGACATTGCCCAGGCGTTTGGCGTCAGCGATCTGATCATTGGCCTGACGATCGTAGCGGTGGGTACCTCGCTGCCCGAGCTGGCGTCTTCCGTGACGGCGGCGCGCAAGGGTGAGCACGATATTGCCCTGGGCAATATTCTGGGTTCCAATCTTTTCAATACGCTGGCGGTGGTTGGCATTGCGGGTGTTATCAGCCCGATGCAGGTAGCCCCGGAAATCCTGTCCCGCGATATCATGGTGATGGCGGCGCTCACCCTGTCACTGTTTATTCTGGGGTATGGGTTTCGGGGGCCTGGCCGTATCAATCGGGTGGAAGGTGGCCTGTTGCTGGTGAGTTTTGTGGGTTACACCGCTTATCTGGTGTCCACTAACTTCGGGTGACCTGAACTAGCCCAGAATGCACTCACGGGAATACCTCTGACCCAGCTCCCGGCGCTGGCGTCTGAGGCTGTTGCCCCGATCATTGGAGTAACCTGCGCGCAGTCGCTGCTGGATTTTCCTGAGCCGACGCTGCAGCTTGTCGCACTGCTTCTTTGCCGCTGAGGCTTTGCTCTTGTTTCCCCAGCGCTCCGCGGGCTCGTCCCGCTCCAGCGTCTGTTGGACCTGTCGGTAAATGGCGCTGACTTTTTCACTCTGGCGGACGTTGCCAGCCATGGGAATCACTGAAGCGGTGCCCAAGGTTACTGGCTCCGGCTCACCGGTTGCAGGCGCGGTATCAGAAAAATGGGTAATGCCCTGGTCGTCTGTCCAGGTGTAAATCTCGGCGATCGCTGGCTGAGCCAGCATCAATAAGCACGAAAATACGAAATGCCGTCCTGGCATAAAGTCCACTCTCCTTGTGGTGTCGTTTGTCTGTCAGTTGTCCAGCAGCTCTATCCAGTGCTGCACGGGCACCTGTGCTTTGGTTTCCAGGTGCATCTGGCAGCCGATGTTGGCGGTGACGATGCGGTCTGGTTTATCGATGGTAAGCGCTTCCAGTTTATTTTTCAGCAAACGCTGGCTCAATTCCGGCTGAAGAATGGAGTAAGTTCCGGCCGAACCACAGCACAGGTGTTTATCTTTGGTTTCTGCCAGTTTTATACCTGCCTTACGCAACACCTGATCTACCACGCCGCTCTGCTTCATGGCGTGCTGCAGGGTGCAGGGGCAATGGAAAGCGACCTTTCCCGCATTGGATGTCACGTTTAGTTTGTCCAGATCCTGCTTGAGCAGGAAGGCGCCGATATCGGTGGTCAGTTCGCTGACTTTTTTCGCTTTCGCAGCATAGACCGGGTCATCCTTCAGCAGGTGACCGTAATCCTGCACCATGGCTCCACAGCCGGAGGCAGTCATTACGATGGCTTCGGCCCCCGCTTCAATGGCAGGCCACCAGGCGTCGATATTGCGGCGCATGGCATTTAGCGCAATTTCATGCTCTGACAGGTGATGATTCACCGCACCACAGCAACCGGCTTCGGGAGCTTCCACCATGGTGATGCCCAGGCGGTCCATCACGCGGGCAGCGGCAGCATTGGTGTTCGGTGTAGCGGAAGGCTGCGCACAACCTGCGAGTGCCAGCACAATGCGGTCGTGGCTGGATTTTGGCCAGGGGCTGGCTTTCTTCTTCGGAGGTACTTTGTCGCCCAGGACGCCGGGTAGCACCGGTTTGAAGAACTGCCCCATGCGAAGCACAAAGCCGAACAGTCTGCGGTTGGGAATGAAGCGGCCCAGCGCCCAGCGAATCCAGCGTTCTTTGGGCGCGCGGGGCATTTCCTCTTCCATGAAACCGCGGGTGATATCGATCAGGCGGCCGTACTTAACATCCGACGGGCAGGTGGTTTCACAGCTTCGACAGGTCAGGCAGCGGTCCAGGTGTTCGCGGGATTTTTCGGTGACCTCCTCGCCTTCCAGGAACATCTTCATGAGGTAGATCCGGCCCCGTGGGCCGTCTCGTTCGTCGTTCAGTTCCTGATAAGTCGGGCAGGTGGCTGTGCAAAAACCGCAGTGCACACAGGCCCGCAGGATGGATTCGGCCTCTTGCCCTTCGGCAGTGTTCGCAAATTGTTGAACCAGATTCGTTTGCATGGATTACCTGCTTTTAAACTCGGTGCTTTAGCGGGTGGATAACCCTACCCCGCCCGCTTTCAAATTTTGTGCTGACCGCCCAGCAGAAGTTCCGATGCGGAGCGGCTGGGGCATTCCCCCCGAAACTGTGCGGAGCCATGGATGGCGGAGCCCAAGCGTCACACGGATGTGCCGAAGGAGCGTGTTTCGGGGGGGATGCCCCAGCCGCTCTGCCAACTCCGTTGCCGCTTTCATAGCCAGCTGTACAAGCGCCCCGGATTGAACAGGCCATCCGGATCGAACGACTCTTTCAGTCGTTTCTGAATGGTCTGCAATGCCTGGGGCTGGGGGTGCATCACCTCATCGGTGCGGTCGCCGCCCCGGAACAGGCTGACTTGTCCGCCAGCGCGCTGTGCCATGGATTCCAGCCGGGCCGAATCCGCTTCGCCCCGGTACCATCTTTGCGATCCCGCCCAGTCGATCAGCCAAGGGCCATCCAGGTCGGGATTGGCTGCTGTGGAGCCGATAGAAAAGCGCCAGAGCGGTTCGTCGCCGGCAAAGAAATCGTGCTGCATGTGTTGCAGTTGCTGCCAGAAGGCGTTGCCCTGCTCCATCACTTCGCCGGACCATTTCTCGGCCGTGGCTTCAACCGCGGACATTGCTCCGGAGAGGCGAAGATAGACTTTGCCATCCACCCAGGCGGCGCCAGTGATCGGCTTGGGCTCGCCCGCTCGCTGGTTCATGTATTTGATGACATCGCTCAGGGCCATGTCTTCAACCAGAGTCAGGGTCATGGCCGGTTTTGGCATCACTTTCAGGCTGATTTCGGTGATGGCGCCCAGTGTGCCCATGGCACCGGCCTGAAGGCGAGAGGTGTCGTAACCCGCCACGTTTTTCATGACCTGGCCACCGAAGCGCAGGTGTTCGGCTTTGCCGTTGAGCAACCGAACACCCAGCACCTGATCGCGGACCGAGCCCGACCAAGGCCTGGCTGGACCAGACAGGTTACAGGCGAGTGTGCCACCCAGGGTCGAAGCATCACCAAAGCGCGGTGGCTCGAAATGCAGGCATTGCCCTTCTTCCGCCAGCGCCGCTTCGATGTCCTTGATGGTTGTGCCCGCACGAACGGTCATGATCAGCTCGACCGGGTGATACTCGACGATGCCGGTGTGCTTGCTCAGCTCGAGCGTATCAGCATGACGGTCGGCAGGGCGGCCCATAAAGGCTTTGGTGCCGCCACCCACAATATTGAGCTTCTGTTCTTTTTTGCGGGCGTTCAGGATCTGTTTCCTCAACGACTCTGATACATCAGCCATGCGCTACGTCCACCGTGTCATGGTTGTGTTGTTTGTATTCCAGAGAGCGGTATTCCTGGCAGAACTTGAGTGCCGGTACACCTTTACCCGGGTTCAGAATGCCTTTGGGATCGAAGGCGTTTTTGACGTCGTGGAACTGCTGCAGTTCTTCGTCTTTAAACTGCACCGCCATCTGCCGGATTTTTTCCACGCCTACACCGTGCTCGCCGGTAATGCAGCCACCCACTTCCACGCACAGATTGAGGATGCTGCCGCCGAAGGCTTCGGTACGTTCAAACTCGCCCGGCACGTTGGAATCGAACAGGATCAACGGGTGCATGTTGCCATCGCCAGCGTGGAAAACGTTGGCTACCCGCAGGCCAAACTTCTCCGACATCTTTTCTATTTCCAGCAGCACATAGGCCAGATGACGACGGGGAATGGTGCCGTCCATGCAGTAATAATCCGGCGAGATACGGCCAACCGCCGGGAAGGCGGATTTGCGCCCTTTCCACAGCAAGGCGCGCTCTTCTTCACTCTGTGAGGTTTTAACAGAGGTGGCGCCGAGCTTTTTGAACAGGGCTTCGGCCTGCTCTATGTGCTCCTGGACCTCTTCCTCGGTGCCGTCTACTTCACACAGCAACAGCGCTTTGGCGTCTCTGGGATAGCCCGCCTGAGCAAAGTCATCCGCTGCGACAATGGCGTAGCCATCCATCATCTCCAGACCGCCGGGAATGATGCCGTGGGAGATGATGCCACCCACTGCGTCGCCCGCTTTCTGGATACTGTCAAAACCGGCCATGACCACCTGGGCAACTTCAGGCTTGGGAAGCAGCTTCACTTTCACTTCGGTGATGATACCCAGCAGGCCTTCGGAGCCGGTTATCAGGGCCAGCAAGTCCATGCCACAGGCGTCCAGGCCGTCATTGCCGATCACTACCCGGTCGCCTTCAGCGGTGATCATTTCCACGCTCAGGATGTTATGAACGGTCAGGCCATATTTCAGGCAGTGCACCCCACCGGAGTTTTCCGCCACGTTGCCGCCAATGGTGCAGGCAATCTGGGACGACGGATCCGGGCCGTAATACAGACCGTGCTGAGCCACTTCCTCACTGATGGCGAGGTTGCGAACCCCCGGCTGAAGGCGTGCAGTGCGGGCCAGTGGATCAATCTCAAGCATGCGATTGAACTTGGCCAGCGACAGCACCACGCCCTCTTTATGGGGCATGGCACCAGCACTCAGCCCGGTACCTGCGCCACGGGCCACTACCGGAACACCGTGCTCATTACAGATGCGCATCACCCGCTGCACCTGCGCCGATGTTTCCGGCAGCAGCACCAGCAACGGCATTTCGCAGTACATGGATAGGCCGTCGCATTCGTAGGGCTTGATGGTTTCGTTGTCGGTGATGACAAAGTCCGGGTCGATGAACGCCCGGAACTTCTCCGCCAGCTCTGCTTTACTAATCTCAGGCCTGGTTGTCATAACAGCCTCTGCTTAGGGATATCATCGCTGTGACAGCGATTAACCACGTTTGGTTTCAAAATAATCGAGACCCGCCTGGGCAACGTCCATATCCTGTTGCGGCGTGCCGGAGCTCAATCCGATGCCGCCAACCACTTCGCCATCTACGATCACCGGCAAGCCGCCGCCCACTGAGCTGATGCGGCCACCGACCTCGGTGTGAATACCGAACGCCAGTTTGCCGGGCACATTCACCGCGTTGTAATCGTGAGTCGCCTTCTTCGCAGCCGCTGCCGTGAAGGCCTTGTCCTGCGCGATAGTCACGCTGGAGATCTTGCCACCGTCCATCCGGTCAAACGCAATCAGGTTGCCGGATTCGTCCACAATCGCGATGCACATGGGCACCCCGATTTCGCGGGCTTTTTCGGCAGCGCCTTCAATCAGGATTTTCGCTTCGGCCAGGTCCAGCCGGTTAATAGTCAACATACGTTACTCCTTGAGATTTAGCCGTAAACGAGATTGGGCAACCAGGTAACCACACCTGGAATCGCCACACAGATAAACAGGCCAAAGGCCTGGATGGCCAGAAAGACCAGCGCCGATTTGAAGATGGTACCCATGGTAATGTCTGGTGGGCAGACACCCCGAAGATAGAACAATGCATAGCCAAACGGCGGGCTAAGGAATGACATCTGCATATTCACCAGATACAGCACCCCGAACCACAGCACCACATCCGAGCCGTCAACGCCGGGCAAACCAAACAGACCCGTAAATTCCAGTGCCTCCACAATCGGAATGAAAATCGGCACCGCCAGCAGCAGGATACCCACCCAGTCAAGGAACATACCCAGAACCACCAAAAGCACCATCAGCAGAAGCAGCACAGCGTAGGGCGACAGGCCAATGCCCAGAATGGTTTCGGTAATGAAGTCCTGACCGCCCTGAAGGATATAAAACCCGACGAACACGGAGGCGCCAAACATGATCCACAGCACCATGGCAGACGCTTTCGCGGTCGTCACCGACGCATCTCTGAGCGTGGCAATGGAAAAGACCTTGTGCTTCATAGCCACCAGAATGGCACCGAATGAGCCAATACCCGCTGCTTCAACAGGCGTGGCAACGCCCCCGAATAAAAGACCGAGCACCAGGAAGACCAGAAACAGCGGTGCGATCAGGTCTTTCAACAGCAGCAGCTTTTCCCTCAGGCCGATACGCTCTTCTACCGGGATCGGTGGCCCCAGCTTCGGGTTAATCTTGGCGCGAATGCCGACATACAGAATGTACAGACTGGACAGGATCAGACCGGGGATGACCGAACCCAGGTAGAGCTCACCTACAGATTGCTGGGCCACCACCGCATACAGAATCGCGAGGATAGATGGCGGGATCAGTATGCCCAGAGTACCACCCGCCATGATCGAGCCCAGCGCTATCTGTTGGTCATAATCCCGTTTCAACATCGCCGGCAAGGCAATAATACCCATGGTCACCACGGCGGCCCCGATCACCCCGACCATCGCTGCAAGAAGGGTGGACGCCAGAATGGTTGCAATCGCCAGACCGCCACCGAGGCCACCCATCCATTTGTAGACCACATTGAACATTTCCTCGATGAGCCCCGCCCGTTCCAGCATCGAAGCCATAAAGATGAACAGTGGAATGGCCGCCAGGTCTGAGTTGGTCATCATCGGGAAAATACGGCTAGGGATGATGTTGAGCATCATCGAGTCGCCCACCAGGTAAATGAACGCGACCCCAAGACCACCGGTCACGAACGCCAGTGGCAGGCCCATCATCAGCAGCACAGCCAGTGAGCCAAACATAATGTAAGTCAGCGGACCGATCCTGACATCCGACATCAGGCCGGCGAGTTTGAAAAGGAACCTGTCATCGCTCCATGGGTCGTAAAACAGGATGTTGATGACTTCCACCAGCACTACAAAGCCGAGTGCAATCGTGGCAATGATCATCAGCCAGGTGCCGAGCTTGCCGATCAGAGGGTTGCCGGGGTTGGGATTGGGGCTGGTCATGGTATCTGAGCTCATGCGTGTTGCTCCCGGCCAAGTTTGACGAATATAACGATGTCCTTGAGAAGTTTGGACAGGCCAGCCAGGAACAGCAGCGTCGAGCCGAGCAACATAACGCCCTTCACGGGCCAATACTGAATGCCCCAGGTTTCAACGGTTCTTTCGTCCATCGAATAGGAGTTCTCAAGGAAGGTCCAGGAGGTAATCATCAACGCAATTGCAAACATGAAGAAAAACATGGATGTAAAAATATCCATGCCTACGCGACCACGGACCGGCAGGAAGTTGTAAACCACGTCAACCCGCACATGGGAGCCGTGAAGCAGTGCAAAGGCACCAGCCATCAGATATTGCATACCGAACAACAAAAAACTGGCTTCGTGAACCCAGATAGTGGGCTGGTTAAACGCATAACGCATCACTACCTCGAAGAAGTAGAACACCACGGCATTCACGGTCCAGAACGAGATGAACACGCCGGATTTTTCACTGAGCCAGTCCACTGCGTTAGTGAACCAGTTACTGGCATCGCTGTAATCAACGCTTTTTTTCAGTTCTGCTTCAATCTGCTGAAGCTTTTGGCTGGCCTCGGCATTCTTATCAATGGCTGTAACGCCGCGCTGGGAAAGCCAATGGTCCAGCGTCATCATTATCAGCGGCATCACAGCCAGCCAGCCCCAATAAAACCAATGAGGCATCACAAAGCCGAACGCACTCAGATCAGACATGTTGTTATCACCTTAATCACAGCGCAGGGAAGGGAGAGCGTGCTCCAAGAGACACTCTCTACCCTTCCCCGCTATTGGTATTATTATGAATGTGAAGGCTTACATGCCTTTGATGTCTTCCTCGTTTAGGTAGCCAACGGTCTCGTTCATCATGTATTCGAGCTGAATATCCAGAATGGCTTTGGCGTCTTCGTTCTTGTTGGCCCAGTTGAACCAGATAGGAATCGCGGCTTTACGGAACTCGTCCACATCGGCCTGGCTCAAGCGGGTCACCGTGTCACCGTCTGCCTTGAACTTCACCATCGCCTCAATATTGCGCTTCTGAATGGTCAGGTAGTGCTTCTGGGAGTATATCCGAACCTCGTCTTCGACCAGTTGCTGAAGCTTTGGATCCAGTGCATTCCAGGCACGGAGGTTGATGGTCAGATCCATCAGATCCACTGGCTGGTAAATGGACATGACGCCAGGAGGTCCGAACATGATGTAGTCGGTCACCTGAGAGAAGCCAAGCTCGTAGTTCACCGCCGGGCCGACATAGTCCGCCGCGTCGATGGTGCCCTTCTCAAGAGCCGGGAAAATGTCTGAGCCCGGCAGGCTGACGGTCGACACACCAAACTGCTGGAACACTTCCGCGACCATGCCGCCAGGCACACGCATTTTCATGCCCTTCAGGTCATCCAGACTGTTGATCGGCTTTTTGGAGTGGATGATGTTGGCATCGTGCTGGATTGGCCCGACGTAGAACAGACCGTACTTTTTGTAGATCTCACGGGTTTTTTCCAGCATGCCCAAGGAATAGAACATGATGTCCCACTGATGAGGCTGATCAGGGCCTGCCGGATAGGAAGACAGAAAGACCGAGGCCGGAATCTTGCCGGACCAATAGAGTGTGAACGGATTCATGCCTTGCAAAACGCCGTTGCGCACCGCTTCGAACAGGGCGTTGTTATCCGCTGCCACCGACTTCGCCGGATAGGGCTTGATAATCAGTTCGCCGCCTGACTTTTCTTTCATGCTGTCGGCCCACTCTTCGAAAAGATCGTAGCCAACCGTACCGGCATCCCAGACAGATTGAATTTTCCAGGTGGTTGCGGCCTGGGCCTGACCAACACTCATGAACGTCGCACCAAAGAAAGCAGCCGCCATCGCAACCGTTCTGAGGAATCCTCTTCGCGGGGTTGTATTGTTAATTGTCATCGACACATCTCCATTTAAATTTTTGTTATCTGCGTCAGGTAAACGCCGGCAACAACCGACATTAGAACGATATTCGTAGGCAGGCATGGTTTAGTCCAGAGGATTACTCACTGGTCAGACCAGTTTCAACAATGGCCGTTAGACGAATCGCCCGGAATAGGCCATATTTAAAGGCTCGGGGCTAAACCCCCTGTTTATAAAACGACAAAAAGTAACTGGTTAGACCAGTACTGTTTTTTTCAGGCGACACCATGGCAATAGCTCAGGAAATTTCCTTCAGACTTGAACAACTTATCCTGGACGGCGGATTGGCTCCCGAGCAGAAAATGCCCTCAGAGCGACAGCTCGCCACTCGTCTGGGTGTCTCGCGGGCGGTGATTCGTGAAGCTCTTCATGAATTGCAGGGGCGAGGAGTGATCGAAACCCGCCACGGCAAGGGGTCGTTCGTGTCGCGCATCGTGTCGGCAAACGACGAAACCGGCGACGAAGGCCCTCTTCTGCAGATGTTTAGCGGCCACCCCCGCACACTCTACGATCTGCTTGAGGTCCGCGAACAGCTGGAAGGTCAGGCCGCCTACCTTGCGGCGAAGCGTGCTACCGCTCAGGACCTTCACCGAATCACCAAAGCGTTTTCCGCGTTGGACCAGACCGACCCTTTGACCAATGCCAGGCCTGACCACAGTTTCCACCAGACCATCATTGAGGCTTCCCATAACCCGGTACTGGTCCACGTATTGAACGGGCTGAAGAATCTGATGTTGCTGACCGTGCAGGCCTCGGTGGCCAACCTGAACCCGAGAGAAGAAATGCGAAACAAGATCTCCAGCCAGCACAGGCGGCTCTATCAGGCGATCATGGCGAGAAAGCCGGAGGCTGCCAAACGCATGGCCACCGCCCATGTGCGGTTCGTTAGTGATTCCATGAGGGAGATAGAGCGACAGGGAACGAAGATTATCCGGTTTTCGCTGGATCAGCCGTTGCCGGAAAGTACACCCCGTAAACAGGAAAGTCCGACCCAGGCATAATTGGCAAAATACTTGCCTACACTTGCATACAGGGGTGAGTGATCCACAATGATGGTGATTTCCAAAATCACAGCCCGTAAACGTTGGACTTCCAATGACTGCCCCAGGAGCTCCCCATGGCGGAATCAGCGCCTTTGATCTGTAGGGATATTTACAAAACCTTCGACCAGCTGGAAGTGCTCAAGGGCATTTCTCTAGAAACAAAAAAGGGCGATGTTATTTCCCTGATTGGCAGTTCCGGCTCTGGCAAGAGTACATTTCTGCGCTGCATCAATATGCTGGAAACCCCCACCTCCGGCGACATAATCGTGCACGGCGACCCGATTCGGTTCACCAACAACCGCAAGGGCGAACGCATTCCGGCCGACAATAAGCAGGTGGAGCTGATCCGCGCGAAGCTCTCCATGGTGTTTCAGAGCTTCAATCTGTGGTCGCACATGACCGTGCTCGAGAATATCGTTGAGGCGCCCATTCACGTTCTCGGCGTGCCCAAAAAGGAAGCGATCGAGCGGGCTGAGGCCTACCTCAACAAAGTAGGCATTTACGAGCGTAAGGATTATTACCCGGCCCAGATGTCTGGTGGTCAGCAACAGCGGGCAGCCATAGCCCGGGCCCTGGCTATGGAACCGGAGGTTATGCTGTTCGACGAACCCACATCAGCTCTGGACCCTGAGCTGGTTGGCGAGGTTCTGCGGGTTATGCAGAATCTGGCAGAAGAAGGACGCACGATGATCGTGGTAACCCATGAAATGTCGTTTGCACGTGATGTGTCGTCCCAGGTCCTGTTCCTGCATCAGGGAGTGATTGAGGAACAAGGCACACCGGATAAGGTTTTCGACAATCCGGATTCAGAACGGATGAAGCAGTTTCTTGCTCCCAAGTTCTGAGTCGCAATGCTATCTTGACAATGAACAACGACACCATAAAGCAATAAAGGCAGACCCACTGCCAATGAAACGCCCACAGGGCAGACTACTGGAGAAGTCACTCATGAAAAAACTGATTATTGCAGCAAGCACGGCACTGGCAATGTTCGCAGGTGCCGCGCAGGCCCAGGACGTCCGCATTGCGTTCGACGTACCTTACGAGCCGTTTGAATACAAAGATGAGAACGGCAACCTGACAGGTTTCGAAGTGGAACTGGCAGAAGCCATGTGTGAAGAAATGGGTGCTAACTGTGAATTCGTCATTCAGGCCTGGGACGGCATGATTCCCGGCCTGATGGCCCGCAAGTTTGATCTGATCATGTCATCCATGTCGATCACCCCTGAGCGCGCAGAGCAGGTCAACTTTTCCGAGCCCTACTACAACACCCCTGGCGGCTGGTTCGCACGTGACGGTTTCGACACTGACGTAACCGACATGGACGCGATGGATGGCAAGGTTGTTGGCGTTCAGCGTGGTACCACCATGGACACCTACGTCACTGAGAACATGGACGGCATCGTTTCCATCAAGCGCTACACCACCGCTGACGATATGGTTCTGGACCTGGAAGGTCAGCGTCTGGATGTAGTCTTTCTTGACTACCCGGTTGGCGAGCAGACCATCCTGTCCAAAGACGGTTTTATTGAAGTTGGCGAACAGGTCAAGCTTGGCCAGGGTGTTGGCGTTGCCATGCGCAAGCGTGACAAGGAGCTGGCCGAACAGGTCAACGCGGCTCTGAGGGTGATCAAAGAAGATGGCACTTACGACACCATCATGCAGAAGTACTTTGCTTACGACGTGAAGATATAAAACAGGCTCCGGGTGGCCTTGCTGGCCACCCCAACTGACCGGACCTTCTCATGCTCGATCTGAAAGGCTATGGCCCGGCACTGATGGATGGTGCCATTGTGACGATGGAACTGGCCTTCCTGTCGCTGGCAGTTGCCCTGTTGCTCGGGCTGGTTGGTGCGTCGGCCAAGCTCTCGAAAAGTCGCGTTGCTGTGGGCGTGGCGACGGCCTACACCACGCTGATACGCGGCGTACCCGACCTGGTGATGATGCTGCTGTTCTACTACGGCGGTCAGGTTCTGGTGAACAAACTTTCTGACGCCATCTATGAGGCGTACAACATTGATTTCTTTTTTCAGTTTGACCCGTTTATTTCCGGCGTTGTCACCATCGGCCTGATCTTTGGCGCCTATATGACGGAAACCTTTCGCGGCGCGTTTCTCGCCGTAGAAAGTGGTCAGATTGAAGCAGCCCGTGCCTACGGATTCAGCCGCTGGCATACGTTTCGCCGCATCATATTACCGCAAATGCTCCGCCATGCCCTTCCGGGCATCGGAAACAACTGGCAGGTACTTCTGAAAACCACCGCGCTGGTTTCCATCATCGGCCTCACCGATATGGTGCGAGTGGCCGAAGAAGCGGCCAAGGCCGAGCGCATGCCCTTTCACTTTTTCATCCCGGTGGCGTTCGTGTACCTGAGCCTGACCGCTTGCTCAGAGCTGTTCATTCGCTGGCTCAACAAACGCGCCAATGTTGGCGTGGTACAGGGGAGCTAAGCCATGCCTGAATTTCTCTCGGAACTGCTCAGTAACAACGACATCTTCACCGGGCCTACGGTGATGGAGTATTGGGGCGGACTGGTGACCACGGTTCAACTGGTGTTTGTGTCGCTGATTCTGGGTCTACTTCTGGCCCTGCCGCTGGCTATTCTGCGCACCTCCAGAAACCCGTTGATCAACGCCCCGATCTGGTTATTCACTTACGTCTTCAGGGGAACACCCCTGCTGATTCAGCTATACATCATCTATTACGGCATCGCACAGATAGAGGGGATTCAACAGACCTTCTGGTGGGAAATCTTCCGGGAAGCTTTCTACCCGGCCCTGCTGGCATTCACGCTTAATACCGCCGCCTACACCACAGAAATCATTCGTGGCGCCATCCTGGCCACTCCGAACGGCGAGATCGAAGCTGCCAAAGCCTATGGCATGAGCTGGGCCCTGCGGATGCGGCGCATTGTGCTGCCCAGTGCCGCCCGTCGTGCGGTGCAGGCCTACTCCAATGAAGTCATTTTCATGCTGCACTCCAGTGCTATCGCCAGTGTCGTTACCATGGTGGACCTGACCGGTGCCGCACGAAACATCTACTCACGGTTTTATGCGCCTTTTGATGCGTTCCTCTTTGTGGCACTGATCTATATGCTGCTGACCTTTATGCTGGTGTTTGGGTTCCGCAAACTGGAAAACTATCTGCTGCGGCACCAAAGGCCTGTCAGCGGCTGAGCTAGGCTTCAATGACATTTCGGTGGAGCGCTAATGGAAGATCCCATGTCAGTGAAAGAACAGCTTTTTGGCGCCAATCGGGACTGGCTTTCCCATACTACCTCTTCCACAACCCGAATTACTGAAGAGAAGGTGCTTGTGCTGGACGATGGCACGGGCGTTCAGATGCAAGACGCCGGACTGCTGTATTTAACCCCGCCTGAGGGTCGGCCAAACCCCAACAGTGAGTCAGTGATTGTGTCCGCCGGGATTCACGGCAATGAAACCGCGCCGATCGAGGTTCTGAATGCCCTGGTAGACGAGCTTTTGGAGGGCCATTGGCAACTGGCCTGTCCGGTACTTCTGATTCTGGGCAACCCGCTGGCCATCGATCTGGGCAAGCGGTTTATGCACGTGAATCTCAATCGTCTGTTCAGCGGTGCTCATCGAAAACCCGAATACGCCAACCTGGCGGAAGCTGATCGCGCTCTGATATTGGAAACTGCCTGCAAGGGGTTTGCCGAGCGACACCACGACAATCTGAGCCACTATCTGAGCCACTACGATCTGCACACCGCAATACGCCCGTCACTGCGTGAAAAGTTCGCGCTCTACCCCTTCATTGAAGGTCGCGACGTGTTGGAGTCTCAGGTTAATTTCCTGCTCGAAGCCGACGTCGACACTCTGGTGCTGCAACACAAAGAAGGCACCACGTTTGCGTCCTTCACCTCGACGGCGCTGAACGCGGAAAGCTTTACGGTTGAGCTTGGCCAGGCACGCCCGTTTGGTCAGAACGACCTGAGCAAATTCGCCGGCATCAGCAATGCCCTGCGTCGCCGATTCAAAGGTGACAAGCCGCCGCAACCGAACCATTCATTCAGCCCGACGGTTTTTGAGGTGGTGCATGAAATCATCAACAGCGGTGACGATTTCCAGTTCCATGTGCCTGACGATGTGGCCAACTTTACCGCCTACGATCCCGGCACGGTGATCTGGGAAGACAGCGCCACCCACTACGCGGTGGGTGGCGTGCCAGAGGCAATCATCTTCCCCAATCGCCAGGTGCCGGTCGGCCAACGCGTCGGCCTGATGGTCAGGCCGGTGCGTTGACCGGGTCAGCCACCCGGCACTTGATGACGTAGATACAAACGGAGGGCACCACCAGCAATGTCAGCACCGTGGATGCCAGCAGGCCGGAGATAATAGCCCAGGCCATGGGCGGCCAGAGTGTCGAGCTTGAGAACGCCAGCGGCAGCAAACCAGCCACCGTGGTGGCGGTGGTCAACAGGATAGGTCGGGTACGCTGCTCCACCGCCTTGCGGACGGCGTCGCGAATCGCGTCGCCCTGTTCCAGCTGCCGATCCATCACATCCAGCAGAACAATGGCGTTGTTCACCACAATGCCCACCAGCGCGATCACCCCCAGCAAAGACTGGAAGCCGAAGGGCGAGCCGGACAGCACCAGGCCAGGGAAAATTCCCACTGTGGCCAGGGGCACGGTCAACAGGATAATCCCCACCCGCCGGAACGAGTTGAACTGCAGCAGCAGGAAGAACAGCAGCAACAGCAACCCGATGGGCGCGGTTGTCAGCAACGCATCGTTGGCCTCACCGGAACCCTCTGCATCGCCCCCCAATTCCAGCCGGGTTCCTGCCGGCAAAGGGTTTTCCGCCAACGCTGCGTTCAGCCCTTCCAGAGCCTGGTTGAAGCCGTAGCCCACCAGCAGGTTCGACCACACTGAATTCATGCGGGTACCGTTGCGCTGGTAGAGCGCCGCAGACTCCCAGGAAGTGTCCACTGACGCAATGGCCGACAGCGGAACCGCATCACCCTGCTCGTTGTAGATGTTGATCGACAGCAACCGGGACAGCGGCAGGTTGATGCCCTCACGGGAGCGCAACACCAGCGGAATGGGGTCATCTTCCTGCCGGTATTGTTCAGCCACCACCCCAAAACTCTGGCCGTAAAGGCTTTGAGCGACATCCGAACGGTCCAGCCCGAAACGCGCGGCACTGGCATCATCTACATTGATGGCGATACTGGGCACACCCAGGTCGAGGTTGTGGCGCACGTCCACCGTGCCTTCGACCCGGCGCAACGCTGAATAGACCTGTTCCACCGCCCGCACCCGGGTTTCATCATCGGCGTGATAGACCCGGATCTCGACCGGGGCCGGGCGGGGCGGGCCCTGCCCGAGAATGCCCACGGTCACTTGCAGCTCCGGAAATTCATTGCGGGCGTGATCGCGTATCCAGCGGACCATGGCAGTCGTGTCCTCAAGGGTCGGTGTTTCAACCACGATACGGCCACGGTTCGGCGCTTTGGGCTCCCGCTGGAGGTTGTAGTAGAAGCTGGGGCCGGTGAAACCGGTGAAACGGTGAATCTGCAGGGCATTTTCCCGGGTGCGGATCGCCCGTTCCAGGCTGGCAGCCACTTCGGAGGTACGTTCAAGGTCTGTGCCTTCCGGCATATAAAGCTCAACAACCACCTGCGGGCGGTCAGCATTGGGGAAAAACTGCTTTTTCATGAAGGGCGTCATGGAAACGCTCGCCGCGACCAGTACCGTACCTGCCAGAATGAGCGTGCCCGGCCGCCGGGACACCAGATTGCCCAGATACCGGGCCAGGCCGATCAGCCGATCTTCCTTCGCCAGGTCTTTACGGGGCTTGAGAAAACGGGCTGCCAGCAACGGCACCACTGAAATCGCCAACAGATAACTGACCGACAGGGTCAGCATGATCATGACCGGAACACCGCGGGTGAAATCCGCCGTGCCACCCTTGGACAGCAGCAGGGGCGCAAACGCTGCCAGGGTGGTTCCGGTGGAGGCGCCCAGCGGTCCGGCCAGTTCTTTTACCGCCTGGGTCAGCGCATCGAACCGCTGCATGCCGGTGTCCAGATAGCCCTGAATGCTTTCAACAATCACGATGGCGTTATCAATGAGTATGCCCAGCGAGATCACCATGCCAATCACGGCAATCTGATGAAGCACGCCACCGCCCAGGTCATACAGCCCGATGCTGATCAACGCCACCATGGGCAATATTGACGCCACCAGCAGCCCCATGCGAATGCCCATGCCCGTGAATACCACGGCAACAATGATGAGCACAGAAAGCACCAGGCTCCAGGCCAGGTTGTCCAGCCTGTCCATTACCTTGTCAGGCTGGAAGAACATTTCCCGGATCTCATAGGGCGCGAAGCTGTCTTCAACCAGTGCCAGACGCTCCCGCACCCGCTCCCCGAAACGGATGGCGTCGGTCGATCCTTCTTCCATGTAAAGCGACACCAGCACCACCCGCTCGCCGTCATACCAGGCTTCCGGCTGTCGCGGTTCGGCAGGCCCTCGCCACACGTTAGCCGCAGCCGCCAGGGGCACCTGGGAGCCATCCGGCAATTCAATGGGCGTGGCACGCAGGGCATCTATGCTGGTAAATTCGCTGTTGGGCAGCACCGATACACGGCGCCCTTCCGACACTATATAACCGCCGGGAATGGTCTGGTTGCGCTGGGCCAGGGTCTCCAAAACGCGTGCAGGCGAAATACCCAGCTGATACATGGCGGCATCGTCCAGTGCCAGGGTGACCTGCTCATCCGTGTCTGCTTCCAGCTCAACCCGGGACATGCCCCGTATGTCCGCAACATTGTCTTTCAGGCGCTCAGCGACATCACTCAACTCTGCCACGGAAGCCGAACCACTGACGGCCAAAATAATGGCGGGAATATCGATCATCCGGTCGTCCAGCACCATCTGACCAACGTCATCGGGAAATTCCAGCCGCGCACGGTCCATGGCCTGACGCACTCGGTCCCAGGCCGCATCCGTTTCGTAAATGGTGTCATTCAGTCGCACCCGGAATACGGCCACGCCGGTGCGCCCGGTGGTCTGGGTCCAGTCAATCTCCTCCACCTGGCGCAGCTCATCAGACAGCGGGTCCACCACCAACCGGTTCACCGCTTCGGCACTGGCGCCCGGATAACTTACGGTAATCAGCCCGGCCCGATAGGGGAACGAGGGGTCTTCCTGCCGCGGCATGGTGCTGTAGGCGGCAATGCCCAACACACCCATCATCACCACAATCATGCCCAGCAATCGCTGGAATTTGAGCAGGCGCGGAGTCTTCAACGGTTGGGGAGCCTTCAGCGGTTCGAAAGCCATTAGCGGACCTCCACGGCATCGCCGTTGGTCACCCGCGTCATGCCGGCATAGATCACCTGATCGCCGGTGGTCAGATCGCTGGAAGCCACCACAACCCGCTCGCCGACAATTCTCTGTACGGTCACCGGAACCCGACGAGCGATACCGTCAGCAACCCGAAAGACACTGGCACCGCCGTTGTATTTCATCACCGCCAGCATGGGCACTGTGGTAGCCGTGAGGGTGGTTGGGGTAATACCCACTTCAACCGGCTCGCCCGGCTCCAGCGTGTTCACCGGCAGGCTCACAAGTACCGGATGAAGTTCGCCCCGCACACTCCCGGCCTGGGCGATTTCGACCACCGACCCCTTCACTGGCGGTTGGCTGCGGTCCTGTACGGACCAGACGGGCAATGCATCGCCCAGCGATACGTGGCTCAACAGGTAAGCTGGCACCCGAACCTCTACTTCACGGCCCTGAGGGGAAGACAGTCGCAACACCGGCTGACCCAGACCGACAAATTCATCCTGCTCCACCAGCAGAGCTTCCACTCTTCCGGCAAACGGCGCTCTCAGCTCGCTTTCCTGCAGTAATCGGGCAGCCTCCGCCAGGGAGGCATTGGCCGTTGCCATACTCGCCCGCAGGCTATCCCGGCGAGACGCGAGTTGCTCCAGGGACTGTTCTGAAACCACACCGCGCTCATGCAGGCGGCGTGAGCGTTCCCACTCCCGCTGGGCCTGATCAAATTGGGTCCGCAATTCCTCCAGTCGTGCTGCCGCCGAGTCCCGGGCCGGCTCAAGTGCCGGGTTATATACCCGTGCCAGCAGGTCACCGGCTGCTACCTTTTGCCCCAACTCAACGGCCTGCTCCTTAAGCGTGCCGCTGACCTGAAACGTCAGTGTTGCCCGTTGGGCTGCCTGAACAATACCGGAGAAACGCAGTGACACGCCTTCCGTTTGCCCGCCGGTTACGGGTGCCGTGCGCACGGAAATTACCTGACTGCCCTGCTCTGCTGAGGGCTCCGTGGATTTGCAGCCCGCCGCTAGTAGCAGCATTGCAGCCATCAATAAACCAATCAGAGGATTCCGGATAGTCATTTTTTACAGTCCTTTTAAAAGAGTCCTTTCTTTTATTTAATCAAAGTCGAATATCGGCATAATGTCATTCTTTGACAAATTGTCAATAATAGGTTCTCATTTACCTCATCCTATTACTGATACTGCCAACCCGGCATTGGAAATCCATGAGCGAACCGCTGAAAACCCGGAGAGAAAAAGAAAAGCAGGCCAGACATGACGCGATACTGGATGCAGCTGAGCTGGTTTTTTCGGAGAAAGGCTACGAACGCACGTCCATGGATGACATTGCCCGCACGGCCAGCCTGAGCCGGGGGTTGCTGTACGTTTACTTCACGGATAAAGCGGCCATTCAGCGGGGCATCATGGTGCGGGCCGGCCAGAGTCTTCACCACCGTTTTGAAGAGGCAAGAAACACGGCCAGTAACGGCCTGGCGCAGATTTCCGCCATCGGCCACGCTTACTATCAGTTTTACCGGGAACAGCCGGACTATTTTTCGGCGCTGACCACCGCTTCAACGGCCATGACCGCAGCCGATGCAGAGCAGGCGGCAGCCATGCAATGCTCCAAGGCTGAAACCATGGTGCAAATGGTAGAGTCGATTCGCCTGGGCCTGGAGGATGGCACGATCAGCCGCGAGCGCGTTCAGGACCCGGTCAAGACCGCGCTGTATCTTCGCGGGTCATTGCACGGCGTGATCATGCTATGCCAGAGCGAGCAGAGAGAAATACACGAGGTGGACGGCGAACACGGACTACCGGCTGAATCGTTGATCCGCCACACCATGGACATGCTGACAAAATCCATCGCTACCTGAACCGCCCCGGGCAGCGTCAACGCTGGAAATCGTAGATCGGCCCCAGCCCCAGAATACCGGTCAGCCCGTCAAGCGCCTTGCGAACTTCGTGAAGCAGCACCGGGTCGCCCAGATCGGCCTGAGTAAGCTCGTCGCGATAGTGAGTTTCAACCCACTCAGTCAGGCGCTCATAGAGCGCATCATCCAGCAGCACACCCTGATTGACCGCCTTAAGCTCGTCATCACTCAGTACTACCCGTAACCGCAGGCACGCAGGCCCACCGCCGTTGCGCATGGACTGTTTGACGTCGAACACTTCCACCGAGGTGATTGGCCCGCCGCTGTTGACCAGTGAGTCCAGATAGCGGCTCACACTCTCTATTTCACGACACTCGCCCGGCACCGCCAGCATCATGCCATCGGGGGTGGCCAGCAACTGGCTGTTGAACAGGTAAGATGCCACCGCATCCGCCAGCGGCACTTCACCGTCAGTGACTCTGACCGCCTCAAGCTCCACGCCCTTCAACTTCGCGCGAATATCGGCAAGCACCTTATCCTCATCCAGAAATGCCATTTCGTGGAAGAACAGAGTATTGCCATTACCGACAGCGATCACGTCATTGTGAAACACACCTGCATCAATTGCCGCCGGGTTTTGCTGGGCAAAAACAACGCGTCCCTCAGCCAGGCCATGAAGCCGCGCAACTGCCTGGGACGCTTCCAGCGTCTGCCGGGCCGGATAGAGTTTGGGCGCCGGTGCCAGCTCATTAAAGGCAATCTGGCCGTAAACGAACAACTCCACACCGGGCTCACCATAACCGCCGCACAGCCGCGTGTGATTAGCGGCACCCTCGTCGCCAAACTGGCTCACCGAGGGCAGCGCCGGGTGATGGGCAAAGCAAGCCTGGTCAGAAAAGATGGCTTGCAGCGCCCGGCCCGTCAGTGAATGCTCAATCGAGCGATGGAACTTCGCACTGAGATTCGCCGGCGTGAAATGCACCCGATGGTCGGCTGTGTCGGCACTGGGCGACACAGTTGCCGCGTTCGCCGTCCACATGGTGGACGCCGACGACACCGCCGCCAGAATGGACGAATCATCTTTCGATGCCGCCTGCAGAACGTCGGCGTCAGAGCCGCTGAAACCCAGCGCTCTCAGGGTTGGCACATGCGGCCGCTCGTGGGGCGGCAAAACCCCCTGCACATAACCGCGATCCGCCAGCCGTTTCATTTTGGCCAGCCCCTGAAGCGCCGCTTCTTTCGGATTGGACACCGCGTGAACGTTGGACTTGGAGGCCACGTTGCCCCAGGACAATCCGGCGTAATTGTGAGTCGGCCCTACCAGGCCGTCAAAATTGGCTTCTACCGCGTGTCTGGCCATGATCGATTCCGTCAGTCGAAGTTAAGTCCCGGTGCTAGCGAATCCGGCATCTCGCTTTTTTCTGCCTCCAGCGAGGCCATGGGCCATGCGCAGTAATCGGCCGCGTAATAGGCGCTGGCGCGATGATTGCCGCTGGCACCCACACCGCCGAAGGGCGCCGCGCTGCTGGCACCGGTAAGAGGCCGGTTCCAGTTCACTATACCGGCGCGGACTTCCTCGGTCAGCCGGACGTAGAGCGCCCGGTCATCGGTGAGAATGCCTGCGGATAAACCAAATTGCGTGTCGTTGGCCAGTGCCAGCGCGTGATCAAAATCCTTGTACCGATGAACCGTCAGCAAGGGCCCGAAGAATTCCTCATCCACCATTTCAAGGCCCGTCACATCGATAATGCCAGGCGACAGCAGACCCGTGCCCGCCTTCAGGCGCGTCATTTCCAGCAGGGACTGGGCACCTTTCTGCAGAAGGCTCTGCTGGGCTTCAAGCAATTTATCCGCCGCATGGGATGAGATCACTGATCCCATGAACGGCTGTGGATCGGCGTCGAACTCACCCACCGTGATCTGGCTGACTACGCTGACGAAACGATTAAGGAAACGGTCGCCCTGCTCACCTTCCGGCACCAGCAGACGCCGCGCGCAGGTGCAGCGTTGCCCTGCGGACAGGAATGCTGATTGCAGAGCATGATGTACCGCGCCATCAATATTCGCGACATCCTGAACAATCAGCGGATTATTGCCGCCCATTTCCAGCGCGAGGATTTTTTCCGGCTGGCCGCCAAATTGCCGATGCAAAAGATGGCCAACGGTAGAGCTGCCGGTGAAAAACAGTCCATCAACACCGGGATGGGCAGACAACGCCTTGCCGGTGATAGCCGCGCCCTGAACAAGGTTGAGGACGCCACCCGGCAGACCCGCTTTCTCCCAGAGCCTGGCCGTGAGTTCCGCCACACCCGGGGTCAGCTCACTGGGCTTGAACACCACCGTGTTACCCGCCAGCAGCGCGGGCACAATATGTCCGTTTGGCAGATGGCCGGGGAAGTTGTAGGGGCCAAACACGGCAACCACACCATGGGGCCTGTGCCGGAGTACGGCGTGACCGGCAGGCACATCGGACTCACTGTGGCCGGTGCGATCATGATAAGCATTGATGGAAATTCCGATTTTACCGATCATCGCCGCCACTTCCGTCCGGGATTCCCAGAGTGGTTTTCCGGTTTCCAGGCCGATCTGATGCGCCAGGGGCTCTTTATTGGCCTCAAGCTCTTTTCCAAACGCCTCCACAATGGCCTGCCGGTCTCCAAACGGCGTGCTGCGCCACTCGAGGAAAGCATCCCGTGCTTCACGCACCGCCGCATCAATATCCTCAAAACTGGCGCTTGTGCCCGACCAGACCACATCGCCGGTTACCGGCTGTGCGGATTCGAATTCATCGCCATGGCCCTGAATCCAGACTCCCCTGATGTACAAGTCACCGGTAAGGCTATCCATACAAAGACTCCTTATGTAAATATCGATTCATAGACTCACGCCCGGGAGGACCTGCCGATATGATTGGCTTTACTGTTTTGATTATTGGGATTAAGCCCCGTGTCCTTCAAGGGCGCCAAACGAACCCGGTCGCCGGCTTCAACCTCCAGCGCCCGGGCCACTGACTCACTCAGGCTGATGGTATCAATGCTGACGCAATCAGCAGGCACCGTGGTTACCCGAAAATTATGGAACGACCCGTTACAGACCATTATCTCGTCCTGACGTCCCTGCTCTGGTACGGACGCCTTTGAACGGATCATCACGATCCGGTCAGTGGAGTCGCGAATGGTGCGAATGTTGTGAACGAACGCCTCGACCACCGGCCCGCCGTCAAAAATATCCACCATGCCGTTAAAGTTGAAGCCTTCAGCCTGCAGCATTTTCAGCGCCGGCGCCGTGTTGTCGTGCACCCGGCCGATGACCGCACGGGCTTCGTCCGGCAGCATCGGCAGATAAATGGGAAACTTCGGCATCAGTTCCGCAATGAACGACTTGTTTCCCAGCCCCGACAGGATATCCGCCTCGGTAAAATCCATATCGAAGAACTGTCGCCCCAGGGCATCCCAAAGCGGGCTGCGGCCTGACTGGTCTGACACGCCCCGCATCTCCGCAAATACTTTCTCGGAAAAATGTTTGCGGAAATGGTCCAGAAACATGAAGCGGCAGCGGGATAACAGCAAACCATTGCCGCCGCCACGATGGGAGTCAGACAACAGCAGTGAACAGATTTCAGACGTGTCCGTCATGTCGTTGGACAGGTGCAGAGTGGGGGTTCGCACATGCACACCCAACTCCCGTGAGGCATTCACGGTAACGCTCAAGCGGTAATTGTAGAACACCTCATCCAGGCCGACCCGCGCCTGAATACCGCTGATACCCACACATTGTTCAAGCTCGGTATCCTCAAGCGCGAACAGGTACAGGCCCGCTTCCGGTGCGCAACGCTGATCGAAGGTGTCCCGGGCGTGGCGAATCTTGCGCCGGAGCAGGTCCCGGTCTGCAGGCAGTGTAGTCAGGCCCTTGCCGGCCGCTTGCGCCATGGCGTAGAGCGCCTCCAGATCACTTTCCTGCAACGGACGAATTACCAGCATGGTGATCTCCTGAGCTTGCGTGTCGGATTCCGCGTCAGTGTCATAGCGGCGACACCCGAACCGGCTCACCCGCATCCAGGCCCAGGCAGTGCCAGGCTTTCACAGGCACCTTGAACTCTCCAGCCAGTGTTTCTGCCATCGACGTCACGGTGCAGCGAAAATGCGCCCGGGTGCCACCGGCAATCAGGCACAGCTCTCCGTCTTCCGTCGGGTTGCCGTGCAGCGTACCCGGAAGGCTAGCGGCAATGGTCTTCAGGCTGTCTGTCCGTGCCTCCAGAACCGGCCCGGCATCAAAAATATCCAGATAGGCCCCGGCGCGGAAGCCTTCACGCTGCAACAGTTCATAGGTTGGCCGAGTTTTCTCGTGTGCCTGCCCCAGCGTGGCTTGAGCCTCCGGCGTGAGCAGGGCGACGTAAACCGGGTTCGGGGGCATCAGCTCGGCGATAAAGGTTTTACTCAGCGCGCCGGAATGCTGATCTGCGGTTTCGAAATCCATATTGAAAAAATGCCGACCCAGGCTGTCCCAGAAGGGCACCTCGCCGCTTTCTGTCTGCACACCCTGAATCTCTACGACCGCATGGTCTGTGAACAGATGCCGGTTGCTGGCAATAAACATCATCCGCGCCCGGGATAACAGTTCGAATGCATCGGTGCCCCGCAGATCGGGGTCGATGGTGAACGCGCATAGCAGGGTGTGATCGGTCAGAGCGTGGGACGGATACAGGACATTCACCCGGCGGGATACCCCAAGTTCGTGGGAGGCGTGTATCAGCGCATCCTGCCGGTAGTTGTAAAAAGGCTGTCCGTGCCCGGCCCGCGAATCAATACCGGCTACGCCACGCACCACCCCGGTATCCGTGTCTTCCAGTACAAACAGAAAACGCAGGCTTTCATCCGGGTCATTGGTGCCATCAATGGTGCCGTCAAGGGCGCCCGCAAAAGCGCGAACCGACTGCTCAATTTTCTCCGCCAGCGCTTCGTCTTTTCGGGGCAGGGTCGAAGACAACCGGGGGCCAACGCCCCCGACCAGTTCCAGAATTGCCTTCAGATCGCCCGGCTGTGCCGGTCGCACCAGCCACATAAGCGGCTCCTTGGTTATCGGCTGCAAACCTTTTTAACGGCCGCTTCAAAGCGGGTCAGTGCTTCATCTATGTCCGGGTCTGGAATGATCAGAGACGGCGCAAGGCGGATCACATTGGGGCCCGCAATCAGCACCATTACGCCCTCATCAATGCCAGCAGCCAGGAACTCCTTGGCCCTGCCCTGCCATTCTTCGGCCATCACGCAACCCAGCAACAGCCCGGCGCCGCGCACTTCGCTGAAGACACCGTAGCGTTCGCCGATGTCCATCATGCCCTTGCAAAGTTTTTCAGAGCGGGCCATCACGCCCTTCAAAATATCGGGCTGGCTGACGGTATCCACCACCCGCTGGGCCACCGCACAGGCCAGCGCATTGCCGCCGTAGGTGCTGCCATGGGTACCGACCCCCAGACTATTAGCGATGGCCGCGGTTGTCAGCATGGCCGCCACCGGAAAACCGCCGCCCAGGCCTTTGGCGGTGGAGAGAATATCGGGGGTCACGCCGTATTTCTGGTAGGCGTAAAGGTGGCCGGTGCGGCCAACACCGGACTGAACTTCATCAAACACCAGCAGCGCATCGTGCTTATCACACAAGTCACGCAGGCCCTTCAGGAAGTCTTCGTCGGCAGGCATGACGCCGCCCTCTCCCTGAATCGGCTCGACGACGACTGCGCAGGTCTTGGCTTTGGAGATCAGTTTCTTCACCGATTCCAGGTCGTTGAAATCCGCATGATGAATGCCTCCCGGCGCCGGCTCAAAACCTTCCAGGTATTTTGGTTGACCGCCCACACTGACGGTGAACAGGGTGCGGCCATGGAAGGCGTTTTTGAACGCGATGATTTCGTTTTTTTCCGGGCCGGTATGCTGCCAGGCGTATCGTCTTGCCAGCTTGAATGCTGCCTCGTTGGCCTCGCCGCCGGAGTTGGCAAAAAACACCCGCTCGGCAAAAGTCAGATCGCACAGGGTTTTGGCCAGGCGCAAAGCAGGCTCGTTCGTCATCACGTTCGACAGGTGCCAGATTTTCTCCGCCTGATCCATAAGGGCGCTCACAAGCCCCGGGTGAGAATGCCCGAGGCACGTGACGGCGATGCCGCCGGCAAGGTCGATGAATTCGCGATCTTCCTGATCCCAGACCCGGGAACCTTTGCCGATGACCGGAATCACCGCCCCCGGCGCGTAATTAGGCACCATGACTTCATCAAACAATTCTCGACTGACCGGCTGCTTATTCATCAGATTCTCTCAAACGTGAAACATATTTAGCTTTATTTATAGTACGCCACTCAGGGCATCAACACATCCGGAGAACCCACAGCATCGAGCTCGATCACTTCCGATGGCCGCGCCTGTTTCCTTGCCATCAAGGCTTTGGCGATCAGCTTGTACGAATCCAGGTCGAACGTAACCGCCTCGCTGCGCAGTGAAAGACCATCCAGTTCCTGATGGTCGTGTACCGTGGCTACATGCATCCAATTGTAGACTATCAGGATATCCGTACGGTCACGTTCCGGGTTGCGCTCAACCACACCAACCGGTCCTTGCCAGGGCCAGGTTTTTAGCCGCAGGCTATGGAAGGCAATCTGCATTCTCAGGTTGTATCTCACCCGGTCTTCGCCACCGTCGCAGGCGCCTTTGCAGCGCCCGAGCGTGCGCTGAAAGCATGGGCCATCATGATCCGGCTCCAGACTCAGCAGTTTGTTGCAAAGATCGTTCTTGGTGGCGATACCGCTGAGCGCGCTCTCGGCATCTTTTTTACTGCGAAACAGCCCGAAGTAGTCCCCCAGCCGCTGAGGCTCAATTTCCCGCACCAGACGGGCCTGAAGATACCCTTCCCTATTTTCTGTCAGCTCGATACTCACCAGGTTCTTGGCCGCCCGCGAGCGCCGGTTGAAAAGCGGCTTCATCTGTTTGATCTGTTTCAGCTCGAGCAGAAGAGCACCGAGCTCTCCCGCGGTTTCCGTCCAGTCCACCCGCCGCAGGCTTTCCGAGATTCGCACGCCCCGGCTGGTATTGTGGTCCCCGGAGAAATGCGAAGCCACGCGCTGGGCAATGTTGGTGCTTTTGCCCACGTAAAGCAGTGCGTCGTTTTCGCCGTAGAAACGATAAACGCCTGGCGCTCGGGGCAGATCACGGAGAACATCTGTGGGCAGATTGGAGGGAATACTGGGGCGCTGGAGCAGGGCTTGAAGGGCAGCTGCAAACGTCTCCTGCCCGTGATCCTCCAAGGCATGCTCGAAAAACGACAGCATGGCAGACACGTCGCCCATGGCACGATGGCGCTGCACCTGCGCAAGGCTGTGGCGTTCGATCAGCGCGTCCATATTGTGACGACGGAACTGCGGATAGAGCTTGCGGGACAGCTTGACGGTACAGAGCACTTTCGCTGTAAAAAGCCTGCCGAGCCGCCGGAACTCGGACTTGATAAACCCGTAATCAAACCGGGCATTATGGGCCACAAAAACCGTATTCTTGAGCAGCCCTTCCAGATCATCCGCAACATCTTCAAATCTGGGCGCGTCGGCAACCAGGTCATTGGATATACCGGTGAGCTGTTCAATGAACGGCGAAATCCGAGTATCGGGCTGCAGCAGCGTTTGCCACTGCCCGGTCACTTCACCGTCCCGCCAGAACCGGATACCGATCTCGGTGATGCGATCGTTGGATGAGTTGCCGCCCGTCGTCTCAATGTCGAGAAACGCAAATGTCTGCCCGCTTAAAAAATAATCCTTTATAGCCATCTGAAATATTACGTGGTTATCATATGTGTGGATGGTTTTTCGATATCGATTAATCGAGTAAAACAATGCCTTCAAATTCTTCAAAGCCTTCTATAGAAAGGTGTAGACCTTGGTCTAAAGATTGCCAAATTCATTTGAAATAACACAAAATTCTAACTACTTTTAAGTGGGTCCTAAAATAAAAACGTTTGGAGACGACAATAATGCTGAACAACAAGTTAAGAATGGCAATCCGGTCAACCGCAGCAGTAGCGATTTTAGGAGTTGCCACTCAGGCGAGCGCCGTGGAATTCGGATCAGGCGGCTATGAAGCGAACCTCTATGGTTTTGCTCGCATCTTAGCCGCTTACGATATTGACGAAGAGATCTCGAACGGCGGCCGAGCTGGTGATTTCTCAAAGATTACTCCCGGTGCAGATGGTCATTTCGGAATGGACGCCAATACAAGCCGCTTAGGTGTGTCGGTGATGACACCCGAAGACGTGAAAATGGTCGTTGAATTCGATTTTGACGGTAGTGGCGGACTCGACCCGCGCCTGCGCCATGCCTACGGTGAGTATAATGGCGTCAGGATTGGTCGGTACTGGTCTAACTATAATACTTGGGTAGGTAACACCGCGAATCTGGACTTCGATGGCGTTCCAGGCCTCGGTGGTACACAAGACCGCACCGAGCAAATCACCTACATGAGCGGCCCGCTCTCCTTTTCACTGGAGAATCCTCGTGACTATGGTGGAGTAGCAGGCAGCGACGGTACTGCTATCACAAGCTCTCCTGCACTGACCGCAAAGTTTGAAGATTCACAGGGTGGAGTTTCTTACTCAGTAGGTGTCATGGCCAAGCAAACAGGTTACGACACAGGTACAAACGATGATTCAGCCATGGGTTATGCCGGGTTCCTGGCTGGTAAAATTGCCATCACCGACATGATCTCTATCCAGGGTGCGATCAACTTTGCAGATGGCGCCAATGCCTATGTATATCGTGCGGGCAGCAACTTTGGCGGGCCAGATGCTTACGTAGGCGCCAACGGCGATGTGGAGACGATAGAAGCATACGGTGGTGCACTGGGTGCTAGCTTTGGCCTGGGTGGTGGCCGCTCGGTAAACGTAGGTTACGGCATGGCGACCCAAGATCTGGACGACGCTGCAACCACCGCTGGGACTGGAATCGACGGCGGATCTACAGACACCAACACCGCGATGTACGTGAACTACATGTGGGCTCCGGTGAAGCACGTTTCAATGGGTGTTCAGTTCGAAAATCTTGAGACCGAAACCCAGGGCGGAGCAGACGGTGATGCGAATCGCCTGATGTACCTGGCGCAATACAGCTTCTAAGGGATTAGGAGTTAACTCAGGAAGGCCCCGGCACCATGTCGGGGCTTTTTTATGCCCTTCCGGTGCATTTTCCGGTCACACCTCACTGCTATTACCTTTGCTGCTTCACAGCCCTTCCGAATTTTCCCTTTACTTTTAAGCGTTTAGTTTAGAATTTAACCCTGGCACATCTGATGCTTGGTAATGCAACAGTTCTGGAGAGGCCTACCGCTATCGGTATTGCCTTGCAACGTTGCAACCACATGAGGTGAAACCATGAAAAAAGCTACTGATTCAAAGCTGTTGTTTGAGATCAGCAATTCCCAGGAAGAGAAAATGCTTCGGGACCTCCACGATTACTTTGACGGGATGTTCTTCGCGAACTGATCCACCCCTCGGGCCGGCGAATCGGTTTTTTCATTCGCCGGCCCGAAGACGGGTTCTCAGCCCCCGGCTCGTCATGACTCCGAGAACTTCCAGCAACGACCAGAAACCGCGGTTGTGCAGACGCGGAGACTTGCCCTTTCCCATTCTTCCCAACTGACGCGCGTACCAACTGACCTCCATCAGCGCCATATCATCAATGGCCTTAATACCTGTAGTTATAGGCCTGACTGCGCTTTCAAACGCCTCCCCTCGCATGATCCGGTTCGGGAAATCAGGCTCAATGGCCAGCGATCTCGCCACGCCGATCAGGTCTGTTGCGCCAGAGGCAACGGCGTCTGCCATGCCTTCGCCGGACCGGAAGCCGCCGGTGACCATGAGCGGTGTTTTCACCTGCTGACGGACCTTTTCGGCAAATTCCAGAAAATACGCTTCGCGGGATCGGGTGCTTTCTTTGACTGAGCCCGACCCTTTCGCCATCGCCGGGTTCTCGTAGTTACCGCCGGAGATTTCAACCAGATCGATACCCTCGTCAGACAGTGCCTTGATGACGTCCAGTGATTCTTCCTCGGTAAAACCGCCGCGCTGAAAATCTGCGGAATTGAGCTTGATCCCCACGCAGAAACCGGCGCTGGTGACCTTGCGAATCGCACGGTAAACCGCCAACACAAACCGCATACGGTTCTCCGGGCTTCCACCCCACTCATCTTCCCGCTGATTGTGGTGCGGCGACAGAAACTGGCTGATCAGATAGCCATGGGCACCATGAATCTGCACCCCATCAAACCCGGCTTTTTCAGCGACTGCCGCACTGATAGCAAAGCGACTAATGATAGTTTCGATCTCGTCACTGGTCAGAGCGCGAGGCGTTCCGAACATGCTTTTCAGCTCCTTCCGGAAAGGGATGGCGCTGGGTGAAACCGGCTCGGAATTCAGCATCTTCGGAATCTGCTTGCCCGGATGATTCAGTTGCATCCAGATTGCCCCGCCGTTTGCCTTACCCGCTTCGGCCCAGGCTTTAAGCAATGGCAGATCGCGCTCGTCGTCCACCACGACATTCTGCGGCTCTCCGATGTGCTGCCGGTCTACCATGACGTTGCCGGTAATCGAGAGACCCACACCGCCCTCGGCCCAGGTGCGATAGAGCGTGACAAGCTTTTCTGTCATTCGATTGTCGATAGTACCCAGCGTCTCGCTCATGGCGGACTTGGCAAACCGATTGGGAATAACCGCCCCATTTTTCAGGGTCAGCGGTTGGGAGAGAAGTTCAGCAGCGTTCATTGATCGGTCTCCGTAGCATTCGAGGTATTATCCGAGGGTGGTGGCCTGTCCGGTTATATCAAAAACGGAGGGCTGTCCGATTGATCCGGATCGAGTTCATTTCGGACGTCCGTGAGCAAACCGGTAACCCGACTCTGCAGAAAGTCGAAAAACTTTTCTTTGGCCAACGTTCGTTCGATCACATCGGCAGGTAGAAACCGATTCATCTCATCCTGGAACGGTTTACCCTTGATGATGTCGGGGAGCCTGCCGATCATGACATCCAGTTTCGCTTCATAACCTTCAATCTGGTAATCACGAATCTTGTTTGCCACCAGATCAGGGCGCACGACTGCCTTTTCCTGAGACAAGTACATCAGGTCCCAGATATCGCGATGGCGAACGTATTTTTGAGTGGCCGGCAGGGAGACCAGCTTGTCAGCCATAATCTCGCTTTTGTCTTCCGTCATGATCAGCAAGTCCTCATACCCATCGGGCAGGAAGTCGTAGGTGCGGATCAGCGGTTGCGGGATAGCCGTATAAGCCGGAATGTTGGCCACTTCCAGTTTAACGCGTTGTTTTGGGAGGTCTGGCCGTTCGGGCGATGTTGCGATAGCGATCTGCCACATATCCACGTTGCGTTCAGCGTATTCCGATTCTTTGCGCAGCGACTTGGGTTCTTTAACGCTGACTTCCAGTCCATAGCGATTGCCCAGGTAATCCAGAATGCACTCTTTCATCTGCGCGAGCTTGCGGGATGAGAAGTCAACGCCACCGGCGAAATCCAGATCCTCGCTGAAACGCTTGCCGCCATAGCACAGGCGAACGGCGGTATCGCCCTGAAACACCAGATCATTCAGCAGCCCCTCTTGGTCCAGCGCGAAAAAGAGGTCAAAGTGGATGATCTCTTTTTCAATTACGGGGCGCATATTGGCAAGGTCAGGGTCTTGCATCGCCAGAGAAACCAGCCGCTGAAAGCTTTCCTGATCGTATTTACGCACGGGCTTCCTCCGGATCGATCAAATGTGAGTTTCGGCCTACACGTTTAAGGTCTCGCATCGCTACCTCTTTGGTGGCGATTCGTAGCGGGTGTCCGCGATCCTGCGCGCCAGCGAGAATGTCGATAACCGGTCGTTTGGTGTGAGTGAATTCAATAACCCCATAGGGGGTCTTGTACTCCCCTTTCCGGCCGGTGGTCATAATGGTGATGCGGCCGACCGGAACTTGAGAAATGACGCCGTATTCAGAAAGAGCCGATTCCAGACTGATATAGCTGTATTCCCCGCGACGCAGGGTCTTTGCCACCCGTTCCAGGATGTCCGATCCTTTGTGACGGGAGAGGCTATACACGTACACCCCTTTGGAGGGCCGTTCAAGAATACCGCTGCTGACCAGGCGGTTGATCGTTGCCTGCCGACTGCGCTCGGATTCTTCAGAAAACAGCTTCGGCATATCCTTTGAGGAATAGACGTAGCGTCCTTTGAAGTCGAATGCCGCCAGGCGTTTGATGGCATCTGATTGTTTCACTGCAACCTCATGGCATTTACTAATCACACATAAACGCGTTGTTAATGTCGACATAGTAAGTCAAGGTGGCCACTATTGTCACTCAAAAGTGTTTTTAACGTTCCCTTGTCAGTATTTTCGGTCAGGCATTAAAAAACCGCCCAAAGGCGGTGTGTTCTGGATAATCTTATGGGCCTTGCGACCGCCCTGTAGCCCGCAGGCTTCAGGGCGGTCGGCCACCAGAGATCAAAGCAGAAGAGAGCGGATGTCACCCAATCTCTGGCTCAACACAGCGGTAAAGCGTGCTGCATCAGCGCCATTCACAGCCCGGTGATCGTAGGACAGCGACAGCGGCAGAATCAGCCTTGGCTGAAACTCCTGACCATCCCATACCGGCTTCATCGCCGACTTTGAAATACCCAGAATCGCCACTTCCGGGGTATTTACGATCGGCGTAAACGCCGTGCCGCCAATGCCACCGAGGCTGGTGATGGTGAAGCAGGAGCCCTGCATTTCCGCCGGTTTGAGCTGCTTGTCCCGGGCTTTCTGGGCCAGCTCAGCGCTTTCGGCGGCCAGTTCCCACAGGCCCTTCTGATCCACGTCCTTGATGACAGGCACCATCAGACCATTCGGCGTATCTACCGCAATACCAATGTGAATGTACTTCTTACGGATCACTTCCTTACGGTCCATGTCCAGCGACACATTGAACTGTGGCAGCTCCGCCAGCGCAGCAGCACAGGCTTTGAGCAGGAAGGGCAGCGGTGTCATTTTCACACCGCGCTTTTCGCCCGCCGCTTTCTGCGACTTGCGGAATTCCTCCATATCGGTAATGTCCGCATCCTCAAACTGAGTCACGTGCGGTACGTTCAGCCAGCTGCGCTGCATGTTATTTGCGGTAGCAAACATCATGCGCGACATGGCTTCACGCTCAATATCACCGAACTGGCTGAAGTCTGGCAGTTTCACGCCCGGAATACCGGCACCACCACCGCCTGAGACAGTGCTGCCCTGCTGGGTCTGCTGCAACTGACCTTTCACATAGGCCTGCACGTCGTCTTTCACGACGCGGCTTTTGGGGCCTGACCCTTTGATCCGCGCCAGATCAGCACCAAATTCCCGGGCCAGCTTGCGGACCGCTGGGCCTGCATGGACCTTGGCACCCGGCGTCGGCGGTTCGTAGGTCGCCGAAGCTGGTTCGGGTTCCGACTCTTTACTGTCGCCTTTGGGATCAGGCTTCTTGTCCTGGCCACTGGATTCAGACGACGACTGTTCGGATTCGGGCTCGCTTTCCTCACCCTCTGTGATGGTCATTTCGGCGAGGTCACGACCTTCTGAAATCTTGTCACCCTCAGACACCAGGATTTTGCCGATCTTACCCGCGTAGGGGGATGGAATTTCCATGGTGGCTTTGTCGGACTCAACCGTCACCAGCGGATCGTCGGCTTGCACCTCGTCGCCTTCACTGACGTTGATTTCAATAATGGGGACATTATCAAAACCGTCCAGCACCGGCACTTTGATTATTTCGGTGCGAGAGCCACCAGACTTTTTCGCGCCTGACGCTTTCTTTGACTCGGCGGGTTTGTCTTCGGATTTTTTGTCCTCAGATTTGGCATCGGACTGGTCGTCTGTCGCTGCCTTTTCAGCAGCGGCATCCTCCTGATCAGAGCCTCCGCCAGCGTCGTCAGCCGCCTCCATGGTGCCAACAACATCCCCTTCCTTGACCTTGTCGCCCACCTTGACGGTGATTTTGACAATTTTTCCGGCGCCGGGTGATGGCAACTCGACCGATGCTTTGTCGGACTCGACCGTCAGTATCGGATCTTCTTCTTCTACCGAATCCCCCTGGCTGACGAGTATCTCGATAACTTCGACCTCGTCTGCACCGCCGAGATCCGGAACCTTGATTTCCTGTTCACTCATGGCGGTCTCCTTAGCTCAGCACCGGGTTCGTTTTATTACGATCGATTCCGTACTTGCGCATAGCGTCGAGAACCACGTCCTGTTTGATTTCCTCGTCGCGGGCAAGCGCTGCAAGCGCCGTCACCGCGATGTAGTAACGATCCACCTCGAAATGGCTGCGAAGCTTCTCGCGGGTGTCACTGCGACCATACCCATCGGTACCCAGCGTCAGGTAGGTCTTGGGGATGTACGCCCTCACCTGCTCCGAAAACAGCTTGATGTAATCCGTGGAAGACACCACCGGGCCCTGCTGTTTCTCCAGGCACTGCGTGATGTATGGCTTTTTCGCAGTATCGTCCGGATGCAAGCGATTCCAGCGCTCAACGTGCATGCCGTCGCGGGCCATTTCGTTGTAACTGGTCACGCTCCAGACATCGCTGGCCACTTCGAAGTCATCCTTCAGTAACTGAGCCGCTTCGCGGGCTTCGTTCAGGATCGCACCGGAACTCATCAACTGAACACGCGGGGACTTTTTCTTGCCTTTGGTTTCCACCGACTCAAGGAGATACATCCCCTTGATGATGGCGTCTTCAATGCCTTTGGTTTTCGGCATCGCCGGCTGTTCGTAGTTTTCATTCTCGATGGTCAGGTAGTAGTAGACGTTCTGGTTATCTTCGAACATCTCCTTGATACCGCGCTGGACGATCACGGCCATCTCGTAACCGAACGCCGGGTCGTAGGCCCTGCAGCTGGGTATGGTCTGAGCCAGCACATGGCTATGGCCGTCCTGGTGCTGCAGACCTTCACCATTGAGCGTGGTGCGCCCGGCAGTGCCACCGATCAGAAAGCCTCTGGCCTGAATGTCACCCGCCGCCCACGCCAGATCGCCGATACGCTGGAAACCAAACATGGAATAAAAAATGTAGAAGGGTATGAGCGGGAAATTGTTGGTGCTATAGGAGGTTGCGGCCGCAATCCAGGCCGCCATGGAACCGTCCTCGGTGATGCCCTCTTCCAGCACCTGACCCTTCTTGTCTTCCTTGTAATACATGATCTGTTCACGATCTTCCGGCACGTACTTCTGGCCTTCCGAGGTATAGATACCCAACTGGCGGAACATGCCTTCCATACCAAAGGTACGGGCCTCGTCCGGCACGATCGGGACCACCCGTTTGCCAAGGCGCTTGTCCTTGGTCAATGCCGTCAGCAGCCTGACAAAGGCCATGGTGGTGGAAATCTTGCGGCCGTTGGAGCCTTCCAATAGCGCCTTGAATGCGTCAAGCGGCGGCGCTTCCAAAGGCTGGCAATCTTTACGGCGCTTCGGATAGAAACCGCCCAGCTCCTGCCGGCGTTTCTTCATATAGACCATTTCCGGGCTGTCTGGCGCCGGACGGTAGTAGGGAACGTCTTTAAGCTCGTCATCCTTCAAAGGAATGGCGAAACGATCGCGGAACGCTTTCAGCTGCTCCACATCCATCTTTTTCAGCGAGTGGGCCGTGTTCTGCGCTTCGCCGGCGGTGCCAAAACCATAACCCTTGACGGTGTGCGCCAGAATTACTGTCGGGCGATCCCCATGGTCGTTAACAGCTTTGTGGTAAGCCGCATAGACTTTGTAAGGATCGTGGCCACCCCGGTTGAGCCTGTTGATATCCTCGTCCGACAGGTGTTCGACGAGCTTGGACAGTTCGGGATACTTGCCGAAGAAATTCTTGCGGGTGTAGGCCGGGCCATTGCTCTTGAAATTCTGCAGCTCACCATCAACCACTTCATCCATCGCACGCTGCATCAGGCCATCTTTATCTTTTTCAAACAGCGGGTCCCACATCCGGCCCCAGACCACTTTAAGCACATTCCAGCCGGCACCCCGGAAGACGCCTTCCAGTTCCTGGATGATCTTGCCGTTGCCCCGAACCGGGCCGTCCAGGCGCTGGAGGTTACAGTTCACCACAAAAATCAGGTTACTGAGTTTCTCGCGGCCTGCCATCGAGATAGAGCCCAGTGTTTCCGGCTCATCACACTCACCGTCACCGACGAAGCACCACACCTTGCGCTCACCCATGTCGATCAGCTCACGATTGTGCAGATACTTCATCACGTGGGCCTGATAGATGGCCTGAATCGGGCCCAGACCCATGGAGACCGTCGGGAACTGCCAGTAATCCGGCATCAGCCAGGGGTGGGGGTAGGAGGATAGCCCTGTGCCATCAACCTCTTCCCGGTACTTGTCCAGCTGAGCTTCCTCGAATCGGCCTTCAAGGTAGGAGCGCGCATAAATACCCGGCGATGAGTGGCCCTGGAAATAGACACAATCGGCCTCCCGCTTGTCGTCGCCACCGTGGAAAAAGTAGTTAAAACCCACGTCATAAAGGGTGGCGGCGGAAGAAAACGACGATACGTGCCCACCAAGATCGCCGGGGCGCTGATTCGCGCGCATCACCATCGCCATGGCGTTCCAGCGAATCAGTGAGCGAATCCGGCGTTCCATAAACAGGTCGCCGGGCATTCTGGCTTCCTGGGTAACCGGGATACTGTTCCGGAAGGGTGTGGTGATCGCATACGGCAGCTCAGTGCCATCGCGGCTTGCCCGCTCTGACAGCCGCTCAAGAATATACTTGGCGCGGTCGACACCTTCCTGTTCAATCAGGGATTCCATCGCATCCAGCCATTCACTGGTCTCTGTGGGATCATCGTCCTGGTACATCAAAAACCTCCGCTTAACACGCTCTATAAAAAAAGTGCAGCACCGAATCCATCAAGCATAGAACACGATGGCCGTTTTGACCGCCTATCACCACGAAACCATTGTCCAAACGCAGGTACAGCCGGATGTCCAACCGAAGGCATCGGAGGGAAACCGGAACTTCTGTGCCTGTTTCGTGCGGCGCCGTAACTTAATTACGAAATTGCGACACCGCAGGGTGGTTCATGACGAAAACTTAGCCGGGAGATGCATAAATTTAGTTTAATTACGCAATATTGTCGAAACCGTTAAGGCTAAACAAGGGACATGAGACCAATGTAGTATTTAAACTACCTTACGGAAAATCTTACCACGCTAAATAAAACGCCAGCAGAAATTTTGATCAACCAGCCTTTTAGCAGCATTTAAGAGCTTTTAGCTTAATGATCGCCGATTTTATCTGCTTATCCTGCCTATTTTTAATTAGACCTGAAAATGACTTTCTAATTATGTATACTCGCCTGCCCGTTTTTTAACCAACGGAGCTCGTGGCATTTTCACGCTCCTGTTTAAGGTACCCAACAAAGAGGACGACCTATGAATTCAATCGTCACGTTCCCGAACCGCATTCCGACGGCCGAGTTCGAAGAACGACGTTTCAAGGTCTATACGGACAAGCAGCTCGACAAGATCGACATCATTCAGAACCTGCCTGAGGACACCCTGTTTGAAATGAAAGTGGTGGCCAGCGTGCTGCCATTCCGGGTGAACGAATACGTGATCAACGAGTTGATCAACTGGGACAAGGTCCCCAACGACCCCATTTATCAACTGGTCTTCCCTCAGAAAGGCATGCTCAAGGACGCCCATTTTGAGCGCATGGCCCAAATGCATCGCGAAGGTGCCGACAAGAAAGAGATTCAGACCGTTGCCAAAGAAATCCGCGGCGAGCTGAACCCTCACCCGGCGGGCCAGATGGAAATGAACATGCCTACCCTGAATGGCGAAGTTCTGGACGGCATTCAACACAAGTACCGCGAAACCGTTCTGTTCTTCCCGGCTCAGGGCCAGACTTGCCACTCCTACTGCACTTTCTGTTTCCGCTGGGCGCAGTTCGTAGGCGACAAAGACCTGAAAATGGCCAGCACCGAAGCCGACAAGCTTCACGGCTATTTGCAGGAACACACCGAAGTCAGCGACCTGCTGGTGACCGGTGGCGACCCCATGGTGATGAAAACCAAGCATCTGGTTCAGTATCTGGAGCCGCTGCTGGAGCCGGAGCTCGACCACATCCAGACCATCCGTATCGGCACCAAGGCGCTGACCTTCTGGCCCTACCGCTTTGTAACCGACAAGGATTCGGAAGAACTGATCGACCTGTTCGCACGGTTGGTGGATGCAGGGAAACACGTGGCTATCATGGCCCACTACAACCACTGGCAGGAAATCACCACCGACATCGCGGAAGAGGCCATCCGCCGCCTGCGCGCCACCGGTGCTGAGATCCGCGCCCAGGGCCCACTGATCAAGCACGTTAATGACAACGCTGACGACTGGGCGAAGCTGTGGGATAAAGAAGTGCAGCTGGGCATCATCCCCTACTACATGTTTGTGGAGCGCGACACCGGCGCCAAGAACTACTTTGAAGTGCCGTTGGTCGAAGCCTTCCACATCTACCGGGAAGCCATGAAGCAGGTATCCGGCCTCGCGCGCACCGCCCGCGGCCCGTCTATGAGCGCCGGCCCCGGCAAGGTAGAAGTTCAGGGCATCGCCGAGATCCATGGCGAAAAAGTCTTTGTTCTGCGGTTCATTCAGGCTCGTAACCCGGATTGGGTGCAGCGCCCGTTCTTTGCCAAGTACAGCGAAACGGCCACCTGGCTGCATGAGCTGGAGCCGGCTCTTGGGGAGGAGAAGTTCTTCTTTGAGGATGAATATGAGCAGATGAAGAAGGGCAATGGCTAGCGCTGGACTGCCAAAGCCAAAAGCCCCGCTCAAAGCGGGATAACAGGACAGCTATAACATCTCCGAGACTCTGGGTATCAGTGCATCAGGGTGTAAAGCTTGCGCCTATAGGTCCGCACATCCGGGTTGTTGTTACCCAGCTTGTCGAACAACTCGATCAGCGTGGTTTTTGCAATCTCGTCCTTGTACTTGCTGTCCACCTGCATCAGGCGAATCAGCAGTTCCATGGACTCTGCGTTGCTCTCCTTCAGAATGTGGTGCAACGCCAGCAGGTGCAACGCGTTCGGATCTTTCGGGTCTTTGTCCAGCGCATCTTCCAGTTCCTTAACCGGCGGCAGTTCGGCGGACGCCTTCAGGAACTTGATGCGTGCTGCCAGTTGTTTGGCCTGGTGCTGCATTTTTTCTTCCGCTGGCAGGCTTTCCAGCACCTGCTCGGCGGTTTCCAGATCACCCAGCTCGGCCTTTAGCTGGGCCAGGTCAATCAGCACTTTCAGGTTTTCCGGATCCTGGCGGTTCATCTCGGTGAGAACCGTAAGGGCCGCTTCCACATCGCCTTCTTCCCAGAGACGGTGCGCTTTATCGTAGGGCGCTTCCTCGTCTTCCGGCATCTCGATGTGCTTTTCAAGAACCTTTCGGATTTCGCTTTCCTGCAGCCCTCCGTTGAAGCCGTCCACTGCCTGTCCGTCTTTTACCAGAATGACGGTTGGCAGGCTGCGAACACCGAGGCTTGCGGTCAGCTGTTCCTGCTCGTCAGCATTGACCTTTGCCAGCCGGAAAGCGCCTTTATATTCCTCAGTCAGCTTTTCCAGAATTGGCATCAGTTGCTTGCAGGGAGCGCACCACTCGGCCCAGACATCAATCAGCACTGGTGACTGAGCGGAAGCCTCCATGACGTCCTGTTGGAAGTTCTCCATGGTGGCTTCGAATACGTGCTGGGAATTCATCATTGGGACACCCGATGCTGGAAACTGAAAATGATGTTGATTTGTCACTGGACTTTGGGGCAGGTGAACGAATTTCAAGGCATTGCCGTACCGCAGGGAGTCCTTGCCTGTGGCGCCTTGAAAAAAATCCAGACGCCGCTAAATACTGAATGTACTGGCTTTCAAAGTTTCTGAACAACGACCTCACAGGATGCCCGCACCACATGACCGACGATAGCCTCAATGACTCGTTTGAAGCCCTTGACGAAGACATAACCGAGTACATCGGCGAGAACGAGAACAGCAAGAGCCTGGTTCTGCCAAAGCAGCAGATGCCAAGGCGCATGTACGTGCTGCCGGTGTCCAATCGTCCGTTTTTCCCGGCTCAGGTGCAGCCCATTGTTGTGAACCAGAACCCCTGGCAGGAAACCCTGAAGCAGGTTGGCGAAACCGATCATCGCGTGCTGGGCATCTGTTTTGTGGAAGACACCGACCCGGAACAGGGTATTCCAGGCAGTGACGAGCTTGAAACGGTCGGCTGTGCCGTGCGGATTCACCACGCCCAGGAAGACAATGGCAAGGTGCAGTTTATTGCCCAGGGCCTTCAGCGCTTTCGCATCACCAAGTGGCTGCGCCGTAAACCACCTTATCTGGTTGAAGTCGAGTATCCCCAAGAGCCGGACGAGGCCGCCGATGAACTGAAGGCCTATACCCTGGCCATCATCAGTTCGATTAAGGAGCTGCTAAGAACCAGCCCGCTCTACGGCGAAGAGGTCAAACAGTACCTGTCCCGCTTTGGTCCGGAAGACAGCTCGCCACTGGCCGATTTCGGCGCCTCAATGACCAGCGCACGAGGCCGCGAGCTGCAGGAGGTGCTGGACACCGTGCCCTTGCTGCGGCGCATGGAGAAAGTGCTGCTGCTGATGGCCAAGGAGCAGGAAGTCGCCCGGCTGCAGGCGGAAATCAGCGGGGAAGTGAACGACAAGGTGCAGAAGCACCAGCGCGAGTTTTTCCTGAAGGAGCAGTTGAAGGTCATCCAGCGCGAGCTGGGCATGGCCAAGGATGACAAAACCGCAGACGCAGAGCGCTTCAGTGCCCGCATGGAACAACTGGAGCCGCCAACAGAAGTGCAGGAACGCTTCGACGACGAACTGCAGAAACTGCGGATTCTGGAGCAGGGTTCGCCGGAATACGGTGTCACCCGCAATTATCTGGACTGGCTCACTCAGGTGCCCTGGGGCAAAACCTCTGAAGACCACTTTGATCTTGCCGCGGCCCGGAAAATTCTGGATCGGGACCACGACGGCCTGGAGGATGTGAAAGACCGAATCATCGAATTTCTCGCCGAAGGCACTTTCAAAGGCGAAGTCAGCGGCTCTATCCTGTTATTAGTCGGCCCGCCCGGCGTTGGGAAAACCTCCATTGGGCACTCTGTCGCCGATGCACTGGGCCGGAAATTCTATCGGTTCAGCTTGGGCGGCATGCGCGACGAAGCAGAAATCAAGGGCCACCGCCGTACCTACATCGGTGCCATGCCCGGCAAGTTTGTTCAGGCTTTGAAAGACTCAAAAGTCTCGAACCCGGTCATCATGCTGGATGAAATCGACAAAATCGGCGCATCTTTCCAGGGCGACCCGGCATCGGCACTGCTGGAAACTCTAGACCCGGAGCAGAACCGGGAGTTTCTTGATCATTACCTCGACGTGAGGATGGACCTGTCCAAGGTATTGTTCATCTGCACTGCCAACCAGCTGGACACCATTCCACGACCCCTGCTCGACCGGATGGACGTCATCCGGCTGTCCGGTTACATCGCCGAAGAGAAAGTGGCGATTGCCAAGCATTACCTGCTGCCGAAGCTGCTGAAGCGCGCCGGTTTGCTGAAAAAGCAGATGAACATCACCGACGCCGCTATCCGCCAGATCATCGAAGGTTATGCCCGGGAAGCGGGTGTGCGAAGCCTGGAAAAACTGCTTCACAAAGTGATTCGCAAGGGCATTGTGCGGTTGCTGGGGAATCCGGATGAGCCGGTAAAAGTCGGCGTCCCGGACCTGACCAACCTCCTTGGCCAGCCGGCATTCCGGAAAGAGAAGTCCATGAAAGGCATTGGCGTGGTTACGGGCCTGGCCTGGACTGCCATGGGCGGTGTTACCCTAAGCATCGAAGCGTCACGGGTACACAGCAGCCAGCGCGGTTTCAAACTGACCGGGCAGCTCGGCGACGTGATGAAAGAATCCGCCGAAATCGCGCACAGTTATGTGTCTTCAAACCTTAAACGATTCAAAGGCGACCCGACTTTCTTCGACAAATCTTTCGTGCACCTGCACGTACCCGAAGGCGCGACACCAAAGGACGGCCCCAGCGCAGGCGTCACCATGGCCACGGCCCTGCTTTCCATCGCCCGCAGCGAAGCGCCCCGGCAAAACATAGCCATGACCGGCGAGCTGACGCTGACGGGCCTGGTATTACCGGTTGGCGGCATCCGTGAGAAAGTCATCGCCGCAAGGCGACAGAAAATCAGTGGCCTGATCCTGCCAGAAGCAAACCGAGGAGATTACGAGGAATTACCGGACTATCTGAAGGAAGGCCTGACCGTAAACTTCGCCAAACAATACAGCGATGTTTTCCAGATCTGTTTCGGCGACAAACCCAGGAAGGGAAGCAGCGTTCACTGACTGATACGACGAAAACACATCGATTTAGAAATATCTTTAGCCACGGAAAACACGGACTCTCACGGACGAAAAGAAAAGGACTTCAAAGCGCAATGTTTTCCGTCCGTGTTTTCCGTGGCTAAATGATTTCAGTCTTTTTCCAGCCATCTTCCCGCAGCACCGGCCCCACATCCAGAACCGGCGACGCATCAATATCGTCGGCGTCCATCATATTGGCCACCCGCTGCAATGACGCCAGAATCATTGTCTGCTCCCACTCCGCCAGGCTCTGGAACTTCTTGATGAAGTCCTCCTGAAGCGGCTGAGGGGCGCGGGCCAGGATATCCGCACCCTCCTCCGTCAGGTGGGCGTGAACCTTCCGCTTGTCCTGGGTGCTGCGAACGCGGTAAACCAGTTTGCGATGTTCCAGTCGGTCCAGAATGGTGGTTACGGTTGCCTGGCTCAGGCTGACCTTGTCTGCGATGGTGCCAATGGTCACCTCACCCAGATCGCGGATGCTGCGCATGATAAGAAGCTGTGGTCCGGTCAGCCCCGCGTTTTTACTCAGCCGTTTTGAATGCAGGTCTGTCGCCCGAATCACGCGGCGAAGTGCCACCAGTACACCTTCATGATTGTCCAATTATTCGCTCCAGGATTGCTTGCACACACCTTATTTACACCTCTAAACTATTAGAGGTCTTTGCTCTGGCGAATGCAACCGGCGGAAGACACGGCGGCCGAAATCGCTCCCGAATCTTGACAAGGAATCGGGTGTGGTGTTTGTTTAATATGTTGACAGCATAAGAAACCCTGACATCTCACAGGAGATAATCAATGACAGCATCCATTAGAAAACTCGTTACCGCTATCGGCGCCATTACGGCTGTTATGGCCGCTGGTCACGCCGCCGCTGAAATCAAGATTGGCATCGCTGGCCCGATGACCGGGCCCGTTGCCCAGTATGGCGACATGCAATTTTCCGGCGCCCGCATGGCCATCGAGCAGATCAATGCGAACGGCGGCGTCATGGGCGAAGAGCTCGTTGGCGTTGAGTACGACGACGTATGTGACCCCAAACAGGCTGTTACCGTTGCCAACAGCATGGTGAATGACGGCGTCAGCTTTGTCATCGGCCACCTGTGCTCGAGTTCTACCCAGCCTGCGTCCGACATCTATGAAGATGAAGGCATCCTGATGATAACGCCGGCTTCAACCAGCCCCGCAATTACTGAACGCGGCTACGAGCTGATTTTTCGCACCATTGGCCTCGACAGCATGCAAGGCCCGGTTGCGGCCAATTACATCGCCAGCCAGAACCCTGAGCGTGTTGCGATTATTCACGACAAGCAGCAGTACGGTGAAGGTATCGCCACAGCGGTTCGTGACACGCTGAAAGAAGCCGGCGTCGAAATTGCCATGTTTGAAGGCATTACGGCTGGCTCCAAAGACTTTTCCTCATTGGTCACCAAGCTCAGACAGGCAGATGTTGATTACGTTTACTACGGCGGCTACCACCCTGAGCTGGGGCTCATTCTGCGTCAGGCACGCCAGGCCGATCTCGACACCATCTTCATGGGGCCAGAGGGCGTTGGTAACAAAGACATCAATACTATCGCTGGCGAGGCTGCTGAAGGTCTGATGGTCACTCTGCCACCGAGCTTCGATCAGAAAGCCGAAAACCAGGACCTGGTTAAAGCATTCGAAGACAAGGGCGAAGATCCTTCCGGCCCATTCGTTCTGACCTCCTACACGGCCGTTCAATTGGTTGCTGAAGGCATCGAAGACGCCGGCTCAAAAGATCCGTTCGACGTTGCAGCGGCTCTGCGTGCTGGTAAGTTCGAGACGCCAATCGGCACTGTGGAATACGATAAGGCCGGCGATCTGGAGTCATTTGAGTTCGTTGTTTTCGAATGGCATTCAGATGGAAGCAAAACTCCGGTAAACTGAGCCGAAATCGTTAAAAAACGGTAATCATGAGAACACCTTCTCACCGCGATCCGGGAGAAGGTGTTTTTCTTGGCCTCTGTTGAGCCTGTGTCCAGTACCTCCCGCAACCCGGGAGGTACCTGTTTATAGGGGAGGAGGAAGGCTATCGGAGTCCAACACGTATGCAAGACCTTCTGTACTTCATTCAACAGCTCATCAACGGGCTGACGATCGGGAGCACCTACGCCCTGATCGCCATCGGTTACACGATGGTTTACGGCATCATCGGCATGATCAATTTTGCCCATGGTGAGATTTACATGATCGGCGCCTACACCGCGCTGATTGCCATTACCGGCCTCGCCTCACTGGGGGTTACCTGGCTGCCACTGATACTGGTGGTGTCACTGGTCTGCGCAATGATGGTGTCCAGCGCCATGGGCTGGGCCGTGGAGCGGGCCGCCTACCGACCGGTTCGCGGCAAGCACCGGCTGATTCCGCTGATCTCCGCCATTGGTATGTCGATCTTTCTGCAGAACTACGTTCACCTTGCGCAAGGCTCGCGCAACATCGGCTTTCCGGCTTTAATCGAAGGCGGGTTCCGGTTTGGCGCTGAAGATTCTTTCCAGACCTCGATTTCCTACATGCAGATCATGATCTTTGCGGTCACCCTGGTTTGCATGACGGCGCTTTCACTGTTTATCTCACGATCCAGAATCGGACGGGCCTGTCGTGCCGTATCCCAGGATCTGGGCATGGCCAACCTGCTGGGCATTGATACCAACCGCATCATCTCTGCCACCTTTATTATCGGTGCCGCATTAGCAGCGGTCGCAGGCCTGCTGCTGGGCATGTATTACGGCTCGATTGATCCACTATTTGGCTTCATTGCCGGTCTGAAAGCGTTTACCGCGGCGGTGCTTGGCGGTATCGGAAGCATTCCGGGTGCCATGCTGGGCGGCCTGATTCTCGGGGTTGCCGAAAGCATGACCTCGGGTTATCTCAGTGGTGAATACAAAGATGTGGTTTCGTTCGGCCTGCTGATACTGATTCTGCTGTTCAAACCCACCGGCCTGCTCGGCAAACCGGAGGTTGAGAAGATCTGATGGCTGCTCAAAATTTAAAACACGCGCTCTTTTGCGCTGTTATAACCTTGATCATTTCCTACCCGATTCTGGGCTTCAACCTGATCAGCGAAGGTACCTCGATCATTCTCGAGGGTGCGAAAACATCCACCATTGTGGGTGTCCTGTTTGCCGCTCTGGCGGTCTTTCTGTTCCAGCTGTTCCGGGACGACCTGATGGGAACCCTGGGCAAACTGCCTGTTCTGAACCCACTGGCGAATCGTCCGCCAATGACACAGAACAAGCGCGTCAAAGTGGAATCCATCCTGCTCACTGTGATGCTGGTTGGCGCTCTGTTCTGGCCGTTCCTGGCATCAAGGGGCGCCGTCGATCTGGCCACGCTGGTTCTGATTTATATCATGCTGGCACTTGGTCTCAACGTGGTCGTCGGCCTTGCCGGCCTTCTGGACCTGGGCTACGTCGCGTTTTACGCCGTGGGGGCCTATACCTTTGCTCTGATGTCCCAGTACTTTGGCATTTCGTTCTGGCTGGCGCTGCCCCTTGGTGCATGTCTGGCCGCCTTGTTTGGTCTGGTGCTGGGCTTCCCGGTATTAAGACTCCGGGGCGACTATCTGGCCATCGTGACCCTGGGCTTTGGCGAAATCATCCGTATTCTGCTGAACAATATGACCAGTCTGACCGGCGGCCCCAACGGCATTGGTGGCATTCCGGACCCGACTCTGTTCGGTATGGAGTTTGGTCGGCGGGTCAAGGAAGAAGGCAACACTTCCTTTCATGAAACCTTCGGCATCGCCTATGCCGGTGAGCACAAAGTGATTTTCCTGTACCTGATTGCGCTGGTGCTCGCCGTCATCACGGCCCTGATCATTCGACGCCTCATGCGCATGCCGGTTGGTCGCGCCTGGGAAGCTCTGAGGGAGGACGAAATTGCGTCCCGCTCTCTGGGCCTCAGCCGAACCGCCGTTAAGCTTTCAGCCTTCACCATTGGTGCGTTCTTTGCGGGTTTCGCCGGTACGGTGTTCGCCTCCAAGCAAGGATTTATCAGCCCTGAATCGTTTGTGTTCCTGGAGTCAGCCATCATCCTGGCCATTGTGGTGCTTGGCGGTATGGGCTCCCAGATGGGGGTTATCCTTGCAGCCATTGCCGTCACCATCCTGCCGGAGCTCGCTCGTGAGTTCTCCGAATACCGGATGCTGATCTTCGGTGGGGCCATGGTGCTGATGATGGTCTGGCGGCCACAGGGCTTGCTGCCCATGCGGCGCATACACATCGAACTCAAACCACAGGGGTGACGGATAATGCTTGAAGTTAAAAATCTGTCGATGCGCTTCGGCGGGCTCCTGGCGGTTGATGAGGTGTCGCTGGACGTTCAGGAGCATGAAATCGTTGCGATCATCGGCCCTAATGGCGCCGGGAAAACCACCGTTTTCAACTGCATGAGCGGGTTTTATAAGCCAACGGGTGGCCAGATTCTGTTTGAAGGTCAGGAAGTCCAGGGCAAACCGGACTACAAAATTTCCCGGCTTGGCATGGTCAGAACCTTTCAGCACGTTCGCCTTTTCAGCCAGATGACCGTGGTTGAGAACCTGCTGGTCGCCCAGCATCGGCATCTCAACACCAATCTGATTTCCGGCCTGTTCAAAACCCCCAACTACCGGAGCCGGGAGCAGAAGTCTCTCGACCGTGCCGCTTACTGGCTGAACCGGGTAGGCTTGACGGACATGGCCAATCGGGAAGCTGGTAACCTGGCCTATGGCCAGCAGCGACGCCTTGAGATCGCACGCTGCATGGTCACCGAACCCAAGCTACTGATGCTGGACGAGCCCGCTGCGGGCCTTAACCCGGCGGAAACCAAAGACCTCAACCAGCTGATCATTAGTCTGAAAGAGGACTACAACGTTTCCGTGGTATTGATTGAGCACGACATGAGTCTGGTTATGGGCATTTCCGACCGGATCAATGTCATCAACCAGGGCCGGCCGCTGGCCAGCGGTACTCCGGACGAAATCCGTCACAACGACGACGTTATTAAAGCCTATCTGGGTGAGGCCTGAGGTAAAACCATGCTTGTACTAGAAGACGTCCATACCCACTACGGCAAAATCGAAGCGCTTCACGGCGTGTCCGTTGAAGTCAACAAAGGCGAGATTGTCTCGCTGATCGGCGCCAATGGCGCCGGTAAAACCACCCTGCTGATGACCGTTTGCGGCAACCCCCGGGCCTCGTCTGGCCGGGTCATCCTGCAGGGTCGCGACATTACCAAGGACATGACTTCAAACATCATGCGCTCAGGCATTGCCATTGTGCCGGAAGGCAGGCGTGTGTTTTCCGGGCTGACCGTTGAAGAAAACCTCCACATGGGCGGTTTTTTCAACTCAAAATCAGAGATTCGCAAAAGCCAGGAGCATGTTTACGAACTATTCCCCCGGCTTAAAGAGCGCGAACTACAGCGTGCTGGGACCATGTCGGGCGGCGAACAACAGATGCTGGCCATTGGCCGGGCACTGATGAGCAAACCGAACATGATCATCCTGGACGAGCCCTCTCTGGGGTTGGCACCGTTAGTGATCAAGCAGATCTTTGAGATCATCGGGAAACTGCGCGAGGAAGGTATTACTGTGTTCCTGGTGGAGCAGAATGCCCATCAGGCTCTGAACCTGGCGGATCGGGGCTATGTTCTGGAGACTGGAAAAATCCGACTTCATGACACAGGTAAAAATCTTTTAGCCAATCCGGAAGTGCAAAATGCCTATCTTGGTGGCTGAGGGCACAAATGTTAACAATTTTTTACTAACTCGCAAGTTACCTATGGAGTGGGAAATGCCAGTATATTTTTCCTGTTGGAAACAGCAAATCCCAATTTTTATTTAAAGGAATAGTAATGCAAATTCTAAAACCGAAAGTCATCACCTTGTTTTTTGCCTTAAGTGCGATTTTCCTGTCTGGTTGCGCAACGCCACTCTCAACAGCTCAAAAACAGGAACTTCAGGGGCTTAAGGCAAAAGGCTACGCAGTTGAAGAGAAAAATCCAGGTGCTGCTGCTGCACTGGGTATTCTTCCTGGCTTTGGCTCATTTTATGTTCGAGAGTATGGTGCCGGCGTTGTGAATCTTCTGCTATGGCCAGCATCAGTGTTGTGGGATCCAGTGAGTGGTTATGAAGGAGCCCGAAGTATCAATTATTATGCAACCATGCATAAAGTAGATCGTTTGGAGGAGCGAGAGCTATCTTCATTGGAAGACCAGTTGATGATAGATGCTATTGACAATAGAGAATATGTCATGGAGAAGAGAGAGATAAACGAAAAATACTCTGCTTATTAAATTCGCTTTATACGCTAGCAATCACTCCGTATGAGCGCAGTCTGGAATGCCGGCTTCACTAGTTCTGGCACCGGGATTCCAGATTCAATTTTTAAATCTCCCACCCCGACCAGCTTTACACCTCCGAGAATGGACTATACTCGTGCTGACACTTTAACCTGCCATGCCGCATGTGGCTGGTTTCGTGCCTCAAAACGGTTAACTAGCATAGAACGCAGAGTCCCAGCTTCGACGAGGCCTTTCTATCGCCAGTTACAATCTATTCAAAGGAGATGATCATGAGAAAATTGATTGCAGGCGCATTACTGATGGGGGCATCCACACTCACCTTCGCCCAGCCGGGCTGTGGTGTTGGGGCCATGATCTGGAAAGGACAGTCTGGTATCGCGCCGCACGTGCTTGCCGCGACTACCAACGGTACCTTTGGTAACCAGACCTTTGGCATGACTACAGGCACTCTCGGATGTCAGACCAGTGCGTCGGTGCAATCCATGGCTATGTATATGGACAGCAACATCGACAAGGTTGCCCGTGATATGTCCCGTGGGGATGGTGAAAACCTCGATACTCTGGCGGTTCTGCTGGGTGTAGATGAGGCGGATCGTGATTCTTTCCGCAACGTGCTGCAGGATAACTTCGCGGCCATCTTCCCTTCTTCGGAGACCACCTCTGGCGAAGCGGTTGACGCCATCGTAGCCCTGCTCGAAAAAGACGAGAAGCTGAGCAAATACGTAGCGGCCTGATCCCCGGCCGAATCAGGGATGATCAACGCCATGGACGGCGCACGCTTTCCCCAAACCGCCACCGCTTCACAAACCTGGATTTGACTCATCTTCCATGCGCACCAAGCTCCGCCATGTGCTCGCCTTTTTCTGGCTGGCTCCTGCTTACTGTTTTTCAGAACAAACGCTGCCAGACGTGGACAACCTTCATAGCGATCCAGCCTGGCACAATCTGATTCATTACCAGCCTGACCGTCTCGGAGATGGTTACGAAGGGCAGGCGGACGATGACAAGTTTTATCTGAGCAAAGATGGCAAAACGTCACCGAAAGCTGAACTCAAAGCCACGCTAACAGAAATTCTCAGGCCCGGAGCGGGCGATGACCATGCCCGGTGCCGCTTTCCAGCCCGTGATCAATGGCTGAGACAACAGCTGAACCTGCCTGCTGATCCGGTCAATTGCCCGGCATATAAGCAATGGACTGAAGAACTCAACACCGAAGCCGTTACCCTGGTTTTTTGCAGCGTCGTACCTGAACAGCCCATCGTCCATGTTCGGTCACACCTTTCTGCGGCTCGACCCGCCTCAGGAAGACGAGGAAACCAATCTTCTGCTCGCCAGTACGATTTCCTATGCAGCAGACGCCGCCGCTCACGACAGCGAGATCCTGTTTGCCTACAAAGGTATTTTTGGCGGCTACCCGGGCATCACGGCTATCCAGCCCTACTATGAGAAGATTCGGCTCTATTCCGATATCGAACACCGGGATTTGTGGGAGTACAAACTCAACCTCACACAGGCCGAAGTGGACATGATGCTCGCCCACACCTGGGAGATCCGTGAACGTAATTTCGACTATTACTTCTTCGATGAAAATTGTGCCTACCGGCTGCTGGCATTGATCGACGTGGCCCGCCCCGGTACCGACCTTCTGGGCGAAGTCGGCACTCATGCGATTCCCTCAGATACGGTGCGCTGGGTGGTAGACAAAGAGTTAGTGGCCGACGTGAAATATCGCCCCTCCGCTGCCACAAAAGTCAGCCACTCAATCGATTCACTGCCGGATGACCACCAGACTCTGGCCGCGGCTATCGCGAGTGGCTATGTGGATGCGGACGCGCCGGAGGTAAGAGCATTAAGTGATGAAGAACGGGCACGGGTACTGGACACCACCTACGACTATGTGCGTTACCAGAGCGAGGCCGACGGCTGGCCCCGGGAACACGCAGCCCCCCTTTCCCACAACCTGCTAAGAGAACGCAGCCGAATTCGCGACGTAGCAGCGCAGGACGGGCCGCCTGAACCTGCCATCCGTGACGACCAGGGCCACGAAACCTTCCGCGCCAGCCTCAGCGGCGGGCGCCTGGGTGACCGCAACTTTTCCGAACTGACACTGCGCCCCGCTTACCACGACCTGCTGGACCCGCCCGCCGGTTACCGTGGCGGCGCCCAGCTCCAGTTCCTGCGCCTGGACGCCCGTTTGTACACCGACAACGATGAAGTGCAGATTGAACAACTCACCGGTGTGGAAATCCGCTCCCTGTCGCCGCGCAACCAGTTCTTTTCGCCATTATCCTGGCAAGTGGGCTTTGGCGGCCGCCGAACAGATACCGGAACCAACCGAGTGTTCACCCCCTACCTTGAGGGCGGCGCAGGCGGAAGCTGGCGCCTGGCCAGCGGCACTCAGGCTTTTGCCTTGGCCACCGCCGACCTGGAAATCGACGACGACCTGCGCCGCGGTTACGATGCTGCTCCCGGTGCCGACCTGGGCATACTCCATCAGAACAACCAGTTCAGTTTGCTCGGCGGGATAAAAACCAGGGCCTGGATTGTCAGCCGCCAGCACCGCCAGGACCAGGCTTACCTGGAAGGCAACTGGCACTTCGGGCGGGACTTCGGCCTGTTCGGAAAATTCAGCCGTGAAGACCACTACGACAGGTACCGCAGCACATGGAAAATCGGACTCCACGCCTACTTCTGAAAACACTCGGTGGCATCGCCGCCGCGCTCGCTCTGCTGGTGCAGACAGGCTGCAGCAGTTTGTTCTTCTTTCCCGACCAGACAACCTACATCACCCCGGACCGCCTGAACCTGGACTACGAAGACGTGTTTTTGGAAACCCCGGATGGCGAAACCCTTCACGGCTGGTGGCTGCCCGCCCAATCCGGACCTGGCCTAGCCAACGCGAAAGGCACCGTGTACTTCCTCCACGGTAACGCCCAGAACATCAGCAGTCACATCATGAACGTCGCGTGGCTGCCTGAGAGGCGCTACAACGTATTTCTGATCGACTACCGCGGGTTCGGCCGGTCAACCGGTGCACCAGACATAGAAGGCGCACTGCAAGACGCAGAGGCCGGGCTCCGTTGGCTAGTCAGCCGCCCGGAGGTTCAGAACCAGCCGCTTTTCCTGCTCGGCCAGAGCCTCGGCGGCGCGCTGGGAACCGCCCTGGCCAGTGAGTGGGTAAAACGCGATGAACAGCCGCCCCTGGATGGCGTCATCCTCGACGGCACCTTCTCCGGCTTCCGCGCCATCGCCCGGGAAAAACTCGGCAACTTCTGGCTCACATGGCCCTTCCAGATTCCACTAAGCTGGACCATTACTGACGAATACGAAGCTTATGAGCAGATCGGCAACATCAGCCCGGTGCCGGTGATGGTGATTCATAGTGTTCGTGATGGGATTATTCCGTTTCATCATGGTGAGCGGTTGTTTGAGGCGGCAGAGGAGCCGAAAGAGTTCCTGCGCACGGACACGCCCCATGCATCGACGTTTGTGATTCCGAGCTATCAGGCGGCTGTTTTGGGTTTTATGGATGCTAATGGGGAGTAGGGCTCTTGGTTTGTCGGATTACGCCTTTGGCTAATCCGACCTACTTTGACTGTGTTGGGTTTTATGGACGCGAACAGCAACTGAGAGGTTCAGAGAGTACGTCGGGCAAGGCTGTTCAAAACCGTGCGGAGCCATGGATGGCGGAGCCCGAGCCTTACATGGATGTACTTGCAGGCGTGTTTTGAACAGCCTTGCCCGACGTGCTCAGACTCCGAATCTGGCAGGCCTGAAAACAAAAAACCCGCCAGACTCCAAAGAGTGGCGGGCTTTTGTGTCGGATTACGCCTTGCGGCTAATCCGACCTACGGGAGGTATGGTTTACAGTGCGGAGAGATCCGTCGGCTGCTCGCCTTCCTTCACTTCTTTCATAGACAGCTTCACGCGACCACGGTTGTCGACGTCCAGTACCTTGACCAGAACCTCCTGACCTTCGCTCAGCTCGTCAGTGACGTTCTCAATGCGACGCTCAGAGATCTGGGAAATGTGTACCAGACCGTCTTTACCCGGCAGGATATTAACGAAGGCACCGAAGTCTACAATGCGCTCTACACGCCCTTTATAGATGGCTCCAACCTCGATTTCCGCAGTGATTTCCATCACCCGCTTCATCGCAGCATTGGCCGCCTCCTGGTTGTCGGCATAGATCTTCACGTTGCCGTCGTCATCCAGATCGATGGAAGCACCGGTCTCGTCACAGATAGAACGGATAGTGGAACCGCCCTTACCGATCACGTCGCGGATCTTCTCCGGATTGATCTTGATGGTGGTGATGCTCGGCGCGCGGCTTGAAAGCTCTTTACGCGGTACTGAAATCACCTTCGCCATTTCACCCAGGATGTGCAGACGTGCGGCGTTGGCCTGATCGAGCGCAAGCTCCATGATCTCGTCGGTAATGCCCTGAATCTTGATATCCATCTGCAGCGCAGTGATACCTTCAGACGTACCCGCAACCTTGAAGTCCATATCACCGAGGTGATCCTCGTCACCCAGGATGTCGGTCAGAATCGCGAACTTGTCGCCTTCCTTGACCAGACCCATGGCGATACCGGCAACTGCAGCCTTGATGGGCACACCAGCATCCATCAGTGCTAGGCTGGAACCACAGACAGACGCCATCGAACTGGAACCGTTAGACTCAGTGATTTCAGACACCGCACGAATGGTGTACGGGAACTCTTCCAGTGTGGGCATAACCGCAGCCACACCACGCTTCGCCAGACGGCCGTGGCCGACTTCACGACGGCCCGGTGTACCGACACGACCAGCTTCACCAACGGAGTAAGGAGGGAAGTTGTAATGGAACAGGAACGGGTCCTTTCGCTCACCTTCCAGGGCATCGATGATCTGCATATCACGGGACGTACCCAGTGTAGTGGTCACGATAGCCTGGGTTTCACCACGGGTGAACAGGGCTGAACCGTGTGTGCTTGGCAGCACGCCGACTTCCACTTCGATCGGACGAACAGTCTTGTTGTCACGGCCGTCGATACGCGGCTTGCCGTCGATAACCTGCTGGCGAACAATGGTCTTCTCGACCTTGCCAAAGTACTTTTTAACGTCATCCGCGGAAGGCTGGCCTTCCTCGTTACCCGCCAGTTTCTCAACCAGCGCGCTCTTGATCTCGCTCAGCCGTGCGTAGCGCTCCATCTTGTCGCGGATGCTATAAGCTTCTTCGATGGCCGCAGACGCTTCGGCGTTAACCGCATTCAGCAATTCAGTATTTTCCGGATCCGGCTGCCATTCCCAGCGCGGTTTGCCGACTTCTGCAGCCAGTTCCTTGATCGCAGCGATCGCAGTCTGCATTTCTTCGTGGCCGAAAAGTACACCGCCCAGCATCTGGTCTTCGGTCAGGCCTTTGGCCTCGGATTCAACCATCAGTACCGCGTCCTGGGTACCGGCAACCACCATGTCCAGCAGGGAGGTTTTCAGCTCTTCGAAGGTCGGGTTCAGGAAGTAGCCACGCTCGTTGGTATAAGCGACGCGTGAAGCACCGATAGGACCGTCAAACGGAATCCCGGAGATGGACAAAGCTGCGGAGGCAGCCAGCATCGCGGCGATATCAGGGTCCTGATTCTTGCTGGAGGACATCACCGTGGTGATGACCTGAGTTTCGTTCATGAATCCCTTAGGAAACAGCGGACGAATCGGACGGTCGATCAGGCGGGAGGTCAGGGTTTCTTTCTCGGACGGACGCCCTTCACGCTTGAAGAAGCCACCCGGGATTTTGCCCACGGCGTAGGTCTTCTCGAAGTAGTTCACGGTCAGCGGGAAAAACGGCTGGCCCGGCTTGGCACTTTTCGCCGCGACCACGGTACCCAGTACCGAGATGTCATCAACGGTAACCAGCACAGAGCCGGTGGCCTGGCGAGCGATACGGCCCGTTTCGATGGTGACGGTCTTACCGCCGAGTTCAAATGATTTTTTTACGGGATTCAGATCCACGATTGCTCCTGATTTAATCTTGATTTAATCTTGATTTCATCTGTTCAATTGACTCAGAGCAGCCGCCCATGCGGACTGTCTGTTTTCTGCACGCGTCTTTCTTCATACGTCCACGATGAACCAGAGAGCAACCTGTCTGAAAGCTAACAGGCTGTTGCAAAACCCCGGGCTCTGGCAAACAACTCGCCAACCGGGCTTTTCAACAACCTGCTATCAATTTCGGCTCTCAGTCGCGACAGGCAGTTACCTCAGAATTCAACAGCAGACACCGTGCTGGGGAGAAGCACAGCCGGCGAGGTCTTTACACCCCGCCGGTCGTTCAGAACAACCAGATCAACGACGCAGACTAAGGCGCTTGATAAGCTCCAGATAACGGTCGGCGTTCTTGCGCTTCAGGTAGTCCAGCAGCTTGCGACGCTGGTTTACCATCCGGATCAGACCACGGCGGGAATGGTGATCCTGCTTGTTGGCCTTGAAGTGATCCTGCAGCTTGTTGATATTGTTGCTCAGCAGGGCAACCTGAACTTCAGGAGAACCTGTATCAGCATCACCTTGCTGAAAGTCTTTAACGATCTGTGCTTTCTCATTGGCAGAAAGTGCCATAACTCACCTCATTATCGCGATGCTTTTAAAGTCCAGCCGAACCGCGCACCTCTACAGCTCGGCTAACCGGCCCCAACACCCATAACAGGTGTCGTCAGCCGTTCTTCACCAGTCGGCGGGGCACCAGCTTGGTGTCCTCGCCTTCCGGGAATTTTTCTGCCAGTCCGACAAAACCGTCATCGCCATACAGACGAATCAAGCCTTCCCCAAACTGACCGGATATTCTAACTGGTTGTCCGTTCAATATCGATACCAGTGACTGCCCTGCCAGCTGCTGCTCCGGAAACATCGACAGGGCGGCATCCGGGGCAACCAGCAGGTCGTCCAGACTCTCGCCCTGCTCACGCATCTGCTCAAGAGTCGGCACCTGGCAGGCGTCCGCCAGAGTAAACCCGGAGGCCATGGTGCGACGCAGCGCGATCACATGTGCGCCACACCCCAGCACTTCACCAATGTCTTCAACGAGCGAACGGATGTAGGTGCCTTTGGTACAACTGACCGCAATGTCCATCTCATCGTCACGAAGCTCAATCAGCGTCAGTTCGTAAATGGTCACCGGGCGGGCGGGACGATCCACTTCGATGCCCTCGCGGGCATATTCGTAGAGCGGGCGACCCTTGTGTTTAAGCGCCGAATACATGGAGGGAACCTGCTGGATAGGGCCGCGGAAGCGGTCCAGAACAGGCTCAAGGATATCCGGGGTCAGATCAGCCGGAACGGGCTTTTCACCCACTATCTTCCCTTCGCTGTCCCCGGTTTCTGTGCGCACGCCAAGCTTTGCCGTTGCGATGTAGGCCTTGTCGCTGTCCAGCATCATCTGGGAGAACTTGGTGGCCTCGCCAAAGCAGAGCGGCAGGACGCCGGTCGCCAACGGGTCGAGAGCGCCGGTATGGCCCGCCTTGGCAGCACCGAATAATCGCTTGACCTGCTGGAGGATACCGTTGGAAGTGATATCCATGGGCTTGTCGATCACCAGGATGCCATTAACGTCCCGCCCCTTACGCCGTCGACTCAAGCGTCTTTCTCCGAATTCTCTGAATCATTATCATCATCGGAAACGGTCGGCTTATCACCCACCGCTTCCCGAATCAGATTGTCCATGCGCCTGCTGTGGTTCAGCAACGCATCGAAATGAAACCGGAGCTGAGGGGTTACCCGCAACTTCATTGCACGGCCCACCTGCCCCTTGAGGAAACCGGCCGCCTTATTCAGGACCGACAGAGAATCCTGCACCTGAGGTGAGTCTTCTGTCAGCTCTTCTGTGGTTAGCAGCGAAACGTAAACATCTGCATAGCCCAGATCACGGCTTACCTTGACGGCATTGACCGTGACCATGCCCACCCGCGGGTCTTTGACCTCCCGCTGGATGAGCTGGGCCAGCTCTCGCTGCATCTGATCGCCAATGCGATCAATACGGCTGAACTCTTTTGGCATCAGGCTTCCCTTAACATCAGGTGCATTAGGCTAACATCAGGTGCATTAAGCCCCAGTGGATTCGAGCTTGCGTTCAACCCGTACACGGTCAAACACTTCGATCTGGTCACCGACCTTGACGTCATAGCCTTTAACGCCGATACCGCACTCAATGCCGTTGCGAACTTCAGGCACGTCGTCCTTGAAGCGGCGCAGAGATTCCAGCGCGCCCTCGAAGATCACCACGTTGTCCCGCAGGACACGGATTGGCTTGTTACGGTAAACGTTACCCTCGATTACCATACAACCAGCTACCTGGCCGTACTTCGGCGAACTGAACACGTCACGAACGTCGGCAATACCAATGATGTCTTCGCGGAATTCCGGTGCCAACATGCCAGTCAACGCCGCTTTCACATCATCGATCAGATTATAGATGATGCTGTAGTAGCGAAGATCCAGACCTTCCTGTTCCACCAGACGCTTGGACGCTGTGTCCGCACGCACGTTGAAGCCGAAGATAACCGCGTTGGTGGCCATCGCCAGACTGACGTCTGTTTCGGCGATGCCGCCAACGCCAGACGAAACAATCTTGACCTGCACTTCGTCGTTGCCCAGATCCTTCAGCGACTTGACAATGGCTTCCAGAGAGCCACGAACGTCGGTCTTGAGGACCACATTGAGCATCTTGATCTCGTCCTTGCCCATGTTCTCGAACAGGTTCTCGAGCTTGGCCGCCTGCTGCCTGTGCAAGCGCTGCTCGCGCTCACGGGTCTGGCGGAATTCGGCCAGCTCTTTGGCTTTCTTCTCATCGGCCACGGCAAAGAATTCATCGCCAGCGTTCGGCGTGCCATTCAGGCCCAGGATTTCTACCGGGATGGAAGGCCCGGCTTCTTTGACCTGCTTACCGGCTTCATCGGTCATGGCACGAATCTTACCGAAGAACCCACCGGCTACGACCATTTCACCCAGGCGCAGGGTACCGTTCTGAACCAGCACGGTGGCAACCGAGCCACGGCCACGCTCCAGACTGGACTCAACAACAACACCTTGGGCCGTCGCGTCCGGAGAGGCTTCTAACTCAAGAATTTCGGCCTGAAGCAGCAGCGCCTCGATCAGCTGGTCGATACCGTCACCGGTATGTGCGGAAACCGGGATGAACTGGACGTCACCGCCCCAATCTTCCGGAATCACTTCCATGCCCGCCAGTTCGGTCTTGATTCGATCCGTATCGGCGCCTTCCTTGTCCATCTTATTGATGGCAACAACGATCGGAACACCCGCGGAGCGAGCGTGCTGGACGGCTTCCTTGGTCTGCGGCATCACGCCGTCATCGGCGGCCACAACCAGAATCACGATGTCGGTGCACTGGGCACCGCGGGCACGCATGGCGGTAAAGGCCGCGTGGCCAGGGGTATCCAGGAAGGAAACCATGCCGTGATCGGTTTCCACGTGGTAGGCACCGATGTGCTGGGTAATACCACCAGACTCGCCAGAAGCCACTTTGGTGCGACGAATGTAATCCAGCAGCGAAGTCTTACCATGGTCGACGTGACCCATCACACTGACCACCGGAGCACGCCTGACCTTCTCCTTGCCTTCGAAAGCAAATTCGCTCAGAACCTCTTGCTCGAACGCATCGTCGCTGACCGCATTGGGTTTGTGGCCGAGTTCTTCGGTGACCAGCACAGCCGTTTCCTGGTCGAGAGCCTGGTTGATCGTCGCCATTACCCCCATGCCCATGAGTTTCTTGATGACGTCCGCTGACTTGACGGACATCCGCTGGGCAAGATCACCTACAGTAATCGTTTCAGGAATATCGACTTCTCGTACCATTGGCTTGGTCGGCCTCTCAAAAGCATGACGCTTTTCTTTAGGTTTCTTTTTGGCGCGAAGCGGCTTGCGCAGCGTGGTGTCTTCCTCGTCCTCATTAACGACGACAGGTTCTTCCACTGGGCGGTTGCGCGGGCCCCGATGTCCTGCAGACTTCTTCTTCGGCTTGCCATCTTCCGGCTCATCGCCGCGACTGCGGGCTTTTTCTTTTTCCTTTTTCTTTTTCGCCTTGCGATCTTTACCTTCACCTTCTTCAGGTGGCGGTATTGGCATATCTTCCGGTGCCGGAATCGGTGAGGGCTCCGGCTCGGCGGCTGCCTTCTTCGTTGATTTTGCCTCCGGCTTTTCTTCGTCGGCAGATTTCTCCTCGGCTACCGGCGCTTCTGGCGCAGCAGTATCCTGCTTCGGAGCTTCGTCCTGGGTCGGTGCCGCTTCAGCCGTCACTGTCGCCTCGTCTTCCGGCGCTACCGCGGCCGCAGCTTCTTCCGGCTTGGCCGTTTCTGGCTCAACTTCAGCACGCTTCATATACGTGCGACGCTTGCGGACCTCAACATTGACAGTCTTCGCCCGACCCGCCTTTAACGTGGTGGTCGTTTTGCGCTTGAGAGTGATTTTCTTTGGCTCAGCCTCACTCTCTCCGTGGTTCTTTCTCAGATAAGTCAGCAACTGCTGCTTTTCATCACTTGTGACAGAGTCTGCTTCGGAGCGGGCTTTGAGGCCAGCCTCCACGATCTGTCGCAGCAAACGATCCACGGGAGCGTCTATATCTGCGGCCAGTTGTTTTACCGTTACATCAGCCATACTGGTCCTCCTCCCGATTAGGCCTGGTCTTCAAACCAGGGTGCGCGCGCCGCCATAATCAGCTGTCCGGCGCGTTCTTCTTCCATACCTTCAATATCTATCAGGTCATCCACCGACTGCTCGGCAAGATCTTCCATGGTGCGAATCCCCATACCGGCAAGCTTGAATGCCAGGCCACGGTCGATGCCCTCCATTGCCAGAAGATCTTCCGCAGGCTCTGCTCCGTCAAGCGCCTCCTCACTGGCCAGGGCCTGATTGAGCAGGGCATCCTTGGCACGGCGGCGCAATTCGGTCACGGTGTCTTCGTCAAAACCTTCAATGGCAAGCATCTCCTCCATGGGGATGTAGGCCACTTCCTCAATAGAAGTAAAGCCTTCCTCAATAAGGACGGCGGCAAATTCCTCGTCCACATCCAGGTTGCCAGTGAAATGCTCGATCAGTGAACTGTTCTCCTGCTTCTGACGCTCACTGGCTTCTTCTTCGGTCATCACGTTCAGGGTCCAGCCGGTCAGCTCTGTCGCCAGCCGCACGTTTTGTCCGTTACGGCCGATGGCCTGTGCTAGGTTGTCCTCGGCAACGGCTACGTCCATGGTGTGACGGTCTTCGTCCATCACAATGGAGGCTACTTCCGCAGGCGCCATGGCGTTGATGACCAGTTGTGCCGGGTTGTCGTCCCAGAGCACGATATCGACACGTTCACCGCCAAGCTCATTGGAGACGGCCTGAACCCGTGAACCGCGCATGCCCACACAGGCACCCACCGGGTCAATCCGTCGATCGTTGGTCTTGACCGCAATCTTGGCGCGGGAGCCGGCGTCCCGGGCAGCGCCACGGATCTCGATCAGTTCCTCGGCAATTTCCGGGACCTCGATACGAAAGAGCTCGATCAGCATCTGTGGGTCGGAACGGCTCAGAATTAATTGCGGACCGCGGTGGTCGGTGCGGATTTCCTGCAGCAACGAACGCACCCGATCGCCCATGCGAAAGGTCTCGCGGGGGATCAGGTTTTCACGGGGCATCAAGGCTTCAGCATTGGCACCCAGATCGACGATGACATTGTCCCGTGTCACTTTCTTCACGGTGCCGGAGACCAGTTCGCCCACCCGGTCACGGTAGCTGTCGACAATCTTGGTGCGCTCAGCTTCGCGAACCTTTTGGAAAATGATCTGTTTTGCCGCCTGGGCGCCGATGCGGCCAAAGGCTACTGACTCGACCTTTTCCTCGTGCGTGTCGCCCGGCTTCAGATTGGTATCAATGTCTTCCGCTTCCTGAAACGTCAGCTCTGTACCCAGTGCCGGAACGGCGTCGTTATCAACGACCAGCCAACGGCGAAAGCTTTCATACTCACCGGTACGGCGATCAATAGACACGCGAATATCCGCTTCCTCGTCGTCGTAGCGTTTTTTGGCAGCGGTGGCCAGCGCCAGCTCTATGGCTTCGAAGATGACATCCTTCTCGACTCCTTTCTCGTTCGAGACGGATTCAACCACCAGCAAAATCTCTTTACTCATCGGATTGCCCTGCCTTTATATTTAAACATTGCGTCTTCTGACTTATTCAAATTGCGTCGCCGGCCCTACTCAAAAACAGGAACGATGCTGGCTTTCTCAATACTGTCGAACGGCAGCACATATTCGTGATCGTCCACCAAAACAACAACATCATCTCCCTCAACGCCTTTGATCAGCCCCTGAAATTTGCGTCGCCCTTCAAAGGCCATTCGCAATCTGAGCTGAACCTGATGACCCGCAAACGCCTCGTACTGCTCAATGCGGAACAGCGGACGATCCATGCCCGGTGAAGACACCTCCAGGATGTATTCGGTCTGGATCGGATCTTCCACGTCCATCACGCCACTGGCCTGACGACTGACAGATTCACAGTCCTCAATACCGATGCCGTTTTCGACATGATCGATAAACAATCTCAGTAGCGAGTGATGCCCCTGGGCGCGAAATTCAATACCCCAGAACTCGTATCCAAGGCCTTCCACGACCGGCCTGAGCATCTCTTCCAGCTGTTTCAACTTGGCTGACAAGGCTTTGACGTCTCCGCTGTGTAGTTTTCGAAACCCAAAAACAAAAAAAGGGCTGTCTATCAGCCCTTTTTATGCACCAGGACCTGATGCGCCAGGCCCCTTAATCAAAAAGCCCCGAATAAATGGGGCCCTTTGTTGCAAGAACTCGCAGAAGACAAACCCTAAAAAAGTCTTCTGCTGACAGACACCTGGCCTGTCAGAAATGGGCTGGGAACCAATGTTCCTGACCCACTCCAATAACCGCCGGAGTATAGAGACGACGGCCTTACTGGTCAAGGACTGACCAAAGAAAAACGGCCTGGAAAATCCAAGCCGCTTTTCTCTAAAAATGGTGCCCGGGGCCGGACTCGAACCGGCACAGCTTTCGCCACTACCCCCTCAAGATAGCGTGTCTACCAGTTCCACCACCCGGGCAAGAACCTTACTCGAGGTCGGGGAGCGCATTGTCATCCCCACCCTCGACTCCGCTCTCGTTTGCAGCTTCAGCGTCTGAAGGCACAGATTCGGCAGCAGGCTGCTGAACCTGAGGAATCCCGGTTTGACCGGCGATTTCTGCGCGTTGCTTCGCAAACACCGCGAGCGAAAAACTTGTAACAAAAAACACGATAGCGAGAAAGGTCGTAGCCCGCGTCAGGAAACTACCGCTTCCCTGGCTGCCAAACACAGTCTGGGAAGCTCCGCCGCCAAATGCCGCGCCAGCGTCTGCACCTTTACCCTGCTGGATCAGAACAAGACCCACCAAGCCAACGGCGATCACCACATGTACTACGACAACCAGTGTTTCTACCCAATCCATAACGACTCTCGAATCAATCTCAAATTCTGTATGGCTTCAGCACTTGCCAGGTACCGCGCGGCAAATACTCACAAATTCGTCTGCTTTTAATGATGCGCCGCCAATCAGACCACCATCAATATCCTGCTGTGCGAACAGAGCGGCGGCATTATCCGCTTTTACACTGCCGCCGTAAAGTAGTGATACGTCTTCTGCTGGCGCGCCCAGAGCTTTCAGCTCTTGCCGAATAGCGGCATGCATTGCCTGAGCATCTTCTGTCGTTGCCGTTTTGCCAGTACCAATCGCCCATACCGGCTCGTAAGCAACTACGATTCTGGACCATTGATCGCCGGCCACATTGACCAAACCAGCCCGCATTTGCGCAGCAACTACATGCTCTGCTGTTCCCGCGCTTCTTTGTTTAAGGGTTTCACCCACACAGAGAATAGCGGTTAATCCGCTAGTAACGGCCTGACCTACTTTTTCCGCAATCTGCTCGTCGGTCTCCCCGAACAATTGCCGCCGCTCCGAGTGACCTACGAGCGCATAACTACAGCCACTGTCTTTGGCCATTCCGGCCGAAATCTCGCCGGTATAGGCGCCGGAACTCCAGCAGGCAATGTTCTGAACGCCTGCCTCCACACCCGGACCAGCCGACTCAAGAACATCCGCGACGAAAAGAGCAGGCGGAATAATAACAATCCCGACACCATTTTCAAGAGACGCCAGCTCTGAACTGATTGGCGACACCAGTTGTTGCACCAGCGCCTTAGACCCGTTCATTTTCCAGTTTCCAGCTACGATTTTGCGTCGCATACCGACCTCTGTAATGGACCAGCGTCAGGGAAGGCCCCAGGGAGGCGAACTATACAGCAGACCCTTGGTGCAGACAACTGCCGAAGGTTCCTGTCAGGCCTTGGAATTTTCCACAACAACCGCAAGCGCTTCAACTACTTGGGTAATATCCGACTCATCCTGGCCTTCTGCCATAACCCGTATCAGCGGTTCCGTTCCGGATGCTCTTAACAGGATGCGGCCGCTGCTTCCGAGTTTTTCCTCGGCTTTACGCATCGCCGCCTGGATGTCGCTTCGTTGCATGGGGTCAAAGCGGGTCTCTACCCGCACATTGATCATTTTCTGGGGCAGTTTGCTCATGCCGCTGCGGACTTCAGAAAGCGATTTGTCAGCACGGCTCAGGGCCAGTAAAACCTGAAGCGCGGAGACAATGCCATCCCCGGTGCTGGTGCAGTCACGGATGACCATGTGGCCAGAGCTCTCACCGCCAACCAGCCAGTTGCGCTGGATCAGCCGTTCCATCACGTACCGGTCGCCTACTTTTGCCCGCTCAAACTCGATCCCTTGCTCCTTCAGGGCAAGCTCAACTCCCAGGTTGGTCATCAGAGTTCCGACCACGCCACCGCCCAATGTGCCTGCCGCGTGGCGCTCGGAAGCGATAATGAACAGCAGTTCGTCGCCGTCCACTTCCGAACCATCGCGATCGACCATCAGCACCCGATCGCCATCGCCGTCGAAGGCAATTCCCATATCGGCGCCTTTCTCGACCACCGTTTTTTTCAGGGTATCCAGGTGAGTCGAACCCACACCCAGATTAATGTTCAGACCATCCGGATCAGAGCCGACCAGAGAAATCCTGGCGCCCAGCTCCCGGAATACCTTGGGCGCAACCTGATAGGTCGCACCGTGGGCGCAGTCAAGCACCAGGTGCAGACCTTCAAGCGAGAAGGAGTTTGGCACCGTACTTTTGCAGAACTCCACGTATCGCCCCGGGGCATCGTCAACGCGGAATGCCTTACCCAATTCTTTGGCGCCACAGACTTCCAAGGGTTTATCCAACCATCGCTCGATTTCCAGCTCCAGTGCATCATCAAGTTTGGCGCCTTCCGGAGAGAAGAACTTGATACCATTGTCATGGTGCGGATTATGAGAGGCACTTATAACAATACCCGCTGATGCCCGAAAGGTGCGGGTCAGATAGGCAATGGCCGGTGTGGGCATGGGGCCAAGCAGCTTCACGTCTACCCCGGCAGCCGACAGGCCTGACTCCAACGCCGACTCGAACATGTACCCGGATAGGCGCGTATCTTTACCTATCAGAACACTATTGCGCTGACCGTCACGCTTGAACGCCTGACCGGCAGCCCAACCCAGGCGCAGCATAAATTCTGGAGTAATCGGATACTGCCCGACTCGTCCGCGAATACCGTCGGTACCAAAATATTTTTTGTCGCTCATCGACCGGCCTCCTCCATTGCCGCAACCACTTTTACAGCATCAACCGTTTCTCTGACATCATGGGCACGAATAATGGATGCCCCTTTCATGGCTGCTATTGTCGCGGCTGCGACGCTTGCAGACAAGCGCTCACTGACATCCCGCCCGGTAACATGACCCAGCATGCTCTTTCTGGACATGCCTACCAGAAGCGAATGCCCGAGCTGCTGCAGCTGCTCCAGGGCAGCGAGTAACTGAAAATTATGCTGAACCGTTTTGCCAAACCCGAACCCCGGATCAAGAATAATCCGATCTGACCGCACACCCGCCACTTCAACCACTTGCAGACGCTCACTCAGAAACAACGAAACCTCCTGGCAGACGTCGCGATAACTTGGGTTATCCTGCATGTGATCCGGCTCGCCCTGAATATGCATAATACAAACCGGCACATCCGTCCGGGCCATCGCTTCCGGCGCACCCGGGCGCTGCAGGGCTCTGACGTCATTGATCAGCCCGGCACCCAGAGACACTGTTTCCCGCATGACGTCGGGCGCGCTGGTATCTACCGATACAATCACATTCAGCTCCCGCGCGATGGCCTCGACGATCGGGCAAACCCGGTCCAGCTCTTCCTGCAGAGAGACTGGCGTTGCGCCCGGACGCGTAGATTCTCCCCCGACGTCAATAAATGCTGCCCCATGCGCAACCATTTCCCGGGCCCGTTCAAGCGCAGAATCAATCTCGTTAAAGCGACCGCCGTCAAAGAAGGAATCCGGTGTCACGTTAAGCACACCCATAACGTGGCAACTGGCCATATCAAGGGTTTTACCGGCGAAATTCATGGGCATAACCTTTTCTGCTATACACAAAAAAAGAAACGCCGCCCCATGCAGGGGCGGCGTAGTCGTTTTCAGAAGCGCTCTTTCAAAACTCGGGGCGCCCGACGTCAGTGCTCGCCGGCTGGACGTCCAATGTCAGGACGACGGCCATCATCAGAACTCTTTGGAGCCGCTTCCTGCCCTGGCTCTTCAGACGTTGCGCCACCAGCCGGCCCGCTGTCGCTGTCACCCCAACCTTTCGGCGGGCGTGGAGCGCGGCCTTCCATGATGTCATCGATCATATAGCGATCAATGGTTTCGTATTTCATCAGGGCTTCGGACATCAAGTCGAGCTTGTCACGGTTATCGACCAGAATCTGCTTGGCTTTCTCATAGCAGCTGTCGATGATATTGCGAACTTCCTCGTCGATGCGCTGCGCTGTTTCCGGCGAGTAAACCGTTTGAGCCTGACCAGCTGACCGGCCAAGGAAAGGCTCTTCACTGTCAGTATCGTATTGCAGCGGCCCGAGTTTCTCGGACAAACCCCAGCGTGTCACCATATTTCGGGCCAGGCTGGTCGCCCTTTCAATGTCGTTTGAAGCGCCGGTCGTCACGCCGTCAAAGCCAAGCGTCAGCTCTTCGGCAATACGACCACCAAACAGGCTGCAGATCGAGCTGATCAGGAATCGCTTGCTGTGGCTGTACCTGTCTTCCTCAGGGAGGAACATGGTGACACCCAGTGCACGGCCGCGGGGAATAATGCTGACCTTGTAAACAGGATCATGCTCCGGCATTAAGCGGCCGACAATGGCGTGTCCGGATTCGTGATAAGCGGTGTTCTGCTTTTCCTTCTCGCTCATGACCATGGATTTACGCTCAGCGCCCATCATGATCTTGTCTTTGGCGAGCTCGAACTCTTCCATGGAGACCAGCCGCTGGTTCCGGCGCGCCGCAAACAGCGCCGCCTCGTTGACCAGGTTGGCCAGATCCGCACCTGAGAATCCAGGTGTACCACGGGCGATCAGCTTCGGCTCGACGCCGTCGTCCAGAGGCACTTTCTTCATGTGTACTTTCAGAATCTGCTCGCGGCCAATAATGTCCGGCAAACCAACGACCACCTGGCGATCGAAACGACCCGGGCGCATAAGCGCGGGATCCAGAACGTCCGGCCGGTTAGTGGCGGCGATGACGATCACGCCTTCATTGCCTTCGAAACCGTCCATTTCGACCAGCAGCGCGTTTAGCGTCTGCTCGCGCTCGTCGTGACCGCCGCCCATGCCAGCACCACGATGGCGACCGACTGCATCGATCTCGTCAATGAAGATGATGCATGGGCTCTGCTTCTTGGCCTGCTCGAACATGTCACGAACACGGGATGCGCCCACGCCGACGAACATTTCCACAAAGTCGGAGCCGGAGATGGAGAAGAACGGCACCTTGGCTTCACCGGCGATGGCTTTGGCCAGCAACGTCTTACCGGTACCGGGCTGCCCCACCATCAGAACGCCTTTGGGAATGCTGCCACCAAGACGCTGAAACTTACTGGGATCCCGAAGGAAGTCCACCAGTTCTTTCACATCTTCTTTGGCCTCGTCGACACCGGCGACGTCACCGAAGGTGGTTTTGATCTGATCTTCGCTCATCAGTTTGGCTTTGCTTTTGCCAAAGGACATAGGGCCTTTGCCACCGCCACCGCCCTGCATCTGCCGCATAAAGAACACGAACAATGCAATGATGATCAGTATCGGGAATGCCGCAACGAGCAGTTGAGTCCACAGGGACTGGCGCTCGGGCTCCTTACCGATCACTTCCACACTGTTTGCCAGCAGATCATCCATCAACTTGTTGTCGGATAACTGCGGACGAATCGTCTGGAACTGTGAGCCGTCGCCACGAGTGCCCTGAATTTCAAGCCCGTCTATGGTGACTTGGGTAACTCGCCCATCCTGCACCATTTCAACGAACTGCGAATAATTGACCTTTTGACCACTGGTGGTTGGGGTAAAGTTCTGAAAAACCATCAGTAGAACAGCAGCTATAATTAGCCAGAGAACTAGATTTTTTGCCATATCGTTCAAGGATCGTCACCTGTGAGTTGAAGAGCTGCTCCGCGAGAAGAAACCCTTAGTTGTCACCATACACCAAATATACGTCGGCCCACCACAACTGGCCCACCCTCCGTAATCTCCACGTGAGGTGTGGGCCCGGCAGCCGACGCGGAGTCAGCCCTTAAATCCCTTACAAACCTGATAGACCTCACGGGACCTGGCCCGGGACGCATCCGGCTTTCTGCTGACAACGGTTGCAAAGCTCTTGCGCATCTCAGACAACAAGGCGTCAAAGCCCTCACCCTGAAACACTTTGGCGACAAATACGCCACCGGGCTTGAGCACCTGCTGCGCCATATCCAGCGCCAGCTCAACCAGCCCCATGGCAGTGGGCATATCCACCGCCGCCATACCACTCATATTGGGTGCCATATCCGAAATTACAACGTCTGCGCGACGATCACCCAATAAACCCAGCAATTCGTCAAGCACGGACTGCTGGGTAAAATCCCCCTGAACGAAGTCCACGCCTGCGATGGGACTCATATCAAGGATGTCACTGGCAATCACCGTGCCCTGATCGCCGACCCGCTCAGCCGCCACCTGGGACCAGCCTCCCGGCGCGGCACCCAGATCAACAACGACCTGTCCGGGCCGGAAAATCCTGTCTTTTTTATCCAGCTCGATCAGTTTATAGCTCGCCCGCGACCGATAGCCGTCCTCACGAGACTTTTTGACCCACACATCGTCAAAATGTTCCTTGAGCCAGCGTTCACTGGTTTTGGAGCGGGCCAAAATGTCACCTCCTGATTGATCTGATACAATTTCATTCTATCGGACCAGCTGCGACAACGCCGCTGACGATTTGTTAATCGTTTTCATTAATAGAATCCATTCAAGAGAACCCATCATGAGCCTTTCACCGGAACAGCGCCGGGAATACCGGGGCATTGCCCACAATCTGAAGCCCGTCATTATTGTCGGCGACAAAGGCCTGACAGAGGGGCTTCAGGAAGAACTGGAGCGGGCGCTGAACGACCACGAGCTGATCAAGGTCAAGGTAGCAAGCCAGGACCGGGAAACCCGGCGGGAAGCTATTGCTGCACTTTGCGAGGCAACCGGCGCGGAACTGATCCAGACCATCGGCAAAATCGGTGTCATTATGCGCCGCGCTAAAAAACCGAACCCGAAGCTGTCCAATCTTCTTCGGACAAACTAAGGACTGGCCACGGACGGCACGGAATTCCACGGACAAAGGGTAAAACAGTTTTCAGTCCGTGCATTTTAGTGCCGTCCGTGGCAACCAGCATTTGCCCTCAGAGATGCTCTACCTTCTCAATTTCGTATTCGACGGTTCCGGACGGCACGCGGATGGCAACCACGTCGTCTTTGCTCTTGCCCACCAGTGCTCTGGCGATGGGGGATGAGATCGACAGCTTGCCCGCCTTGATGTCTGCTTCGTCCTCACCAACAATCTTGTAGACAACCTGTTCGTCGGTATCACAGTTCAGCAGATGCACCGTGGTGCCAAAGATCACCTTGCCGGTGTATTCGATGGTATGCACGTCAATCACTTGAGCTACAGACAGCTTGGCTTCGATCTCCTGAATGCGCCCTTCAATAAAGCTCTGCTGATCCCGGGCGGCATGATATTCGGCATTTTCCTTCAGATCGCCATGTTCCCGCGCATCGGAAATCGCCGCGATAACGCGAGGGCGGTCTTCAGATTTGAGCTTCTTCAGCTCTCCACGGAGGCTAGCCTCGCCCGCCTTGGTCATTGGTACTCTGTCAGCCATGATGTTACTTCCCTGAATGAAGGTCCTGGAGGCGACGTACAGTGCGCTCGGGGCCAAACTTGATCGCCCGACAGAAAGCTTCACCGCCTGCCAGTGTGGTTGTGTAAGTCACTTTGGTCTGCAGCGCCGACTGGCGGATCTGTGCCGAGTCAGCAATTGCTTTGCGACCTTCGGTGGTGTTGATAATCAGCTGGACCTGACCATTTTTTATAGCGTCCACAATGTGTGGCCGACCTTCCCGGACCTTGTTCACACGCTTGACGTCAATACCTGCGTCACGCAACGCCCTGGCGGTTCCGGTTGTCGCAATGAGCTTGAAGCCAGCATCCACCAGGTCCTGAGCCACTTTGGCCGCACCCGGCTTGTCGACATCCCTGACCGACATAAACGCTGCGCCCTGGGCAGGCAAACGCTCACCCGCCGCGAGTGCCGCCTTGGCAAACGCCTCATCGAAGCTGTCGCCGATCCCCATAACCTCACCGGTAGACTTCATCTCCGGCCCGAGAATAGGGTCAACTGCCGGGAATTTGTTGAACGGGAACACCGACTCTTTTACACAATAGTAGGTCGGCACCACTTCTTCCGTGAAGCCCTGCTCGACCAGCGATTTTCCAGCCATCGCCCGCGCCGCCACTTTTGCCAGGGAAACGCCTATAGCCTTGGAGACAAACGGCACGGTACGTGAGGCCCGCGGATTGACTTCAATCACATAGATCTCGTCGTCCTGCCACGCCAGCTGGACGTTCATCAGGCCCACCACCTCCAGCTCAATGGCCATCTTCTTGACGGCTTCGCGCATCTCGTCCTGAACCGCTTTTGGCAGGCTGTAAGGTGGCAATGAACAGGCGGAGTCACCGGAATGAACGCCCGCCTGCTCAATGTGCTGCATGATGCCGCCGATCACGACCGTTTCACCATCACTGATGGCATCGATATCCACTTCAATGGCGGCGTTTAGGAAGTGATCCAGCAGAACCGGACTGTCGTTGGATACCAGAACCGCATTGCGCATATAGCGGACCAGCTCTTCCTCGTCATAAACAATTTCCATGGCGCGGCCGCCCAGCACGTAGGACGGGCGGACCACCAGCGGATATCCGATTTCACGGGCCGCAATAACGCCCTCTTCGTGACTACGCACCGTCGCGTTTTCCGGCTGCAACAGGCCAAGGCGGCTAATCATCTGCTGGAACCGCTCCCGGTCTTCCGCACGGTCAATGGCGTCCGGGCTGGTTCCGATGATGGGCACGCCCGCCGCTTCAAGACCGCGAGCCAGCTTCAGCGGAGTCTGGCCGCCGTACTGAACAATCACGCCCTTGGGCTTTTCAACGTGGATGATTTCCAGCACATCTTCCAGGGTGATCGGCTCGAAATACAGCCGGTCCGACGTGTCGTAGTCCGTGGACACGGTCTCCGGGTTACAGTTGATCATGATGGTCTCATAACCATCGTCACGCATCGCCAGAGCAGCGTGCACACAGCAGTAATCGAATTCGATACCCTGACCGATACGGTTGGGGCCACCGCCGATCACCACAATTTTTTCCCGATCTGAAGGGTCCGCCTCGCACTCTTCCTCATAGGAGGAATACATGTAAGCGGTGGAAGACGCAAACTCGGCCGCACAGGTATCTACGCGCTTGTAGACCGGACGGATACCCAGCTCGTGTCGCAGCTTGCGCAGGCTTACTTCCGAGAGGCCCAGCAGCTTGGCGAGGCGGCCATCGGAAAAGCCCTTGCGCTTGAGGCGGAAGAGCGTGTCGCGATCAATATTCGCCTTACCGGCAGACTTGAGGGCACTCTCTTCGTGGATCAGATCTTCAATCTGCACCAGGTACCAGGGGTCGACGTGGGTATTGCGGAACACGTCGTCAACCGTCATTCCCGCCCGGAAGGCATCGCCGATAAACCACAGGCGCTCGGCACCCGGGACATTGAGCTCCTGGGTCAGGGTTTCCTGGCCATCGATAGTGGACAGATCTACCTGTTCTTCGAATCCTTCAGAGCCTACTTCCAAGCCACGCATGGCTTTTTGCAGAGACTGCTGGAAGGTGCGACCGATGGCCATAACCTCGCCCACCGACTTCATCTGGGTAGTCAGGCGGGCATCTGCCTGGGGAAACTTCTCGAAGGTGAACCGCGGTATCTTGGTGACCACATAGTCGATGCTGGGTTCAAAAGACGCCGGAGTAACACCCCCTGTGATTTCATTGCGCAGCTCGTCCAGGGTGTAACCCACGGCCAATTTGGCCGCCACCTTGGCAATCGGAAAGCCTGTAGCCTTGGATGCGAGGGCCGAAGAGCGGGAAACCCGCGGGTTCATCTCGATCACCACCATACGGCCGTTGTCCGGGTTTACACCGAACTGGACGTTGGAGCCGCCGGTTTCCACGCCAATCTCACGCAGAACCGCCAGTGAGGCGTTCCGCATGATCTGGTATTCCTTGTCAGTCAGCGTCTGTGCCGGGGCAACGGTGATTGAATCACCGGTGTGCACGCCCATGGCGTCGAAGTTTTCGATGGCACAGACGATGATGCAGTTGTCGTTCTTGTCCCGGACAACTTCCATCTCGTATTCTTTCCAGCCAATCAGGGACTCGTCGATCAGCAGCTCATTGGTTGGCGAGAGGTCGAGGCCACGGGTACAGATTTCTTCGAATTCGTCGCGGTTGTAGGCGATACCGCCACCGGAACCGCCCATGGTAAACGAAGGCCGGATAATGCAGGGGAAGCCGATGTCATTGGCCACTTCCCAGGCTTCGGCCATGGAATGGGCGATAGTGGCGCGAGGGCATTCCAGGCCGATCTTTTTCATGGCCTTGTCGAAGCGGGCGCGATCCTCGGCCTTGTCGATGGTGTCGGCATTGGCACCAATCATTTCAACGCCGTGTTCGCTCAGCACACCATGACGCTCAAGATCCAGCGCGCAGTTCAGCGCGGTCTGGCCACCCATGGTGGGCAACAGGGCTTCCGGCTTTTCTTTCTCGATGATCTTGGCGACGGTTCTCCAGGTGATTGGCTCGATGTAGGTGGCGTCGGCCATCACCGGATCGGTCATGATGGTCGCCGGGTTGGAGTTAACCAGAATAACCCTGTACCCCTCTTCTCGCAGAGCCTTGCAGGCCTGTGCGCCAGAGTAATCGAACTCACACGCCTGCCCGATCACAATAGGGCCTGCCCCCAGGATCAGTATGCTTTTGATGTCGGTACGCTTTGGCATCAGCGTGCCTCCATAAGTCGAATAAATTCATCAAACAGGGGTGCCACATCGTGGGGGCCGGGACTGGCCTCCGGGTGACCCTGAAAACTGTACGCTGGCTTATCTGTGCGACGAATGCCCTGAAGCGAGCCGTCGAACAGCGATTTGTGTGTCGCCTCCAGATTGGCTGGCAGGCTGTCTTCATCCACGGCAAAACCGTGGTTCTGGCTGGTAATCATGACGGTGCCATCGGCCAGATTCTGAACCGGGTGGTTGGCGCCGTGATGACCGTGACTCATTTTGACGGACTTCGCTCCGCTGGCCAGGGCCAGAAGCTGATGACCCAGGCAGATGCCGAATACCGGAATGTCGGTTTCCAGCACTTCACGGATGGCTGTAATGGCGTAGTCGCAGGGCTCGGGATCGCCCGGGCCGTTGGACAGAAAGATACCGTCCGGCTTCATGGCCAGAACCTCGGATGCAGGGGTCTGGGCTGGCACAACGGTGATGTCGCAGTTGCGGCCTGCCAGCATCCTCAGAATGTTCAGTTTAACGCCGTAATCCCACGCCACGACCTTGTACCGCGATTCGGTGCGCTCGCCATAGCCATCGCTGATGGTCCACTCACTTTGGCTCCAGCTCCAGGTTTTGTCGCTGGTGACTTCTTTTGCCAGGTCCATGCCTTTCAGGCCAGGAAATGCTTTTGCCAGTTCCAGCGCCCGCTCTGGGGTGGCGTCAGCGCCAGCCACCACTGCACCGCTCTGAGAGCCTTTGTCCCGCAAAATTCGGGTCAGGCGACGGGTATCGATATCGGCAATGCCAACGATATTGTTGCGCTGAAGGTAGTCTTTCAGCGTGCCCTGGCTGCGCCAGTTGCTGGCCATCAGCGGCAGATCGCGAATCACGAGCCCGGCCGCCTGGACGCGGTCTGATTCAACGTCTTCTTCGTTGACGCCGGTGCTGCCGATGTGTGGATAGGTGAGGGTTACGATCTGGCGGGAATAAGAGGGATCGGTCAGGATTTCCTGGTAACCGGTCATGGCGGTATTGAATACCACCTCTCCACTGGTCTCCCCTTCAGCACCGATGGCGGTGCCGTAAAACAGGCTTCCGTCTTCGAGCGCAAGAATGGCTGGTGTACTCAAGGCTTGTATCCTCATCGAGTGGCGTACAGGTTCGTCACGAACGGGAACGCAAGCGCAAATTCAGGTTGCAAAAAAGCGAGACTGAGTCAAAACCCGGTCCCGCTTTTTAAAACTTTTCGATGATACGCTTGGTGCAGTTAAACCGCCTTATTGTAAGAAATAAGGGGCTTTGTGTCCACGCTCAATTGAGTTCGGCGCTAGGCACCGACGGGGGGTTGGAGCATTCTTCCGGGAAACGCTACGAGCACATCCATGTGCGCTTGACTTCGTCCATCCATGGCCGAAGACATTCCCGGAAGAATGCTCCAACCCCCCGCCTCAGAGCTAACCTGAAACCAAGGTAGGTCGTATTAGAGGCGCCAGCCTCGTAATCCGACAAACCAGGCCTCGACTTATTTCAACGCCAATACATCCTGCATATCGTACAGACCGGCAGATTTGCCCTCTAACCACAACGCGGCCCGCATCGCGCCTTTTGCAAACGTCATCCGGCTGCTGGCCTTGTGGGTAATCTCAATACGCTCACCTTCGGTGGCAAACATCACGGTGTGGTCGCCAACCACATCCCCTGCCCGAATGGTTTCGAACCCGATTTCCTTTCGAGTGCGTTCGCCGGTGAAGCCCTCACGGCCGTAGACGGCGCATTCTTTCAGGTCTCGACCCAACGCATCCGCAACCACTTCGCCCATTCGTAGGGCAGTGCCGGAAGGGGCATCTTTCTTGTGGCGGTGGTGGGTTTCGATGATTTCCACGTCGTAATCGTCACCCAGAGCAGCCGCTGCTGTGCGCAGCAGATTGAGGGTGACGTTGACACCCACGCTCATGTTGGGGGCGAACACCACGGGGGTAGATTCTGCGGCCAGGGCCAGCTGTTCTTTTTCAGCATCCGTCAAACCGGTGGTGCCGATAACGATCATTTTGCCGTTGGCTTTGCAGAACTCGGCGTTTTCCAGGGTGAGGTCCGGGAAGGTGAAGTCGATCAGTACATCAAAGTCGTCTTTCACGTCGGCCAGGCTGGCGGCCATTGCCACGCCGGTTTTGCCGATGCCAGTCATTTCACCGGCATCGGCACCGATCAGGCTGCTGCCCGGTTCGACAATAGCGGCGCCCAGCTCCAGGCCCTCGGTGCCGTCGACGGCTTCGATCAGCACTTTGCCCATGCGCCCGGCGGCGCCGATGATTGCTACCCTCATCTCGTCTGCCCTCAAAATTTCATTTCATCGAAAAAACTTTTCACGCCTTCAAACCAGGAGGTTTTCTTCGGTGCGTGGTGGTTGCCGTCTCCCTTATCCAGTGTTTGCTGAAATTCTTCAAGCAGTTCTTTCTGGCGTTTGGTGAGGTTGATCGGGGTTTCCACCGTAACGCGGCAAAGAAGGTCGCCCGAAGGGCCACCGCGAACCGGGCTGACACCTTTGTTACGCAGGCGGAAGAGTTTGCCGGTCTGGGTTTCAGGTGGAATCTTCAGCTTAAGACGACCATCCAGAGTTGGCACTTCCAGCTCGCCACCAATGCCCGCATCTACAATGCTGATAGGCACCTCGCAATACAGGTTGCGACCATCACGGGTGAAGATGGAATGTTCACGAACCGCGCACTGCACGTACAGGTCGCCGGGAGGCCCGCCGTCCATGCCAATCTCGCCTTCGCCGGACAGGCGGATACGATCGCCGGTATCCACGCCCGGTGGCACTTTAACTGACAGGGTTTTCTCTTCCTGAACCCGGCCTGCGCCGCGGCAGGTCTTGCAGGGATTTTTGATGATCTGACCGGAACCCCGGCAAGTCGGGCATGCCTGCTGAACGGTAAAGAACCCTTGCTGCATGCGAACCTGCCCCATACCGGCACAAGTTCCGCAGTTTTCGGGGGTGGAGCCTTTTTCAGCGCCACTGCCGTCACAGGTTTCACATTCTTTGTGACCCGGAATACGGATCTGGACGGTTTTGCCTCTGACGGCTTCTTCAAGATCCAGTTCAAGGGTGTAGCGAAGGTCGGCGCCGCGGGTGTTGCGACCACGACCACCGCCACCACCGAAGATGTCACCAAACACATCACCGAAGATATCGGAAAAGCTGCCTCCGCCACCGCCGCCGAAGCCTCCGCCGGCCTGGCCATCAACGCCAGCGTGGCCGAACTGATCGTATGCCGCACGCCTGGATGAATCCGACAGTATTTCGTAAGCCTCGCTGGCTTCCTTGAACTTGTGGTCGGCATCTTCATCATCCGGGTTCCGGTCAGGATGATACTTCATTGCAAGCTTGCGGTAGGCTCGCTTGACCTCTTTTTCATCCGCTTCCCGGGCGACCCCGAGAATCTCGTAATAATCACGCTTGGCCATGTTTCAAACCCTGTTTTTATAACGCGGAAAACGCGGGAACAATCCCGCGTTTTCCAACTACCTGATGTACCGACGCTTTACCGCTTGTCTTCGTCTTTGACTTCTTCGAACTCAGCGTCAACAGCATCGTCGCCCTTGCCAGATTCTGCCTGAGCTTCTTCAGCTCCGGCTCCGCCAGCCTGCTCCGCCTGATCCGCGTACATCTTCTGAGCCATTTCCGAGGACGCTTCCGTCAACTTCTGGGTCTTGGCCTCGATGTCATCCTTGTCAGAACCGGCCAGCGCTTCTTCCAGCTCTTTAATAGAAGCCTCAATAGACTCCTTCTCGCTGTCGCTTACCTTGTCACCGGCGTCAGCCAGAGTCTTGCGAACGGTGTGAACCATCCCGTCGCCCTGGTTGCGTGCCTGGACCAGCTCTTCGAACTTACGATCCTCATCCGCATTGGCTTCCGCGTCCTGAACCATCTTTTCAATCTCGTCCTCGTTCAGACCTGAAGAGGCCTTGATCACGATGGACTGCTCTTTACCGGTCGCCTTGTCCTTGGCTCCAACATTCAGAATACCGTTGGCGTCAATATCGAAGGTAACTTCAATCTGCGGCGTACCGCGCGGTGCCGGCGGAATGTCAGACAGATCGAAACGTCCCAGTGACTTGTTCTGCGCCGCTTGCTTCCGCTCGCCCTGAACCACGTGAATGGTGACGGCTGACTGGTTGTCATCGGCGGTCGAGAAGGTCTGCGACTTCTTGGTCGGGATGGTGGTGTTTTTGTCGATCAGCGGTGTTGCAACGCCACCCATGGTTTCGATACCAAGGGTCAGCGGAGTTACGTCCAGGAGCAGCACGTCTTTCACGTCACCAGACAGCACTGCGGCCTGGATGGCAGCGCCTACCGCAACGGCTTCGTCGGGGTTCACGTCTTTACGTGCTTCCTTACCGAAGAAGTTTTTCACCTTCTCCTGCACCATCGGCATGCGGGTCTGACCACCGACCAGAATCACCTCATCGATTCCGTCCAGCTTGACACCCGAGTCCTCCAGCGCGGTACGGCAAGGGGCAAGGCTGCGCTCAACCAGATCTTCGACCAACGACTCAAGCTTGGCGCGAGTCAACTTCACATTCATGTGCTTCGGACCGCTGGCGTCTGCCGTTACGTAAGGCAGGTTCACATCGGTCTGCTGGCTGCTGGAAAGCTCGATCTTGGCTTTCTCGGCCGCTTCCTTCAGACGCTGCATCGCCAGCGAGTCACCGCGCAGGTCGATACCGCTGTCTTTCTTGAACTGATCGGCAAGGTACTCGATCAGCTTCATGTCGAAATCTTCACCACCGAGGAAGGTGTCACCGTTGGTGGCCAGCACTTCAAACTGGTGCTCGCCGTCTACATCGGCAATCTCGATGATGGAAATATCGAAAGTACCACCGCCCAGGTCGTAAACAGCTATGGTGCGGTCACCGCTCTTCTTGTCCATGCCATAAGCCAGAGCAGCAGCGGTCGGCTCATTGATAATGCGCTTTACTTCCAGACCAGCAATCTTACCGGCGTCTTTGGTTGCCTGGCGTTGGCTGTCGTTGAAGTAAGCCGGAACCGTGATCACCGCCTCGGTCACTTTCTCGCCGAGATAGTCTTCGGCGGTCTTCTTCATCTTCTTGATGATTTCCGCAGATATCTGCGGCGGCGCCATCTTTTCGCCGTTCACCTCTACCCATGCGTCGCCGTTGTCAGCTTTGGCGATTTTATAAGGCACCATCTTGATGTCTTTCTGGACCACATCATCTTCAAAGCGACGACCAATCAGACGCTTGATGGCGTAAAGTGTGTTGTTCGGGTTCGTCACTGCCTGACGCTTCGCAGACTGACCAACCAGGATCTCACCATCCTCGGTGTAAGCAACGATGGACGGGGTGGTGCGATCACCCTCGGCATTTTCGATAACCTTGACCTTGTCGCCATCCATAATGGCAACACAAGAGTTTGTCGTTCCCAGGTCGATACCAATAATTTTACTCATCTAAATCACTCCAATTCGTCTGTTCAGTTCAATTTCTGCTTGGCGTTAAGCGTTTCCGGAACCCTTCACAAACTCCGGTGCGCCGCCGTTTAATGGCTATATTGGCGCTTTAACCAACTTTTCAAGCCTGTTCGTCAACTTTTGGCCCACTCTCTGCCTTGGCAATCACCACCATGGCCGGACGAACAAGGCGATCGTTCAAGGTGTAACCTTTCTGAACCACCGCTATGACACTGTTTGGCTCTGCGTCCGGCGCGGGCACCATGGACATGGCTTCGTGCTGCTGCGGGTCGAACGGTTCGCCTACCGGATTGAGTTGCTTGACGTTGAATTTCTGAAGGCTATTCATAAACAGCGAGAGGGTCATCTCAACGCCTTCGCGGATGTTGGCAACCACTTCACCAGCGTTTTCGTGCCCTTCGGTGCTTTCGACTGCCTTTTCCAGGCTGTCAGCCACGGGCAGCAGTTCCTTAACAAATTTTTCCAGGGCAAACTTGTGGGCCTTCTCCACATCAATTTCAGCCCGACGCCGAACATTCTGCATTTCAGCCTGGGAGCGAAGCATCTGCTCCTGAAACTCCTTGACCTTTGCTTCAAGCGTTTCAGCGTCAGCGCCGTTAGCACCCTGCTTCGTGTCGGCCTCTACCTGATCGTTGCCGGCAGCCGCTTCTGCCGCTTCGTTCAGCTCTTCTTCGACTTGATCGTTGCGATTCTCGTCAGCGCTCATGGCGACTCCTGCTTATTCATCGGGGGTGGGCGATCAACCCGTTTGCGAACGGATATGGGGCCCCTATCCCGGGTTTCAACCTTTTGCGGGTGCATTCATCCACAAATTCCACTGAAAATTTGCAAACAATCAAAACCCTGTATATATTCACAGTCACTGTATGTAACCACAGTGTTTAATGTAACCACAGTGTTTAGCCATCGAGTAGAGGTCACTCACATGCTCACACAGCTCACCGTTTCCAATTACGCCATCGCAGAGCGGGTTGAACTGCAATTCAGTCACGGCATGACAGCCCTGACCGGGGAAACCGGGGCCGGCAAATCAATCGTGCTGGACGCCCTGGGGCTGGCAATGGGTGGGCGCGCTGACGCTGGGGCTGTTCGTCATGGCGCCAAGCGGGCGGATATTACCGCAACCTTCGATGTGTCGCGAATCACCGAAGCCCGGCAATGGCTGGAAGAGCACGAACTGGATGACGAGAACGACTGCATTCTCCGCCGTGTCATCAGCAAAGACGGACGCTCCCGTGCCTATATTAACGGCCAGCCCTGCCCGCTTACTCACCTGAAAGACCTGGGCAGCACGCTGATGGATATTCACAGCCAGCACCAGCATCAGTCCCTGTTAAGAAAAGACACGCACCGTAAACTGCTGGACGAATTTGCCAGCGCAGAAACCCTTGCCAATGATACCCGTCAGGTATGGAAGGCCTGGAACACCACCCGGCAACGCCTGCATGAACGCCAGCAGAACGCCGACGAAGCAGAAGCCCGGATTCAGTTATTGCGCTACCAGGTAGAAGAACTGGACCGCTTGGCGCTGGAAGAAAACGAACAGCAGGCGCTGGAGACAGAGCAGTCACAGCTCAGCCACGCCGAAGGCGTACTACACAGCTGCCATCAGGCGACCATGCTCTGCACCGAAGACGACACCAACGCAGCCGCACTGGTCCGTCAGGCGCTTCAGCAACTCGAACAGCTTCCAGTGGAAGTGCCAGCGCTGGCAGACACCATTCAAATGCTGAATGAAGCCCAGATTCAGATCAGTGAAGCCGGCGATAATCTGCGACACTTTGTGGATGATTATGATGCGGATCCGGCCAGGCTATCGGAGGTGGAAGAGCGCCTCAGCGCTATTTATCAGATGGCCAGGAAGCACCGCATTGCACCGGAAAATCTGCCCGAACTGCATCAGTCGCTGACCACTGAACTGGCGTCACTGGATGACGGTGAAGGTAGTATCGAGAAACTGGAAGCGGAACTGGAATCACAGCGAGCTGATTTCAACAAAGTCGCCACAGAATTGTCCACAACCCGCCAGGCAGCAGCGGCCAGCCTTGACCAACGCATTGCCGAGGAGCTTGCCCAGCTAAGCATGCCTGCAGTGCAATTTGTTACCCACCTGAGCCGCAATAAAGACGATGACCCGGCGCCTCACGGCATGGAAGAGGTCGAGTTTCTGGTCAGTGCCAACCCCGGCCAGCCGGCACGCCCACTGGCGAAGGTAGCGTCTGGTGGCGAACTGTCACGGATAAGCCTGGCGATACAGGTCGTAGTGGCTCAAACATCCACAACCCCGACTCTGGTGTTCGATGAAGTAGACGTGGGTATCGGCGGCGGCACTGCCGAGGTGGTTGGTCGACTACTGCGTAGCCTGGGCGACAACGGCCAGGTACTGTGCGTCACGCACCTGGCTCAGGTCGCCGCTCAGTGCCATCAGCACCTGTTTGTCAGCAAATTCACGGAGTCGGACGCCACCTTCTCTAAAATCGAAAGTCTCGACGACACGGGAAGAATTACTGAGGTGGCAAGAATGCTGGGCGGTGTTGATATGACGGATCACACCATTGCTCACGCCCGGGAAATGTTCAGCAAAGGCCAGGCGACCCATCACTGATACTGAAGCAACCCTATTCCCCTCCCGATTGCTACTCCTCTCTCGATTCCCCTCTCGATCTCGGGAGCTTCATGGGGCGGGCCAAACCCCCGCCCCTTTTTTCTTTGGGCTACCTTTTCTTTGGGCTACTTCGAGTCGATCGGTTTTACATACAGAATCAGGCTGTGATCCACCAGCTCGAAGCCGTGTTGCTCCGCGATTTTTTTCTGGCGCTCTTCAATTACTTCATCAACAAATTCAATAACCTGACCAGTTTGAGCGCAAACCATGTGGTCGTGATGGTCATCGCCGGCCATTTCGAAAACGGCGTGACCGCCTTCAAAGTTGTGCCTCAGAACCAGCCCGGCCGCTTCAAACTGCGTCAATACCCGATAAACCGTCGCAAGGCCGACATCGTCGCCCTGATCAAGTAGCTTTTTATAAACATCCTCTGCGCTCAGGTGATGCGCTTCCTGTACATTCTCCAGAATATTGAAGATTTTCACGCGCGGAAGCGTCACTTTCAGGCCGACTTTGCGCAATTCGGAATTTTCGGATGCCATGTTTATGATTCGCTCTTTGGTGTGCTCAGCGGCTTCCGGTATGATGGTGCCGCACTTGATTCTTTGCGTGCTCAACCCGTATGAAACCTGCCTCTGGCAGGCGTTTCCAAGATAGAGGATTTCCCCCGGCGATGCAAAAGCTCACAGCGCTTGTACTTACCCTTCTGATCGCAGGTTGCGCCTTCCCTGGCGTATACAAGATCAATGTTCAGCAGGGCAACATTCTGACCGACGAAGAGCTGACCTCGCTGTCCGAGGGCATGTCCAGAAGCCAGGTTCAATCAGTGCTGGGAACGCCCCTGCTGGTCAATCCGGTTGACCCTTCCCGCGAGTACTATATCTATACGTTTCAGCGCAGTGGCGGTGACATCAAGGAACAAAGGGTGATCGTCTACTACGAAAATGACGGGTTTTCACATTATGAAGCGCAACTGCTCGAAGAAACACCAGCGTACTGATTCAGCCCTTCTTTTTGGCCCGGTTCAACCGGGCCTGCTTGGGGTCAATCGTCAGGGGGCGGTAAATCTCTACCCGATCACCTTCGCGGAGCTCGTGAGTTGACGGGCTCTTCACCGCCTTGCCGAAAATCCCCATGCTGGAGCTGTCCGGGTCGATCTCGGGAAACAAATCTACGATACCCGAGTGCCTCACCGCATCTACCGCTGTCGTTCCCTGTTCCACCTCCAGCTCAACGATCTTCTGCTTGTCCGGACGCGCAAATGCCACTTCTACCCGAATCATCAGGCGCCGTCCTTGTAGAGCTGGTCCGCACGACGACAAAACGCATCCACCATGGAATTCGCGGCGTGACTGAACACCTGACCGAAGGTCATGCGGGACAGTGACCCGGTAAACTCGAATTCCAGCGTCAGAATCACCTTACAGGCCTCTGAATCCAGCGGCTTGAAGTGCCAGCGGCCAGACAGATTCCGAAACGGCCCGTCCACCAACGTGATATCAATAATTTCCGGAGACTGGAGCTGATTCCGGGTAGTCAGCCGATGGCTGATTCCGCCTTTGGCAATATCCATGGAGGCAGTAATCTGCTCGCTGGACTGGTGATGAATCTCGGTACGGGCACACCAGGGCAGGAATTCCGGATAACGGGCAACGTCGTTTACCAGGTGAAACATGCGCTCTGCGGAGTGCATGACCAGCGCTGTCTTATCAATCTGATGGGGCATTGCAACCAGCATCCTGCTTACGATCTCGGGCCGGCAATGATACGCAATCTGCCCGACAGGGGCGACACCTGTTTAGGCGCTCTTCAGGCAGTCTTTACGTGCTCTGGTAAAGAACGTCCTCACCGCTGGGTGCTGCATCCTCCGTCGGCGCATCATCACCTTGAGGCTCACCGCCGGACTCAATAACCTGATGGTCCCGCCAGCCCTGATCTTCGCACCAGATTACCTCAGCCGATCCATCGCACATGGCCAGAACGCCGGTGAAACTGTACTGCAACCCGATATACGCCACCACCATTGGCAGCACCAGCCTCATCACCCATAACCAGATATGACTGAACAGACGCGGCGTGTTGCCCAGAATTCTGAGGGCCATAGTCCGGGTGAGATACCACCCGGCGAATACAGCAATCAGAGCGCTGACCAGAGGCACCAGAAGACCGCCGGCAAGCAGCTCAATCCAGCGGAAGAAGGTGCCACCGGCAAACTCCAGGTCAGACCAGATATTGAAGGACCAAAGCGACCCCAGCCCCACCAGCCAGACCGCCAGGCCAATAATGAACACGGACAAAGGCCGGGGCGCTCCGGTCCACTCGCGGAACCAGCCAACCACGGGTTCAAGCAGAGACAGGGACGTACTCCAGACCACCATGACCATCAAAAGGTAAACCGCCGCCAGCAAAAACTGGCTGCCTGGCAAATCAGACATGGCTAGGGGCAGCGAAAGGAACAACAGATTGAAACCCCGCTCACCCGCCATCTCCGGGCCACCCGGAACCAGAGAATAAATCGCCAGCCCAGCGCCAATGGCAATCAGCGTATCCATCAGAACCACCGCCAGCACGGAACGCTTAAGCCGGGTTCCAACCGGCGTGTAAGCGCCGAACAAGGTCCACACCCCCATTCCCAGGCCGAGAGTAAAGAACGCGTGAAACAGCGCTGACTTCAGGCTTTGCCAGGTCAGCGCCTCGGGATCAAACCTCAGTACCACATCCGCAGCCTGACCAAATTCGCCCTGCCACGCTGCCAGAAGGCAGAACGCGGCAACCAATAACACCATGGCTGGCGAAACAGCGCGAATGGTCCGCTCAAGCCCGTTTACAACGCCCTGCATGGAAACCCAGATAACCAGCAACAGAAAAAAGCCATGCCACGCCATGAATGCCTGGTATGCATCCGGCGCTGACACCAACCCGGCCAGAATGCCTGTCGCATCGACCTGCCCGGCCCCGATAAACCGACCAATGGCACCAAAAAATACGTAAGCGAGAGAAATGCCTCCGAATACTGCGGTAAAAGACAACACCAGAAACGCCGCGAAAATCCCCAGGCGCCCCGCCCACAACCACCAGCGCGAGCATCGGACACTGCGGACAAAACCGTCCATAGCCAGTACCAGACCGTGGCGAGCGTAGCGCCCCATCGTAGCTTCGGTAACCATCAATGGCAGAGTAATCAGCAGCAAACAGGCAAGGTAAAGCAGAATGAACAGCCCGCCACCGTTCTGGCTGGCAAGGTACGGAAACTGCCACACGTTGGCCAGCCCAAAGGTTGCGCCCAAAGCCGCCCAGAAGAATGTGGTGGGGTGGGTCCAGGACCCGATGTGGGTTTCGTAGGGTGTAGGCATTCCGTACCTTAACAACGGTTGAAGCCCACATTGTAGCGGATGGACTGCCAGCCGCACGACCAACGGGCATCGCAATGCGGTCAATTTCGTGACCGGTCTGGCACTCCTGAGCTACAATGCCCACTTTTCCGGCGTCAGACGATGTCGGCAAATTCTTCATCCGACTTCGGATCATCGCTTCATGAGCAAGAAGAAAAACGGCGCGCCAAGCGCCACCATTGCCCTGAATAAAAAGGCGAAACACGAGTACCACATTGAGGACCGCTTTGAGGCGGGCCTGGCTTTGCTTGGCTGGGAAGTAAAATCCCTGCGTGCCGGCAAAGGACAGCTCACCGACGCCTACGTGTTGCTCAAAGGCGGCGAAGCCTGGTTACTGGGCTCTCATTTCACCCCGCTGATCACCGCATCTACCCATGTTATTTGCGACCCGACCCGCACCCGTAAACTGCTGCTGCACGCCAAAGAGATCGGCAAAATTGTCGGCCAGGTAAACCAGGACGGTTACACCTGCATTCCGCTGGCGCTTTACTGGAAAAAGAACAAGGTGAAGTGTGAGATTGCCCTGGTGAAAGGCAAAAAGCTGTTCGACAAACGTGCCACCGAAAAAGAGCGGGACTGGAACAGGCAGAAGCAGCGCATACTTCGCGACACGAACCTCTGATCTTCAGCCTCACGGACCTCTGAGTATCTGACCCCGGTCATAGGCGGCATGCCGAGGTGTGTCGCATACTCATCCTCTTGCGCACGTAATTATCCGGCCTATACTCGGAAATCTTGGTGCATGGCAAAGGGAGGTTTTATGTCACCAACTCAAACACCAATGTCCGCTGTCGACCGAGCCTGGCTGCGAATGGACACACCCCAGAACTTCATGACGATCTGCGGGGTGTGGATGCTGGAACGCCCCGTTTCGGTGAACCGTCTGAGGCGCACAATTGAGGAACGTTTCCTGTGTTTCGACCGCTTCCGACAGCGGGCTGTGGACACCGGGGACCGGGCTTACTGGCAGGATGATCCCCTGTTTGACCTGGACAATCATTTTCACCAGATCGCCCTGCCGGGCAAGGCCGACAAAGCCGAGTTACAGAAATTAGTCAGCGACCTGAACAGTACCTCGCTGGATTTTCGGCAACCGCTCTGGCAAATGCATTACATCGACAATTATCAGGGCGGCAGCGCACTGTTGATTCGCATTCACCATTGTATTGCCGATGGCATCTCACTGGTTCGGGTTATGCTGTCACTAACGGATAAAACGCCAGAACCCAAGCTAAGCAGAGTGGCGCCAAGGCGTCTTTCAAAACCGCGTCAGAGATCCGCGATCCAGCAATTGCTCCACCGCGCGGTGGACAATGCCCATACCGCCACCGATCAAACCAAACTGTTTATTCAGTCCGTCCGGGAAGATCCCGACTACCCCCTTAAACTGGCGTCGACAGCCAGTACCGTGGCCCTGGACCTGCTCAAACTCGGGCTGGCCCCCATTGAACCCAAAACCGGTTTGAAGGAGCGGCTTTCCGGACGCAAGCAGGTGGCCTGGGCAGACCCTCTGGACCTGGCCGAAGTAAAAGCCTGCGCCAAAGCTCTGGGCGGCACAATAAACGATGCACTGCTGTGCACAGTCACCGGGGCTTTACAGCGGCATTTTGCAGCGCACAACGAAACCATCCCCGAATGCGGAATTCGCGTGGCCGTTCCGTTCAACCTGCGGCCTCTTGATCAACCCATAGAAACCCTCGGTAACAAATTCGGTCTGGTGCTGGTTGCCCTGCCAGTGGACGTCAAGGACCCGCTCATGTGCTTCCGACAGGTACAGGAAAACATGAACCGGCTAAAGCGGTCCTACCAGGCCCAGGTCACCTATAGCCTTCTGGATTTATTCGGCCGCGGCCCCGACATCATTGAACGGCGGGCACTGGACCTGCTCAGCAACAAAGCGTCGGCCGTACTGACCAACGTGCCGGGGCCGAAAGAGGCCCTGTACCTGGCAGGCAGTAAGCTGACACAACCCATGTGCTGGGTGCCCCAGAGCGGCAATATCGGCATCGGCATGAGCATTCTCAGTTACGCTGGCACCGTTCAGTTCGGCATCACCGTCGACAAAGCCATCCACGCCGACCCTAATGCGGTGATGGACTATTTCCGACAAAGCTTTCAGGCCCTGAGGCATGTGGCCCTGGCAGGCCGACAAGGCGACCCCGAACAGAAGACGGGGCAGGTGGCGTAGGTACAACTACATGCCGAGCGCACAAAACAACAAACAAACCTTGAAGTCCGGCAAACCGGACGCATATACTGGGTATAAGGGGACGACATGGCTTCGACGCTGGTGACAAACCCTTGGGTGCATGTCGAGATGGCAGCCAATCTCGTTAATCCAAAGCTGCAACGTAATAGTCGCAAACGACGAAAACTACTCACTAGCAGCGTAAGCTGCTAGTCGTCCTGACTGGGTTGCTCGTAGCCCAGAGCTACATCTCAGGACGTCATCGCATACGGGATGCTCCTTTTTCCAGATCTCACTGGCTAAAGGCTAAGATCTAAAGAGATCGGTTCCTGCACCCTGACTTTCGGGTCGCTTGAACTTAAATTAATAGAGAGACGCTATGCATGTAGATCTCAAGGCTGAGTGCTGGCGGACGCGGGTTCAATTCCCGCCGTCTCCACCAACCAAGAGTTTCAAAGGGTCCAGCGAGATCCACTGAAACGCCCTAGAGCCCCGGAAACGGGGCTTTTTTATGCCCGGACCATCCATCGAGATCCATTGGCACTCACTCTCATTTGTTGGTAACACCGCAACGGAAGTACCCATGGCATTAACGCTCCAACAACTCGAACGCCACTTGTTCAAAGCCGCCGACATCCTGCGGGGCAAAATGGACGCCTCGGAATTCAAGGAATACATTTTCGGCATGCTGTTTCTCAAGCGCTGCTCGGACGTTTTCGAGCAGCGCTATCAGGAGGTGGTTGCAAACCAACTGGCCAAAGGCAAGAGCCAGTTTGAAGCTGAAGCCACTGCGGACATGGAGAACTGGTACAAGTCGACCTTCTACGTGCCCAAACAGTCCCGCTGGGATTTCCTGATGAACGACGCCCATCACGGCGTCGGCAACTACCTGAACAAGGCATTGGCGGGGCTGGAGGAGCACAATGTCAGCCTGGCGGGCGTGCTGGAGCATATCGACTTCACCCGTAAGGTCGGCTCTACTACCCTGCCAGACAGGAAGCTGCGGGATCTGATCGTCCACTTCAGCCAATATCGCCTGCGCAACGAGGATTTCGAGTTTCCGGATTTGCTTGGTGCAGCCTACGAGTACCTGATCGGTGAATTTGCAGATTCTGCCGGCAAGAAAGGCGGTGAGTTTTACACGCCCCGTTCGGTGGTCCGCATGATGGTGCGCCTGGCAAACCCCCAGGAAGGCCAGAGCGTGTACGATCCTTGTTGTGGTTCCGGCGGTATGTTGATCCTGTCCAAAGAGTATCTGGAGGAACAGGGCGGCGATCCTAAGCACCTGTCACTGTTTGGGCAGGAAGCCTCCGGTTCCGTCTGGGCCATTGCCAAAATGAACATGCTGCTGCACGGCATCACCAGCGCCGACCTGCGTAATGAGGACACCCTGACCGACCCCCAGCATGTGGAAGGCGGTGAGCTGATGCGCTTTGACCGCATCCTCACCAACCCGCCCTTCTCCACCGGTTTTACGCCCAGCAATCAGTTTCCCGAACGGTTCCAGTACGGCCAAGTACCAGAAGGCGCCAAGAAAGCCGACCTGATGTTTCTGCAACACATGGTCGCCAGCCTTAAATCCGATGGCATGCTGGCCACCGTCATGCCCCACGGCGTGCTGTTCCGGGGTGGTGATGAAAAGCGCATTCGTGCCGGCCTTCTGGAGAACGACCTGGTGGAGGCCGTGATCGGCCTGGCGTCCAGCCTGTTCTACGGCACCGGTATCCCCGCCTGCATTCTGGTACTGCGTAACAAGGGTGCCAAAGCACCGGAACGCAAAGGCAAGGTGCTGTTCATCAATGCCGACCGTGAATACTACGAAGGCCGCGCCCAGAACCACTTGCTGCCGGAACACATCGAAAAAATCGTCAGCACCCACGAGGCCTTTGCCGAAGCCGACAGCTTCTCGCGGATTGTCAGCCTGGAGGAATTGCGGGAGAACGACTACAACCTGAACATCCGCCGCTATGCGGACAACGCCCCGCCACCAGAACCCCAGGATGTGCGGGCGCATCTGGTGGGCGGCATTCCTCTGAAAGAGGTTCAGGCCAAACAACTTCTGTTTGACGCCCTGGGCCTGGACCCCATGGATCTGCTTCTTCCCAAACCGGGCGAAGAAGCTTATGTGGAGTTTCGGGAAGACCTCATCGACAAAGCCACCCTGAAACCCTCCATCGAACAGAATGCCAGCGTCCAACACAAAGAGGCCCAGCTCAAGGATACTTTCGAAACTTGGTGGCAGCAGCGGGGTACCCACATTGCCCAGCTCACCGGCAATGGCCAGCAATTGAGTACCCTGCGGGATGAATTGATTGGCACTTTCACCCACGCCTTGGACCCCATCGGCATGCTGGACAGGTTTGCCGTGCGCGGCATCATCGCCGGCTTCTGGGACCAGAACAAAAACGAATTCCGCACCCTGCAGGCCCGTGGCGTGCTGGGCGTGGTGGATGCCTGGCGCATCAGCATCATTACCCTGCTGGAAGACGACCAGAACAAGACCAACCCGCTGGACCACAAACTGGTGACCTTCTTGCTGGCGGACTACGTGGCCGAACTGGAAGACCTGCAGGCCCGCAAGGCCGAACTGGACGCACGCATCAAAGCTGCCACCACCCAGCCAGACGAAGAAGACGACGCCGAACCGGATGAAGATGCACCGACTGAGACGGACATCAAGGGCTGGAAGGCCGAGCGCACCAAAGCCACCAAGACTCTGAAAGCCAAACAGGCGAGCTTTGAGGCGCGCCTGAACGAAGCGGTGGATGCACTGGACGAGGCCGGGGCCGCCACGTTGATGCTGACGATTCTGCATAACGACATACTGGGAATACTGGAGACATACATTCGGAAACAACGGCAGGAAGTGATTGCTGCGTTTGAGACCTGGTGGGATAAATATTGGGTCACGTTGGCGGATATTGAGATAGAGCGGGATGCAGCTGCAAAAGAGTTGAAGGGATATCTGGAGGGACTTGGATATGCCTAAGTGGCACGACCGTTGGCTTGACGAACTATGCTCTATTTCAAGTGGAGAGAGTCTTCCTGCCCATGAGCAAAATGGGCAATTTCCGCTCATGGGAGCCAATGGCCAGATAGGGAAAGCCTCTAAGGCAAATTTTACAGATGGTTTCCTAGTTGGCCGTGTTGGGGCAGCTGGAGAGATATCTACAATCTCGTCCCCTTGCTGGGCATCCGATAATACCCTAACTATTAGGCCCAAAACGAAAGTAGTTTCGACGAAATTCTTGGCTCACGCACTGCGGAATCTGAATCTCGCTTCAATCGCCACAAAAACTGCCCAGCCACTGCTCACGCAGTCTCAGTTGAAGAAGCAACTGCTTCATTTACCGGAAAGCGCTATAGAACAGGAAACAATCGCCCAAATCCTCGACACCTTGGACACCCAAATCCAGAAAACCGAGGCCCTGATCGTCAAGCTGGAAAAAATCAAGGAAGGCCTGCTCCACGATCTGCTCACCCGAGGCATCGACCAGAACGGCGAGCTCCGCCCCACGCCGGAACAGGCGCCGGAGCTTTATAAGGAGTCAGCTTTGGGGTTGATTCCAAAAGAGTGGGGCCTCGCGCATGTTAGTGAAATTGGAGCCGTGATAACCGGTTCAACCCCTCCCTCTAGCGATTTAAATGCCTGGGGAGGCGTCCATCGATTCTTTACCCCAGCCGACGTAAAGGATTCAGAACCACTGGATCACACTGAGAGAACAATTTCGGATAGCGGCACCCGATACGTGAGATTAATACCAGCAGAGGCAACTCTGGTTGTATGTATCGGATCAACCATTGGCAAGGTAGGTATCACTTCATGCCCGGGAGCTACAAACCAGCAAATCAACGCCGTGATACCTTCGAATTTATGGAGCCCGACGTTCGTATTTCAAGCAATACGGCAACATGTTTACCAGATTCATGCGTGGGCAGGGCTTCAGGCCGTTCCAATAGTTAATAAGTCTACTTTCCAAAAGATGCTGATTCCCAAGCCCTCAGGGCAAGAACAGTGCAGAATCTCAGACGCGGTGAAAAAACTTGAAGCTAGAGCCACTATGGAGCGCGCTATTTTTGAGAAATTAAATAAACAAAAGATAGCCTTGACGGATGACCTTCTCACAGGCCGTGTGCGGGTAACACCTCTCCTGCCTAGCTCTTGAAAACGGCACCACTGGTGCGAATAAGCTGCAGGAAATTGATACACCTTACCCCTACATCCTGCAGCTCGCAGACCGCTGGAATTTTGTACTTGGCGAGAATATCGGGTTTTCCGAACTGACGTCCTTCGTCAGAGATCAGTGTCAAGCCATGAACACTTGCCGTGGCAATGATGAAGATGTCGTTCTCACCTACGCCCTTGGTGTGATATTGATCCTCTTCAATACCCAGCAAGTGTTTTATTCGTAGGGATTCGGCCAACACTTCGGACGTCAAAGGTAATACGGTGATGCCGTTGCCTTTCAACCACTCCGCGCATTCCGGAGTTTTCTTTCCCACTTCGTCAAGCGCCGCACCTGGGATAGCAAGATTTCCATTTACAATCTCTTTGCCCAACCAATTCCATAGAGGTGGGAACAGCTCCGGTGGATAATTGTCCCAGGCGTGGATAATCGACGACGCATCAAATAGAGGCATGCGTATCTTCCAGCTGTCGCAGGTCTGCTATTTTTAAATTATCCAGATAGGAACTGGCCCTGGCTAAAGTGATGCGCTGTTCATGCAAAGCGTCCAACACCGTACCGACATAGCTTTTGCCAAAGACCCTCACCGGCTCCTTGAAACGATAGCGGGCTCCGCCACTTCCCTTACGCTCAGGCACGGGCAAGGATTGTTTCCATTTACGGTAAGCCTGGTAGTCTTCCTGAGGAAGGAGCCCGGAATCAGTCATCCTCCGCAGAATGACTTCTGGGCTGACACTCCAGCGACGGGAATAGCCTTCAAGGAACAGGTCATACGCTGTTACGTCATCCGCAGGAAACCGCTGTAGGTCTAGTACTTCGAGGAACTCATCCGGCACAAGCAGATTCCCAGCAAACCGATTAGCCGCCACTTCATTGGAACTATTGCTATAAAAATCGTCTTCGTCGTCGACAAAACTCTCGCGGTGGAGCAGGAGGTGCCCCAGCTCATGCATCATGGTGAACGCTTGTGCTCCCTCGGAAAGCTGCTTTTTTATAAAAATAACCGGGAAACTGTCGAAATACAGAGAAAAGCCCCGGATGGGACTTTCCTTGGGGATCTGCCACTTGCCGGCATATCCGTTGCTCAGAAATACCAGAATATTTTTGGCTTCTACAGCCGTCCGCATTTCAGCAAAACTCTGTCCCGGCTGAAGTCCAAGCCAAGCGCGAGCCAACTGCGCTGCTCGCTCTGGTCGCGGAGCATTCCCCGCAATTTCTTCCGGGTACCAAGCCGGATCAACCAGCTCTCCCAACTCCTCCCGGAGACTCAAGTAAGTCAAACGCTGGTGTTCTGTTCGCTCAACCAAGGCCCGAAAACGCGGGCTCAGTTGTGGCTTTTGATTGCTCAGTGTCCGGAACTGCACGGAATGAACTTGCCCCTCACTGACGGGGCCGTCTTCCAGGAAGAACAGCAGCCCCCGATTAAAGTAGGAGGCCAGCTTCTGTAACTGTTTGACGGACAGGGCTTCTTTCCCCTCCAATGTCTTTTCGAGGGTAGCGAGGGCAATATCGGTCTCGTGGGCCAGTTCCTTGACGGAAATGCCCATGTCCTCACAGCACCAGATAATTCGGGATGGGTTAATACCCTTGATTTTTTCCATAGCGCGAATGATAGCAGGAGAGCGGCTGGTTGGCAGTGGCCGAATGTGCATTGGTTTGTTCGGCAGCTTACCTGGACACCATTGGGAAGCTGTTATTGTTTCTTTCCTTCAGACGTAGGCCACTTCCGAGCGGCGTGCAGAATACGCAGTACGCGCACCAAATTGCCGGCCAGATCATAGACCAGGATATAGTTCTGATGCGCAACCAGTTCGCGTGTGTCGGCCAAGCGGCCAGGCCGACCAAGGTTCGGATGATCGATCAGGTGCGAAGCGTTTTCCGAAAATAACTCATCCAGGACCAGCGCAGCGGCGGGATTGTCGGCCTCAATGTAATCATAAATATCGTCGCGGTCTTGTATCGCCTCTGGCGTCCAAAACAATTCCATCATTCTGGGGCGTCAAGCCGACGACGCGTTGCCGCTCGACGGGCAGCGAATTTGGCTTCTACCTCAGCGACTGGCACCAGGTTGCCAGCATTGGCCGAATCCAGACCGACTTGTGCCTGATGGCGAAACCAAACGCCATGTTCAGCCGCTTCTTGCTGCTGTTGTACGAACTCGCGCATGAAGTCCCGAAGCAGCTGCGCCCCACTACGGTCTCGGGATTTGGCGGCTTGGGCAAACTGGTTTTTCAAAACGTCATCGACCCGAAATGTGAAGGTTGCTTCACTCATGATTGCATCCTTATGTGTTACATAATTAGTGCAAATTAACACCTTGTTTGTTTTCCGTCTATCACTTCCCTGGGGTCGTGAGAGCTACCAGATCCCTTGACAGGTTTCCTGATGCCAGCTATCGCTCGCACCAGTTGATAACTTTCGCGGTTTCTGCTGCTGCTTTGATAGACTCCGATCATGCACCATAATGCTGTGCGCAGACGCAAAAAAGGAGTAGTAATGCCTGGCCCGGAATTTACCGAAGTTGAGCTCCCCTTTATTCAGCAACTGGAGCACGAGGGCTGGGACTACATCGAAGGCTCACTGGATTCTCCGTCCGTCACCCATCGTGAAATCTTCGCCCAGGTCATCATGGAGCCACTGCTGCGTGAGCGGCTGCTGGCCATCAACACCCGTAACGGCAAGCCCTGGCTGGATGAAAGACGTCTCGATCAGGCCGTATCCGCGATTACCCGCCTTTCCGCCAACAAAGTAATGGAAGCCAACCAACTGGCAACCGAACTACTCCACGGCGGCATTACGGTGGAGGGCCTGCCAGACTGGGATGGTGGTCGAGGGCAAACCGTCCACTTTGTTGATTGGGCTAACCCTAAGAACAACACCTTTACCGTAGTGAATCAGTTCAAGGTCAAATGCCCGCCAGGGCATGATGGCTGGAAGGGGCACGTCATTCCGGATCTGGTCTTGTTTGTGAATGGCATTCCCCTGGTGGTCATCGAGTGCAAAAACCGAACGGTTCCCGAGGGGATTCCGGAGGCGGTGGACCAGCTACGCCGCTATTACGATCAGCGTCATCAGGATCTTGAGGTAGAAGAACACGAAGGCGCCCCCGCCCTATTCTTCACCAACCAGTTTATGGTGGCTTCCAATTTCGATGATGCCCGGGTTGGAACCATCGGCGCCGGGTTCAGCCATTACCTGAACTGGAAGACCGTGACGCCACGCTCCGAAGAGGACGTTGCCGAATCACTGGGCGTTCCCTCACTCTCCTCACAGCAAAGATTGATTGCGGGAATGCTGTCTCCCACCAACCTGCTGGATATCGTCCGTCACTTTACGTTGTTTATGACCATGGGCGGGCAAACCATCAAACTGGTGTGCCGGTATCAGCAGTATCGAGCCGTCAAACGGGCCGTTCAGCGCCTGAAAACCGGTAAAACCCGGTCTGAAGATGGTGAGCATGACCGGCGGGGCGGGATTATTTGGCATACCCAGGGCAGCGGTAAAAGCCTGACGATGGTATTTCTGGTTCTCAAACTCAGAACCGACCCTGAACTGCGCCGTTTCAAAGTCGTCGTGATCACGGATCGGAAGGATCTACAGGATCAGTTGTCGGACACCGCAACGCTGACCGGGGAAACCGTCAAGATCGCCAGCAACACCAGCAAACTGAAATCGTTGCTGGGGCAGCCCGGGCCTGGACTTATTTTCGGGACCATACAGAAATACCGGGAACACGAGAGTGCGTCTTCAGCCTACCCTCCTCCGAAGAAGGAACGCGGGCTGGAGCTCAATCGTCGCGATGCGGCAGAAGAGCCTGACGACGAACCCAGGAACCCTATCCCCTCACGCCCCTTGGGATTGCTTAATGAAAGCCCGGATATTCTGGTGATGATTGACGAGGCTCACCGAACACAGGCCGGTGACCTGCACGCCAACCTTTTACAGGCTGTGCCAAACGCTGCGCGGATTGGCTTCACAGGCACGCCCATCATCATGGGTAAGAAAAAGCAGACCAGTGAGATTTTCGGCGAATACATCGACCGCTACACTATCAAGGAAGCGGAAAACGATGGTGCCACGGTACCGATCCTTTACGAAGGCAGAACAGCAGAAGGCGCAGTCAAGGAAGGTGCCAATCTTGATGACCTGTTTGAAGACCTGTTCAAAGAACGCACCAAGGAAGAACTGGAGCTGATCAAGAAGAAATACGCCACGAAGGGCCAGATTTTTGAGGCACCTCGCCTGATTGAAGAAAAGGCGGCTGACATCCTGCGCCACTACGTCACCAACATTCTCCCCAATGGTTTCAAAGCTCAACTGGTTGCCTACAGCCGGCGAGCAGCCATGCGCTACCTGGAAGCGCTCAAACACGCCAAGTCGAAGCTTCTCGAAGAGGCCATGGCGTTACCTTCCGAAGACAAAAATATCGGTGAAACCGAGTTGATTACACGGCCCCCGCGAATCAAGGCAGCCATTAAGGCCTGGCAGTATCGTGAATGTCTGCAAAAGCTTGAGTTTGCCGTGGTGTTCAGCAGCAGTAACAATGATGACAGCGGCTGGGCCCAGTGGAGTGATCGAGCGGAGATTGATCAGAACATCAAACGCTTCAAGAAACCGCTGTTTCACAAAGACCCGGAGAAGTCCGACCCGCTCAGTTTCCTGATCGTAAAGTCCATGCTGCTGACCGGTTTCGACGCGCCCATCGCGGGCGTCATGTATCTGGACCGCCCGATTCGAGAGGCCGAACTGCTGCAAGCTGTTGCCCGGGTAAACCGCACAGGCTTCGGGAAACGCTGCGGTATTGTGGTGGACTACTATGGCGTCGCAAACCATCTCAAAGAAGCGCTTGCGGCATACAGTGATGAAGATATTGAGGGAGCGCTCCGGAGCCTGAAAGATGAGATTCCGTTGTTACGTGATCGTCACCTCAGGGTTGTTGATGTCCTGCGAAAACAGGGCGTCGACAGCCTCGCTGATGCTGAGGAAGCCGTTACTGCGTTAGGCGACGAGCGACTGCGAGCCGAGTTCATCGTGAAGCTGAAGGAATTCAGCCGGACACTGGATGATGTCCTACCCCGCCCGGAAGCGCTGGAGTTCGTGAATGATGCCAAACAACTGGCCTACATTCATGCCCTGGCACGGAATCGCTACAAGGACAGCCCGGAGTTAGGTAAAGACGTTGGCAACAAAGTCCGCAAGCTGATTGACGACTACATGATCTCGTTGGGCATCAATCCCAAGATTCCCCCGGTGCAATTGACGGACACCGACTTTGACCAGCACATAAACCGGCAGGTAAGCGATCGGGCTAAGGCCTCAGAAATGGAGCATGCAGTTCGCTCTCATGTGCGTAAACACTTGGACGAAGATCCGGTTAAATACACGAAGCTCAGTGAACGCTTGAAGGAAATCCTGAATCAGATGGACGGACTCTGGCAGGAACAGGTGGACGCGCTATCGGCCTTGATCAAACAATTAAAGGAGGATGAGACAACCGATGGCGAAACACCCTCAGCTCTCCCATCCCATCATCTACCCTTCCTGCGACTGATGGCCGAGGTTAAACAGGGTGCCAGCACGACGCTTACATCCGATGAAAAGGAAAGCCTGGAACAAGCCACCGTGTCTACCATTCAAATAATCACGGAAGAGCTGCGCATCCCGGACTTCTGGAAGCCGTCCCATCTACCAGACCAGGAGCGCCTGAGAGGCCGACTGTTTGAAGAATTGTTCGAGCTCGACCTTTTCCCAACCAATCAACTCGATGGTCTGCTGGATAAACTTATTGATCTGGCCAAAGCGAATCACAGCAAGCTGGTGAATGCGTGATGGAATTACAGGTGGATGACCTGACCTTTGAGGTACGCCATAGCTCCCGACGCAAGACGCTGGAGATCATTGTGGACCGCGGGGGCGACCTGGTGCTTGCAGCCCCCAAGGGCACCGAAGAACATCTGCTCAAGGACTTTGTTCAGGAGAAAAAATTCTGGATCTACCAGAAACTGGCCGAGAAAGCCGAGCTACTTAAGCCCCAGCCTCGCAAAGAGTACGTGAATGGCGAAGGATTTCTGTATCTGGGCCGGAGCTACCGGCTAAAACTGGTCGACGATCAACAAACGCCACTCAAACTAATAGCTGGCCGGTTTTGCCTGCGAAAAAACCTACAGACTGAAGCTAGACTGCACTTCGTGCATTGGTACAGTAACAAGGCACAGATATACCTGAACGAGAAAGTGCAGGCCCTGGCTGCACGAATGAGTGTTGAGCCTGCTGGTGTCAAAATTCAGGACCTGGGCTACCGCTGGGGTTCGTGTGGCAAGGGCAACCGCATCTACTTTAACTGGAAGACAATCCTGTTGCCGAGAGAGATCGTTGAGTATGTGGTGGTGCACGAGCTTACGCATTTGCATGAGCCACATCACACAAACCAGTTCTGGAAGCGGGTTGAGCGGGTTATGCCAGATTATGAGCGGAGGAAGGAATGGTTGGCTAAGAATGGAATTGAGGTGGAGGGGGTTGATTAGGCATTGCTTCGCTTGAAATTTTAAAAAAAGGACAGAGACATGAAATTCGAGCCTCCCAAGTTCCAAATCGATGACAAATCGCCGTGGTCCGCAAGTGCCTTCGATCTTGAAGAGACAGGAAACCGCCTCAAAAATCTTGTCAAGAGCGCCGAGGGGCCGGCAGTTATAGCTCTCACGGCGCCTTGGGGTACAGGAAAGACCACTTTTTTAGACATGTGGTCAGCTTCTTTGCTAAATGACGGAGCTAAAGTCGTAAAGTTCAGCGCTTGGGAAGTCGATTATACTCATGACGCTTTGGTTGCGCTGATTCAGGAACTAGGTGATCAATTAAGCACTGACAAGGACTCCAGCGAGGCCGTAAAAAAGGTTACAAGTACTGGCGCAGAACTACTGAAGCATGTTGCTCCATTCGCATTAAAGCTTATGACAAGTGGGCTTATCGATATAGATGGTATTGGCGACTTTACTGAGAAGCTTGTCCAACAAAAGCTAAAAGCCCACGAACAGGCGAAACAAACTGCAGATCGATTCCGCTCGCAACTCCAAGAGTATGCAGGCAACCTCGAATCAATGGATATCACTTATCCGTTGATTATAATTGTGGATGAATTAGACCGCTGCCGTCCGAGCTACGCTGTTGAAACTCTCGAAGTGATAAAGCACTTTTTCAACGTTCCAGGAGTTGTTTTTGTAATCGGCGTAGACGTCGAGCAGCTGGGCGAGGCGATAAAAGGCTATTATGGACTCGGCTATGACGGTCATCGGTACCTGAGAAAATTCTTCCATCTACAAGTAAAGCTGCCAGAGCCAGACCTCCAAGCATTCTGCCAAAACACTATCTCGAAATTGGGACTAACGGAGTTATTTGAGGGTCCTGGAATGAGAAGCTCCGCAGAAAACTCGTTCCCCGTTGAATTTATAGTAAATCTTGCGGGTACCTATCGTCTTTCGTTGCGAGACATTGAAAGACTAGTGCTAGAGGCTGGAGCTATATATGCAGCCAACCCGAAATTTCCCAATATCCTCTCATACCCTATTTTGTGGTTGTTAATACAGAAACAAACTAACATCCAGCTTTTCGAGGAGTTCGCAGAACACAAGCTGAGCTCTGAACAGGCCTGGAGTGTCATTGCTCCTTTCAAAAAAGGTTTATTCAGGGGAGAAGAGCACACTGAGGCGCTGTTCAGAGCTACGATTACCCTTTTACTTGAGGGTCAATCTGGAATTGCGGAGCTACAACGCCAGGCTCGACAACTGACTGAGGCCGAGAATGGGCCACAGGAACAAATTGACTATTGGTCGAGGTTTCTTGAGATCGCAACCGATTTTCAGAAGCCGCGTTATAGAGGTGATTTCATGAAAACAGTGAAATCGACCATGAGCTTACTGGGATACAGGTGAATCATATAAATCACCAATCCGTCAATAATTGGCTGACTAGTTGGCTTGTCTTACCGACCGTGTATACCGTCATGGGCGCCAGCGGATGCGAAAGCAGGCGTCGTTGAAGCTTACGAATTAAAGCACCTCCAACCCCTTCCTCTCACAAAGCTCACGGTAGATCTTATTTACCAAATCACGTTTTGATTCCGGCAAACACTCCAAGTTAAGAGACGCATCGTGATAAGACGCAACATTGCCCTGCTCATCTGTCGTCACTTGGCCAGACCGCTCGGCTTCCCGCCGGCCCGCGTACAGGTTTTCAGCGACGCTCATAGCATCGCTTTCAGAAAGACCCTTCAATACAATTCGTGTCGCAGCCTCTTGCAGAATGGCATGTTGCTCAATATCAGAATTGTTAATATTGTTTCGCAAGCTCATTTTTTCTACCTCGAACTACTGTGAATCATGTGACCACCCCTGGGCGGCCACTCGCACTAGACGGTTACATAATACCGAATGAGACCGGAACAGGGTGAAACAATAAGCAAATATTGAGAGGAAGCCTAAACGCTGCTCCATTCTTACCATTTAAATTTAAAATTTACACTCAAGCGCAATAGTCCTGACACTGAATACCTTGCAAGCCTTGATACGAAGGGGTTAATATAAAGTCACTTCACTTTTCTTATGTCAGGTTAAAACATGTCTACGTCAGAGAAAGTGGCCCGTCAATTGCAGCGCATGAGGCGGGGCGTTCCGTTTTCCATTAGACAGTTCCACGAACTGGGCACCGCTGCGTCTGTGCAAAAATCGCTGAGCAGGCTTGCCCAGGAAGGCGTGATTGAACGAGTAGCCAAAGGCATTTATGTACGCCCAAAGGCATTGGCCAGCATGCCATCGATCAAAATCACAGCAAGCGCAGAACAGATAGCCAAAAAATGGGCACAACAGAACGGCTACACACTGGTAAGGCAGGGCATTGAATCCGCTTATCGACTTGGCCTTCAGACACAGGCCCCCGTCAAAACCGTGTTTTGGAGTAACGGCGCCAGCAGAACGTTTTCAATTGGCAATGACATTGTTGAAGTGCGGCACGTCGCGGAATCAAAACTGCGGTGGAAATCACGCCCTGAAGGTGAGTTACTACGAAGCTTCACCGTCACCCCAGCCAATTCAGTGAAACTCAGCGAATTGAAAAAGGCACTGACCAGGTTGAAGCTTTCCGAAGCCGAGAGCCGCACGGCAATCAAAAAGCTGAAGGCGACCCCTCTGCCTGAAGGATGGCACGTTAAATTGGAGCAGTTTGAAAAGGAAATGATGGCTTGACGGACATTTTCGACTTCTATCGCGATCCAAAAAAACATGATGACTTGAAAGCCATCTTGGATTTAGGCGCCCAAAAGCATCCTGCTGGACTGGCCCAGAATTTCTTGGAAAAGGATATTTGGGTAGCCGAGATACTGCGTCTGCTCTACGACGAAAACCTGCTGGGCGCTCACTCAACAGCCTTCAAAGGCGGAACCGCCCTAAGCAAGTGCTGGAAGGTTATCGAGCGTTTCTCGGAAGACATCGACCTATCCATTCACTGGAGCGAGCTTGCAGGCGAACCCAACGAGATTGCGGCGTGGGAGCAATCCACTCAAAGCAATAGCCAAAAAAAGAAATTCCGCGAGCAGCAAACAAAGCTACTGACAGAATGGTCTAGTGCCCTGGTCAATCGCCTCAACGAAAGACTGGCTAAATATGGCATTGATGGGCTTAGCGCGGAGCTGGAACTTGATTCAAAAGGGGAAAAGGTCAACATCCATTTCCCAAGACTGAGCAGCCACGACAGCAACTACCAACTTGATTACATCCTGCTGGAATTTGGTGGCCGCAACCGGGGCCGGCCAACGGTAAGCCATAAGGTCGCGTGCTATTTATCAGAACTGGATGAACTTCAAACCATCGCATTTCCGCAAGCGATGGTTGCCGCCTATCACCCGGGGTATGTACTTTGGGAAAAACTAACTGCCCTGCACCAGTTTTCGACCCAGGAAAAAGACCCAGATCCTCATCGACTGGCAAGGCACTGGTACGACGTGGATTGCCTTCTTCAACAAGATGAATTCACCAACGCCCTTGATGTCACTGACGCAATGATGGATGTGGTGACCATGAAGAGCCAACGATGGGCACAAAAGGGCGTCACCTTCGAGGAAGTGCTTGAAGGCCGGTTGGTTCTTGTGCCGGATGGGGAACGGCTTGAGCAGATTGCAGCCGATCACCAAGCTGCTCTTGAGGGCAGGATGTTTTTTGGCGTTCCGGATGACTTTGAAACCATCGTTTCGAGGTTGAGAGAAGCGCAAGATAAGATAAATGCCGGTATCAGCCGCGACTCGTCGGACCAATAAAGCTGAGCCAATAGACCACTCTATTGATCATCGGCAGCAAACTGTTAGTTCCCCGTCATTCTTAGAAGGTTAACAATCACAGCATCTATGGATCCCCGTTTGTGATTATTTAATGCGTTATCTGGATTGCTTTTGACACAGTTTGCAACTGTATATTTGACTCTGGCCTCAACACCATTATTCCATTGCTTTCCTTGGGATAAAAAAACCTGACTTACCCTATCACTCCATTTACGCTTGCCCTTAAACTCCGAGCAATTCAAATCGACACCAAACTCTTCAAAGACATTATCATGATAAATAGCAGGATCCAAACAGTCCTCAAATTCTGAATTTGGTGACCCATTACAATTTATAAAAGTATTAGACTTAATATCTAGAAGACCCTCTTCCTCTGAGTTATCGTAAGCCTTACGGCCGGCGTCATCATTATCGAGTAGAGTATGGAATACGCAAAGTGAATTCTTTAACAAAGTCAGCTTATAGGGAAGATTACCTGCTCCACCGATAGGTTCAACTATAAGCATGTGACCATCGATCATTTGCTTTAGCTTCGGACTTAAATTTCTGACTAATGCTTTCATCGCAATTACATCATTATCACCCTCGACAACCAATACAAAATTAGCATTTGTAAGATTGTCGGAGGCTTTTATCCCTAAAAGGTCGCGAATTTGCTTTATATTCTTTGCCGGTAATGCAGATCCCCTGTCAATGATAGTGTTGGTTTTAATATCGTTACGGTCGAAAAATAAAGGATTATGCGTGGACAGGATAACTTGATTTTCTTCTGATAACGATTTTATCACGTCCAAAAGCTGATGAATCGCGGCGGGATGCAGGTGGGACTCAGGTTCTTCGATAGCAATTATTGACGCGCCATCATTTCTTCCTCGATCGTTTAGTAGGCCCAGCGCAGCAAGGCTCTTCACTCCATCACCCTTAAAAGCAAGACTGGTTGGAGTTCCATCATCCACAATTATTTCAAAGTCTCGGCGTAGAGAGCTTCGCCTTGTGTCCTCCGGAATTTCAATACTAACATCCAGGATCCCAGGCAGAAATTTCTCCAACGGTTCCTTAATTCTAGCGCTTAACGAATCGAGAATTGGCTGCTGCAAATCCTTAATAGTTTTTAAAGCCTTTAGATACTCATCATTATCCTCAAGCACTCTTAATCTCTGGGATAACATTCTTGCGACGACATCAATCGCTTCTTGATCAGTCCTAACAGCAGGTATGTATTTGAAAATTATTTTATCAGCAATAAATTTTGCTATCTGACCAGACTTTGCGTTTAAAGTTTTAGAGCCCTTTCCACTTTTAGAAACTTCTATGATTGGAACGCTATCTTTACCGATTTTAATAATAATCGGCAATGCTCCATTCAAACTTGACTTTATACTTTCTTTAAACTCACTTACCTCTTACTCATTAAGCTGAAACTCAAGCCTTATTATTGTTTGAGTTCCTGATTTTCTGTCCTGAAGATTTATAGGAAAATCACGTTGCCAATAAAACGTCCGTTCATCCCTTCGTGATATAGGTCTTGCGTTCCTTCTTCCGAAGCGGTGATCCATCGCGTGCCTTTGCAAAGATGTCATTGCAACATCGAGCGCCCTCAGTAGATTTGACTTGCCCTCATTGTTGCGCCCTATCAATACTGTAGTATCCGAAACTGATACCTTGTGGGCTTTAGTGATGCTCCTAAAGTTGGTTACAGAAAAATTCACTAATTCCATAAAGTAGATATACCTGTATCAAGCGAACTGACAGTGGTTATATCGAATTTTACGATATTGCAAAAAGTGCGCTCTCGATAATGCCACTTTTCTGTCACACCACGCGGGGCAAAGCATTATATTTAACAATAGCTTAGCGCAATTATTCCAGCACCACCACATAGTTATTTTAATTCTTTATTGGCTCACTTGCGCCTAAATAGCCCTGAACGCTATCCGGCTTACTCCCGAGCCAGCGCTTCCCAACCAAAAAATAAACATAAACAGACGAGTGGCCTGCCTAGGGCCACCCGTCAACATTTATCCAGAAGCCGACCGAGCGGAGTTTAGGTCTTTCCTCAGTTTTGACACGACAGACGAATTCCCAAGCGAACCCTCGTCTGTGGTAGCAGGATAAAACTCCTCAATCACCTGAGTCACCTCATCCTCGTCATATTCAAACAGCGCATTACCAAAGCCCTTCGCAGCCGCAGCATCCAGAGCAGCCTGATCAACGCCCTCCTCTTTCATCTGTTTCGCATTCTCCCTTGCTTCAGCCACAGCCTCCTGCAACGACATTCCTTCTTTGATCACCAAATCCACGTAATAGATTGGCGTGCGCCGGCTTTGCGTGGTGCTTTTTCCTCGCAGCTTTAATTCCAACGGCATATACGCCAGCAGGCCACCCGAAACAGCCTGGTAATAGCTGAGCCTTGCCGCCAGTGTCCGTATACTGTTATCGCCCGTGGTGCGGAAGATAAACGTCCCCAAGTCATCATCACCTATCTTTACGTTCAGGCGCCCGTAGGGCTTGCACAGCCCACCTTTGCCAAACTCACACAAGGTTGGTGAGGGGCATGGCAAAGACTGTACTCCTGACTGCGTCAGGCGCCTGCATGTGTCGCCATTACCTACACACATGGGCCGCCCGCTTTTACGGTCGAACATGGTGTATTCAGCGCGCAGGTTGAGCTCTGCTTCGTTGAACAGCATGCGTACCGGAATGGTGCGCAGCTTGCCGTTCGGTGCGTCCTTTCTGAGCTCTTCATCGAGTGGGTGTAATAGCCAGCCGTCCTTTTCCTGGACTTGGGATGTAATGGTGAATTGGTTGTCTTTCTGCGGCAGCCGGATGCCGTTCTTCTCTATTACCCGGCCAATGCTGATGCGCCCCAACACGGGGGGCGTAATGGCTAAACCTTTAATCATGATAACTCTCCTGAAAAAAGAGTGGGCCATAAGGCACTCCTTATGCCCGCGTGGCCCTGAAAACATTCACTGACAGATTGCTACGGATCTGCATTAAATTAATACGGAATAAAAAAAGCCGGTAATTATTTACCGGCTTTTTGCGTTAATTAATGGTCCTATAAAAGTATCTAGAGTCTAGAAATAACCTCTTTTATTCCAGGAACACCATCTCTAGACGACGCTAACTGAGAATAACTATTGTGAGAATTCTTAATCGTGTCTTTCAGCGCTCTCTCCATTGAATATCCGAACCTCCCCCCTTTACTCATATAATCAAAATCCAGCTTTTCGCCACTATCAAATTCAAGCTCGATCCCACCATATAAATAATGCAATTCATCCTCTAAAACAATCCACATAAATTTTTCAGAAGCACTAATAACATGTGACGCTTTTGACTTATTGGCCACATCCGCTTTATATTCTTCTATCTTACTTTTTCTATAATTAATATTATCTTCAGATCCAGATATTTTTTCATAAAGGCAGGCTTCTAAAGCCTTTGCACTTTCTTCAGAATAATTACTGGTACTAACACCGCAGCTCGAGTAAGCCGAAATATTGTAATTTCCAAAAATAAAGTCACCTAGCCTATTTTCCTTTTTATAATTTTCTAAAATCTCGTTGATTGATGCTGAAGCTTCTGCCAAGCTCGCCTCCAATTCTTCAACGTATTCTTCCCCTTTGTTTATCTTACGCCCTAGAATACCCATCAAGTAACTGTCAACTGATTCTTTTGAGCTAAGAAAGTAATCCTCAGCTCCTTTAATCTGACAACCATATTCAACCATGGCCCTCCCTTTTTCATCTTCATAAGACGACCAGGAATAACTAGAACAAACATCTCTAGTTTCTAGTGCTTGCGAAACGGTAATAGAACTATCCACGATCATCTTGCTATCCCTAATAGCATCGACATCAGAAGAACCACAACCGACTAAAACAAAACAAACCGAAACGAGAGCTATGAATTTTTTTAACAAAAATACCTCCAATCCAATAGGGAAATCTGAAATATGATTTAAAATGCTACATAAAATTCTATATCAGGACTTCATAAAAAATCAATATATTTTCTCTAGGTTAGTAATTGGTTGTTTTATTTTTATTGAAAATCGCCGGCTTCCCGACTTGGTGAGTGGATATTGATCCATAAGCCCTGGCTGATCCTGAAGCAGTTTCTTCGTATTCAGCCCACTGGAATCTTTGCTTCGTTTCCAACTGACGCTCCCGCTTGGGAAGGTGGCATTTGAGGCCTCACCCATTTGGCTTTGAATGCGCTGCTTCAAATGCGATTCAGTAGATTTCAGGGTTTCCATCTCTGAACGAATAGCCAGGAGCTCGTCAAACGCCTGGGACAGTTCCTTGCTCTGGCTGAAGTCCAGGGTTTCCCCTTTATCCACTGGGTACAGATGGCGCAGCGCACGATCCGCTGAATCGGTTCCGTCGGCTGGTGGCGGGGTATCCGTTTCAACGAAGTCCCAGAACTGGCGCTCCAGCACAATCAGTGCGTCAATGAGCTCTTCATTCCGCTCAATTCGATAGATTTTCAACTCTTGCCCACACAGCAGCACGCAGACATCGGCGGCCTGCTTACCCGTCACAGCCAACTGATGCTGTACCTGGCACTGGATATAGTCCGGTACGCCTTCTTTCCAAAGACGTGAACCAAACTCCCCGGCGGTTTTGCATTCCAAGATCTGAACTTCGTCATCGGCTGCCACGGAGTAATCAAGGTTCGCCAGCATCCAGTGCTTGTCCGGATCGGAATGCTGCAGTCCCGCATTCACCCGACGCACTTTGCGGCCTGTCTGCTGGCTGTATTGCTCAGCCACGATGGGCTCCAGAACATGGCCCCAATACACCGGCGAACTGGGGTCGTCGGAATCCGGCTTTGGTAAGCTCGCACCCCGTCCGGTTTTGACCACCCACAGTTCAAGCTGGGATTGATAAGGGTTTATGCCAATGGCTGCAGAGGCATCGCTACTGCCTATGCCCTGCTTACGCACCTTCAGCCATTCATCTCGACTAAGATCCTTTGTAGAGACCAGCCTCAAAGCTGGTCTCTGCTTCTGAATTACTTTTTCACTCATGCCCATGATGTTTCCTCCAGACATAAAAAAGCCCCGCAAGAGCACTAGGCTCCGGCGGGGCTTTATGACGTTTTGGTTTTAGTAAGGGGTGTTAAACCACAAGAGACATGGCCTGCTCTAATGCACGGTTTTTAACGGCAGCGCCTGTTCCGAACCAGGCGGAATCCAGCCGGTGGTCAACGGTTTTAGCCCGACGCTGGTGATCGATGAATTCGGTCACGGCATTCAGCAGGCCATAGGCTGTGCCTTCTGAGGACGCCAAGTTGGCGCCCATGCCCTCGCCTTCATACAGGCCCAGTGCTTTAGCCATAGAGCGTTCGTTGGTTTTGCCAACGCCAGTGCCAGAATCATCGGTGAACACCTTGAGAAAATAATTTCTGGCCTCGGTGGATTTCACCTTCCGATCGCTCAGGGTTTTCAGGCGGTACATGAAGTCGTCCCAGGCTGACACCGATATGCCCAGCTGCTTCTTCACCAGGTTCGCATCGAATGCGGTGTTGTGCTTCACCTTGACTGCGTTGGCCGTGGCACCCTTCAAGGCAACAGCGAGTGTGTTGTTACACACCACACGGATACTGGTGAATTGAGCGGTTGTGGCCATGGTACCGTCACATGAAGTTGCCAGCAGCACATAGGCGTTGGTTTGATCGTTGCCTTTCAACACGCCAGATTGACCAGCACGGGCAAGAGCCCACATTTTACGGCCACCTTTCAATACACCGGCTGTATCCAGCTCAAAACCGGATACCTCGGTCAGGTCCCGATAGAACTCCAGGATCTCTTCTGGCTGCACAACCTTGAACCGATTGCCCACCACAGACAGAGGCGCCCGGGTACCCGAACGGTACAGCACCTTGCTGTCCGGATAAGCCAAGATTTCCCCGAGATGCCCGGAGGCATTGGTAACGAACCGCACGGGGCTTTCTTCAATTTGCCAATCCAGACCGGCCTGCTTCGCCCAAACTTCCAGAGGCTGATTTGATGTGAGTTGATTCCCCAGGCCATGCCAAGGGGTTTGGCCAACGTAGGCCATTTGTTCGATGAGGTGAGCCATGGTTGTTCTCCTTAGAAAATGGGGGGGGAATTAACAGATATCGTTCTCAGAGCCGGAATCAGCACTGAAGGAATAGCCACACTCCAGGCAGTGGTAATTGTCGAGGACCCGATCATCCAGGACATCGCCCAGAATAACGCCAGCAGATGCACCAGTTGCGCCGCTTAGCAGTGCACCAATCAAAGCGCCACTGATGCCGCCGACCGCTGCGCCAACAAGGCCAGCCACTATTCCGAGCGCAGCGCCCGCTTGAGCGCCAGCCGTGGCAGCGGCATACCCACCCCTAGGTGCCAGCAGACGCGCCGATGACACCGGCTGTTTTCTTACCGTAGTTATTTTTGCCAATCCGGATGGAGCGACAGTTGGGGCATTGTTCAGACATTGGAATTACCTCTATGAATTGAAAAAGAAGACACATTGAGTGCCCGAGTTCATAGGGGTGATATAGGTTTGAGATTTTTTGGAATCAAAGTATTTTGACCGTGTTAATCAGGCTAGGAATCCCTTCAAAGGAAGTCTAGCGGCTTGCGATCAAGGTGTTCTTTGAACCATCGTTGGACAAACTATCCTCATTATGGCGATATAAACTGGAAGTTCTGGTTCGCGCACTTTCATTGGAAAGCGGACCTTTTTGCCTCGTGCATTTGGCCATCTTTTGAAAGTGTCCGGAGTAACGAGGTAGAGCCCATCTCGCGCTAACATTCAAAAAAGAGATCTGTCCTGAACTCCCCCCTCACTTAGAAACTTAGCTCCTTTAACTGCTCCTCGTGGCGCAGCACCTTCTCAGCTTTATCCAAATCTTTGTCTAAAATGTTTTGAATCAGCAATACTATTTTATTCAACTTCTGGGTTTCATTTGCAATTTCTAGAAGATCGTAGGCATCAATTTCGAATATTTCCTTGTTGTCATCCGCTCTAACTCTATAGCCGGTGTGCTGAGGTCTTTGGAGTAGTTTCGCTTTTCCGATTATCTCTTTTGATAGGTCTTGGTTTTCAGACATGAAGTCAATAAGAGGGTTGTCTATTCCCTTAATAAAAAACTCTTTACTGTAATATAAAAGTAAGGAGTTAGGGCTGCTAGTCATTAGGCTTTCTATCTGGGCGTCTGTATTGTTTATTGTGAATACGTTTGGCTCCAAAATAAATCTGGCGCCTTTTTTTTCTATTTTCCTGCTTATGATTTTTAATGCCGGTATTTTAAAATATTTCGTTGCTCTAATTTTATCAAGAGTCTCAAGGAAATTTACTTCCTGTTGCCATTCTGAAAAGTTAACTAAACAATGGTCGTAAAAGCGCTTTACGAAATCATCAGATCGGCGTGATATAAAACGAGCACAGTAAAATTCCTGAACGCTTTTGTGGATGAAGTGATAGTCCATTCCTTCTTCTATCAGCATACATGCTACTTTGCAGCAATCATTGATAAAGTCTGACTCGTCACAATTTTTTTCTGTAACTTCAAGTGCCTCTGCTGAAAATGTTGTCGCCTCTCTTCTAGTTAACGCTACCTTCTGAGATTTCCGGCTTAGAAAACAAAATGCCTCGAATACCTCTTCGAATGTCCGTTCTGTTAGCCCTGATCTTATTTCTCTTTTAAATCCCGGTTTTGTGCTGTCGTGACGAGTATATAAAATATAAAAAAGCTTATCATAGAACTCTATAAGGTTTTCTGGTATCGATTCTTCTGATTTGTACAATATGGCTAGCAATGTTAAAAGTAGAGGCGTTGTTAAAAGAGCTTTAATTTGTGATGAGCTATTCTCTATACCCGCTCCGATATTACGTGCTTGTTCCTTTGACGTGCAAATTTTTTCAAGAAAATTAAAATGATCTTTGGGCAGTATCGGGGCAGTTTGAACAACTCTAAATGCGCCCGAATTTTGTATTCCACTCCCGGGCCTAGAGGTTATTACTATTTGAGTTTTTTCATGTTTATCAGATAATAGCTCAATTTCTTGAATTAATGCTGTTGTATTTTTCGTATTTACTTCATCAAATCCATCCAACAGTAATAAAAAATTACCACTATTTAAAAACTGCTCTACCGTATCGTTGTTTACAATAAATCCGAGCGATTCAAGTTTGTTAGTTATTGAGTCTTTGATGGTCTCATTGCTTTTTATTTTTCTTAGCTCAATAAATACGGGTACTCGCACCCCGTCTTTTATTTCATTGGAAGCTAAGTATCTTAGTAGTATCGATTTTCCCTGACCGGCCGTTCCCTCGATTACTAAATTAGTTTTTGTTGATACATCTGAAACCTTGGTTACGGTTAGGACCTTTTTTGAAGATAGTATCTGAATTTTTGATGGATAATAAAAGTCTCGAAGGTTAACCTCATCGTCCACTTTCCATATAGTCTTTACGTTTTCGACTGATTGTATTTTTTTATAAATGGTTTTGAACGCCAGTTTGTTCAATTTTTTAATTTTTCTATCTTTGAAGAAATCTTTCCCCGAGTCGAAAATTTGATCGCACAGTTTTTCTACGATCTTGGCGCCCGCCACAATTCCCAGGGCTCCCTCCATTCCAGTACCAGCCATACTTTAGCTCCTTGCTGATCTTTGCCTAATTACGGATTTTGCAACCATCTACAGATTTGAAAGTTAGCGCTTGAAATCTCTTGCTGTGAATATTCTTTGTAACACGTCTCATAGAAAACGACGATAGTCGATTTTGGCCCATGCAGGACCACAGTGAGCCATAGGTGAAAATTAGAGACTTCGTAACCATCGCCTAAACGTTCAAAACCTCGAACTTGGGAAGCTTGACAAGGTTTATGGGCGTGCATGAGCCTTTGCAGGATAAATCATGTCGGATTTTCCAGATTAAAACGATTAAAAATTCCGGAGTAGTGTCAAGGGCGGGAGCCCCCATGAGTGTAACCATCCCTGTTTTAGTTGCACCACTGACTAGAGTTTTCCGCCCGTCGGCTTTTCAGTCGTTGGGGACAGGTCAAATGGGGCGAGTGGAAAGCACTATTTTGGGCAGCAAAAAACGTCCGCTTTGTGGTCAAAGCAGAAGAGTTGGGTTCGAGACGGGCCATGGTGTAAATTAGCAGACTGAATCGCCCCCAGTATTCTTTGCCCGCTGAGTCCAAGGCTTCTTTGATGTGAGTAACATTGCGGGTAACTGTATTTTATATATAAAATTAATTTATAATTATCATACTCTTGCCGATGTTATTAGCGAGACGCCGTCTCCACCAACCAACCGAAAAAGCCCCTGATTTCAGGGGCTTTTTTCGTTCTACACCTCCAACAAAGTGGGTAAGCGCTCGCCCATCACCCTCCGACCAACTTAAGCACCCGCTCCAGCATCGGGTCTTTCCCTTCCTCGCGACCCTTTCGGCCAAGATAGTTCAGACGGATATGCGGAGGAATGCCGACATCTTCGTATACCTCGCCGTCGTGGGCCCGGTAGATTTCATTGGATAAGGTCAGGTGCCAGCCATTTGGCAGGTGGCGCTCAAGGGTGTCGGAAAGGATGCCGTGGGTGGGCTCGCCAATCAGGGTGAGGCGGGGGTGCTGTAGTAATGAGAGCACAAAGATTTCCGCAGCACTGGCCGTCAATTCGCTGGTCAGCACAAACAGGTTGCCACGGTAGGTCTGGCTGGCAGGAACAACATGGATGGCCTGCTTGCCGGTGAACCCATTGCCGTAACGGGCGGACTTGGTGAAAGCCAGCCGCTTGCGATCCATCAGGTAGGATGCGAACCGAAGCGCGACGCCATCATAGCCCCCGCCGTTACTGCGTAGATCGACTACCAGGTTGGGGAGCTCGCCAACATCTTCCAATACCCTCTGCATCACGCTGTCAATGGCACTCAGGTCTGCCGCTGGCTTGCCAGACTTGCCACTTTGACCGGCCATGGCCCGGATATTCAGGTAACCGATAGCATCATTCAGGCGCCCCCACTCCACCAGCCGGTTGCCGCCATGGCTAACGCCATTCGCGAGATAGTCCTCATGGATGACGTCGTGCAGCCACTCTTTCAGATCGCTCAGATAGCTTTCGAGCTCACGGTCATCGTTGGCGTCTTCAAGTTCCCGGGTCAGCCGCTGGTATAGAGCGGGTAGCGCGCCGGCACTGTAATGCCCCCAGGGTGTATTTAGCCGGATATGGCCATCCTTAAGCGGCCGCAGCATGGCCGCCATGGTGGCAAACAGCGTTTCTCGTGACGTGTCCGCATTAATCTGCGTGCAATAGGTGTGGTACGCCTGGTCCCAGGCCACACCTTTCAGTTCAAACGAGGCATACTGCTCATGAAAGGTTCGCCAAAAAATTTCAAAGTTGTATTCGGGGTCCTTTTTGTCATGTATCTGGCTTTCAGCGGCACTGACCGGCAATGCTTTCAAGCGACGAAAGCTGATGCGCGCCACACCGGTAACACGATGCGCACTAAACGACTGTCCTCCCGGGGATACCGCCAGATCTTCGTAATAATGGCCAAGTTCCTCGATGCTGCCTGCAGCAAGCTTCCGGCAACTGATGCTGGTTTCTTCAAAAAGGGTATACCGGTCCTCCTCTATCAGCAGTATGTTGCCGTAACCTTGCGACCGCCAGACGCCCCGAAGTTCAGTAAAAACAGGGACAGGAAGAGAACGGCTACGCCGTTGGCCAGGCTTCATAGAAAACTCCAGGTCCGTTTGTGCAACGCGCGGAGGCATGGACCCTGCGTCCTCGCATCCTTTGGGTCCTAATTATTACAGAGTAGTCAGTCCAGGGCCAAAAGGTAAGTGAGGCCTCCACTGCCATTACTCTTTCGGCCGATAAGCTTTAATCCCACCACCATTCGCACCCTTTTTCACTTCAAAGTAGCTATCCAGGTCGGCGAAGAGATCGGAAAGCTTCTTTGCGCCATAGGACCTGGGATCGAAGTCGGGTTTCGCCCTCTTGAGGAAAGACCCGGAACCTGAGAGTGAGGCCCAGCCCTGATCGTCCTGATTCTGATCCCACGCTCTTCGGAGCAGTCTCACGATCTCCGGCTCAGGCTTTTTCTTGGCGGCTGCGGTTGTTTTGGCTTCCTCTTCGGGTTCCGAGTCCGTTTGGTCGCCAAGATTTTCTGTGAAAAGGAAGTCGTCACACGCGCTGCGGAAGGAAATGGGCGTCTTTTTCTCACCGACCCCGAACACATAAATTTCGTCTTCCCGGAGGCGCGAGGCCAGCTTGGTAAAATCACTGTCGCTGGAAATCAGCGCGAAGGCATCAAATTTTCTTGAATACAGCAGATCCATCGCATCAATAATCATCGATGCGTCGGTCGCGTTCTTTCCCTTGGTATAGGCAAATTGCTGTACGGGCTGAATGGCCAATTCGTTGAGCTTGGTTTTCCAGTTCTTGAGGGTATCGATAGACCAATCACCATAGGCCCGCTTGATGACCACATGACCGTGTGAAGAAAGTTCTTCGATGATTAAAGGAAGTTTGCCCAGCTGCGCATTGTCCGCATCTATCAAAACAGCGATTTTTTTATGCTGGTCGAGATCTTTCATTGAATAGTGTCCTAAAATCAGATTCAGTCGTGTCGTATTGGCAATATCTTGCAGTTACTGCCACTCTTTGCAATAGCGAAGCGCGTAATTCAACGCCTGAATCGGTAAAAGGAGAGTTGTTATGTACCGTAAAATTCTCGTACCCGTCGACCTGACACACAAGGAAAAACTGTCGAAAGCCCTCGATACGGCTGTCGACATTGCCAAGCACTATAACGCCACCCTTTGCTACGTTGCGGTGACCAACGCTACCCCCTCTTCCGTGGCCCACAATCCGGAGGAGCTGGCAGAAAAGCTCGACGCCTTCGCGCAGGAACAGGGCAAATCACACGGCATCGAGACCGACAGCAAAGTGCTGTTAACGGCGGATACGGCTGTCGAACTGGATGACCGGTTGCTGGAGGCGATCAAGGACACTGGTGCGGACCTGGTCGTGATGGCATCCCACCCGCCGGGCATCGGCGACCGGCTGCATATTCTCCATTCCAATGGCGCAAATATCGTTAAACACAGCGACGTATCAGTCTTTATCATTCGTTAAAACGATCCTGTCATTCCGTACGTAAAAAACGCCACTAATGGTCAGGGCCAAAGGCTTGCCACTGAGCGGCGCTTCTCGAGGCAGGCCTCGCTGGGCGTGCACGTGCAAATGCGGCTCGGAGCTGTTTCCTGAGTTACCCATCTCGCCCAGCCTGTCGCCGGTTTCCAGTGTATCCCCCACCCGAACGTCAATGCTGCCTCGGCGAAAATGCGCCAGCACCACAAAAAACTCCCCGCAATCGACGGCCACGTAATTCCCGGCCATATGCTCTCGGTCCATTTGGGGAACCTGCATGTCCTCCACGTCATCGACAATTCTGGCGATCGTTCCACTGCAGGGTGCCAGTATGGGGGTACCAAAGGTGACGTAGCGAGCCGGATCGGTCGGCAGCCAGCCATTCACATGCCACCCGAACGGAGTCGTCCGGAAGATATCGAGGGCGCGGCTCTGGCCTCGCCAGGGCCGGAATCGCTCTACGGTCTCATCCAGGGTATGCAGGTGATTATTAATCAGGTTGTTTGAACCTCCGTTGGCCACCAGGTAGGTGCCCTCGCCGAAGGGGGGTGCAATATCCACGGTATCCACCATTGGCAGTTTCCTGCCCTGCAACCCCAAATAGCTGATGGAACTGCTCAACAGCCCTAGGCTGAATGCCAGCAGCACCAGCGTGGTTGGCCCGGCAGTCGCTTGCCAGAGCCCCTTGCCCAGAAAGCGGCCCCTGAACAGATGCCATGTCGTGATCGCCAGAAACAATAGTCCGTACAGATATGGGACCCAGAATGGCGGCATCGACCACAAAGCGGCAAGGCCTATCGCCAGGATCACGGCTCCAACCGAGAACGCCTGAAGTGCAAGGACCAGCAAGCCGGCAGCTGGAAACAAAGCAAACCAGAGCAACAACAGCACCGGCAGTAAAACCTGAGTAGTAATAACCATCCACGACATTCAACAGGATTCCTTTTTAAGGGGCGAGGCAGAGCAGCGCCAAAACACCAAACACAGCAATCAAAAAGATGATCAAAAGGGTTTTCATGTAAGCTATGCTTCGAAGAGTCATTTTCTCTTAAATGACCACACTTGACCTTGCCTCAGATCAAGGGACACAGTCAGCATATTTACGGTTACCTCAAAAGGTTTTATGAAAGTACCGAAAAGATTACAACCCCTTGTCGACGACGGCATGGTCGACGAAGTGCTTTACCAGCTAATGAGCGGTAAAGAGGCCCAGGTATACGTGGTTCGCTGCGGCGATCAGGTGCGCTGTGCAAAAGTGTTCAAGGAATCCCAGAAGCGCAGTTTCAAGCAGGCCGTGGAATACCAGGAAGGCCGTAAGGTGCGCAACAGCCGCCGGGCCAGGGCCATGAGCAAGAAGACCAAGTATGGCCAGAAGGAGCAGGAAGACGCCTGGCTGAATGCCGAGGTGGATGCCCTGTATCGCCTGGCAGCGGCAGGCGTGCGTGTGCCGGCACCCCAAGGGTTTGTAGACGGTGTCCTGCTGATGGAACTGGTGACGGATGAAGATGGCAAGGCGGCGCCCAGGCTTGGCGATGTCACCCTCACCCCGGAACAGGCCAGGGAGTACCATGGACGGGTGATCGCAGAGGTAGTCCGCATGCTGAGCGCCGGGCTGATTCACGGCGACCTGTCCGAATTCAACGTACTGGTTGAGAGCAGCGGCCCCGTTATCATCGACCTTCCCCAGGCAGTAAACGCGGCCGGTAACAACAGCGCTGAGCGCATGCTGGAGCGGGATGTCGACAACATGCGGCGCTATTTCGGCAAATACGCCCCGGAACTGCTGATTACCGACTACGGTAAGGAAATCTGGGCGCTCTTCGAGGGCGGCGACCTGCATTCAGACAGCAAACTTACTGGCTGTTTCGAGCATGATACTCACAGTGCGGATGTCGACGAGCTAATGGCGGTGATCGACGCCGCCAAAGAGGAAGAATCTGACCGGCAGGACCGCATGCGGGACGATGAGGACGAAGACTGAGCCTTGCGCCTTCTTCGTCTTACCAGGCCAGCCAGATGACGTGCTTCGCGCCCTTCCCGGGGCGATGAGCCCTTACAGTGACTGGTTCTACCGACAACCCGGCCAGCTTTAGCCGTTCGGTAAAGGCTGGGTCCTGCCCCGCTGACCAATAGGCCAGAATGCCGTCTGCCGTCAGCGCTGCCTGCGCCGCGGCAATACCGGGCATGGTATAAAGCCAATCATTTTCCTTTCGGGTCAGGCCCTCAGGGCCGTTGTCGATATCCAGCAGTATTGCATCGAAACTGGCCCGTGAGTCCTTGATCAGCTGGACGACGTCCCCGATGTAAACCCGGGCCCGGGGATCCTTCAGAGGGTAACCAGCAGCGCTACCCAAAGGCCCGAGATTCCACTGCTCCACTTCCGGCACCAGTTCTGCAACCGTCACCTGGGCTGTCTCACCCAGGGCCCCAAGCGCCGCTGCCAATGTGAATCCCATGCCAAGACCGCCGATCAGCACACGTGGAGCAGGATTATCCGAGATGTGCTCACAGGCCAGCGTTGCCAGCGCGTCTTCGGAGCCATGCAGCCGGCTGTTCATCAGCTCACCGCTGCTGCCAGCAATCTTGATGGAGAATTCGTCATTACGCTGCAGCAGGCGAAGCTGGGTTCCCTTGCCGGGGATAATGGCTGTGCCGAGTAATTCGAAACGGGCCATAAAGGTTACACGTAGCGCCCGCCGGAACCCACCACAACAACCACAATGCCAATGATCAGGTTGATACCGATCAGCTTACGGATCTGACCTACCCGTCGACCCGCTTCCTCGGGGTTCTTCTCGGCGACCGCCTGCTTCAATCGGCGAAAAGGCGCGAAGTAAACGTGGAAGAACAGCAGCATCATAATCAGACCAAGGGTTTGCATCACGTGAACGTGCCAGCCTGCCCCGGCCATGCCGCCAAATACGCTGAAAATCATCCAGTAGCCGGTCACCAGCAACAGCACCACTGACAGCCAGACCCATGGAAAAAATCGTGAGAGGGTCTGACACCAGAGCACACCACGCTGGGATGCTTCTATCACCTCGACCACCGCCGGGCGCATGGCTATGTAGGCGAAAAACATACCGCCAACCCAGATAACCGCGGACAAAACGTGCAGTGCAATTGCCAAACTCATCAACTAACTCCCATTAAGGTTTTATGATCGGAACGCTTTGTCGAGCTTACCCTTGTGAAAAGCACGGTCAGCGCTGAATCAAACAACAGGGAGCACAGCCGATTATATAGAATACGAGAGTCTAACGACATTCGAGGCAACGCTCACCCTTTTTGATCGGATACCCTGCCCTTCGGGAGTTTACCGTTATACGTCCTCTCTCGTTCATTGACGCCCCGCGCCCTGTAGAATGCCACATATTCGGTTACCCAAAAGGCGCCATCAACATGATCGATTTCCGCAGCGATACCGTTACCCGCCCTACCCCCGAAATGCGCCAGGCCATGGCCAGCGCCGACGTCGGAGACGATGTGTACGGTGACGATCCAACGGTCAACAGCCTGCAAGCCTACGCTGCCGAACGGCTGGGCTTCGAGTCAGCCCTGTTTACCGCCACCGGCACCCAGGCCAACCTTCTCGCCATCATGAGCCACTGTGGCCGGGGCGATGAATACCTGTGCGGCCAATCAGCACACAACTATCGTTATGAGGGCGGCGGTGCCGCTGTGCTCGGCAGCGTGCAGCCCCAGCCCATTGAGAACGACCCCGATGGCAGCATTAACCTCGACAAAGCCCGCGCAGCGATAAAAGCCGATGACTTCCATTTCGCCATGACCCGCCTGCTGTCGCTGGAAAACACCATTGGCGGCACAGTACTGTCGCTGGACTACCAGCGCGAGGCCCGGACCTTCTGTGACGACCACCAGCTGTTGCTCCACCTCGATGGTGCCCGGGTGTTCAATGCGGCGGTAAAATCTGGCTGCGACATAAGCGAAATCACCAGACACTACGATTCGGTGAGCGTTTGCCTCTCGAAAGGACTGGGTGCTCCGGTCGGGTCTCTGCTGTTGGGCTCAAACGCTTTTATTGCCCGCGCAACACGGCTGCGAAAAATGGTTGGCGGTGGCATGCGCCAGGCTGGCATTTTAGCAGCCGCCGGACGAATCGCCCTGGAACAGGGACCGCTGAGACTTCATCAGGATCACGAAAACGCCGAGTACCTGAGTGCCGGCCTGGCCAGCATTTCGCAACTGGACATCGACCCGACCAAAACCCAGACCAACATCGTTTACGCCCGTTGCCGTGCCGGGAAGTCCAAAGCCCTGGGCGATTATCTGGCTGATCAGGGCATCCTGATTACAGCAGGCGACCCCATCCGGTTGGTGACCCATCTGGATGTGAATCGTAAGGATGTGGATCAGTTGCTAGAGGCGATCAGGAAATTTTATCAGATGTGATGTTCTATCTCGGTGGGCTGGTATCTGAGGGTAAAATTGTATTCCCCAATACAGTGAAATCTTTATTCGAGAGCTACTCAATTCTGTTTTTCATCAGTAGATCTGCGGACCTGCTTTTTAAGGTCTGCGAATTCCCGGGTCCCGTACATCACAGTGTGAGTTAACCCACCACGACGAGGTCTGACGATGAAGAACGTAAATATGAAATTTACTCTGGCTGTTATATTTTCAACCCTTTCTTTCGGCGCCCTGGCGGCGGAACACATTGTAGAAATGAAAAATGCCGGTAAGGACGGCTCGATGGTGTTCGAACCGGGTTACCTGGAAGCAAACCCTGGTGATACGGTGAAATTTGTGCTGGCAGCGCCCGCGCACAACTCGGTTTCTGTGGCGGTTCCAGAGGGTGCACAAAGCTGGAGCGGTGAAATGAACCAAGAAATTACCGTTACGCTGTCTGAAGAGGGTGTCTACGTATACAAGTGCTCTCCCCATGCGCCGCTGAACATGGCTGGCGTCATCAAGGTGGGCTCGCCCACTAATTATGACGCCGCCAAGGCAGCCGTCGAGCAACTGACCGCTGCGGCAGCGATCAATAAGGATCGTCTGACAGGGTATTTCAGCAACGTTCAGTAACCACTCAAGTCCGCAGTTTAAACCGGCAAGCCCAATGGGTTTGCCGGTTTTATGTTAACGATTCAAATGGCTGTCTGCTCAAGCGATTCCTGAGCTGACCCCCCAGATCCCTTGCGATTTTTCTGGGCTTCATCAAGCGACTCTTTAATCTGTTTTCTGAAGTTTTCCAGTGATTCACCCAGAGTTTCCAGCGCTTCCTCTGCCTTTTTCCCAGCTTCATCTGAATAGACTTTGAAGTCTTGCACCAATTGGTCCATCTGCTCCGAAATCTGCTCGGAAGAACGACCCACAGCATCGTCAAATTGTTCACGCAACTTGCTGATATCGCTCTTGAGACCGCCGAGTGGTGAACGACTGGTCACTGCCTCACGCGTACGCTGGTAATCCACCAGCCAATGGTCGTTCTGCTGAACAAGATAGGTAAGAACATCGCGGCGTTCACCGGCCGTGGCGTTTTCCGCAGGGAGACTGGTGACGATCGTTGCTTCGCTGCCATCAATCACCACCCGGCCAAAATCAGGCAGGGTATTGAGCCAGTCACGTTTAAAAGTATCAAATTCGCTGGTATTGGCCAGGGTGGAGAGATCGGCAACATCGTTGGCGTCGTTCGCTGCCATGGCCTGCCAGAACTCGGCGGCGACTTGCTGGGGAGTTTCCGGTTTGCTGCACCCGGCGAACACTCCAACCAGTGTCGCCAGCGCAAAGACTGCTAACCATCTGTACTTCATCGGACCACCTTCGGTGTCTGTCATTTAAGGCGGATTATACGACAACCATCACAGGTTACAGGTGAGCTTAACCAATTCTTCATCAAACACCCGGCGATTTTCACTGTAATCCACTGGCACCTCTACCAGATGCACGCCCCCTGCAGACAGCGCACTTTCCAGTGTGGGAATCAGGTCTTCGGTCCGAGCGACGCGGTGTCCGGTGGCTCCGTAGGCGTCGGCATATTTCACGAAATCCGGATTATTGTAATCGAGCCCGAAATTCTCGAAGCCTTCCTGACCTTGCTTCCATTTAATCATGCCGTAAGCGTTGTCATTGATGATCAACACCACCAGATTAAGCTTCAGCCGCACAGCCGTTTCCAGTTCCTGACTGTTCATCATGAACCCGCCATCGCCGCAGACCGCCATTACTTTAAGATGGGGATACAGCATCGCGGCCATCATGGCGCTTGGCAGGCCTGCGCCCATGGACGCAAGCGCATTGTCGACCAACACCGTGTTGTTGTCGTACGCCGGGTAGTTGCGGGCAAACCAGAGTTTGTACATGCCGTTATCGAGGGCGATGATGCCGTCCTCGGGCATTACCTTGCGCACGTCACTGACAATACGTTGAGGGATCACCGGATAGCGACCGTCATCGGCCTTTTCGGCGAGGTGCTTATCCACCGACGCTTTGACTTCCATAAAGCGGCTGAAATCGTGGGTGGCACACTCGCCACAGCGTTCGGCGAGGTAGTCGACACTGTTTGCAATGTCGCCCACCACTTCATGCTGCGGGAAGTAGACCGGGTCCACGTCTGCGCCTGAGAAGTTCACGTGGATAACCTGTTTGCCGCCTGGCTTCATAAAGAAGGGGGGTTTTTCCACGACGTCGTGACCGACATTGATCACCAGGTCGGCGTGGCCAATCGCGCAGTGTACAAAATCGCCGGCCGAGAGGGCGGCGTTGCCCAAATAGAGGGGGTGGCGCTCATCCACCACGCCTTTGCCCATCTGGGTGGTGAAAAACGGAATGCCGGTCGCGTTCACCAGATGAATCAGCGCCTGGGAGACCCGCTTACGATTGGCGCCAGCACCGATCATGATCAACGGATGTTTGGCGTTATTAATCATCTCGCAGGCGGTGTCGAGGCTTTTGTTGTTGGCCGTCGGCCTGCGGGCGTCGCTGGGCTGAAAGATATGACTGTCCGGGTCGGAAATTTCAGACGCAATGTCTTCCGGCAGCTCCAGATGCACTGCCCCGGGCCGCTCTTCCGCCGCCAGGCGGAAGGCTTCACGAACTTTCGAGGGAATCGTATTGGCGTTGCTGATCTGGCGGGTGTATTTGGTCAGCGGGCGCATCAGGTCGACCACATCCAGAATCTGGAACCGGCCCTGCTTCGATGAATTGATGGGTTTCTGGCCCGAGATCATCATCATGGGCATGCCGCCCAGCTGGGCGTAAGCGGCAGCCGTGACCAGATTGGTCGCACCGGGCCCGAGGGTCGACAGACACACGCCAACCCGCCCGGTCAACCGTCCGTAGGTGGCAGCCATAAAACCCGCCGCCTGCTCATGGCGGTTTAGGATCAGCTGGATCCGGGATGTCCGCAGAGCCTCCAGCAGGTCGAGATTTTCCTCACCCGGAATGCCGAAGATGTATTGAACGCCTTCGTTTTCCAGGGCACTGATAAACAGCTCGGCGCCGTTCAATTGCTCTCCGCTGGTCTCTGCGGTCATTTTGCCTCCTATCCGTTAATCATGCGATCCTGGGCAGCGATCGCTCAGCCTTACCGCGGCTATGCCTGTAGCGACTCCGCATCCGCAGGCAACCTGCCGCTGCCCCAGCTGCTGTGCACGCGGCCGATGACCCGTTGCAGCTCGTCTTCGCCGACGTCTGCCGGCTCACCACGCTCCAGCGGATCGAAGTGGAAGATGTACAAGCGGGACGCAAACTGTTCAAACGGCAGCGAGGCTTCACCGAACCGCTCGCCTTTGCCTGCCGTACTCACCTCAACATCGCCGCCCCAATGTTGGCCACTGTCGTTGTTGGGGTTAAAGAAGTACACCCGCATGACGTCGTCCGGGTCGAGGGTTACCCGTAAAATCGTGATCGCATGCCAGCCAATAAACCGGGCCGCACTGTCAGTGACTGCTACGCCCACAGGCTGCGGATGGACTAGCGGCTGGTTGCCGTTATAGTACGGATGATAGCTGGCATAGAAGTGCCTCAGGAAGCCTTCCAGATCCATCAGCTTGCCCGTTGCAACGTCCACATTGATATTGAAGCCACGCCCAGACGCCCAACCATGAAACTCCGGGTTCACCCATTTGTGGGGATCGCCCTCACGGCCAATGCACATCCGGCCCATCTGCGCATAAATGCGGTCAAGGTGCCGCACCACTACCAGTGATACCGGATCAAGATCCAGCGTCAGTTCGGAGGCGACGCCCCCAAGACTCTCGGAGGATGACACCGGAGCGCCTTCGAATTGCATGACGATTTCGTTGTCCCGGGCTGCCCAGGTGACCATCTGCAACAGATAGTCGGGGTCGTTGTAGGCCCACATGGACAAGGCTCGGGCGGCCTGGCAGGTCGGATTGTTGCCCTGGCCCACACCCAAAGGCTGGCCCAGCATATTCAGCACGCCTTGAAGCAGCCACGCTCTGGGCTGTGGTTGATAGCCATAGGCAAGCTGGATGCGCTCGCGGGCTTCGCTGCAAATTGACAGAGTCGCCTGGCGCCACAGCGCAGGGGCTACCGGCGGCTGATACAGAATGCCCCGATCCAGCAACAGTGCTAGACCATACAGGCCTTGAGCGGTTTCAGGGTAGATACCCTCTTCAATGAGCTTGTGCACCAGCCCCTGATAACACAGCAGACAGTCCCGTCCGGTACTGGACAGGCCAAGCGCCTCGCCCATCAGCGAGTCATGGTGTTCATGGATATAGCGCATGAATGAAGCATGATAGGGCGACACCAACCCGGTGTCGTGCATGGAACGCGCAAACCCGGTTGCCTCGCTCTGCAAGGCACCAAAATCCATCGACTGCAATCGCGTCAGATAGACCGGAATGCCCGGATCTTCCCGGCACGCCTGGGTTGGCCCGTAGAGGCTTGAAATCAGTCGTTCAGCCCCCTGCCCTGAATTACCCAGATCGACATCGGGGTTGGCACGGCAAAGAGCAATCTGGGTGATCAAATCCCGAACACCCGTCACCTGAATCGGGCGCTGTTGCAGAATGCGCCAGATTTCGTCGATCAGTCCATCGATAACCTGTTCATAGCCAATGCCAACGCCAACATGCTGCACCAGAGCCTGGCTTATAAGCGCCAGGCTACCCTGTTCACGGGCTGCCTCACCACTTTCACCAAACAGCAACTTCACGTTTACTGCGAGAACCTGAGCCAGGTAGCTATGCGCCTGCTCGGCTGAGACCGACTCGTGGTGATAGTCACCCAGCGCCACTGACAGCAAACGCAGTTCGCTGAGCGCCTCTATAGTAACGATATCCGCACTGGGGCTTTCCAGGGCATAGGTTGTCAGCACGGGCTCCAGAATGGACGGGTACGCCCAATCTGAGCCCAGAAAGACGCCAGACTTTTCAAGCCGCTCGGAGCGATCCTGAATGACCTGACAACCACCGGGCTGAAGCAACACCCGGCGTGCGGTATCGAATACCCTTGGCAGCCTGTCGGGCTTTGCATAACGGGTCCCATCGAGAGCCGTGATGGCATCGTCCAGTTGCAGCACCAGCGTATCGAGATTATCAACGGATGCTGGGCTTCCAGCGTCGGAACTAGTCAAACGGTTTGCCTCAGGGCCTGTACCAGGCCCGTTGTTGTAAATTCTCTGGGGAATTATACATAGAAATCCGGTTCTCAAAACATCGTTCAATCGCATCAAGCATAGCACTCACAACGGTCGATGCGCCGGGTGAGCTAGCCGAGGGTGGGTCAAATGTTTAAAATGCGCTGGCCTGGATTATTTGATTCAGCATCCTAACCATCCCGCATTCGTCTTCAGGTCTTAATTATGCTTTTGGCCAGTCTCGCAATTCTCGCAGGCCTCATCCTTCTGGTCTGGAGTGCTGACCGCTTCATCGAGGGAGCGGCGGCCACCGCCAAACACCTGGGAATGCCATCGCTGCTGATCGGGATGGTGATTATCGGTTTTGGCACCTCGGCGCCTGAACTGGCCGTTTCTGCGATGGCGGCGCTGGATGGCAACCCGGGGCTCGCCCTTGGCAACGGTTACGGCTCGAACATTACCAACATTGCCGTCATTGTGGGTATTACGGCAATCATTGCGCCCATCGCCGTACATTCCCAGGCACTCCGTAAAGAATTGCCCCTGTTGTTGGGGCTGACCTTCGTGGCCGGTTATCAGTTGATTGACGGTGAACTGAGCCGCCTGGACGGCTGGGTACTGCTGGCCGTGTTTTTTGCCGTGATGGGGTGGGCCATCTTTCAGGGCATACGTGGGAAGGGCGATCCACTGGCGGGCGATATCGATGCTGAAGTCATTGACCACCCGATGCCCCTGAACAAGGCGCTGATGTGGCTGGTCATCGGTCTGGTGTTGCTGCTGGTCAGTTCGCGGATGCTGGTCTGGGGCGCCGTGTTCATTGCCCAGAGCCTGGGCATCAGTGACCTGGTAATCGGCCTGACCGTCGTGGCAATTGGCACGTCACTGCCGGAGCTGGCTTCCGCCCTTGCGGCGGTGAAAAAGAACGAGCACGATCTCATTCTCGGCAACATCATCGGATCCGGCATTTTTAATACGCTGGCGGTGGTTGGTCTGGCCGCAACTATCCACCCCCTCGCGGTAGAACCCGCTGTGCTTTATCGGGACTGGACCCTGATGACCGCCCTCACACTCGGGTTGATGTTGATGGGCTTCGGGCTTACTGGCAAGCGGAGCATTATCAGTCGTCTTGACGGAGTAATCCTCTGCCTGATTTATGTCGGTTACGCCGCTTTTCTCGCTTCAACGGTTCTTGGCTGAAACGAGGACATACTACCGATCCTGAAACCGGCGTCATTCGCCGGTTTCGCGAAACTCCATCGCGACGGAGTTAAGGCAATAACGCTTTCCTGTGGGCTTCGGGCCATCCGGAAACACATGCCCCAGATGGCTGTCGCAGCGGGGGCAGCGAACCTCTATTCGCACCATTCCCAGACTGCCGTCCTCAATGCAACGAATGTGGTCTTCGTCGAAGGGCTGAAAAAAGCTGGGCCAACCGGTTCTCGAATCGAATTTCGAGTCGGAACTGAACAGCGGCAATTCACAGAGCCGACAATCGTAGACACCCGCTGTCTTGTTATCCAGCAGCGTGCCGCAAAACGGGCGTTCGGTTCCGTGATCCAACAGTACTCGACGCTCTTCGTCGGTCAGGTGAGCGGCTTTTTCGTTAATCTGATCTCTGGTCAGTGGCGTCAGGTCATAGCCCGCAGCGGATGTGCTCATCGTGGTCTCCTCAGGCATTTTCGTCGTTGCTGTATTCCGGTTTCAGGCGGTCCGCAAAATTCTCCGCCAGCTTCTCCATTTTCGGCGCTGCCACCGCCATAACGTAGGGCTGGTAAGGGTTACGGGCCGCAAAATTCTGGTGATATGACTCAGCGGCATGGAATGCGTCCAGCGGCTCCACTGTGGTTACCACAGATTCTTTATAAACACCGCCCTGATTGATCTGATCAATGTAGGCTTCAGCGACCTGTTTCTGTTCGTCGGTCTGGTAAAACACGGCCGACCGATACTGAGTGCCGCGATCATTACCCTGCCGGTTAAGCTGAGTAGGATCGTGCGCCACCGAGAAAAAAATCTTCAGCAGCTCACCAAAGCTGACCTTGGCCGGGTCGTAGTGGACATCCACCACTTCTGCGTGACCGGTCGTGCCGGAACAGACAGCCTCATAGTTGGCCGTCTCGGGACGGCCACCGGCGTACCCGGACACCACGCCGGACACACCATCAACCGCCAGAAACACAGCTTCCACACACCAGAAGCAGCCAGCCCCCAGCACCAGCCTCTGCTCTGCGGATACGCCGGTCAGGTCTTTCTCAGGGTCGGGGAATCGGCTTCTGGGAACATTCATGCCGGGCACGCTACAGGATGTTGTCATATCAACCTCTGATGTCAGTTCATTGCGGACAGGTCGGTCCGGATCATCCTCACTCATCTATGAGGGATATTGTGGCGTTCAGTTCCGCATTTGGCCACCGGACCGGATAAACTTGTTGTTTTCTTTATGACATGGTTGTTGCATCAGTCTCAGACCCATCCATAATGAACAGATCCGATCACCGGGCAAAGGAGCCTTGATGACCGCCAAAGCGCCGACTTCCGAACAGCCGGACGATCTGCTGGCTTATCGGCTCAGCCTGCGGCTTGGCCCGACCCATGCGCGCCAGCGACTGAACATTGAACAACAGGCTGAAGCCAATGTGTTCGGGCGCGACGGGAAATCCTTCCACATTGAAAACCTGACATCGGCTCCCGGCTTTATCCGTGCCTGCCTCAAACTGACCGGACTGTTCCACCGGGGGCAGCGAAACAGCCGTCTTTTGACTATTGCCCACAATCAGTTTCAGATTGCCGACCTGCCACCGGCCTTCGAAGGCTTTCGCATTTTGCATCTGACCGACCTGCATGTGGATATGGACGACGCCAACTTGCAGGCTGTGATCGAAAAGATCAAGCCGCTTGAGTATGACCTGTGTGTATTAACGGGCGACTACCGGAGTTTGACCTGGGGGCCCATCGACAAGTCGATGGCAGGCATGGCCAGACTTCGCGACGCAATCCACGGCGATGCCTACGCCGTGCTGGGCAACCACGACAGCATCCGCATGGTGCCCGGCCTTGAAGATATGGGCTTCAAACTGCTGATGAATGAGCACGTTGAACTGCAGCGAGGCAGTGACACGGTGTATCTGGCCGGCGTGGACGATGCGCACTTTTACAAGGTCCATAACCTTCATCAGGCGGGTGATGGCATCCCTGCTGGCGGCGTCAGTATTCTTTTGAGTCACACCCCGGAAATCTGGCGGGAGTCGTCGTATGCGGGCTTTGATGCATTCCTCTGCGGGCACACTCATGGCGGGCAAATCTGCCTGCCCGGTGGCATTCCACTGACCCTGGAAGGAAGTTGCCCGCGAGCACTGGGGCGCGGCTATTGGCGCACTAATGGCATGCAGGGCTATACCTCGCCGGGGTCCGGGACCTCTGTAGTTAATGTCAGGCTTAACTGCGCACCGGAGGTCACCCTGCACACACTGTCTGCAGGGCCGTCCTGAAAGCTGGCGGACTATCCTGCAGGATCAGTGCGGATGCTCGCGAATACCGAGCCGGAATAATAGCGGTGACAAGAGCATATTGGATGCAGCAAAACCAATCACCACCAGCACAATGGTCAGCCAGCTCAGGGACAGCCAGACGCCGGCCAGCAGCATCGGCAGTAACGCCTCCGGAAGCTGGTCCAGCCCCGGTGCACGGGCGCTGCCCTCCAGCCGCAGGCGGCGCTTGATGAAACTGCTGCTGGCGTCGCCCACCAATGCCAGCAAACCAAACAGACACCCAAACAGAGCATCCATACCAATCACCAGTGAAAACGCACCGCTCGCAAGAGCGCCGCTGACCAAACCACGCCAGGTTTTGTTAGGCCCCAGCACGGGCTGACCGTCCGTGAACAACCGGCCGCCGTCGATTGGCCGATTCCACCGCGAGCCACACAGGCGTGCGGCCAGCACTGGCGCGCCATTGGCCAGCACCAGCATGATAAAAAGCGCGCCCGCGGTCAGGCGACGCCACCTTTGGTGAGTTTGAGGGGGTTCATAAGCTTTTCCAGCTTCGCCCGATCAAGGCCGCTGCGCTCTTCCGCTACGTCAATCACCGGCCGCCCGGTCCGATAGGCCTCTTTGGCAATATCGGACGCCAGGCTGTAACCGATTTCCGGATTCAGTGCCGTCACCAGAACCGGGTTCTTACCAACGGCGGCATCCAGATTGTCGGTATTCACCGTGAAGTTTTTAAGGGCTTTGTCGGCCAGGATGGTCGACGCATTACTCAACAGCTCGATCATATCCAGCAGATTGGCACCCACCAGCGGCAGCATCACGTTGAGCTGAAAGTTCCCTGACTGCCCGGCGATGGCATTAGTGCTGTCCAGCCCCATGACCTGTGCGCTGGCCATAGCGACAGACTCCGGAATGACCGGATTGACCTTGCCCGGCATGATACTGCTGCCCGGTTGTAACGCCGGCAGGCTGATTTCTGCCAGGCCGTGAATCGGGCCGCTGTTCATCCAGCGCAGATCGTTGGCAATTTTGGTGAGTATGATGGCAAGGCCACGAAGTTGGGAAGACAGATTCACTGGTGCATCAATGGCGCTCTGGCCCACAAACTTGTGGTCCAGAGAGCGGAAATTGTAGCCGGTATTGGCTTTCAGATATTTGACGAACTGACCGGCAAACTCTTGAGGTGCGTTTACGCCAGTGCCCACCGCCGTGCCGCCCTGAGGTACGGCCAGTAAGTCATCACTTGCGGCGTCCAGCCGTTTTTCCATCGCCAGCAGTTGTTCACGCCAGGTCCGCAGTTCCTGCCCCAGGGTCACCGGCATAGCGTCCATTAGATGGGTTCGTCCGGTTTTCACCTGTTCTGAGAGCGGCCCCTCACGCTCGTAGATAACACCGCAAAGATGAGTCAACGCTGGGATGAGACGCTCCTGGACACCCGCAATGGCACTGACGTGGATCGCGGTCGGGATGACATCGTTGGAGCTCTGACTCATGTTCACATGGTCGTTTGGGTGAACCTCAGCGATTTCCTTGTTCGCCAATGCGGAGATCACCTCATTCACGTTCATATTGGTGCTGGTGCCAGATCCGGTCTGATAGCGGTCTACCGGAAACTGATCATCAAACTCACCGGCAATGATCCGGTCGCCGGCAGCCACGATGACGTCGCGCCGTTGATTTTCCAGCAGGCCCAGACTGGCATTTGCGTCCGCCGCGGCCTGTTTGACACGCACGACCGCCGCAATGAACGCCGGCGGCATGGCAAGCCCGCTGACCGGGAAGTTTTCCACGGCTCGCTGGGTCTGTGCACCCCAGAGCGCCTCTTTCGGCACATGAACATCGCCCAGGCTGTCTTTTTCGATTCGGAAATCTGCCATGAAATCCTCCTTGTCGCGCTCAATCAATAATGTCAAACGGTTGGTCGATTACCGGATTTACAGTATCAGGGTCTGGCTATATCACCTATAGCCTAGCCGGGTAAGGCATCAAGCTCTTGCAGGCAATCGTTGAGGAACTGCTCGGGTGAGGCCATGACGGCTTCATCCGCTACCACACCAAACTGCACCTGCCCGGCGTAACTGACCACACTGACACCCAGGCCGATATCACCAGCCTGGGGCACCCAGAACATCTGCTCGGTAATCCGGCAACCGGCCAGATACCGCACCTCGGGGGTGCCCGACACGTTGGACACGACCACGCTGGCTTTGCGGTAGAACAGGTCGGCAACCGGTTGGCGCCAGATTTCCGGAATCAGCGAAGCGGCGCCTGTCAGAGCCCAGGACAGCCCCGGCTGCCAGCTCTTTTTGAGTTTGCGGGTTTCGTGCTTGATGCGGAACAGACGTTCCAACGAACTGTCGCCGTCGACCGGCAGTGGGACAAACACGGTACCGAAGTAATTGCCTAACGCATCGCCCTTTGGCTTGATATCGTCAGGCAGCCGATTGCGGATATCCACCGGCACGGCGGCGTGCAAAACGGCCTCATCCAGCTCGGTGCCATCTGCTGCCAGATGAGTACGGACCGCAGAAGCTACGCAGCTCAGCAGGACGTCATTGATTTTTACGCCGGTCGCAGCGGCGATACGGCTAAACCGGTCCAGGTTTGTCGGTGGTGACCAACGGCAATGTCGCCGCCCCAGCAGCGGGCGCTTGAGCGATGAGGGAGTATCTTCGGGTTCAACGAGAAACTGGCTGAGCTCATTGACCATTTTTACGCCTTTCCAGGCCGCGCGTTCAAGTGCGTTGCCCTGCCCTGAGCCTGTATTGCCCAGAACAGAGGCCTCTGCAAGGTCGCCCATCGGCGAATTTTCCTCGGAGGCAATCAGTTCTGACAGCCAGGCGCTGGCTGCGTTGGTCCAACGACTGAGGTCGGCATGTTCCGCTGCCCCGTAAATCGCTGGCGCCTGTTGAGGTGACGGCAGACACAGACGCTCAAACACACCCATCAAAGACAGGCCATCGGCATAACAGTGGTGAATTCTTAGCAGCAACGCGGCGCCACCCTCGGCATCCGGCACCAGCCAGAATTTCCAGAGTGGGCGGTAATCAGGCAGCGGCTGATTGAGACGGGCCGAGACCCACGACTGCAGGGCAGTCTCATCGAAATGGCCGGGCACCACTTCCAGGTGATGATTCAGGGAAAACACCGGATCCTGCTCCCACCACCAGCCCGGGGCGCGGCGAACCGGCATGTAGCGGAAACGCTCCCAGGCCATCCAGTAAATTCGCAGGAACTCCCGGAACCGGGCTTCGGTAAGATCTTCAACTCGCAGCATGACCGTAATGGTCATGGGGTTCTCCGGCCGCTCCAGAGCAAGCCAGGCAGAGTCCACAGGCAACAGGAGGTGCGATTCCGTTTGACTCAAACCTGTGTATCCCCGACCAAATGGTGCGAATGAACGATGAGAAGAAGAAAGCGTAACTCGCCATTGTGCCAGACAAGCCAGGAAGGCTCCATAATTGGCTACCCGCTCTCGCCGTAACAAAACGTTACACCGATGTAATTTTGCCTCCGTATAATCATAAAGTGATCTTTAGATTTACCTGGATGGCTCCAGAGCGGTATACCGCACAGACCATTGGTCGTGAATCGCCGTACAAAGAGTACATGGAGCCACTATAGGGCCAGACAAAAAGCGGTAAAAAGTAAACAACCAGCAAAGACATACACCAACAAAACAAGTCAGGCGGTGCTGGAAGGAGAAACCATGAAAGCAAGTCATGTACGTAAACTGATCAAGCCCATCGACAGCGCTTACTCTGAAATGTTTTCAGGACGTGTCTATCGGGTCGGAACGGGCGCCGTGTCAGTTCGTAACCACAGCGGCGACGCCGAACAAACCGTCATCGGTGTGCACGGCTTTCTGGAAAATCATTGTTATTTCACCCAGGCCTATGACGCGCCTACCACTGAGTTGATTCTCCTCACCTGCAGCAATTACCACATTCCAGTGAACGGTGTGACACCGGAGTCACCAGACTGGGACGCGCCGATCAAACACCTGGAAGGCACCATTGAATACGATGCCTGCCTGCTGAACCTGACGCTGGCCAATTTGCCGAGCACCGACAAGATCAGACTCCATGGTCATTCCCGCGGCGGTGCGGTTATTCTTGAAGGCGCCAGACAGTGGCCGGATCTCTATGAGAATGTCGAGATCATTCTGGAAGCACCGGTATTGCCCCAGGGCAAGCTGTCGGCGCTGGTCAAGGCGGTGCTGGATCCGGTCAGTCATGGCATGTGGCCGTGGCTGATTCGTCTGATCAACAGCGCCCCGTCATCCGCTTATGGTCAGACCTTCTTCGGGAAAATGAACCCCCGCAAAAAACAGTTGCTGTCAAAACTGTTTTCGGCAACCCAGGATCACCTGACCATCGTCAGAAACCTCGAAAACCTGATGGAATGGATGCAGCGCACGGACGAATCCGTCTACGACAACGTGCGCTACGGCACCTTCCTGATTCCGGCGGTAGACCGGATTCTTGATCGCACGGCCATGCTTAGCAGCGCCCGCAAGAGCCCAACCACCATGCGGATCGTGGAAACCGAAGCACCCAGCCACTTCATCACGCTCGACAGCAAAGAGTGGATTCCCGGCTTTGAAGCTCTGCCCCTGGCCGCACAGAGCTAGAACGGCTGCATAAACTGGCAAGCTCCGCTACACTAGCGCGCTCTTTCAGCGCCGTCTTAGTGGAGCCAGCATGTATCGTGAGCGCCTCGTTGCCACCCCCGTCACGACGCCCTGCGCCCGCCGCCTGCAACAGGCGCTGCTGGCCTATCACGATTTCCGGCAGCATAAATCCGGCCATAGCCTGTTGGCTTCCACCTTCAGCCTCGCCCACTGGCAGGCGGAGCGCCTGAAAGATACGCATCGGGACCTCTACACCCATCCGGGCTACCACACGGGCCTGGAATTTCTGCTGACCGACCTCTACGCCCCTACTGGCGTGTCCCGACGGGACGACAATATCGACCGGGCATTTCCCAAAATGGTGAAGTGGCTGCCGGAAAACCAGTTGGACACTTTCGCGGGCTTGATGGAGCTGAATCTGCTTACCCAGCGCCTGGACCTGGACCTTGTAGAGATTCTGGCTGTCCGGGGGGAGCCACTCACTGAACTCACCGAAACAGCCTATTGCGAGGCGCTGAGGGCCAGCAACCACAGCGACGACCGAAACCGTCAGATTGCTCTGGTCGCCGAGGTGGGGCGCCAGCTTGACCGCTACGTGCGTAACCGCACGCTGGGATGGTTGCTATCCATCAGCCGGGCGCCCGCAGAAATGGCGGACCTGACCGATCTACACAGTTTTCTGCACCGGGGATACACGGCCTTCAGGCAGATGGACAATGTTGAGTCGCTGATCGACCGGCTGGTGGCGCGGGAAACCCGGGTTCTGGACAACATACTGAACCACCACCCCGAGCCTTTTCAGCTGCCGGATTCACTTTGAACGGGTTCAGGCGCCGGTGATCTGATCAAGCTGGCTGTGAATTTCCTGCTCAATCCGCGACTTGAACGGTCGCAGCATCAGCCCCAGCTCCAGATGAATGTGCAGTTCCTGCTCTGAAATTTCCAGCTTGCCTTTTATCCCACTGCGCTTGAACCGCAGCCGGTCACCCTCCCATTCATAATTCACATCAAACTGCCGGGACAGATCCTTCGCCAGTGTTTCGGCCGCCTCGCGGGCGTGGGACTTGTCGAGGGAATGCGCGCGATGGATGTCGATAACGGACATGAAGCAGATTACTCCGGGAATTAAACGGGAAATACAGTGTAAGGTGCCATTAAACTTGTCGCCACCCTTGTCGATCCCCTTGTAGACAATCGGGCAGGCGTTAGAATACAGACTCAGATTTCGACAGGACACAGCCATGAGCGAGCAGCAACCGTCGAGCCAGCAGGCCGGTGATTCCGCCGACGACGTTACCCATTTCGGCTTTCGTAATGTGCCGAAAAGCCAGAAGGCCAGCCAGGTCGCCGATGTTTTCCACTCGGTAGCGGCCAAATACGACCTGATGAACGACCTGATGTCCATGGGTATCCATCGCCTTTGGAAGCGTTTCACCATTGAGCTGTCGGGTGTTCGTAAAGGCCATCAGGTGCTGGATATTGCCGGTGGCACCGGCGATCTCACCATGAAGTTTTCGGATCTGGTGGGGCCAACCGGCAAAGTGGTGCTTGCCGACATCAACGCGTCCATGCTTCAGGTGGGCCGCGGCAGGCTGGTCGACCGGGGCTACGCGGGCAACATCGAATACGTTCAGGCCGACGCGGAACATCTGCCCTTTCCCGACAACCGTTTCAATGCCGTCAGCATTGCGTTCGGTCTGCGTAACGTCACCGATAAAGATCAGGCCCTGCGCGACATGGCACGGGTGCTGAAGCCGGGTGGCAAGTTGATGGTGCTGGAGTTCTCCAAGCCCACCAACCCGCTGCTGAGCAAGGCCTACGACGCATACTCCTTTAACGCCCTACCGCTGATGGGCCAGTTGATAGCCGGTGATTCCAGCAGCTACAAGTACCTGGCCGAGTCCATCCGCATGCACCCGGATCAGGACACACTCAAGGGCATGATGGAAACCGCTGGTCTGGTGAACTGCAAGTACTTCAACATGACCGGCGGCGTGGTCGCCCTGCATGTGGGAATCAAGCCCTGATGTTTCCCGGGCCCACGCTGATGTCTGCCCTGACCGCCGTGCTGGAGCGGGGGCTCAATCGTGCCCTGGCTCTGGATCCTGCGGGCAGGCAAACCCTGATGGCAGCACTGACCGGTCCGGTTCAGTTTACGGTGGAAGCGCCGCTCCACCTGACGCTGGCATTGATCCCGGCCGACAACCGCATTCAGATAGTCAGCCAGCCACCGGAGGCACCGGCACTTGAATTAGCGGGCCGACCCATGGCGTTCGCTGCCCTGGCCACGGGTGACGATCAGGTCTTCAGCGAAGGCCGCATACGCGTCCTCGGTGATATGGCGCTGGCTCACCAGTTCCAGCGTGCCATCGACCAGCTCAATCCCGACTGGGAAGCGGCCATGGCGGAGTATCTGGGCGATGTGCCCGCGCACTTTCTGGGCCAGCGGCTGCGCGGCGCCGTGAAATGGAGCCGTCAGGCCTTCCGGTCCCTGAATGCCAATGTGGAAGAATACATCCACGAAGAAAGCCAGGGCCTGCCGGGGCGCCGTGAACTGGAAGCAACCTTCGATGATATTGATCAGCTAAGCCTGAGGGTTGAGCGTATAGACGCCCGCATTCGGCACATTGATCCCGCCGCCGACAAACCCGGACCGGAGTCATCGTGACGCGACTGCAACGGCTTTTTCGCATCATCTGGGTATTCTGCCGCTACCGGCTGGACACCTTTCTGCCGCTTAAAGAATTACCGGTTCCCCTGAAGATACTGTTCATTCTGGCGCCCTGGCACCTGTTCCCGAAACCCAAACTGAATCGGGGCGACCAGCTCCGTATGGCCCTGGAAGAGCTGGGACCCGTCTTCGTCAAATTCGGTCAGATTCTGTCTACCCGCCGTGACCTGCTGCCTGATGACATGGCAGGGTCGCTGAAGCACCTTCAGGACCGGGTACCGCCCTTCCCCGGAGCTGAGGCACAGGCCATTATCGAGCGTTCACTCGGCGCCAGCGTCGACGAGCTGTTTGCCAGTTTTTCCCGGGAACCCATGGCCTCGGCGTCTGTTGCGCAGGTTCACGCGGCAACCCTTCGGGACGGTCGCGAGGTGGTAGTGAAGGTGATCCGACCGGGCATTGAGCGGGTCATCAATCAGGATCTGTCCCTGATGTATTTGATGGCCACACTGCTGGAGCGTTACTGGTCCGAGGGCCCCCGACTGCATCCCAGAGAAGTGGTTGCCGACTACGACGCCACCATCCATGACGAGCTGAACCTGAAGCGGGAAGCGGCCAATGCCAGCCAGCTCCGGCGCAATTTCGACAACTCTTCACTGATCTACATTCCCTATATTGACTGGGACTACACGACCAAATCCGTATTGGTGATGGAGCGCATTCACGGCATTCCGATTGCCGACGTACCCGCCCTACGGGAGGCCGGCGTCAACCTGAAGGTGCTGGCCGAAAAGGGCGTGGAAATCTTTTTCACCCAGGTGTTCCGGGACAGTTTCTTCCACGCGGATATGCACCCGGGCAATATTTTTGTAGATGTGTCGAACCCCGCAGATCCCAAGTACATCGCCATTGATTTCGGCATTGTCGGCACACTGGCGCCGGACGACCAGAGCTATCTGGCGCGAAACCTTTTGGCGTTTTTCCGGCGTGATTACCGGCAGGTAGCGGAACTTCATATCCAGTCCGGCTGGGTTCCGTCGGATACCCGGGTCAACGAATTCGAGGCCGCGATTCGCACCGTCTGCGAGCCGATATTTGAAAAGCCGCTGAAAGACATCTCCTTCGGTCACTTCCTGCTGGGCCTGTTTCAGACCGCCCGGCGCTTCAATATGGAAGTTCAGCCACAGCTGGTGTTGCTGCAGAAAACCCTGCTGAATGTGGAGGGCCTTGGCCGCCAGCTTTACCCGGATCTGGACCTGTGGAGCACGGCCCAGCCTTTCCTGGAAAACTGGATGCGCGGGCGCGTTGGCCCCGCCGGCCTGCTAAAATCATTGAAATCCCACTTGCCAGACTGGATTGAACAGTCGCCGGAAATGCCACAACTGGTTCACGATGCCCTGACGCAGCTACGCCATTCCGGCCCCAGCGACAGTGCCAGCCGTCAGGTCATCGAACTACAGCGTAAAAGCCTCGCCCGTGCAGACCGGCGATGGCGCCGGAGCATTGTCGCACTGGCGCTGGTGGGCATTGCCTGGCTAAGCATTGACCACGACCTGGCCCGCCTGGCGCAGTCTCTGCCCGCCCACGGCTGGGCATTGCTGGCGGGGGCTGCCTGGCTGGTGGCCGGCATCGGGCGCAAACACTAATGGATGTCACAAAAATGCAAGATACCAACGCTACAGTAGCACTGCCTGACTGGCTCAAAGACATCCGCTGGAGCGACGACGGCCTGGTGCCTGCCATTGCCCAGGACGCCACATCCGGTGATATTCTGATGATGGCGTGGATGAACGCCGAGTCGCTGAAGCTGACGACTGAGGAAGGCCGGGCGGTTTACTGGTCCCGGTCGCGGGGGAAACTCTGGCGCAAAGGTGAAACCTCCGGGCACCAGCAAATCGTGTCCGAGATCCGGCTTGATTGCGACGAAGACGTGATTCTGCTCAAGGTGGAACAGAAAGGCGGCATGGCCTGTCATACCGGTCGGCGAAGCTGCTTTTACCGGAAGCTGGAGAACGGCCAGTGGCAGAGCGTAGACCCCGTATTGAAAGACCCCGACGAGATTTACGGCAAAACACACAGCAAGTCAGATGGACAGCAAAATGAGTGACATTCTGCAACAGTTGGCCAAGGTGCTGGAAGCACGGAAAGAGGCGGACCCGGGTTCATCCTACGTCGCCAGCCTGCACCAGAAAGGCCTGAACAAGATTCTGGAAAAGGTCGGTGAAGAATGTACCGAGACCCTGCTGGCAGCCAAAGACGCCGAACACAGCGGCGAAACCCGGGAACTGATCAGCGAAACCGCTGACCTCTGGTTCCACAGCATGGTGATGCTGTCGCGGCTGGGCCTGGGGCCTGACGATGTCCTGAACGAACTGGCCAACCGCTTTGACCTGTCCGGGCTGGACGAAAAAGCGTCCAGAAACCGTTAATCGCGAACCGTAACCCGGTTTCCGGATCGGTCCTGAATTAGCGTACACTTGATACATTAGACACGTAACGTAAGGATCCCGACATGGGTATCAGTATCTGGCAACTTCTGATTGTTCTTGGCATTGTCATCCTGTTGTTCGGAACCAAAAAACTCCGCAACATCGGCGGTGATCTGGGTGGTGCCATTCGCGGGTTTAAAAAATCCATGGGTGACGATGACAAAAAGGAAGAAGATTCCGATGTCATCGACGCCAAGACAGAAGACACCACCCAGGCCTCACAGGCCTCACAAGCCAAAGAAACACCCCGGGATAAAACCCATAGCTGAGACGGGCTGAATGTTTGATATCGGCTTTGTCGAACTGCTGATCTGCGGTGTTATCGCACTTATTGTGCTTGGTCCCGAGCGGCTGCCTACTGCTGCCAGGGCGGCTGGCCGGTGGGTCGGAAAGGCACGTCGAATGGTCAGTCAGTTTTCGTCAGAGCTGGATAGCCAGCTGAAGGCAGACGAGATCCGGAAAGAACTGCGGAAGGCCGGCGACATCGGCCTGGAGGACGTCCAGAAATCGGTCAAGGGCGCACTCGACGAGGCCAAAAAATACGAACACATGGTCCTGGCGGATGACAAAACACCAAGCTACCGGCCAGCCCCTGCCACCCGGCGGGTAAAAACAAGCACATCGGAAGCGGAAGCAGAGACAGAACCTGCACTCTCCGACCCCGCTGACGATTACGAAGCGGATGAAGACCCGTCTTCGGCCAATGGTTCCGGTCATTCCTCGATGGACGCTGACCAAGAGGATCAGACCGCATCACAAAGCACTCAGCCCCCTGATAAAACCTCTCAAACTCAGGACCGATCGTCGGATAACCGTTCATGACCAGCCAACCTGACGGCCAGACCCAGCAACCAGATACCAATTCACAGCAGGAGATGCCCCTGATCGCGCATCTGCTGGAGCTGCGCAATCGTCTGCTGAAAATGGTGTTGGCGGTGGTGATCTGTTTTGCCGCCATCTATCCCTTTGCCAACGAGCTGTACCTGTGGGTGTCGGAACCCCTCAGAGCCTTACTACCTGTAGGGCAGACCATGATCGCAACCGACATCACCTCGCCCTTTTTCGCACCACTCAAACTGGCGCTGGTATTGGCAGTGTTTGTGGCCATTCCCGTTATTCTCTACCAGCTCTGGAGCTTTATCGCGCCAGGCCTCTATGCCCACGAAAAGAAACTGGCCTTCCCGCTGCTTTTTTCCTCCATCATTCTTTTTTATCTCGGTGCGGCCTTTGCTTACTACGTGGTCTTCCCTCTGGTGTTCGGCTTTTTTACCGCCATCGGACCAGAGGGCATCGTGGAACTGCCCGACATCAGCAGCTATCTCAATTTTGTTCTGAAAATGTTCTTTGCCTTCGGCGTGGCCTTCGAAATCCCCATCGCGACCATTCTGCTGATTCTGACCGGGGCCACCACTCCGGCCGACCTGGCCGCAAAACGCCCCTATATTGTCGTGGGCTGCTTCGTGATTGGCATGTTGCTGACACCGCCAGACATTATTTCCCAGACCCTGCTTGCGCTACCCATGTGGCTGCTATTTGAGCTGGGCATCCTTTTCGGCCGCCTTGCACAGCGCGACAAGGCTGACGCTGAAGACGCAACGCCCGAACCTTGAGATCGTCTTCGCCATGAATCTGGCACTGCTGTTTGAAACCGACTTTACCGCGCCCGATCGGGCCCTGCTGAAGGGCCGGCGCCGGGCCCACCTGGCGACGGTGCTGAAAGCCACCGAGGGTGACCGGATTCCGGTCGGCCAGGTGAATGGCAAGATGGGTATCGGCGAAATTATCCGGTTGACCGACGATGAGGCGGAGCTGGCCGTCACCCTTGACTCCCCACCCCCGAAAGCACTGCCGCTGACGCTGATAATAGCCATGCCGCGGCCAAAAATGTTCCGCCGGGTGCTGCAAACCGCCACGGCTCTGGGCGTGAAAGACCTCTGGTTGCTGAATTCCTGGAAAGTGGAAAAAAGCTTCTGGCAAACGCCCTGGCTGAGTGACGACGCCCTGACCGAGAACATGATTCTGGGGCTGGAACAGGCCATGGATACGGTGCTGCCGCAGGTTCACCTTCGTCAGCGCTTCAAACCGTTCGTGGAAGACGAACTGCCCGGGCTGATCGGGAGCCGCACAGCCCTGGTGGCCCATCCCGGCACCAGTACCCCCTGCCCCACTCATCTGAACGCACCAACGGTGTTGTGCATCGGACCGGAAGGCGGCTTTATTCCCTATGAAGTGGAAAAACTGGAAGCGGCAGGATGCCAGGCTGTTCACCTGGGTCAGCGGATTCTGCGGGTGGAAACCGCTGTGCCCGTGCTGATATCCCGCCTGTTCGATGGTTGTTTATAATTCTTCCTGGCAACTTAAGCGCTGGCCTTACGCGCCTGCCATAGCTTGGTCAGCGGCGTTAGGATGGCTACCAGTATGGCCCCGGCCAACAAGCCAATTAACCCATTGGCCACGGTTGGTGCCAGAGCACCGGCAATACCCCCCATGTTCCCGGCAAGCTGATTGATTGCCTCATACACTGGCGGAACTCCGTGAGCAAGAATGCCACCGCCCACCAAAAACATGGCGATGGTGCCCAGTATGGACAGCCCTCTCATCAGGTAGGGCGCCACCCAGACAATGCCTTCGCCCAGCTTCCGCGCGGAAGCACTGGCCTGCTGGGAGAGGTAGAGGCCCGCGTCGTCCAGCTTCACAATTCCGGCCACCAGGCCATAAACAACCACAGTGACCATCACGGCAACCACGGTTAGAACCAGTGCCTGCACGGTAATCGCCTGGGTTGCGACAATGCCCAGAGTAATCGCAATAATTTCTGCCGAGAGGATAAAATCGGTCCGTATCGCGCCTTTAATCTTGTCTTTTTCAACCGTCCTGAGATCAGCCTCCGGATCCTTCAGGGCTTCACGCAGTTTATTCTTATGTTGCTTGTCTTCCTCCCGGTGAAGGAATTTATGGACCAGCTTTTCGAAGCCTTCAAAACAGAGAAACCCGCCACCCAGCATCAGCAGAGGTGTCACCAGCCAGGGAATGAAGAAACTGATTGCCAGTGCCGCAGGCACCAGAATCGCCTTGTTGATCATTGAGCCCTTCGCCACGGCCCAGACCACCGGCAGCTCTCGCGCTGGTTTAACGCCAGTGACCTGTTCGGCGTTAAGCGCCAGATCATCGCCCAGCACGCCCGCCGTTTTCTTGGTGGCGGCTTTCGTCATCAGGGCCACATCGTCCAGAACCGTGGCGATGTCGTCGATCAGAATCAGAAGGCTGCTTCCTGCCATTACTTTGTCCTTTTCAGTGGTAGAGAAGTCGACAGAGAGAAGTCGACAGAGAGCGGTCGACAGAGGGAGAGGGTGACTGCGAATCGGCTCAGCGATTCAATCCCATCGCCCGTGCCGCAATGCTGTGTTTGATCGGGCCAAGCCTGTTGAACCATCGCAGCCCTGTGTTTCGCAACCATCGCACCGGCAGTTCGTCACGGCCAAATAACTGTTTGAACCCTTCCATGGCGGCCATCATCGACAGATTCTCGCCTTTGCGGCGACGCTGATAGCGGGCCAGCACGGTAGCGTCTGCCGGGCTGAGCCGCGCCGACTTTGAGCGGGACAGCTCTTCCAGCAGAACCCGGACATCGGAATAGCCAAGATTGGCACCTTGCCCGGCCAGGGGATGAATACTGTGGGCCGCATCACCCACCAGGACAATGCCGTTGGCAACATAATCCTTGGCATGGCGCTGGCGCAGTGGAAAAGCAAAGCGTGTGGACACCGCTTCCACCGCTCCCAGCTCGCGCTCAATGGCAGTCTCCAGCTCCGCGGCAAAGGCCGCATCGTCCAGCGCCATCAGCCGCCGGGCTTCGCCGGTATCCTGGGACCACACAATAGAGCAAAAATGGGGGTCGCCCTGCTCGTTGAGGAGCGGCAGAAACGCCAGCGGCCCGGTCTGGGAAAACCGCTGCCAGGCCGTTGAACGGTGGCTCTGGGCCGTCCGGACCGTACAGACGATTGCCTGTTGGTCGTAATCCCATTCCCGCGTGGGTAATCCTGCCCACTGTCGCAATCGGGAATTGGGGCCATCAGCGGCGATGACCAACGAGGCGCCCAGTGAACGCCCGTCGTCGAGGCGGACACCGCTCAGATCAGCGTCTTGCCACCAGCCCGATACGTTAACGCCATCGATCAACTCAACGGAACTGTCGAGGATTTCCTGAAACAGGGCTTTTACCACGGCCCGGTTCTCGACAATCGTGCCCAGGGATTCCGACTGCAGCTCGGCTGCCTCAAAGTGAACCCGGCCGGTGCCGTCGCCATCCCAGACCGTCATGGCCTGATAGGGGCAATGGCGGCTTTGGCGCACCCCGGCCCAGACCCCAAGCTGATCCAGAAGCCGCTGGCTGGCCAGAGACAGGGCACTGACCCTGGGTTCGAAGTCATCAACGGCGGTGGCCGGGTGAATGTCGGTGACCAGGGAGTCAAGGGCCTGACTTTCCACCAGCCCCACACGCCAGCCCTGCCGGGACAGCCCCAGCGCCGCCGCCGAGCCGATCATACCGCCGCCAACCACAAGGATGTCGAAATCCGCCGAATTAATCATTGCCTAAAGATTCCCCGGCAGCACGGCCCGCAGGCGAGATATCAGGGCGACGGCCGCCCAGCCCCATGGCACGCCGCCCGAACCATCGCTTGGCGCCCGGCAGCAGATCCAGACCGGTCAGACCTATATCCCGGGCAGCGGCAACGGCAGGCGTGGACTGACCGAAGATTCCAATTAACGAATCAGAGAACTGCGCCGTCTGCTTCCAGTCCTGCCGGTGCCGGGCCTGGTAACGGTTCAGTACCGTCAGGCTCCCCGGCGACTGGCCTTCTGACACGGCCCGCCGGAATTGTTCCACCAGAGCCATCAGTCCGCGCAGTGCAAGGTTGAAGCCCTGTCCGGCCACGGGGTGCAAGGTATGGGCCGCGTTACCCACCAGGACAGCACCGGGGCGAACCGATTCGTCCACTGTCTGAAGGGTCAGGGGGTAATGACTGCATTCGCCAATACGGGTAAAACGCCCCAGCCGCCAGCCAAACCGTGCCTGCAACCGGCGGCACCGCTCTGCCTCATTCTGGGCAAGAAGGTCGTCCAGGGTGTCACCGTCGAGCGTCCAGACCAGCGCTGAGGTCGTTTCTGCCTGGCCCACAGAGCCATGAGGTAAAAGCGCCATGGGCCCGGCATCGGTGAATCGTTCGTAGGCGGTGTGGCCATGGCTTTCAGAAGTAGACACATTGGCAATCAGTGCATGCTGACCATAGGCCTGCTCGTTCACCCGGAACCCGAGTTTTTCCCGCAGGCCGGAGCGCCCTCCGTCAGCAATCACCAGGCACTGGGCCGTCAAGGATCGGGTCTGATCGCCCTCGCCCAGCATCACCTTTACGCCGTCTTCCAGCGGCTGCATATCGGTCACGGCCGCTGGTGCGTCCCAGTTCACGCCGGTTTCAAACAGCTCCCGCATCAGGCACAGGCCCATCCAGCGGTTGTCTGCCACATAGCCCAGAGCTTCCTGCTGATGATCCTTAGCGTGAAGACGAGTAGCACCGAAATGGCCCCGGTCGGACACGTGAATATGCCGGATGGGCATAGCGTGTTCTGACAGGCGCGACCACAGGCCAAGCTGTTCGAAAATCAAGCGGGAGCCCCAGGCCAGCGCGGTGGATCGGGCGTCGTAACTGGGCTGATAGGATTCCGGCACTGCCTCCACGGACAGCGGAAACGACTCGACCACCGTTACCCGCAATTCGGGAACGCAACGGGCCAGCGCCAGCGCCAGGGTGGCTCCGGCCAGGCCGCCACCGGCAATCACAATATCGGTATCGTGGCTGGTGTTCATCATCGTTCCGTCAGCCCGCCATCAGCGCTTCAATGTCCGGAATGGTCTTGGGCACCGCCTCGGTCAGAACCCGACAGCCATCTTTAGTGACCACAACGTCATCTTCAATACGAATGCCGATGCCCCGCCATTTCTCGTCGACATCGGTGTTGTCAGGCGCGATATAAAGGCCGGGTTCTACGGTTAACGCCATACCCGGCTCTAGCTGGCGCCAGGCGTCGCCGATTTTGTAGTCGCCCACGTCGTGTACATCCATACCCAGCCAGTGGCCGGTCCGGTGCATAAAGAACGGGCGGTAAGCCTGCTGTTCCAGAGCGTCTTCCAGTGTCCCGCTTAACAAGCCCAGATCAATCAGCCCCTGGGTCAGCACCCGCAGCGCCGCCTGATGGGGATGATCCCAGTGGTTGTCCGGGTGAACGGCATCAATGGCGGCATACTGGGCGGACAGAACCACTTCGTAGAGCGCTTTCTGTTCCGGACTGAACTTACCGCTGACCGGGAAGGTGCGGGTAATGTCCGAGGCGTAACACTCGTACTCGCACCCCGCATCAATCAGCACCAGGTCGCCCGCTTTCAGCGGCGCGCTGTTTTCGATGTAGTGCAGAATGCAGCCGTTTGCGCCGCCGCCCACAATCGATGGATAGGCCGTCGACCGGGCGCCGTTTTCCATAAAAGTGTGGATCAGCTCGGCTTCCAGGCTGTATTCGAATTCCACTCTGCGCGCCCGCTTCATCGCACGCTTGTGAGCTTCACAACTGATTTCCCCGGCTTTGGCCATCACCTTGATTTCGGCGGCGCTCTTGTAAAGCCGCAAATCGTGCAGCAGATGTTCCAGCGCCACAAATTCGCCGGGCGGATGGGCACCAGAGCGCACCTTGCTGCGGATAAGCTTGACCCAGTCCATTACCCGGACATCAAACCCCTGGTCTTTGCCCAGCGGATAATAGACCCGGCTGCGGCCTTCAATCATGCCCGGCAGGATGTCGTCGATATCGGCAATCGGAAACGCGTCGTCCAGACCGTAGGTTTCGATGGCGCCGTCCTGCCCTGCCAGAAAACCGTCCCACAGCTCTTTTTCCGGGTTTCGCTCCCGGCAGAACAGCACGGACTCCCCATGTTCACGGCCGGGAATAAGCACCAGTACCGCCTCGGGCTCACCAAAACCGGTGAGGTAATGGAAGTCGCTGTCCTGCCGGAACGGATGGAGCACGTCGCGGTTGCGCACACGCTCCGGCGCGGCAGGCAGAATTGCGATGCTTTCGGGTGCCATACGTTCCATCAACCGGCGCCTGCGGTCACTGAATTCCTTTACGGGTATCATTGGAGCCATAGTGTCTCTCGCGTCTTGTCGCACTTAATACTAAGTCAATACAAAGTCGATGCAGAGTCAGTGCAGGGTTGGCGCAGCCTTTTTCGGCTTTTCGGGCGGATTGAATTCGGTAAACACCGATAACGCCCCCAATCGCACATATTCAATGATTTCCATCAACTGATGCTCACTCTCGTCGCCCTGCTCTTCTTCATCGGACAGCTGGCTGATGGCCACCAGATCCTCAATCAGTTCGCGGATTTCATCCGGCGCCTGCCCCAGTGACTCGCCGGCAGACAGTGCCATGCCCTCAAGAAACCCCCGGACCCAGGCGATCAGCGCCTCAAGCCGCTGCTCAATGGCATAATCGTCGTCCGGCAACAGCGGACGGAAACTCATATCTGCGGACTTGAGCCGTTCCACCGTCTCGTCGTAGGCGGCAACCATGAATTGGTGCAGCACTGCGGAATCCTCCGCGCCGGTCGCGGGCAGTCCCATGTGCTCACAGACCATCGCAAGCCAGTCACCTTCCTGCATACGAGCACCGGCAGCCAGGCGACCACAAAGAGCGCCATGAAGCTCTGAAGGATGGCTGAACGCCTGGTGTGCGGTAAAAACATTGGCCCATTGCTCAAAGGCAACCGCCTGTGAACTGGAAAGGTCGGTTTCGGACATGAAACGGGACGTTCCTGTATCTATGGATGAACGCCTATCCTAGCATTCAGCCCTGTTTAAGACACTCGCCTGTTGATTCCTGACACCAAAAAAGCGCATTATGTTATAACATAACAAAATGAGATCATTGAACCATGCTGATTCAGAGAAAAACCATCAAACACCCGCACATTAAACGCTCGCATTCGTTCCGGATTTTTGGCTGCCTGATCGCAACCTGTGCCCTACCGACGGCTACACTCGCCGCCGACAACCTCGGCGCCCATGAACATGGTCAGGCACAGCTGCAAATGGCTCTGGAAAACAGCCAGATAGACCTGCTGTTTACATCACCCGCCTACAACCTGGCCGGATTCGAACACCAGGCCCGCACCGGGGATGAGAAAAAACGATTGGCTGACATCAATCACTGGCTGGAAACGACGCCGCTGATCAATACAGACACCGGCGCCTGCAGCGTTACGGCCGCCACCGTTGAGCTCGGTGGCGAAACAGAGTCACACGATGAGCATAGTCATCATGACGAGAACCACCATGATGAAGAACACCATTCGGATGATGAACACCACTCTGGAGAAAAACGCGATGACGAGGCGAGTCATCGGGATTACGAGGTAGCCCAGCAACTGACATGCAAGGGAATGGGCACCGGTGAGATCTTTACATCGCCACTGCCCGGGCGCTTCCCGGAGCTTCAGGAGTTGACGATTGAATGGGTCGACCCGACCGGTCAGGGCAGCACTCTGATAACCCCGTCAAGCCCGAGTTTCACGCTGAGCGAATAATCCGGCACCGCCCTGGGGCAAAGGCTCTCAATAGTAGGATTCCTGTTCATAGGGCGTGACGTCTGCCGCGACAATCGAGTAAGACGATGAAGCGACATCGTTTTCCGTTCTCTCGATTTCCAGCGTACCCTCAATCCACACCGGGTCGTACAACGCTTCCAGTCTGAAGCCTTTCTTGTACTTGACGTGAATGATCTGGTTCGGCGGCGGTGGCGGCACGTGGATACAGGCGCCGTAGTAAGGCACGAGGAAGAACTCGAGAATGCGCATGTCCTCGGTGGTTTTCAGCGGCACCACGAATCCGGGAATGCGGCCGGACTTGCCACCCATCTCCGGCACTACGCGGCCGGTCATGATTTCATCGGGCAGAGCCGCCGGGCCGTCGCCCTGGTGTTCTACTTCGGGCATATTCTCGAGCAGATAGAGATCTTCTTCCGGCATCAGCTCCAGCCAGTCGATCTCCTTCAGCTCCTCGGCACTGGCAAAGCCGGGGAGACAAAGTGCGAAAAGCAGGCTCGCGCCCGCCACGAAGGCAAATGAAAAAGATCGCATGTGAGACTCTCTTTGCTGCAACATAAAACCGACGGCTTCTTTGGGTAAACCAATGCGTTTCCAACACGACAATCATACACCGGATAACAGACACCCGACATGACCAGCAAGACAGACTCGACAGCGGATGGTTCCCGGCCCGCCAGCAAAACGCTCGACATCCGCAACCTGACCTTTCGGTGGGATAAGCAGCACCCGCCGCTGGGCTATCCGGACATTGCCCTTCCCACCGGTGAACACCTGTTCCTTCAAGGCCCCAGTGGCAGTGGCAAGAGTACGCTGATGAGCCTGATTGGCGGGTTAATAGTCCCGAGCGCTGGCTCGGTGCAGGTGCTGGATACCGACCTTGCCAGCCTGACCGGTGGCCAGCGGGACCGGTTCCGGGCGGATCACATGGGCGTTATTTTTCAACAGTTCAACCTGGTGCCCTACCTGAACCCCCTCGACAACGTGCTGCTGCCCTGCAGGCTGTCGCAGAAACGTCGCGCCCGCGCGCTGCCCACCGCCACGGCAGAGGCGACTTTCCTGTTAAGCGCGCTGGGCATTGCCGATAACCACTGGCGGCGCCCGGTTACCCGGTTGAGCGTCGGCCAGCAACAGCGGGTCGCCGCAGCGCGAGCACTGATCGGAACGCCGGAGCTGATTCTGGCAGACGAACCCACATCCGCCCTGGACACGGATAACCGGGACCGGTTTATCGAACTGCTGCTGCAACTGGCCGCGAAGCAGCAATCCTCCGTGGTTTTTGTCAGCCACGATCAAAGCCTTGCGGGGCGCTTTGATCACCAAATCGCTCTGAAGGAAACCCCATGAATCTGCGCCTGGCTTTTTCACTGGCCACCGCCAGCCTGTGGCACCGGCGCAACGTGCTGGCCCTGGTCACACTCACACTGATGCTGAGCATCACGCTGCTATTGGGCATTCAGTATCTCCGCACCGAAGTGAAGCAGTCTTTTACCAGCACGATTTCCGGCACCGACCTGATCGTGGGTGCCCGCAGCGGCCAGCTGAACCTGATGCTTTACACGGTTTTTCATATCGGTAACGCCACCAACAACATTCGCTGGCAAACCTATCAACAGTTGCAGGACGACCCACGCATCGGCTGGATGGTGCCCATTTCCCTGGGCGACAGTTACCGGGGTCACCGGGTGGTCGGCACCAGCGAGCAATACCCTGAATTTTTCCGCTACGGTCAGGATCAGAGACCGGAGCTGAGCGCCGGTGTCTGGTTTAGCGATATTTTTGAAGTGGTGCTGGGCGCCGAAGTGGCCCGCCTGCATCAGCACAAGGTCGGGGACAACATTACCCTGTCCCATGGCGGCGGGCGCACCAGCTTTTCCAATCACAAAGACCTGCCCTTTAAAGTCTCCGGAATACTCGCCCCCACCGGCACACCCATAGATCAGGCGGTTTATGTCAGTCTTCAAGGCCTGGAGGCCATCCACATCGGCTGGCAATCCGGCGTTGCCATACCCGGCCGCACCGTTACGCCCGACCAGGCCCGGCAGCGGGATCTGACCCCTGACGCGATTACGGCCGTGCTGGTGGGCGTGGACCGTAAAATACAAACCTTTCAGATCCAGCGGGATATTAACCAGTATTCCGGCGAGCCACTGTCGGCCATATTGCCCGGCGTCGCTCTCAGCGAGCTGTGGCGGATCATGGGGCAGTTTGAAAAGGCCCTGCTGGGCATTACCGGTTTTGTGGTAGTGACCAGCCTGATCGGCCTGGCGGCTGTGCTGCTGACCCTGCAGGTACAACGCCGGCAGGAAGTGGCCATTCTGCGGGCCGCCGGGGCCTCGCCACTGCTGATCGCCCTGCTTCACGTAATAGAATGCGTGGTGCTGGCGATCATCGCCTGCGTTCTTGCCCTGGGGGCCGGGGCCGCTGCCATTGCCGGGCTCAGCCCCTGGCTGCTGGAAACCTGGGGCGTACAGGTCAGCCTCAGGCCACTGAACAGCACCGAGTGGCTGGTGATCGCGGCCGTTCCGGTCGCGGCAGTGCTTGTCAGCCTGATTCCCGCTCTTCGCGCCTGGCAGGGCAGCCGCAAACAGGGGCTGAGCCACGCTGACCCGCACTGATAGGTCTGGCCTCTAGCCTCAGAGTAAGCGGACAGGTCTTTCCAGAACACGCTGTAAATTGACCAACTTGCAGTCCACACTTATAGTTAGTTCACTTATTTCATTCAGGTGTTGAGCGACTCATGGAACAGTCTGAACTACAGGCATTGGCAGACAAGCTGGACAGGCTGATCGAACGCTGTGGCAAACTAGAGCGCGACAACGCGATGCTGCGGCAACTTCAGGAAGACTGGAACCGCGAGCGATCGCAGCTTATGCACAAAAACGACCTTGCCAAGAACAAGATTGAAGCCATGATCGGACGCCTGAGATCCCTGGAGCACCACTGATGGCAGAGAAGCCGACAACCGTTGAAGTGAAGATTCTGGACAAGGACTACCTGGTCGCCTGCCCCGACGAAGCACGGGACGCGCTATTGCAGGCCGCCAGACACCTGGACGCCAAAATGCGCGAGATCCGCTCCAGCGGAAAAGTGTTCGGAACCGAGCGCATTGCCGTTATGGCAGCCCTGAACATCACCCACGATATGTTGGAGCGGGACACCATGTCTAACGCCGCCAGTAGCATTCTCAACGCCATGGATGAAAAGCTCGAAAACGCCCTGGGTGACGCCTCCGGCCGCTGACTAAAAATGGTTACGAAAGTCACCAGCAACAAGTCTTGCAATCGACCCCCGAACTACCCGTATAATCAGAGTCACTTCCTGGGCTGTTCGCTGGTCGGATTCGTCCTCGAGCCGATGCGTATTACCCAGGTGGCTACTCTAGGGCATTGTGAGCACGTCCCCTTCTGGGGAAAGCCTAATATGTCACAGCGGCCACCGACCTTGAACTTTGGGTTCAAGGGCCACATCTGATAACGGCAGCCCGGGAAGCTTTATTTTGTCTACGGCCAGTTCCTCCCAGCCTTTTGACACACTCCAGTCCAAGTCAGCCTTACGTTCCAGCCTCCGAAAAAAACGACGCTCCCTCAGTTACCAGGAGCAGCAGGCAGCGGCTGATAACCTTGCGATCAACCTACTGACTCACCCGGATTTGTCACGATCCAGGCACATCGCGGTTTACCTGCCAAACGATGGTGAGATTGATCCTTTCCCATACGTTGAGGTTGCGCACCGACGGGGCGTAACATTTTATCTTCCGGTTCTGCACCCCATCCATCGTGGCCGCCTGGTGTTTGCTCCCTTTTCGGACAACACGCACCTGACGCCCAATCGATTCGGAATACCGGAGCCATCCTTCAGTAACGGACTCAGTCGACCGCCCTGGGCAATGGACGCCGTGTTATTCCCGCTGGTGGGATTCGATGAAGCCGGCGGCAGGCTTGGCATGGGAGGCGGGTTTTACGACCGGACGTTTGCCTTTACGAGAATCAGGCCCCGACTGGCCCCCAAGCTGATAGGGCTCGCTCACGACTGCCAGCAAGTGTCGGCGTTGCCAGTGGAACCCTGGGATGTGCCGCTGCACAGCGTTGTGACCGACAAGAGGCGGCATTGGATAAGCAGAGCGGGTAAAAAAACGGGCTGAGAACAGCGGTCCGGGAGGTAAGCGGTCAGTTCCGGACGCCAGAGGTTGACGGGGTCTTACTTACGTAGGCACTGGCGGCGGCGGACATACCGTCTTCAGGCGCCCTGAGCGATGTAAAGCCGGTAATAATCAAACCAACCATGAATATCAGCATAATCGCACGAATGGTGTCTGGCTTGCGATTCATGGCAACAGTCTCCGGCGCCTTTAAACGGTAAAAATGATCGAAATCAGTGGGATGTTAATGCTTTCAATAATTAGGTTAAAGAGTATCACGCAACTTCATTTTTGCAATTTTTGACAAATTAAACTTCGGTAATTTAAGTCAGGTTGTTATATTCCATCATTTTAGCTGGGGAGTAGGCGCCCGGCTGGAGCGGGCGCTTGGCCGCACCATCCTTTCAAAACACGCTCAAGCACATCCATGTGGCGCTTGGGCTACGCCATCCATGGCTCCGCACAGTTTTGAAAGGATGGCACGGCCAAGCACTTATCAGGCCTCTGAGGTGCCTGTATTACCCGCCCCAAGGAACAACTGATAGGCCGCGTTGTCCGTCATGTTTTCATAACGGAAGCCGATTTTGTCGAGCATGGCTTCGAAGTCACGGACTTCGTCGTCGTTGACCTGAGCCCCCAGGAGAACCCGGCTGTATGCGGCGCCATGGTTGCGGTAATGGAACATGGAAATGTTCCACCGCGTACCCATGGACATCAGGAATTTCAGCAAGGCGCCGGGACGTTCCGGGAACTCGAACTGGAATACTTTCTCATTGGTGATGCTGGGCGCGTGGCCACCCACCATATGGCGGATATGCTGCTTGGCCATGTCACTGTCAGTCAGATCCACAACGCCGTAGCCGCTCTCCCGGAGGTCCTGAACCAGTTCATCACGGCCAAGGCCGCCCGCCTGGATCTGGATACCCACAAAAATTGTGGCCTGCGAGGCATCCGCGTACCGGTAGTTGAATTCGGTGAGGCTGCGCTTGTGCAGGGCATTGATGAACGTTTTGAACGCGCCAGGCTTTTCCGGGATGGTGACGGCCAGAATCGCCTCGCGCTTCTCGCCCACTTCCGTGCGTTCAGAGATGTAACGCAGGCGATCGAAGTTCATGTTGGCGCCACTGAGGGTTACTGCCAGGTTCTCACCTTCAATTTTCTCACGCTCGATGTATTTCTTGGCACCCGCAACACCCAGCGCACCAGCCGGTTCGGCAATCGAACGGGTATCTTCGAAGATGTCCTTGATGGCGGCGCAGATCTCGTCCGTGGACACCGTGATCACCTCGTCCACGTGGTCTTTACAGATTTCCCAGGGATACGCACCGACCTGCTTAACCGCCACACCATCCGCAAAGATCCCGACTTCCGGCAGAATAACCCGCTCGCCTGCGGCCAGGGCGGCTTGCAGACAATTGGAATCTTCTGGTTCAACGCCAATCACCTTCACCTCCGGGCGCAGATACTTGATGTAGGCCGCCATACCGGCGATTAACCCACCGCCGCCGACGCAGACAAAAACGGCGTGCAGCGGTTTGGAAAACTGCCACATCAGTTCCATGGCCACGGTGCCCTGCCCGGCGATCACGTCAGGATCATCGTAGGGCGGGATGTAGGTGTATCCGTGTTTGGCGATCAGTTCCTGAGCGTGAGTTGCTGCCTCATCAAAGGCGTCGCCTTTAAGTATCACTTTTGCACCGTGATCCCGAACCGACCGCACCTTGATCTCCGGTGTGGTCTGCGGCATCACAATCACTGCTTTTATACCCAGCTTTTTTGCACCCAGGGCAACGCCTTGCGCGTGGTTGCCGGCGGACGCACAGATCACGCCTTTGGCCTTCTGCTCTTCCGACAGGTGCGCGATGCAGTTGTAGGCGCCACGAATCTTGAAAGAAAACACCGGCTGAAGATCTTCGCGCTTGAGCAGAATAGTGTTGCCAAAGCGCTTTGAGAGGCTTTTAGCCTCGGTCAGCGGCGTCTCGATGGCCACATCGTAAACACGGGCATCGAGGATTTTCTTGATATAACGTTGCGGCATGGTGCGTTCCAGGTGTTGGCCAGATTCGGGGTTTCGTCGAAAAAACCAACAGTGTAGAAACTTTGGCCGGGTTCCGTCTATAAGCGGAGGGGCCGGAAGCGCTATAATGTCGGCCTGACGTATTTTTTCCAGCCAGAAAAGGGAGCTCCACCATGAATCAGGATGAACTGAAACAAGCCGTCGCCCAAGCCGCGCTCGACTACATCAAGCCCCACATGGACCAGGAGAGCATCATTGGCGTGGGCACAGGCAGAACAGCCAACTGTTTTATCGACCTGCTGGCCACGGTGCGTAATGATTTCGACGGTGTCGTTGCCAGCTCCGATGCCACCGCGGAGCGCCTGAAGAGTCACGGTATTCCGGTGTATGACCTGAACAGTGCCGCACCGCTCGAGTTCTATGTGGATGGTGCCGATGAAACCAATGCACGCCTGGAGCTGATTAAGGGCGGCGGTGGCGCCCTTACCCGTGAAAAAATTATTGCGGCGGCATCCAAGACGTTTATCTGCATCGCAGACGAATCCAAGAAGGTCGATATTTTAGGCAGCTTTCCCCTGCCGGTAGAAGTACTGCCGATGGCCCGCAGTCATGTTGGCCGGGAGATCGTGAAACTCGGGGGTGACCCGGTCTATCGCGAGGGATTTACCACCGACAACGGCAACATCATTATTGATATCCATAACCTCGATATCTCACGCCCCATTATCATCGAGGAAAAACTCAACAACATCGTCGGCATTGTGACCAACGGGCTGTTTGCGCGCCGGCCGGCTGATTTGCTTCTTCTTGCCACCGAAGATGGAGTGCAGAGTATTCCTCGTAAGGGTGTTTGACTTTTCGGTTACCTGAAACCGGCCTACCGACTATCGGTGTAACCGCGAAGAGGTGGTGTCGTCAGGGGCACGCTGTAAATACGTCCCTGTACGCTCGACAAAAACATCCATGTTTTTGACGTCCCCTGACGACACCACCTCTTCGCGGCCTGAACTCTTTTCGGGCCTTCCATTTACCAAGCGCTTGCTTGGTTTTAAATTTTACGATATGACTTCCTCATCTATTTTTGATTGAGGAAGCCTTTTCCGTGTCTGATTATTTCAACGATACACACGAACAAGTCCGCCAGAGCGCCCGCAAGTTTGTTGTCACCCATGTGTTGCCTTACATAGACGAGTGGGAGGAAGCCGGGGAGTTCCCACGGGATCTTTATCGTAAAGCCGGAGATGCCGGTTTGTTGGGCGTAGGCTTTCCGGAAAGCCTGGGCGGGGTCGGTGAGGGCGATATTTTTATGAAGGTCGCTGTTTCTGAGGAACTGATGCGCTCTACGTCGGGCGGGCTGGTGGCGGGGCTGGGCTCGCTGGATATCGGCCTGCCGCCGGTGGCGAAGTGGGCGAAGCCGGAGGTGAGAGAAGCCATTGTTCCGCCGGTGTTGCGCGGCGAGAAAATCGCGGCGCTGGCCATCACCGAGCCGGGCGGCGGCTCGGATGTGGCCAATCTCAGAACGAAAGCTGTTAAAGACGGTGACCATTACATCGTCAACGGCAGCAAAACCTTCATCACCAGTGGTATGCGGGCCGACCATTTCACGGTCGCCGTTCGCACCGGCGGCGAGGGGCACGGCGGCGTCAGCCTGCTGCTGATCGATCGCGACATGCCGGGCTTTTCCAATGGCAAGAAGCTCCGGAAAATGGGCTGGTGGGCCAGCGATACGGCAGAACTGTTCTTCGAAGACTGCCGGGTACCCGCCAACCGCCTGATAGGCGCCGAGAACGCCGGGTTTATGGCGATCATGAGCAACTTCCTGTTCGAGCGCCTGAGCCTGTCCATCATGGCCTATATGACGGCCGAAATTGCGCTGGAAGCGGCCATGTCCTGGGCAAAACAGCGTGAGGCGTTTGGCCGGTCCATCGCTGGTTTCCAGGTCACCCGTCACAAACTGGTGGATATGGCCACCCAGGTGGAGGTGGCGCGGGAATACACCTACCGCTGCGCCGCGCTGATGCAGGCGGGCAAGAACCCGATCAAACAGGTGGCCATGGCGAAGAACTTTGCGGTGGAGGTGTGCGAAAAGGTCACCCGCGAAGCCGTCCAGATTCACGGCGGCATGGGGTATATGCGGGAATCGGTCGTCGAACGCTTATACCGGGACGGAAAGATCCTGTCTATTGGCGGCGGCACGGATGAAATCATGAAGGAACTCATCGCCAAACAGATGCAGCTTTAGCGGATACCAAGGTTTAGTTCCGATTCGGACCTTTGTGCCGTATAATTGCGCCCACTTTTTAAGCGCTACTGAAGCACACTTCATCGAACGGCAGAAAGGATCCCTCATGAACTTTGATAACATTCCGGCTGGCAAAAACCCGCCCGAAGACATCTACGTCGCCATCGAAATTCCCGCCAACAGCTCACCGGTAAAATATGAGCTGGACAAGGACATGGGCGCCCTGCTGGTCGACCGTTTCATGGCGACCCCCATGTTCTACCCGGCAAACTACGGCTTTATCCCCCACACCCTGGCCGACGACGGCGACCCCATTGACGTACTAGTAGTCACGCCCTATCCGATACAGGCAGGATCGATTATCCGCTGCCGCCCGGTCGGCGTGCTGAACATGGAAGACGAAGCCGGTGGCGATGCCAAACTGGTCGCGGTTCCCCACGACAAGGTGACCAGGGCCTACAGCGACGTAAAGGACGTGGACGATCTGCCGCAACTGCTGCGTGACCAGATTCAGCACTTCTTTGAAAACTACAAGACTCTGGAACCCGGCAAGTGGGTTAAAGTCCAAGGCTGGGCAAACGCTGCTGAAGCCAAAAAGGCGATCGAAGAGTCAGTCAAAGCCTACAAAGGCTGACTGATACGCCTTACGAACACAAAAAAACCGGGCATTATTTGCCCGGTTTTTTTTGCACTGATATATACCTCGCGTCAGCCCCGGGACAGCAGATCCCGCAGATCACTGACCGCAGCACTGGCCCGGGAGAGATAGGCGGCCATGGTCAGCGAATGATTGGCCAGTACGCCAAAGCCACTGCCGTTCAATATCACCGGGCTCCACATTTCGCCCTGCGCGCCTTCCAGCTCGATGATGATCTGCTTGACGCTTGACAGCGCATTCTTGTCCCTCAGAACGCTACGGAAATCCACTTCAATGGCGCGGAAAATGTGCAGCAATGCCCAGGAACTGCCGCGCGCTTCGTAAAAAACGTCGTCGATTTTGGTCCAGTCGGTTTTCACGTCCTCGCCCTCGACCTCCTCCGACAGAGGATCGTCCATGTTGATATTGGCGACTGCGTCAGACACGGATGCCTTGCCTACGCTTTCACCCAATGTCCGCGACAGGCTACCAATGCGAGTTTCCAGATCCCCCAGCCAGTTCGCCAGATTGTCCGCCCGCGCAAAAAATTGCGCATTGGAATTTTCCGTGCGGGACAGGCGGTCAAGGTAGCTATAAAGCGCGTCGATACCACGGCGGTACTCGGCTTCCGTGGACGGAATAGCCCAGCTGCCGTTGTCAAAATGGAACTGGGGCTCAGCGATAACCAGGTCCGGATCTTCTGCAGACTGGCTTTGGGACCGGCTGATGTCTTTGCGCATTGCCCGGGCGAGATCACGCAGTTGGACCAACACGCCAAATTCCCAATGGGGCATGTTATCCAGCCACACACCCGGAGGAAAAATGTCATTGGTCAAATACCCACCAGACTTATCCAGCAGAGTTTCTGCAACCCGGATCATGGTTGCCGTGGTTGCAAACCCGGTGACAGGCTCTCGCTGCATCTCTTCGGCTAATGTGCGGGTATGATCGCGAACGGAGAAGTTTTCCGGCTCGCTGCTCCAGATCATGCCCAGCACCAGGGCCAGCAGAAGGTAAAGAACGACAACAATCAGCAGGAACTTGCCGACGAAACTGCCACCGCCAAAATCCCGGGCATCGTCCTTGCGATCACTGAAATACTGCCTGATTTTTCCCGCCATCAGTTGTTTCTTCCCCTGTCGTGAATTCTCTTTATGGTTACCATGCAACAATGCCCTGTAAGATGCAATTTGAAGCGCACGGCCTCGCCCAGCACAGAATACACTGAGACTGTTGACAAAGATTTACACAGCATCACCTACGCCCACAACACTAAACATTATAGACTCTGCAAAACGACTAATGTGGAATCTGGTTATCCGGACCGGAGCCGGATGGCCCAAAAACTAAAACAACAGGCCGGAGCACGATGAACGACGAAAGCCAAAAAGAAAAACTCAGGCATCATTTTGCGCGCCGCGTGACTACCCAGGCCAGGGTGGTTCTGGACACCTGGCAGAAAATCCATGAGAACCCTGCTCAGGCTGCGCCCTTTCGCGACGATTTTTCCCGGGCGGCCGATAAGCTGGTCCGCTACGCCCAGCGCTTCGAAATGGAAGGCCACAGTGATGCCGGCCGACGGGTATTTGATCTGGTCGGCGAATGGCCTCAGGGCGAAGGCTTAACGGCCAATCTGATCAGCCCCCTTGAAGAAGCCATCGAGGAGCTTTCCCGTAGCACCTTGCGCCGGACCGACCAGCAAGCCACTGAGGCTCCCCAGCAGTTCCGCCGCACGCCGGTCTACATTGCACTGGCCAACGAGGAAATGGCCAATCGCCTGATCCGCCAGCTTGAATTCTTCGGCTTCCGGGCATCCGCTTTCCGCGATGAGAAAGACCTGACCGAAGCCTGTGGGCTGCACAAGCCTGAAACCATCCTGATGGACGTCAACTTCGGCTCTGCGCCGCTGAACGGACTCACGACCATCGAAAAGCTGCAGGAGCGCCACGACACCCCCATCCCCATTATTTTTATGAGCGATGAGGACGGCACCATCGAAACGCGGCTACGCGCCTCCCGCTGCGGTGGCGAGGAGTTTTTCTATCCGGCGGTAGACCCCGGTCAGCTGATTGAAAAAATCGAGACCTACACCCACGGCAATACTGTCGAGCCCTACAAAGTGCTGGTTCTGGATGACTCCCGGGCCCAGGCGAAATACATGGAAACGGTGCTGAAAAAAGCGGGTATGAACGGCCACATCATCACCGACCCAATGCAGATCATCACTGCGCTGGATTCTTTTTTACCCGAGATCATCATTCTGGACATGTATATGCCCGGCTGCACCGGCATGGAAATCGCCCGGGTAATCCGTCAGCAGGACCGCTTCCACAGCGTTCCCATCATCTACCTGTCTGCGGAGGATGATGTCAGCAAGCAGCTCCACGCCATGAGCCTGGGCGGCGATGACTTCCTGACCAAGCCGATTGACCCCAAGCACCTGGTTTCCACCATTCACAACCGTGGCCGTCGCGCCCGTTCAATGCTGGCGCTGATGATCCGCGACAGCCTGACCGGCCTGTACAACCATACCCACACCCTCTACCTGCTGGGCCAGGAGATTGTGCGTGCGAGCCAGAAAGAACATCCGCTGTGCTTTGCCATGATCGACATCGACTATTTCAAGAAAGTGAACGACACCTTTGGCCATCCCACCGGTGACCGGGTTCTGCGCAGCCTGTCCATGTTTCTGAAGCAGCGGTTGCGTAAATCCGATCATATCGGCCGTTACGGCGGTGAGGAGTTTGCCGTCATTCTGGCGGAAACCCGCGAGAGCGATGCCCGCAATGTGCTTAATGAAATTCGCGAACGCTTCTGTGAACTGCTTCAGCCTGCTGGCGACCGGGAATTCAACGTCACCTTCAGCTGTGGCGTCGCCACCCTGAAGCCAGGGGAAAGCTCCCAGTCTCTGTGTGAACGCGCGGATAAAGCGCTGTACCGGGCAAAGGAGCAGGGTCGCAACTGCGTCACCGCCTTCAGCGATTGAGCTTTTCTACCCACCTCTACCCGCCGGCCCCGCACTCGTCGGGGCCGACCTATAAAACCAACGTCTTATAGAAGTCGCCGCCACCCTTCACGACAATAGCACCCGGATATTGGACATAACTGGCTCGTGAAACCGGGCTGTCAGTTTTAATCAGTTAAAATCCGTCCTTTTTCTGGAAAATATCGGTATATTCGGCGATCCTGTAGGAAAGCCAGCAAGGTAAAAACACTCATGTCGACGATATTGGTACTCCACGGCCCCAACCTGAACATGCTCGGCACCCGCGAGCCGGAGGTCTACGGTCACGAGACACTGACTGATATCAACGAGCGCCTGCACGATCAGGCCGCCGAGGTCGGCCATCACCTGCTACATTTACAGTCAAATGCCGAATACGAACTGATCGAACGGATACACGATGCGCGCTCGGAAGGGGTGGATTTTATTCTGTTTAACCCCGCCGCCTTCACGCACACCAGTGTTGCCCTGAGGGACGCCATGCTGGCCTCGGGCATTCCGTTTATCGAGGTGCATCTTTCAAACGTGCATGCGCGGGAATCTTTCCGCCATCACTCCTATTTTTCTGATATCGCTGACGGCGTTATCAGCGGGCTGGGCAGCCTCGGATACGATCTGGCACTAACGGCCGCCCTGCAACGACTTCACCGCTAGACATGACAAACGGGACCGGACTGACTATGGACATTCGAAAAATCAAGAAGCTGATCGAGCTGTTGGAGGAATCAGACGTCGAGGAGCTGGAGATTCACGAAGGGGATGATTCTGTTCGTATTTCCCGTCGTCGTGAACAGGCCCCCGCGCCCCAGTACATGACGCACTATCCTGCCCCCACACACCAGCCGGAGCCATCCGCTCCTTCCACAGGCGGCGGTTCACCGGAGCCGGCGAAAAAAGCCGAGCCCGAGGGTCACTCGCTGAAGTCCCCGATGGTAGGCACCTTCTACCGGTCGCCATCACCCAAATCTAAAGCCTTCGTAGACGTTGGCCAGTCGGTTAAAGCGGGCGAGGTGGTGTGCATCGTGGAAGCCATGAAGATGATGAACCAGATCGAAGCTGACAAAAGCGGCATCGTGTCCGAGATCCTCGTGGATGACGGACAACCGGTTGAATTCGATCAGCCGCTGATCATCATTTCCTGAACCCGGTGACTCTCTCATGGCTATGTTAGAAAAAGTTCTGATTGCAAACCGCGGTGAAATTGCGCTGCGTATTCTGCGTGCCTGCAAAGAGTTGGGCATAAAAACCGTGGCGGTTCACTCTAAGGTTGATCGTGACCTGATGCACGTGCGGCTGGCGGATGAGTCGGTCTGTATTGGCCCGAACAACGCCAAAGACAGCTACCTCAATATCCCGACCATTATCAGCGCTGCCGAAGTCACCGACTCGATGGGCATCCACCCGGGATACGGTTTTCTGGCGGAAAACGCCGATTTTGCCGAGCAGGTCGAAAAAAGTGGTTTCCGCTTTATCGGCCCCAGGGCTGACACCATTCGCCTGATGGGCAACAAGGTCTCCGCGATCAACTCCATGATCAAGGCGGGTGTTCCCACGGTGCCCGGCTCGAACGGCCCCGTCACCGATGACGATGAGCACACACTGCAGGTCGCCAGGCAAATTGGCTATCCGGTGATCATCAAGGCCGCCTCGGGCGGCGGTGGTCGCGGCATGCAGGTGGTTCACTCGGAAGCATCACTGCTGAAAAGCATCCAGATAACTCAGAGTGAAGCCAGCAACACATTCGGCGACGCCACCGTTTATCTCGAGAAATACCTTGAACGGCCCCGCCATGTGGAAGTTCAGGTTCTGGCAGACACCCACGGCAACGTGATCCACCTGGGGGACCGCGACTGTTCCATGCAGCGTCGCCACCAGAAGGTTCTTGAGGAGGCACCAGCGCCCAATATCGATCCGGAAGCGCGGGCAGTGACTCTTAAGGCCTGCGTGGATGCCTGCAAGGAAATCGGCTATGTCGGCGCCGGTACCTTTGAATTCCTGTATCAGGACGGCGGTTTCTACTTTATAGAGATGAATACTCGGGTTCAGGTGGAGCATCCTGTCTCCGAAATGGTCACCGGTGTTGATATCGTCCGCGAACAACTTCGCATCGCCAGCGGCCTGCCGCTGCAGTACACCCAGGACGACATCAAGATTTCCGGCCATGCTATGGAATGCCGTATCAACGCCGAGGACCCGGTGACCTTTGTGCCCAGCCCGGGCACGGTAAACCATTTCCACGCCCCGGGCGGTAATGGCGTCCGCGTGGACTCGCACCTTTACAGCGGTTACGCCGTTCCGCCCTACTACGATTCCATGGTGGCCAAACTGATCACCTGGGGCGACGACCGGGAGATTGCCCGCCGGCGAATGATGAATGCGCTGGACGAACTGCTGGTCGAGGGCATAAAGACCAATCAATCCCTGCACAGGAAATTGGTGCGCGACGGCGGCTTCAAACAGGTAGACTTCACCATTCACTACCTGGAAAAACTGATACGGGACTAAGCATGCCCTGGATACAACTACAGATCCCCGCTGATCCGGATAACGCCGATCAGCTGGAGGACCTGCTGATGGAAATGGGCGCCGAGGCCGTTTCCATGGAAGACGCCGCCGACCAGCCTCTTTACGAACCTGACCCTGGAACCACGCCCCTGTGGCACCAGACCAGCGTGACCGGCCTGTTCGATTCCCAGCGGGACATTGGCCAGCTCTGCGTGGAAGTAAAGGACGCCTGGCACCAGCAGACCCAGCAATCCCTGCCAGAGATCGAGGTTACTCTGATTGAGGATAAAGACTGGGAGCGGGAATGGATGGACGACTTCAAGCCAATTCAGTTCGGCAGCCGTCTCTGGATAGTGCCGAGCTGGCACCAGCCCCCGGATCCGGATGCGGCCAACCTGTGCCTGGACCCCGGCCTTGCTTTCGGTACTGGTACGCATCCCACCACCGCACTTTGCCTGGAGTGGCTGGACGGCCAGGATGTTAGCGGGCGACAGGTGATCGACTACGGCTGCGGCTCCGGCATTCTTGGCCTGGCATCTCTGCTGCTGGGGGCAGACCACGTGATCGGCGTGGATACCGACCCACAGGCACTGGAAGCCAGCCGGGAGAACGCCCGGCGCAACCAGATTGAAGATCAGCGCCTGGATTTGTACCTGCCGGAAGATGAACCTGAAGCCGTCGCCGATGTGATGCTTGCCAACATCCTGGCCCAGCCACTTATCGGCCTGGCACCACATCTGGCCGGCCGGGTAAAACCCGGCGGCCATCTGGTACTATCCGGCATACTTTCCAATCAGGCGCGGGACGTGATGGCCGCTTACGAACCCTGGTTCGTCATGGACGAACCAGATCAGCGCGAGGAGTGGGTCAGGCTCACAGGACGGCGCAACGACAGATGACGAACCTGGCCGAACCGACTAGACTGCCTCACTCGTAGAGATATTGCTGACAGGAACCCGGCATGGCCCAGAGCAGCTTGCAGACACATTGTCCCAAATGCGACACCCGGTTCCGGGTGACGGACGCACAACTGAGCGTGGCCAAGGGCAAGGTGCGGTGTGGCAACTGCATGTCGGTGTTTAACGCCATCGAGCATAAAATTGAAGAAGCCAGTGCGCCTTCAACTGCTTCAGAAAAGAAATCCGGACCGGAAGCTCATACCCATAGCCCGCAACAGGACTCGGAAGACGATCTGCTGTTTGCTGACAACCCGGAAGAGGATGCCGCGGAAAGCACTTACACCGGCACCAGGCTGACCTTCACCGACGATGAACTGAGCGACAGCTTCCGCTCGGTTGATGAGAAAAGTAAGGGAATGGGGTTCGCTACTGATGACGACGAGGAACCCGGTGAGTCTGTCGATGAAAGCTGGGCCGAAGACATGCTTTCCGATGACAAGGAGCCCGAACGGGCGCCTGAACCGGAAGCAAAGCCCGAGCCCAAAGCTCAACCAGAACCCGCTCCTCCGCCCGAACCCGAAGCAGATACTCAGCCGAAGCCAGCACCCGAAAAAACCAAAGAGCCGGAAGACGACTACGACGGCTTTTTTATTGATGAGCCAGAGCCTTCCAGCTGGGATTATGAAGAGCCTTCGAGCTTCGGTTATGCAGAGCCTTCGAGCTTCGGTTATGCAGAGTCTTCGAGCTTCGGTTATGAAGAGCCCTCCAGCTTCGGTCATGAAAAGCCCTCGAGCCTCGGCAATGAAGAGCCCCGGTCGGGGCCTTCTAAATCAGAATCGCCCTATCACAATCTTCGACGGGAGCCGGTGGCTGTTTCCGGCAACAGCAGCGGGCGGCTGAGAGGCTTTCTATGGTTTCTCGTCATCCTCGCCCTGCTCGGCGGACTGGTATCTCAGGTGGTCTGGTACCAGTTTGATCGCCTGTCGGCCATTCCCCAGCTTCGGCCATTTTATGTTCAGAGCTGCGAAATGTTCGGTTGCGAGCTCAAACCCCTCGTGAACGTTCAGTCTATTCAGAGCCGAAAACTGGTGGTTAAAACCAACGCTGAAAACCGCAGCCAGCTCATTGTGGATGCGGTGATCATTAACCGGGCCTCCTTTGAGCAGCCCTTCCCCGCCATCGCGCTGACTTTTTCCAACCTCAACAACGATGTGGTGGCTCAGAGCGTCTTCACACCAGAAGAATACCTGGCAGGCGACGGGCAAGGGCTGAAGGCCATGCCAACGGATACTCCTGTGCGCATCCTGATCAATATCCGCGATCCGGGTAAAGACGCGGTGAACTACAACATTGCATTCCGGGCCCACACGCCCTGACCTGAAAATCCCACACGCCGGGACGTGGCTGCCGCATCGGGTCGACTAAAAGTCAACCAGAAAGAACGAAAAATAATCAATTTTTTCAGGCTCTGGCCCCTTCAATACCATCTTCTGCAGCGGTATCATTAGCGCCCTCCGGATAATGACTGGTTACTTATTGAGCAATCGCTCACATCCGGATTCGCTTAACCTGTTCCGACACGGACTGAGATCATGCTGCCAACGGCAAAAATCGGGCCGTATACCCTGCCAAATTCGCTGATCGTTGCGCCTATGGCAGGGGTGACGGATCGCCCCTTCCGCCTGCTGTGCCGGCGCATGGGTGCAGGTCTGGCGGTGTCGGAAATGGTGATTGCAGACAGCAAGCTCTGGCACACGCGCAAGTCGCAGACCCGCATGAACCACGACGGCGAACCCGAGCCACGCTCGGTACAGATTGCCGGTGGCGACCCGGACATGCTGGCCAACGCCGCCAGACTGAATGCCGAATCCGGCGCCCAGATTATCGACATCAATATGGGCTGCCCCGCCAAGAAGGTATGCAACAAGGCGGCGGGGTCAGCGTTGATGAAAGACGAGGCGCTGGTGCGGAATATTCTTGAGGCCGTCGTAGCCGCAGTGGATATACCGGTCACCCTCAAAATGCGCACCGGCTGGGACCGCGATAACCGCAACGCGCCGCTGATTGCGCGCATGGCGGAAGACGCGGGTATCCAGGCTCTGGCGGTTCACGGCCGCACCCGGGCTGATGCCTACAAAGGCGAAGCCGAGTACGACACCATTGCGGCGGTCAAAGAACAGGTAAGCATTCCGGTCTTTGCCAACGGCGACATTACGTGCGCAGAAAAGGCCAGGGATGTACTTCGCCACACCGGCGCCGACGGCCTGCTCATCGGCCGAGGTGCCCAGGGACGGCCCTGGATTTTCCGGGAGATACTGCATTTTCTGGAAACCGGCGCGCACCTGTCCCAGCCGCCGCTGGACGAAGTCGAAACCGTGCTCAGTGAGCACCTGGACGAACTGCACAGATTTTATGGCCTGCCCATGGGTGTGCGTATCGCCAGAAAGCATGTGGGCTGGTATCTGCAGTCCCATGATAAAGACAGACAGTTCCGAAAGCGCTTTAACGCCATTGATAGTCCGTTAGAGCAGAAAGAAAGCATCCAACAGTATTTTGCAAGCTTACGAAATGGAGAGGTATTCGCAGCATGACCGCTGACACTTTGGCTAAAGACACCACCACCCAATCCGCCAACGATGATGTTCATCAGTTGCAAACGGTGAACAGCAGCGGCAACGCCGTTACCCTTCGCGACAGCGTTGAGGTCGCCCTGAAAAACTATCTTGCCCAGCTTGACGGCGCCCCAATGACGGAAGTTTACCAATTGGTACTGTCCGAAGTTGAAGCGCCGCTGCTGGAACAGGTGATGAAGTACACCCGCAACAATCAGACTCGCGCCTCCACGATGCTGGGGCTGAACCGCGGCACCCTGCGCAAGAAGCTCAAGCAGTACGATTTGCTATAATCAAGTAACCTCAGTGTAAGGAGGGCCTCCCGGACATCATTCGCGAGGCCTTCATTCGTTCATACCCGGCAGAAAAGTGACCTATGGCAAATCAGGCTAATACCCCCGTTCGTCGCGCCTTGATCAGCGTATCCGATAAAACCGGCATTGTAGAGTTCGGCCGTTCGCTGACAGAGCGCGGCATTGAACTGCTGTCCACTGGCGGCACATTCCGGCTTCTGACAGAAAACCAGGTACCGGTCACCGAAGTCAGTGATCACACCGGCTTTCCTGAAATGATGGATGGCCGCGTCAAAACCCTGCACCCGAAAATTCACGGTGGCATTCTGGGCCGCCGGGGCACAGACGACGCCGTCATGGCGAAACACGACATTCAGCCCATCGACATGGTGGTGGTGAACCTTTATCCCTTCGAGGAAACTGTGGCAAAGCCGGATTGCGATCTCGCCACTGCCATTGAAAACATTGATATTGGTGGCCCGACCATGGTCCGCGCTGCTGCCAAGAATCACAACGATGTGGCTATCGTGGTGAACGCGTCCGACTACAGCCGGGTGTTGAAAGAACTGGAAGCCAACGAAGGTGAACTGACCCACGCCACCCGATTCGATCTGGCGGTCAGGGCGTTTGAACACACCGCCGGTTACGACGGTGCCATCGCCAACTATCTGGGTGGGCGCACAGCCGACAACGACAACGCGGACTTCCCGCGCACCTTCAACAGCCAGTACGTGAAAGTGCAGGACATGCGTTACGGTGAGAACCCCCACCAGCGTGCCGCTTTCTACAAAGAACGCCATCCCAGAGAAGCCTGCGTAGCCACCGCAAAACAGCTACAGGGCAAAGCGTTGTCCTATAATAACGTGGCTGACACGGACGCTGCGCTTGAATGCGTAAAACCCTTCGCCGATCCGGCCTGTGTCATCGTGAAGCACGCCAACCCCTGTGGCGTAGCCATTGGTTCCGATATCACCCAGGCCTACGATCTGGCGTTCGCCACCGATCCCACGTCCGCCTTTGGCGGCATTATTGCTTTCAATCGGGAGTTGGATGCTGACACCGCCAGGGCCATCATCGACCGCCAGTTTGTAGAAGTCATCATTGCCCCAACCATCGCGCCGGAAGCAATGGAGCTGATCACTGCGAAGAAGAACGTGCGGCTGCTGGCCTGCGGTGAGCTCGATACTGAGCGTGCAAAATCTCTGGACTACAAGCGCGTCACTGGCGGCCTGCTGGTTCAGGACCGGGATCTGGGCATGGTGTCCATGGAAGAGGTTAAAATGGTCACCGACCGCCAGCCGTCCGAACAGGAACTGAACGACCTGCTGTTTGCCTGGGAAGTGGCCAAATACGTGAAGTCCAACGCCATTGTTTACGCCAGGTCCGGACGCACCATCGGTGTGGGCGCCGGACAGATGAGCCGGGTTTACAGCGCGAAAATTGCCGGCATCAAAGCTGCCGATGAGGGCCTTGAGGTGAAGGGCTCGGTCATGGCGTCGGATGCTTTCTTCCCGTTCCGGGATGGCATCGATGCGGCGGCCGCGGCAGGCATTACCGCGGTGATTCAGCCCGGCGGCTCCATGCGCGACCAGGAAGTGATCGACGCCGCCAACGAACACGGCATCGCCATGGTGTTTACCGGTATGCGTCATTTCAGGCATTGATCGGACGGGGGCCTAGTGTCGGATTACGCCTTCGGCTAATCCGACCTACGGCTCTGACGCTAAATGTAGGTCGGATTAGCCGAAGGCGTAATCCGACAACAAGGAATCGACCATGAACATTCTAGTTATAGGCTCCGGCGGCCGCGAACACGCCCTGGCCTGGAAAGCCGCCCAATCTCCGGACGCAGATCGGGTTTTTGTGGCCCCCGGTAATGCCGGCACGGCCCGCGAGCGGAGGCTGGAGAACGTCAATATTGAGGCGGGTGATCTCAAGGGCCTGGCAGACTTCGCCGCTGCCAATGGCGTCGGGCTGACCATCGTCGGCCCGGAAGCGCCGCTGGTTGAAGGCATTGTTGACCTGTTTGAGCAGCGCGGCCTGAGGGTCTTCGGGCCCACCGCCGGTGCAGCCCAGCTTGAGGGCTCCAAGGCTTTCACCAAGGACTTTCTGGCCCGCCACAAGATTCCGACGGCCGCCTATGCCAACTTTACCGATGTGGACGAAGCCCTGGCCTATGTCCGTCAGCAAGGTGCCCCAATTGTGATCAAGGCGGATGGCCTGGCGGCGGGCAAGGGTGTGATTGTTGCCATGACCCAGGAAGAAGCCGAAGAGGCTGTTCGCGACATGCTGGCAGGCAATGCCTTCGGCGAAGCGGGCAGCCGCGTAGTGGTCGAAGAATTCCTGGACGGCGAAGAGGCCAGCTTCATTGTGATGGTGGATGGCGAGAACGTATTGCCCATGGCCACCTCCCAGGACCACAAACGCGCCGGCAACGGCGACACCGGCCCCAATACCGGCGGCATGGGCGCGTATTCTCCGGCGCCCGTAGTGACGCCCGACGTTCACACCCGCATCATGAACGAAGTGATCTATCCCACCGTTCAGGGCATGGCAGCCGAAGGGCATCCCTACAAAGGTTTCCTGTACGCAGGGCTGATGATTGATAACAGCGGCGCACTCAAGGTCATCGAATTCAACTGCCGCTTCGGCGACCCGGAAACCCAGCCCATTATGCTGCGCATGAAATCCGATTTGGTTGCACTTTGTGACGCGGCCATCGATGGCAAGCTCGGCGAAAGCCACTCCGAGTGGGATGAACGAGCCGCCGTTGGCATCGTACTGGCCGCGGGCGGTTACCCGGGCAGCTACCGCAAGGGTGACGCAATTTCCGGCCTGCCGGAGGCAGAGACCGAAGGTGAGAAGGTATTCCACGCGGGCACCCGGCTTAACAACGACAAAGTCGTTACCAACGGTGGCCGTGTACTCTGCGCCACAGCCCTGGGCGAAACCGTGACAGAAGCCCAGCAGCGGGCTTACGACCTGGCCAAGGGTATCGACTGGGCTGGCGTCTTTTGCCGCTCTGACATCGGCTTCCGGGCCATTGCACGGGAACGTAGCGAACCCTGAAATTGACTGAAATGACGCGCGCAAACATCCGACCCGGTCCTTGACCGGGTCTTTTTTTGGGGTAGTGTAGCGCTTTCGCAAACGGTCGTTTGAAACCCTTCCGCATGGAGCTACTCCCGAATGAAAACCAGACCCACCCTTGCCGTGATCGCACTGCTGGTCAGCGCCCTGGCTCTCAGTGCCTGCTCACGCCAAACTCTTTACGACAACGCCATGGGCTGGGAGCGTTCCGGCGCTGGATTGGAAGAATCCTCTATTCGCGTTGGCGATCTGAACATTGCCTACCTGAGCAATATTGAGCCGGTCGACGGTGAAACCATCGTGCTGGTGCACGGTTTTGGCGCCAACAAGGACGGCTGGACCCGCCTGGCACGGGAGCTCACTGAAGAATTTAACGTCTACGCCATCGATCTGCCCGGCCACGGCGACAGCAGCAAACCGCTGGATCTGGGCTACCGGTTTGAAGACCAGGTGTCCCATGTGTCAAAAATCCTGAAAGCGCTGCAGATAGAACAGGCCCACATGATGGGCAACTCCATGGGCGGCGCCATCACCGCACTTTACGCGGCGACCTATCCGGACCAGATCCGCACTGCTGTTTTGTTTGATCCTGCTGGTATCTTCGAATACGACAGCGAATTAGTGGAACTGGTCAAGGAAGGCGACAACCCCTTGATCCCGGCCAAAGAGGGTGATTTCACGCGCCTGATCGATTTTGCCATGGAAAAGAAACCCTTCGTGCCCTGGCCGATCTACGACGTCATGGAAGAAAAGGCCATCGCCAACCGTGAGGTTAACGAAGTGATTTTCGCAGCCATTCGCGACAGCGGCTTCGAGCCGGATTTCCGCCAGACGATCACCCGCATAAAGGCACCCGTGCTGGTTGTTTGGGGCCTGGAAGACCGGGTGATTAACTATCGTAACGCCGGGGTGTTTGTTAAGCAGATTCCCGACGCCCGCAAGGTGTTGCTTGAGGGTGTCGGCCACGCCCCCATGATCGAAGTGCCGGAGGAATCCGCACAGCTGTTTCGTGAGTTTCTGGCTGAAACACGGTAGCCTTGGCTGAAACTGTTCAGCCACCGTGAAGTAACCCATGCCTGAAGCTATATGGATATCCTTTGCCTTCGGCCTTGGCCTCCTGGTCACGGCTTTTGGCCTTCCCCCCCTGGTAGGTTACCTGGCCGCCGGTTTCGTACTCAGCGGCATTTCTGCCACCACTGACGTCACCATTGAAGCAACCGATGTGCTTGAGCACATCGCCCACCTGGGCGTTTTGCTGCTGCTGTTTACCGTTGGTCTGAAACTGAAGCTTCGTTCCATCATCAGCCGCGAAGTCATCGGTGGCAGCCTTCTGCATTTCGGCATTACCTGCGTCGTGTTCACACCCGGCCTCTATCTGTTGATGGATCTTGACTGGCAGACCGCCTTTCTGCTTGCTATTGCTCTCTCCTTCTCCAGCACAGTGTTGGCAGCCAAAGTTCTGGAAACCAAACGGGAGCTGCGGGCATTTCACGGCCGCGTCGCCATCGGCATTCTCATCATGCAGGACCTGATCGCACTGGTGGTGATGAGCCTGGCGGCGGGCCAGACCCCGTCCCAATGGGCACTGATCGTCTTCGGCCTGCCCCTGCTAAGGCCGCTGCTTTACAAACTTCTGGATGCCAGTGGCCACGATGAACTGCTCGTACTTCTGGGGTTATTGCTGGCACTGGTGCTCGGCGGGCTGGGCTTTGAGTCAGTCGGGCTGAGCTCAGAGCTTGGCGCACTGGTCTTCGGCGCCATGCTGGCAAACCACCCCCGTTCCCAGGAGCTGGCAAAGTCTCTCTGGAGCGTAAAGGAAGTCTTCCTGGTCGGTTTCTTTGTACAGATTGGCATCGGTGGGCTGCCCGATGGCGAAGCGCTGATCTTTGCCCTGGTTGCTGCGCTGGTTCTCCCGCTGAAAGGGCTGCTGTTTTTCTTTCTGTTGCTACTTTTCCGGCTCCGCGCCCGCAGTGGTTTTCTCAGTGCCCTGTCGCTGACCAATTACAGCGAATTCGGCCTGATTGTCGCGAGCGTTGCATTGCCGGAATGGCTGGTTCCGCTCGCGATCACAGTCTCGCTATCCTTTGTAATCTCTGCCCCTCTCAACCGTTATGCTCACTCCCTTTACGAGCACTTGGGTAGCTCACTGGAGCGCTTTGAAAGCCACACCCATCATCCCGATGAACAACCTATTTCACTCGGCAAAACCAAAGTGATGGTGATGGGAATGGGCCGAACCGGAACCGCCGCCTACGACTGGTTAAGTGAATTCGAGCCGGAACTCATCGGCCTTGATTCAGACCCGGCAAAAACCCATCAGCACCAGAGCGAAGGCCGCAACGTGGTGTTTGCAGACGCCGAAGACAATACCTTCTGGCAGGGCCTGCACATGCCTGAACTGGAGGCGGTTGTTCTCGCCATGGGGGATATTGAAGGCAAACTGATCGCGGCTCGCATGCTCCGGCATAAAGGATTCAAGGGCTACATTGTGGCTCACACCATGTACACCGACGAAGCCAAGAAAATCCGAGAGGCAGGCGCTGACGAAGCCTATCTCACCATGAGCGAAACCGGCGTGGCGCTGGCCAGCCACCTCCGGGACCATCGTCCTGGCAGGCCGTCACAGACCGCAGGCACAACCTGATGTACCAGCCCATGGATCCCAGCGAAAAAACCATGACCCAGATGACCTCACTGCACGAGGAGCGTCTGGATTTCGTGTTCAGAACGATCAAGGACACTGGCGCCCGGCGCGTGCTGGATCTTGGCTGCGGCTCAGGCTCTTTGCTTTACAGGCTGCTGGCTGATAACCAGTTTGACCGCGTTACCGGGCTGGAGGATTCCGGCGTTTCCCTGCGGCAGGCGCGTTCGGTTCTGGCAGACTATCTGAGCGAAACCCCTCCCAGAATCCGTCTGATCCGTGGGTCATACGCCGAAAGCAACCCTGCCCTGACGGGTTACGAGGCGGCTGCCATGGTTGAAACCATTGAACACGTCCACCCGGAGCAGCTTTCGCGGGTTGAACGGGCGGTGTTCGGTCAATACCGGCCCGGCTGCCTGTTCATGACTACCCCCAACCGGGAGTACAACCCCCTGTTTGATCTGGCACCCGGAGAATTTCGCGAGGAAGACCACAAGTTCGAGTGGGACAGAGTCAAGTTCCAGCGCTGGGCACGTGGGGTGGCCGGTCGCAATGGTTACAACGTTAGCTTCGGTGGCATCGGGGAGTTTTTCTCTGATCTGGGCCACCCCACCCAGACCGCCTTTTTCACCCGCAACAACTGATCAGCGAACTCTGCGCCAGGCACTAAGTTCGGCAAGGGTATGCTGGTATTTGCGCCGGGTTTCCCGAATTACAAAAGGCACGTCCTGAGGCGCCTGAATTTCCTCAAAGTGGTCAGAAAGCACCCCACGCATACCCTCAAGCACGGTTCGGGGCTGACCGTTGTGCTCGAATCCGCCAATCCAGTTTGCGCGGGGCGTAAACTCTTCCAGCAGCGTGTAAGGTGAGCTGATCACCAGAGTGCCATTTTCTGCAAGGCGATTATGAATACCCCCCAGAAAGGCAGCCGGGTCCTGCAAACGATCAATCAGATTGCCCGCGAAAATCAGGTCGTAACCCTGATGTTCTCCGGAAAGATTGCAGGCATCGCCGGTGGCAAAGGATACTTTCTGAGCTGCACGGGACAGATCCAGCTCATCCATAGTGAGAGTCACGCGTTTGCCCAGCTCGCCCTCATCCCGGCGGAAGAAATCAATCGCTCCGTCTTTCTGCAAAGTGGCTGCAGCCTCTACAAACCGTGTCGACAGATCGACGCCAACCACCTGATCAAACACACGGCCCAGCTCGAACGCCGTTCGGCCAACCGCGCACCCCAGATCCAGTGCTTTAAGTTTGTCACGCCCCGCCATCAGCTCCTGGCATATCCGGGCGCAACGTGCCGGATAGTTACCAATACCGAAATGACTCTCGCCAAAGTGGAAATCCAGATACTGGCTGAGCTGTTCATCGGTTTCATACACATTCATCGTGTGTCCTCAATTGTTTTAAATCAGGTGTCAGATATGGCACAGGTGCGAAACCCGGTATAAACATCGTTACGCTGGGCCAGGTAGGCCTGACGATAGGTGCCCCGGATCAGGTTAGGAGAAGTCGCGCAGCCGCCGCCCCGGGCGACCTTGTGATCCCCGAACTGCAGCGTCGACATAAACGGATAAACGTCAATTTTGAAGCCGTCGTAAGGGAAGAACTGGCTGCTGGTCCATTCCCAGACACTGCCGACCATCTGGCGACAGCCAAACTGACTGTCGCCAGCCGGATAATCCCAAACCGGGTTCTGTGCCATGTTACGTCCGCCGAGGTCCGCCAGTTGGGTGCTGGCCGGATCGTTGCCCCAGGGGAAACGATTGAAAGGCTCACCGGGCCGATTGCCCAGCGCCGCAGCCTCCCATTCGAATTCGGTAGGAAGTCTGCGGCCCGCCCAGTTGCACCAGGCTTCGGCCTCCCAGTATGTGATATGAACCACGGGTGCATCCGGGTTCACCAACTGCCACCGGTCAAATAGCCGCTCCTGCCATTGACCATCCTGCCTGCGCCAGTAAACAGGCTGCTTCGGCGTCTGCATTAGCGGTTCTGACTCACCCTGAGCCAGCGAAACATCAACCTCGGTTTGCAGCCATTTACGCCCACCGAACGACCAGAGCCCCGGGCGCTCATATCCACCGTCTTCCACGAATGCCATGAACTCACGGTTGCTCACCGGCAGCTTTGAAATAGTGAAGGAAGGCAGTTCTATTTCGAATCGGGGCTTTTCATTGTCAAAGGCAAAGTCCTCATGGGCATAGGCTTCGGACTCACCCGGCATACCGATCAGCCAACGACCCGCCGGGATCACTGCATCGCTCCCTTGTTTATCGCCGAGAGCCTCAGCGGTTTTATCAACGAGAGCCTCTCCGGGCGCGACCCGTTCCGGCTGGAAATCCGGCACCGCGGGATAACCCACTGTCTGGCGACACCAGATGATTGACTCGATGTGCATGTTCTGGTGAAAGATCGAGTAGCGGTAGAGGTAGATCTCCCGGTCGGTCAGGGCCTGGCTCTCGATTCTTGAGGCTACCCGATCATAAATTGTGTCGAAGTAAGCCAGTGTTTTTTCCCGGCCGGGAAACAGATCACGACACCAGCGTTCTTTGTGGTCTATGTGGAAGGAATCCCAGAGGTCGTCCATTTTCGGGTCATAACTGGGGGTGCCGTCCAGAAGGTTGAACACAAATACTTCATAGAAAAAGGCAGCATGGCCCATTTCCCAGAGTGGCGGGTTCACTCCCGGATGGTAGGGCACATCCAGCTTGTCTTCGGGCAGAGAGGCGATGAGGGCACGCGTACGCAGGCGCGCCGTCTCAAGCTCAGCTAGCAGGGTTGCTTTATCCACGCGCATTTCCTCTCCCGGTGAAACGTCTTAGCTTCTACGATAACAAACTACGGTTCGGATGAATGCATTCGCACCATACTCCCTGCTTTGCTGTTATTGCCTGCGCCGGCGGGCAGCGGATCAGTGATATGCTATCGAGCCATCCGGTAACGTCCGAACGCATCAAACGCTTTGAACAGAACGAAGGTGAAACGCCATGACACCAAAATTTCCGCGCCATGAATCCCCGCGGCCCGTCGATGCTTCCGCCATCGAGAAGCACGTTTACAAGGTCTTTCCCAATGATATGAACTCCCACCAGACGGTGTTCGGGGGCATGATCATGGCCAAGTGTGACCGCCTGGCCTTAGTAGTTGCGGAAAGGCACTCCGGCCATGTCTGCGTGACAGCGGCGGTGGATTCCATTCACTTCCGCGCACCCGCCAAGGGCAACGACACCCTGCTTTTCAGCCTCGCGCTCAACCGCAGTTGGGGGTCATCCATGGAGATTGGCGCACGCGTGGAAGCCGAAAACAGTTACACCGGCGAATGCCGCCACATTCTTTCGGCATTTTTCACCTTTGTGGCACTGGACGAGAATGACAAACCCATCGATGTGCCCGCGGTAAAACCGGAGACGGCGGACCAGAAACGGCGATTCGAGAATGCGGAAATTCGCCGGGAGGGCCGCCTGGAAACCCGCAAGAAACTGAAAGAGCACTAAACAACGGCCAGGATTGAGACATTCCTTGCTTCCCCCTTTAGCCTCTAACGTCCGAACTGTGTCGACAAACTTTACAAAAGATATTCTGTGACACACTTCTCATTTCCTAACCTTTTGAAACAATCGCAAGTATTAAAACTGGCACATAATCTGAATGGCGATCATGAGAATTTTCCGCCTGTTTACCCAGCCGTTTGCGGTCACAGGGCAGTGACTGGATCAAGCCGTTCCAGCCTTAGCAGAGTTTAATGAACGTTTAGCAGTCCGTTTTTCCGACACGAACTCAAGGAACGTCACCATGAAGGAAAAACGATCGCTTGTCTGGCTGTCGGCGGAGCACTCCAGGTTTGCAACGCCAGATACCGTGTTGCGGGAATGGCAGTTGATACCCATAACCATTGATGCCGAGCTACGCCAGGGTGATACCCCCAATGACAGCGCGCGGGTTGGTGTGTTGGATCTCAGCGTAATTTCAAGCGACCAGTTGACGCGGGCAAGCAGTTGGCTGGAAGCGCTCTGCGTCGAGCACTGGGTTGCCATTCTTGAGACCGGCCAGCTTGATAATCCGCACGTCTGCAGGCTTATCAACCGCTATTGCGAGGATTACCACACCTTACCGATCCAGTCTGAACGGCTCGGTGGAATACTTGGCCACCTGTGGGGCATGTCTGAACTCCAGGCAAGAGCTTCCCGCGCCACACCGCTGAGCTACCACGATATTACCCTGGAAGGCGAATCCCTGGCCATCAGACAGACAAGAGAACTGCTTGGCAAGTTCGCACGCACCGAAGAACCTGTTCTGATCTGCGGTGAGAATGGCACGGGCAAAGAAGCGGCCGCCAAATTCATTCACAGCAACTCCCCTCGCAGAAACAAACCCCTGGTTGTCATCAACTGTGCGGCCCTGCCCCCTTCCCTGACTCAGAGCGAACTGTTCGGGTATGAAAAAGGCTCATTCACTCATGCCATGAGTGCCCGGAAGGGCAGAATTGAAGCCGCCGACGGTGGCACGCTGTTGCTCGTCGGTATTGATGAACTCACCCCGGAGCAACAATCGGTCATTCTGCGTTTTCTTCAGGAGGGCCAGATCGAACGTATCGGTGGTTGTCGCACCATAGAGGTGGATGCCCGGCTGATCGCCACCAGCTCCAGCCCTCTGGAACCGTTAGTAGCCTCTGGCCGTTTCCGTAGCGACGTTTTTTACCGTCTTGGCAGCCTGCATGTAACGCTCCCACCTCTGCGGGAACGCAAAGAGGACATTGCTCTGCTGGCAAACCGGATACTTTCGGCAGCGCCATCGTCCGCGGGGCGGCCCAAACGTCTGGCTGACACCACAACAATCTGCCTTGCCGGACACCCCTGGCCCGGCAATCTCAGAGAACTCCAGAACCGATTGCGTCTGGCCGTGCTGCTCGGGGAGGGTCCCGTCATTGATCCGGGCGATATGGGGTTCGAACAGACACCTGCGAACCGTCAAAGCCAGGGCCAGGCGCTAGCCCTGAATGCCTTCCGCTCCCAGGCCGATCGCCAGGCGATCTTCATAAGCCTGGCTCTGGCTCATAATAATATTTCCGCTGCAGCACGACTGCTCAACATTTCGAGAGTTTCGTTTTACCGGCTGATGAACAAGCATCAGGTCCTCCACAGAACGTCCGTCTCGCCTTCGACGAGTGACTAAAGGAGATTTCCCCATGGCTATAAGAATGTTCTGGCTCGTCCCTTTGTTAACAGTAGCGACACCATTGATGACAGAGGCCGCGCAGGCGGATAGGGGCACAGCAACGGCTCAGAGCAGCCCAACGACAACAGCCCCCGAGGACGGGCGCGAACCGGGGACCAACATCGCATCGATTACCGCAGACCGGGGCATTGTTACCCAGCCAGGCCGTTTCACGATCGAGCCCTCTTTTTCCCACGCCCTCAGCAACTCGACGGCGGTCGCGGTGGAAGGTTACACGGTGATACCTGCATTGCTCATCGGGCTGATCAATATTTCGGAAATCCAGCGTGATATTTTCGTCGGCGCCATATCACTCAAGTACGGCTTCACCAGCAAGCTCGAAGCGGCCGTCCGTGTACCGTACCTCAGCATCAATGAGGACCTGAGAGAACGCGACATTTTCAAGGGCACACCGGTGGATACTCTGCGTGAGTCCTCAGGCGAGGGACTCGGCGATATTGAACTCTCGACTCGTTACCAGTTAACCGATGGCTTGGGTGGCTGGCCCTACATTATTGGCGCAATGCGGGTGAAAGCGCCAACCGGAGAAGGCCCTTATGACGTCGAACGACGGATAATCGAAGATGATGATGGCATTCCCATCGGCGTCGAGCTCGGTGATCGTCCCACGGGCTCCGGCTTTTGGGCATTCGAACCAGGCCTCTCATTCATCTACCCAACGGACCCGGCTGTGCTATTCGGAAATCTGAGTTATGTCTGGACCCTGAAAGAGGAGCAGGGATTCGAAAATGGGGGCACGGTGGACCCTGGCGATATAGTGCGTTTCGGCTTCGGAATGGGCTTTGCGTTTAACGAACGCACGTCCTTCAGCCTTGGCTATGATCACTCGATCATCCGGAAAACAACCTTCGAGAGGAATAACGACCTGTTCGCAGCCAACTTCGACCGTATCCAGATCGGGTCCCTGTCGTTCGGCTTGTCCCAGCGGCTGACTCGGTCCACCAGCCTGAGCCTGACGGTAAGCGTGGGGGTTACGGAAAATGCACCCAACAGCGAAATTACGCTGAAGCTCCCCATCAGCCTGTAGGGAAGAATCGAGAGGGCGTCAGCGACCCAGCAACTGGACCAACTGATCACTAAACCGTGCCGGGAACTGATTCCCGGCGGCACCCAGATTGTTGAGCTCAATGTTCAACTGATGCATATTCTGTATCACAGTGCTATCGAGGTTATTCTGAATCACCGTCATCCAGCCGTTAGGCCCCGCCATATTGCTGGCTACCCGCGCGCCGCCACTCCGGTTCGCGCTGATCACCTCGAGCACGGTTTCCATTTGATGGTCTACCAATCCGCCATTGACGATCTGGTTAAGATTGGGAATGGTCAAACGATTGATCACCATGGTGTCGCCGTTGATACCGACAATCTGCTCCAGACCAATGCTGATCTCCAGATTATCCATCAGGAAGCCGCCCCGGTAATCCGACAGCTCCGGATCACTCAGGGCTTCGACGCCAAGCGTCAGCTCTGCCTGAACAGACGGCGATAACACTGCAAATGAAATAGCCAATAGAGCGATAGCTGGCATCCGGATTATCATGGTCATCACCATTCCCTTGAGGAGGGCCAATAGGGCAATGTGTGGCCGAGAGAAGGACCGCCCAGGCCTTTCTGTATCGGCGCCCTGGCCACCTGAGACCAATGCCCGTCACTGAGAAAGCTGTCTCTCCCCTGCTCAAGATGACTGCGGATAATAAAGGCGGTGCCGTTCCAGTATTCACTAAATTTCGCGTAGGAATAAATCTTCAACCCCCGGGCAGGGTCCCCGACCAGTACCTCGTCATCACTGATCCCTTTGATCAGGACGAAATGCCGGAAACCATCAATGTTCAGCAACACAATCGTTGGCAAGCCCACTTTCTCCTTCAGACCAGGCAAAGGCATACGGAAACCATCAGCCTGATACCCCCTGGACTCCAGATAGCGTTTCATGTCGAGCATGGAGAAACCTTCCTGGCGCACCTTCTTTTCGTCTGCCAACGCAAGCATGTCGATGAAGACATCGTGCTCTGTTACCTGATCTTCGTAGTGAAAGGACAATAAAGAAGCGACGGCTGCGGAGCCGCAACTGAAGTCGTATTGCTGACGCATGACACTTTCAAATCGCCGGTTCTCAAAACTGTTTACGTTTATCCTGACATCACCGCCAATACCCGGCACCGTTACCGAGCCGGCGAAGGCTGTGGACCATAGCAGCCCGGCACTCGCGCAGATCGCAACAAGAACCTTTCTGGCCATGGCCCACCTCCGTCAGTGATTAATCAGTATGTTGATCTGGGTACTGTCCTGAATGACCACCTGGTTACCAGTGTTCTGGATAACCGTGGCAATGCCACTCATGTTGCCGAACGCGTTGTCGGAAATACTGTTATTACCAGTAACAACGTTCCCCGACAGCAGGTTATCGGACACATTGGCATTTTGCTGATTATCGTTAATCTGCCACTGCATCGGGATTCCCTGGCGACCGCTTGAATCCGCCAGCTGATCTGCCGACAAAGGCGTGGCATCCATCCACTCCTCCGCCGACACAAATCCTGTTGCCCCGAACATCAACGCCAGCAAGGCAGCCTTCAGTTTCCATCTGATGACACAACCCATGGCCGTTCTCCCGGAATAACCGGGCCGCACCCGCTAAAGGCAGATGCGGCCGGGACTCCTTATTGGGTGCCGCCACCGCCACCGGTGGACAGGTTAGACATTACACTGACATTAGCCTGTGTAACGCTGCCATTGCCTGCGTTCTGAGCAAACGCCCCGACACCGGTGAAGTTCGCTGAGCCACCGGAGATCTCGTTGCTGTTGCGAACCTCGGTGTAAGAACCATCAGCATTGGCGTTCCCGTATGTGACTGAAGTGCCAGACACAGTGCCGTTCAGCTCGGCGTTATTCATGAACACATCCATGTTCAGCGCCATAGAACTATTATCGGAATTGTCGTTATTACTGTCAGCAGTATTGTAGGAATCATTTACGCTGCTATCAGACTCATCGTTTCCACTGTCGTTAGTGGAATTATCGGAGTTATCGTTTCCACTGTCGTTAGTGGAGCCATCAGAGCTATCGTTCTGGCTGTCCGCCAGGGTGCTGGAATTATCCGAGCTATCTGAGTTATCCGAGTTATCGTTTCCACTGTCGTTAGTGGAACCATCGGAGTTATCGTTTCCACTGTCGTTAGTGGAGCTATCGGAGCTATCGTTTTGGCTGTCCGCCAAATCGGTGGAATTATCCGAGTTATCGTTTCCACTGTCGTTAGTGGAACCATCGGAGTTATCGTTTCCACTGTCGTTAGTAGAGCCATCGGAGCTATCGTTCTGGCTGTCCGCCAGAGAGCTGGAATTATCCGAGCTATCTGAGTTATCCGAGTTGTCGTTTCCACTGTCGTTAGTGGAACCATCGGAGTTATCGTTTCCACTGTCGTTAGTGGAGCCATCGGAGCTATCGTTCTGGCTGTCCGCCAGAGAGCTGGAATTATCCGAGCTATCTGAGTTATCCGAGTTGTCGTTTCCACTGTCGTTAGTGGAGCCATCGGAGTTATCATTTCCACTGTCGTTAGTGGAATTATCCGGGTAACTCGAGTTGTCGTTACCGGAATTGGTATTACCGGATTGGTCATTGTTCGCTGTGGAGGTGTTATCCGCATTAGTATTCGGATCTCCGTCACCCCCCTGGTCCGCGAAGGCGAAACCGGAAACACCCAGACTCATTGCGATGGCGGCTGCTAGCAAACTTTTCCTAGTATTCATAATGTCGCTTCCTTTTCGATTATTGGTTTTTAGAGGGATCCGACTAAAACTACCAGGCTTCGGTAAGCCAAGGTTCAGACCCGCCAGAGAAGTAGAGCGATTCCCGTGCCAGCATCCACAATAGAATTACAGGTCACTGTTTTTAATGCCTTTAAACGTTATCGGAAGCAACTGATCAGCATTCGCGAAGGGATCAAACTGTTTCAGGAATGAAACAGTTTGCAGAGGAGAACATGCCAGAAAGGATGTTTATTGATGAATTTCAGAAACTTGAGCAGAAACGCCGATGTAAAAAAACAAAACCCCGCACAGGGCGGGGTTTCGGGTAGTGAAGCGAGCAGCAACGCTCGCTTCAACAACAACTGAACCGCTGTTTAGAACTGGTTCATGGTGTTGTCTCCACCACCGGCCTTCAGAGCCGCATCACCTGCGAAGAACTCTTTGTGGTCATCGCCGATGTTGGAACCGGCCATGTCCTGGTGCTTCACGGTCGCGATGCCCTGACGGATTTCCTTACGCTGAACGCCTGCCACGTAAGCCAGCATGCCTTCGTCACCGAAGTAGCCCTTGGCCAGGTTGTCCGTAGACAGTGCCGCGGTGTGGTAAGTCGGCAGAGTGATCAGGTGATGGAAGATACCGGCTTCGCGAGCACTGTCACGCTGGAAGTTGGCAGTCCACTGGTCCGCTAGCTGGCCGAGATCAGTGTCGTCGTACTTGGCGTTCATCAGGTCCGCACGCTCGTACGCAGACAAGTCCTTGCCTTCGTCCTTCCACGCATCGAATACCTGCTGACGGAAGTTCAGAGTCCAGTTAAAGGACGGGCTGTTGTTGTAAACCAGCTTGGCGTCAGGCACCACTTCCTTGATGCGGTTAACCATGGCAGCGATCTGGCCAACATGAGGCTTCTCGGTCTCGATCCACAGCAGGTCTGCGCCGTTCTGCAGGCTGGTGATACAGTCCAGAACCACACGATCTTCGCCAGAGCCGGCCTTGAACTGGAACAGGCCAGAAGCCAGGCGCTTCGGACGAACCAGCTGACCATCCTGCTTGATCACAACGTCACCGTTGTTGATGTCTTCAGCCTTGGCGATAACGTCGCCATCGATGAAGCTGTTGTACTGGTCGCCCAGATCGCCTGGCTCGTTGGTCACCGCAATCTTCTGGGTAAGACCGGCACCCAGTGAGTCAGTACGGGCAACGATTACACCGTCATCAATGCCCAGCTCAAGGAAGGCCAGACGAACCGCGTTGATCTTGGACAGGAAGTCGGCGTGAGGAACGGTTACTTTGCCGTCCTGGTGGCCACACTGCTTCTCGTCAGATACCTGATTCTCGAGCTGGATACAGCAAGCGCCCGCTTCGATCATCTGCTTGGCCAGCAGGTAAGTCGCTTCGGCGTTACCGAAACCAGCGTCGATGTCGGCGATGATCGGAACAACGTGAGTTTCGTGGCTGTCGATCTGCTTGATCAGCTCGTCGGCCTTGGCGTTGTCGCCAGCCTTCTCGGCTTCTTCAAGAGCGCGGAACAGGTGGTTCAGCTCCCAGGAGTCTGCCTGACGCAAAAAGGTGTACAGTTCTTCGATCAGACCGGATACAGCCGTCTTCTCGTGCATGGACTGGTCAGGCAGCGGGCCGAACTCGGAGCGCAGAGCGGCTACCATCCAGCCAGACAGGTACAAGTAGCTGCGCTTGGTAGTACCGAAGTGCTTCTTGATGGACAGCATTTTCTGCTGGCCAATGAAGCCATGCCAGCAACCCAGAGACTGAGTGTACTTGGACGTGTCATTGTCGTAGTTCGCCATGTCTTCGCGCATGATCTTGGCGGTGTACTTGGCGATATCCAGACCGGTCCGGAATTTGTTCTGGGCGCGCATGCGAGCCGCGTGCTTGGGGTTGATGGCGTTCCAGGTGGGGTTCTGCTTCAAAATGGAAGCAATAGCGTCAACGTCGTTTGCGTATGGCATGGTCTCAGTCCTGTCATCTAAGGTTTGAGGTGCTTTTTATAAAGTATAAAAGCGACTTCAGCGAACCAGCGTCCGTTCAAAAAATAACCAGACCGCTGACATTGACGATTACTTTAGTGTGTTTGATTTTATAATTGAAATTTATATTATCTATATTCATCATTTTTTTGGTGAATACTAAAAACCGTTAAACCTGAGCTTTATCAGGCAGGCTTGTGCAACCGGTGCTACCATGCTGATTCAGACCAAAACACAGGTAACAGGCCCAGATGTTCTACATCCGAGCTTTCAGCCACTCACTGTTACACGCCCTGAAAAACCTCTTTCCCATCGTTGTGGTTGTGGTGTTTTTCCAGCTCGTTATTCTGCAACAAATACCAGAGAACACTCTGGGCATGGCCTTTGGCCTGCTCATTGTGGCTGTAGGTGTCGCGCTTTTTCTTCAGGGGCTGGAATTAAGCATCTTTCCGGTTGGAAAAAGCCTTTCCAACCAATTCGCCCGCCGCGGCTCCATTCCAATTTTGCTGGCTTTCGGGTTCGCCATCGGATTTTCCGCAGTCGTGGCGGAGCCTGCGCTTATCGCCGTTGCCCAACAGGCTCAGGAAATCAGCGGCGGAAGGATTGATGCTCTTACCCTTCGGCTGCTTGTGGCGGTGTCTGTTGGCGTCGTGGTGGGATTGGGAATCTTCAGAACAATTATCGGCTATCCCCTGCACTGGTTCATGATTGTCGGGTACATCACGGTCGTCATGGTCACCTGGTTTGCGCCGGAGGAGATCGTCGGTCTGGCCTATGACTCCGGCGGAGTCACTACCAACGTGGTAACCGTTCCTCTGGTCGCTGCACTGGGCATCGGCCTTGCGGCCTCGATTCGAGGCCGCAACCCGCTTACTGATGGCTTCGGGCTGGTAGCGCTGGCGGTCATGGTGCCCATGATTACAGTTCAGCTCTACGGCATCCTGGTTTATTCAGGAGAACAGCCCGAAGGTGATTTGCTGATAGCAGCCGGTGCTGACAGATCTCCGGTTGCCAGCCCCCTGAAGATACTGATGGACCTGGCCGCGATGGTGCGGGACGTTCTGCCTATCATCCTCACCATCCTGGTCTTTCAGTATCTTGTGTTACGACGTGGCCTGAGTAATCCCCGCAAGATTCTCTTTGGCTTCGCCCTGGTTATTCTGGGCCTTTACGCATTTGTAGTGGGCCTAAAAATCGGGCTGTTTCCCATTGGCACCAGCATGGCCGAGCAACTGATCGCCCTTGACGGATTTGTCTTCATCTATCTGTTTGCTTTCACGATCGGATTCGCCACCACCATGGCCGAACCGGCACTGATTGCGATCGGACAGCAGGCAGAGGAAGCCGCCGCTGGGGCCATTAACGGCAAGGCCATTCGCCTGTTTGTTGCCCTGGGCGTTGCTATCGGTATTACGATTGGTGTGCACCGGATTATCGCCGGAGACTCTATTCACTACTACATCATGGGCGGTTACCTCGTCGTTATCCTGCTGACCACGATTGCCCCACGCTATATTATTGCACTGGCCTACGATCTGGGCGGCGTCACTACGTCAGAGGTTACGGTCCCACTGGTCACAGCCTTGGGGATTGGCCTCGCAAGTAATATAGAGGGGCGCAGTGTGCTTATTGACGGCTTCGGGCTGATTGCCTTTGCCTCGATTTTTCCCATCATCACGGTTATGGCTTACGCCATTGTTATTGACCATATCGCTGCACGAAGGAAACCAGCCACATGAAATTCTCCGTACTCGTCGCTATCGTGCCGGAAGACCAGGAACAGGATTGCATAGATGCTGCCCGGGACCTGGGTGCCGGGGGTGTTACCGTTATGTCGGGGCGCGGCATCAGCAATACCGCCAAGAAAACCTTCTTTGGCCTGACCTACGACGGCAGCCAGAGCGTTCTTGTGATGGTGCTGGAAAAAGGGCTGTCACTGGATATTCTGAAAACCATCCAGCACATTCTTATGCCAAAAAAGAACGACTCTCGGGGTCTGGTGTTCACCCTACCCCTGGAACACCTGGGGGGCATCGACCTGTCCCAGGTTGAAAAATTCGAACAACACGTAAAAGACTCACTATAAGCGGAGGATCAGGATGAAACTTGTAAGGGATGTGATGATTCGGGATACCATCAATGTATCCCCGTTTACCAGCCTCCGTGACGCCCTGTCGCTGATGAAGAGGCACAAGGTGAAGTCACTGGTAGTGGATAAACAGAATGACCATGATGCCTATGGCCTGATTACTTATACCAACATTCTCAAAGCGGTGATTGCGGAAGATGGCGATATCGATTTGCTGAACGTCTATGATGCCTGCGCAAAACCGGTGATCAGTGTTGGCGAGCATCTCGGTATTCGCTACGCTGCCAGCCTGATGAGCCAGCATCGCGTAAAGCGCCTGTTGGTTCTGCAGGATAACGACCTGGTAGGCTTTGTGGTCATGGACGATATTATGGCCGCTCTGCTGGATACCATTGAATAAACCGGGACCAGGCTCACGACGTGCACAAGACAATCAACCGGTCGGCCGCGCTCAGGTCCAGATACTCATCCCGCGGAGGGAGGAGCTTCGCATGAAGGCCTTGCTTGTCAGGCTGATTGCGCCAGACACCCAATGCCACCTCGCCTTTTGCCGCCGCCACTTTTTCCAGCACCTGAAAATCTGCGCTGGCGGGTAGCGGGTAGTCATGGGGATCCCGGAACTGGATCTCGGCCCCACCCACGGTGAAGAGCTCGTCCAGCACCACTCTCAACTCCCGTCGCAACGCGACCTGAGCAAGAACGTGGCTGACAATCATCGGGCTGATCATCATTTCACTCTGATGGCCGGTCAACAGATTGCGGTTGTCAGGGTCACTCAACTCCATGATCAGTTGCGGCCGCTGGCCACCCTCACTGAGCAGTTCTTCAAGCTGAAGATAGCCCACCATGGCCCGGGCATCGGCTTCTTCCCCGGAGGCCAGACGATCACTGCTGACAAGCATGATGGAATCGTAGTTGAGCGGGCCAACCCGCCTGAGCTCACCTTCCACCATGTAATCCGCCTCAATGTGACGGCAGATCACATCGTGCTGCTCGCCCAGATACCGCTCGATTTCCTGTTGGCGCTCCTGCGCTGGCACCACGGACACGATATCCACTTCAAACCGCCTCTGCCTGTAACTGGCAAATTCGTCAACCAGGCTGGGCAGGCGACGGTTCCAGCCCAATACCAGCACCCGGTGGACTCTCTCGGAAAAGGTCGCGGAACGACTGACGGGTTGCCCGCGATTGATCACCGGTAGCGACGGGGCCCTGGGGTCGGGCTCGGTTTCAGCATAGTCCCGCGCCAGCATCACGATCCGGTCTTCAGCGGCAATGACTGTGTCCGATGCCGCCGGCATTTGCACCTTCCAGCCCTTGCCGGTGGGCTTCAGGATACCCAGCACAATGACTTTCGGCCGCTTTGAGGCCAGCTCCGCCAGCGTCAGCCCCGCCAGGGACTCGCCACCCCGGATATAGGTTTCGCAGCCCTCTCCGGCAGTCAGCAGCTCATTATAGATTTCTGACAATCCGGGATGCAGGATGTTCTGAACCATCAGCCTGCTGATCGTGGCATCACCGGCGACCACTTCCATCTCGCCGGGATAGGCCCGCTCAATAACCGGGTGTTTGCGTATGTCCTGAATTTCGGCCACCACAAACGGCAGGGGCGCTCCCAGATGCCGTGCCTGCGCGGCGATGGACAGCAGTGCCTTAACCGTTTCCACGTCCGAGGTTACCAGACTGCCCGCCTGGTGGGCCGCGCTGGGAACGATAACTGCGGAGGCGTCCAGGCAGGCCACCCGCTGCAGGGCGTCGGGCTGGATGGCGGACCCGGAACGCAGAATGATCTGGCGCGCCTTGCGGCCGATTCCGGGTTCATTCCTCAGTTCATGCACCTGCGCCGCAGAGGCAGTTTCCGAGAGCACCACCAGCCGCAACCGGTTGGTGTCGTGTTGTTCCAGGAATCGTCGCATCCGGCCCGAGGAACCAAGCAACTCCTCCAGCAAGGGCAGGGTCTGGCTGGTCCAGCCCAGCACCACGATGTGGTTTCTCAGGGTGACTGGCGTCAGCCCCCGTTCCAGATCCGTCATCTTGGCGATTAACCAGCGTGTCAGGATCGCCACCAGGGTACCCATGAACACCACGTAACCACTGATGGTCAGGACAGTGGACACCAGCCGTTGCCAGGTCCCCACATCATCCCCCAGGTAGCCGGGGTCCGTCAGCCTCAGAAAGGCCCACCAGATGGCCTCGCCCACGCCCTCAAACGGCCCGCCGAAGGGAATCACCAGCAGGCCTCCAATCAGGGAAATCATCCCGATGAAGACACCTACCACCAACAGCTGAAAACCAGCGCCTTTGACAAGCTGGCGTTCTACAATGAATTTGACGCGGTCAACAAAACGAAAGGGAAGCATGATCATCCTTTTTGCGCGGGCCCAAAATGTCCGTAGCATAGCCTATTAGGCAAGGTGGAGACGGATAAACGTTTGCCCAGTAACAACCTCGCCGAGGATTGCCATGCGTAGCAGCCTGAAGATCATTATTGGCACTGCCGTTCTTCTGCCGGCGACGTTGGCAGCCGAACTCAATCACGTTCCACAACCGTGGCGACAAGATGCTGTGGTTTTGGGTGCCAACGAACCGGCCAATGTGGAACGCTACCTCCATGAACTGTCTTTCGGACACAGCCAGCTTGCCCCTTCAGCTGTCGAAAACGGTATACGCGGAACCGGTGGCAGCGTTGGCAGCCGACGCCTGTTTCTGGATTTCCGATTCCGCCAGGACTTCGGTTTTAACCAGGATCGCCAGGGTTTCCTGCTCGACATACAGCGCAGCGAAGACTTTGACGGCAGCTATGATCGACAACTCGTGGGGTTTCGCCATCAACTGACTGACGCTACCGAAATGTGGCTCCAGGGTGATGTTTTTGCCGACAAATCCCATTCCGATGTTTACCTCAGCAGCCGGCACACCTTTAACAACGAATCCTGGCTTCACGGTAGCTGGATCCTGCCCGACCTCTACTTCAACGACAAAACCAGCAGCGACGATGCGTTTGTGGACCCTGCCCAAAGCTTTTTCCTCCAGTGGCATCAGCCTGCCGGGCAACAGCAAAGCGGCACCACCGCTTCCGTTACTTACTCCCCCCCTTCCACCTTTGACAGCCGCGAGGAGGGCTTGGTGGTGAAAAACGAAACTATCCGAGGCGCGCTGACCCACCAACTCCGACGCGGCCACTGGTATCTGCGAACAACACTGAGCGGCGAGCACACCCGCCGACATTACAATCTGGATGAGCGCTCCGACCGCATACCCACCAGCCGCGACCATATCAGGATTGAAGCGGAAGCTGTCTATAACAACCACCGTCTGCGACCTGGCATCGGGCTTCACTACTTTTATCTGAGGGAACAGGGGTATACGGGGCGCGGTCTGGATGAAATCGCTGACGTGCGCCGCAGAGAGCCCACGTTGTCGGGACATTTCAGGCTGCCACTGGCCCCGGCCGTTACTCTCACGCCAGCGATCTACCTGAGCGCTCCGGACATAGACCAGTCCTTTTCGGAAAGCGATGACGACAACCACCGGGGGTTTACCGGAAAAATCGCACTACCCTTTGAAATTGTTCTATCCCGGGAAGAAAGTGCGATTCTTACGCTTGCGCCTACTTTCTACTTACACAAGGCAGCATTTGGTGGCGGCAATCTGCAGTTGCACTGGCCTATATAGGGTCGAGCCGACTTTCCATTTTAACCGCCTCATCAAGGGTTGGATAGAACCGAACCACGCCCTCCTCCGGTTTCACCCCGGCCCTGGCAAGTGTGCGCAGAGGCTGAAACTGCAGATCTGCTATAACCACTTGCGTGCCGTCTCTCCGGCAGGTGTTGATCAGTTTGTTCAGTGCAGACAGCCCACCGGCATCCAGAATCGTCACCCCATCCATGTAGAGAATAAATCCGCGGGCGCTGGCCGACAGCTGCGCCAATTCCCCGAATATCCGGTCAGCTGCAGCGAAGAACAGTGGGCCATTGATTTTGAACACCTGCCAGCCGTCAGGCAGTCTGGCTCCGGTCATTCGTTTGCTGCCGGTAATGTCCGTCACCAGGGTCATCTGGGCCATTTCCCGCATAAACAGTACCGCCGCCAGCAGAATACCGGTGGTAATGGCAATCACCATATCCAGCAACACGGTCAGCGAAAAGCAGGTCAGAAATACCAATATATCGCTGCGTGGTGCGGTCTTCAGAAGGTGAAGTGATTTGGGGGCTTCGCTCATGTTCCACGCCACCATTATCAGTAATGCCGCCATGGCAGCCATCGGCAGATAGGCCAGCAGCGGCGCCAGCGATACCAGTGCCAGCAGAACCACCAGTGCGTGCACCATGCCTGAAACCGGCGATTCTGCACCGGCGCGGTAATTTGCTGCAGAACGGGCAATGGCGGCTGTTGCCGTAATGCCACCAAAAAACGGCGCAATCACATTGGCGATACCCTGGCCCAGCAACTCACTGTTGGCACTGTGGCGTTTGCCGGTCATGCCATCCAGCACCACGGCACAAAGCAGCGACTCAATGGCTCCCAGCATGGCGATGGCAAAGGCAGCCGGCAACAGATCCCGGACCATGGTCCAGCTAATGCCCAGGGGCTCACCGCTGGCGCCTGGGCGATTCCACGGCCAGGCAAACTCCGGCAGGAAGGGCGGAATACCCGCACCGACGGAACCGTCCGCCAACAGGTAACTGAACCGGGAACCAATGGTTTCTATCGCCGCACCGTTAGCATTTAATACCAGCGCCATCAGGCTGCCAATGATCACCGCCGGCAGATGTGGCGGTATCGGTGTTTTCAGGCGGGGCCAGAGCAACATCACCGCCAGTGTGGCTATTGCCACCAGCGTGGTCATGGCATCCAGCCCGGGTAGCGTCTGACCAACAGCCGCCAACTTGTCCCAGTATTGCTCCGGCATTTGCTCAATGCTCAGCCCGAAGAAATCCTTCACCTGCAGAGTGGCAATAACCACCGCAATGCCGC
>Ga0307959_1000007_pt1 | contig 126582 bp, 142 predicted proteins | sample OrgLakmetagen494_FD_201813 | JGI IMG/M metagenome (GOLD analysis project Ga0307959, IMG submission 201813) | Saline water microbial communities from Organic Lake, Antarctica - #494 | ecosystem: Environmental > Aquatic > Non-marine Saline and Alkaline > Saline | place: Antarctica: Organic Lake...
TTATTATTTGAAGTTGCTGGTGTTGATGTTGAGACTGCTAAAGATGCGTTAAGCTTAGCAAGATACAAACTCCCTATAAAAACTAAGATTATTCAAAAAGAACAGTAGAAAAATTGGGCCGAGTGTTATATATACGGCCATATATTTTACTTGAGGTTATTATGTTAAAAATGAAAGAAATTACAAAGCTAGATGCGTCTGCGATTAATCAGAAAGTTTCTGAACTAAGAAAAGAACTATTTGATTTAAGACTCCAAAAAAATACAACTAATGTTGAGAAATCTCACCTGTTAGTTGATCTTAAAAGAGACATCGCGAGACTTATGACTGCTTTAAACACTAAAGAAGCGAGTAAATAATTATGAGCGAATCAATTTTTAAAAGAACAATGAAGGGGACTGTTGTTAGTGATAAAACTGACAAAACAGTTGTAGTTAAAGTAGTGAGACGTTTTAAACATCCAATCTACAGTAAGTTTGTAAACAAAACTAAGAAGTATCATGCACATGATGAGTCTAATACTGCACAAATTGGTGACGTTGTAACAATTATCGAATCAAGACCACATTCTAAATTAAAGAAGTGGGAATTGTTTACGGCTAAAAAGTAGGAGTTAGAAATGATACAAATGCAATCAAAGCTAGAAGTAGCAGATAACTCTGGAGCAAAAATCGTTAAATGTATTAAGGTTCTTGGAGGTTCTAAAAGAATGTCTGCGGCTCTTGGTGACATTATCGTTGTTGCTGTTCAACAAGCTCTTCCTGGTGGAAAGATCAAAAAGGGTGATGTTAAAAAAGCGGTTATAGTAAGAACAAAGTATCCAATTAGAAGAGAAGACGGATCTTATATCCGATTTGATACAAACAGTGTTGTTATACTGGGTGCAGCTGGACAAGATCCTGTTGGTACTCGTATTTTTGGACCTGTTGCAAGAGAACTAAGAAACAAGAGTTTCACTAAAATCTGTTCTTTAGCTCCAGAAGTTCTGTAGGAAATAGGAAAAATCATGCAAAAGTTAAAATTAAACGACGAAGTAATAGTAATTGCAGGTAAAGATAAGGGCAAGAAAGGTAAACTTACTAATCTTAACTTTAAAAGAAGTGTTGCAATTGTTGAGGGTGTAAACCTTGTTAAGAAAGCAATGAAACCTGATCAAGAAAATCCGTCTGGCGGATTTGCTGAATTAGAGAAAGGTATTCATTTTAGCAATATTGCACTTGTATCTCCGAAAACTGGATCAGCTACAAGAGTAAGAATTGAAGTTAAAGATGGGAAAAAAACAAGAGTCGCTACTAAATGCGGTTCTGTTTTATCATAAATAGAGGAAGTCATGGAAAATAGAATGAAAGCTCTGTATAAATCAGAGATTAAGAAAAACATGATGGACAAGTTTAAGTATACAAACGTTCATCAGATTCCAAAGCTTGAAAAAATAGTTTTGAACTGTGTTACTCGTGATGCTGTTACCAACGGAAAAGTTGTTGAAAGTATTATGGCAGACATAGCAGCTATTGCGGGACAAAAGCCTGTTATCGCAAGAGCTAAAAATTCAATTGCTTCTTTCAAATTAAGAGAAGGTCAAGCACTTGGAGCATCAGTTACTCTTAGAGGAAAGAAAATGTACGAGTTTTTAGATAGACTTGTTTCTTTCTCACTTCCAAGAGTAAAAGACTTTAGAGGTTTAAGCCCTAAAGCTTTTGATGGTAAAGGAAATTATACATTAGGTATGAAAGAGCAGATCATCTTTCCTGAGATTAACTATGACAAAATCGATAAGATTCGTGGATTAGGTATCTCTTTTGTTACTACGGCAAAAAGTAATGAAGAAGGAAGAGACTTATTAAAAATGTTTGGAATGCCTTTCAGAGAGAAATAAGGAAAATATTATGGCAAAAGTAAGTTCGATTGCGAAAAACAATAGAAGAAAGAAAATGGCTGCAAAGGGTGAAGCGAAAAGAGCTGAACTTAGAGCTAAGCTTGTTGATCCTGAAATAACTGAAGAAGAGTTTAATGCTTTTCAAAAGAAACTTCAGAAAATGCCTAGAGACACTAGTAGAATCAGAGTGAGAAATCGTTGTGAACTTACTGGAAGACCTAGAGGATATTATAGAGATTTTCAACTTTGTAGAATCCAATTTAGAGAATTAGCACATCAGGGACTTATCCCAGGTGTAACTAAGTCTAGTTGGTAGGGGTAATAAGATTATGATGACTGATCCAGTAGCAGATATGCTAACAAGAATAAGAAATGGTGCGAGAGCAGGACATACGAAAGTAGATATTCCAGCAAGCAAGATTAAAGCAAATATTTGTAAAGTCCTTAAAGAAGAAGGGTTTATCAAAAACTTTAAAATTGTAGCAGCTGACGAGAGACTAAACATTAGAGTTGGTGTTAAAGAAGACGCTATTGTTGGAATCCAAAGAGTATCTAAGCCTGGTCTTAGAGTTTATAAAGGATACAAAGAAATGCCTAGAGTTCTAAGTGGACTAGGTGTATCGATTGTATCAACTTCAGCAGGAATTGTGTCGTCTAGAAAAGCGAAAGCTATGAAACTAGGTGGCGAAGTTCTTTGTAACGTTTGGTAGGAGTACACCATGTCAAGAATTGGTAAGCAGCCGGTTATAATACCGGAAAAAGTAGAAATAAAAATTAACGAAAGAGAGATTGCTGTTAAGGGACCGAATGGAAACTTAAGCTTTACTCACCACACGGGCGTAACTGTTGTTCAAGAAGATTCATCAATTATTGTTAAACCAATAGATGGATCTAAGAAAAACAGAGCACTTTGGGGATTAACTAGAACATTAGTAAACAATATGGTTCTAGGTGTAACTACAGGTTTCACAAAGTCTTTAGAGTTCAACGGTGTAGGTTATAAAGCAGCTGTTTCAGGGAATAAAATGACTCTGAACCTTGGTTATTCTCACCCCATTGAATATACACTTCCAGACGGTGTTGAGGCGAAAGTCACAAAAAACGTTATCGACTTATCTGGAATAAACAAAGAACTAGTTGGTTTTGCAGCAGCTAAGATTAGATCATTCAGAGAGCCTGAGCCTTATAAAGGTAAAGGGGTTAAATACTCGGATGAGACGATTATTAGAAAAGCTGGTAAATCCGGTGGTAAAAAGTAATAGGTGAATTATGAGAAAATCATTAAAGAAAATAAAAAGTGCTTCAAAAGCTAAAGAACAAAGAAGAAAGCTTTCAACAAGAAAAAAAATTGTTGGAACTGCTGATAGACCAAGAATTTGTGCAACTAAAACGAACAAAAACCTTTTTGTTCAGATTATTGATGATGCATCAAACTCTACAATTCTTTCTGTTCAAACTTTTGGAAAAAATGCTGTTGGTGGAACATCAAATACTGAAAGTGCCAAAGTTGTTGGAACTAAAGTTGCTGAAGCTCTTGCAGGAAAGAATATTAAGAATGCTGTCTTTGATAGAAACGGAAAGAAGTATACAGGTGTTGTTGCGGCTTTAGCGGATTCAATCAGAGAAGGTGGAATTCAAATCTAATTTAAGGAAAATAAAATGACTGAAAACACTGAAAAACCAGTAGAAAAAAAAGCTGCTAATGCTAAACCAAAAAGAGCACCTAGAGCTCCTAAGAAACCTGAAAACAATGGCGCTCCAGATGTAGAAGAAAGAGTTGTTGCTGTAAACAGAGTTGCAAAAGTTGTTAAAGGTGGACGTAGATTCTCTTTCTCTGCTCTTGTAATTGTTGGTGATGGTAAAGGTAGAGTTGGTTACGGACTTGGTAAGGCTAAAGAAGTTCCTGACGCTATTAGAAAAGCTTCTCAGGTTGCTACTAAGAAAATGATCAGCGTTCCTATAGAAAATGGAACAATTCCTCATACAATAATGGGTGAGTTTGACGCTGGTAAGATTCTTTTTAAACCAGCATCTGAAGGTACTGGGGTTAAAGCAGCTGGTGCATGTCGTTCAATTCTAGAATTAGTTGGAATTAAAGATGTATTAACTAAATCACTTAGAGGTTCAAACCCACATAACGTCGTAAAAGCAACTTTTGCTGCATTTAAAGCGTTAAGATCGGTTGAGACTATAGCTAAAGCTCGTGGAGTTGAAGCTAAGGGCTTAAGAATCTCAAGTAAATAATTAGAAACTTCTAAAGGGCTTGTTAAGCCGTGGAGAATAAAATGAGTACAATTACTATTAAGCTTAAAAAGAGTGTTATCTCTTGCACAGAAAAGCAAAAAGCTAATGTAAGAGGATTAGGATTAAGAAAAACTAATTCTACTAGTACATTAGAGAACACACCGTCTGTTAGAGGAATGATCAAAAAGGTTATTCATTTAATAGATATTATCGAAGAAAAATAGGCTGAGGTTTAATCATGTTAACTTTAAATAATTTAAGTAGCCCTGGGGCAACAAAAAACACAAAAAGAATCGGTAGAGGTCAAGGATCTGGTTGGGGAACTCAAGCAGGTAAGGGACACAAAGGTCAAAAGGCGAGAGCTGGTGGCGGTGCATTCGCAGGTTTCGAAGGTGGGCAGATGCCTATCTATAGAAGACTTCCAAAAAGAGGTTTCTCAAATGCACCATTCAAAACTGAATATGCAATTGTAACTACTGGTCAAATAGCTGCAAAGTTTGAAGGCGAAGAAGTAAACAGAGAAACTTTAATTGCTAAGGGACTTTTAAGCGGAATCAATAAGAGATTACCAATTAAAATTCTTAATAAGGGAGACCTTACTAAAGCATTAACTTTTAAGACAATCGAGAAATTTTCAAACTCTGCTGAAGAAATGATTACTAAAGCTGGTGGAAAAATTGAGAAAGTTGTTATAACTGAAAGAAAAGAGAAATCTGAGAAGAAGGCTAAGTAAAATGTCTACAGCGCAAGGAAAGCTCGAAGAATTACGTAAAAGAATATTTTTTACGTTATTAATATTAGGTGTATTTAGAATGGCCACTCAGGTCCCTACTCCAGGCGTTGATGCTTCAGCGCTTTCTTCATTTTTTGAAGGGATGCAAGGATCAGTTTTTGGTGTATTTAATAATTTTACAGGTGGAGCACTTGAGAGATTCTCAGTTCTTGCTCTTGGTATTATGCCTTATATTACATCTTCGATCATTTTTAGTCTCCTTGCAGTTTCATTCCCTGCTCTTGCTGAAATTCAAAAAGAGCAAGACGGTCATAAAAAAATTCAACAATGGACAAGATACGCAACAGTTCTTCTTTGTATGATTCAAGGTTACGGTCTTTCTGTAGGTCTTGAAGCACTTAAGAGTCCAAGTGGTCTTCCAATAGTTCTTGAGCCTGGTATGTCTTTTAGATTGCTAACTGTTATCACACTTACAGCCGGAACAATGTTTGTAATGTGGTTGGGTGAGCAGATTACTGAAAGAGGAATTGGGAATGGAATTAGTTTAATAATTTTTGCTGGTATCGCAGCTGGTATCCCAACAGGTATGAGAGATACAGTAAATCTATTTCAAAACGGTGAGTTATCGGGATTAAATCTAGGTTTAGTCGCAGCAGTAATGCTCTTGTCTTTTTGGATCATTATTTTCGTAGAGAAAGCGTTTAGAAAAATTCCAGTTCAATATGCAAAAAAAGTTGTTAATAATAGAGTGTTTGGAGGTCAGACTTCTCATCTTCCAGTAAAAGTAAACATTTCAGGTGTTATGCCTCCAATTTTTGCTTCAGCTCTACTTGGTTTTCCAGCTACAATCTCACAGTTTGTTTCCGAAGGAAGTCCATTTAAAATTTATATGGATACAATGCAACAGTCGTTATACCCAGGTAAGACTCTTTATAATGTGGTCTTCGTTGGGCTAATTATTTTCTTCTGTTACTTTTATGCTCAAATTCAATTTAAGACTGAAGATATCTCAGAGTCTTTAAAGAAAAATGGTGGTTTCGTTCCAGGTATTAGACCAGGAGCTAAAACAGCAGCATTTTTAGATAATATAGTTGCTAGACTTACTCTTGTTGGTGGGATTTACATGTCACTAATCTGTATTATGCCAGCAATTTTATTTAATGTAGCTAAAGTGCCTTTTTACTTTGGTGGGACCTCATTACTAATTCTTGTTGGTGTTGCAATTGATACTATGGCCCAGGCTGAGAGTTTCATGATTTCACAACGTTATGATACAGCATATAAGTCACGTGGTAAGTATAGCGGAGCAGGAAGAAGGTTCTAATGAAAAAGCATCTTATTCTATTAGGTGCTCCGGGTTCTGGAAAAGGAACTCAGTCTTCGAGACTAAAATCAGATGGACTTATTCATGTTTCAACAGGTGATCTACTAAGATCTGAAATTGCTAAAGAAAGTGAGCTTGGTAAGAAAGTTAAAAGTGTTTTGGCTGCAGGACAACTTGTATCAGATGATCTTGTCGTAGAACTACTTAAAACGAATTTAAATTTAAATAATAATACATATATATTTGATGGATATCCAAGAAACGAAAAGCAGGCAAAAACTTTAGATGGCATATTAGAGGGCCATGACTACCTTGCAGTCTACTTTGAGTTAGATTTGGATATTTTGATAGAAAGAATTACTAATAGAAGAACTACTAAAGATGGTAAGCACATCTACAATCTCATTTCAAACCCACCAAAAGTTGATGGAATTTGTGATGTAACCGGAGAGCCGCTCATTCAAAGAAATGACGATAAAGAAGAAATCGTTAGAGAAAGAATGGAAGTTTACAAAAATACCATCGATCCAATCTTAGAATTTTTCCGTCACAATGATAAGCTCGCGACAATTGACGCTCAGCAAAGTCCAGATCAAGTATACAAACAAATTATAGAAAAATTATAGTAATTAGTATTTATTTACTTATTGCATTCTTGCACTAAGTTTTATATACAAGTTGCTCAATTGTAGGTGAAATTTTTTATGGCAGATATGAAGAACGATATTCTAGAAGTCGAGGGTGAAGTATTAGAACTTCTTCCAAATACTAAGTTTAAAGTTAAGTTACCGAATGGACATACAATTTTGGCCCATATTAGTGGGAAGATGAGAATGAATTTTATTAAGATTTTACCTGGCGATAAAGTACTACTTCAAATTAGCAAGTACGATTTATCTAAGGGAAGAATCATTTACAGAAGTAAAGGGTAGGAACTATGAAAGTACGTGCGTCAGTCAAAAAGATTTGCAAAGACTGTAAGATTATCAAGAGAAAAGGTGTTTTGAGAGTTATCTGTAAAGGGAACCCAAGACATAAACAGAGACAAGGTTAGTAGGAGACAAATAAGATGGCTAGAATATTAGGTGTAGATTTACCAAGAAACAAAGCTATGAAAATTGCGATCAGATCACTTTTTGGTGTTGGTCCAATGATTGGCGAAGAAGTTTTAACTAAAGCTGGTATCGACCTTCTTAAGAACTCAAATGAGTTATCTGAAGAAGAGTCAAATGAGATCAGAATGATTTTAGATGAGTACACTGTTGAAGGTGACCTTCGTCGTGAAATCGGTCTTAACATTAAGAGATTAAAAGATCTTGGGTGTTACAGAGGAATGAGACATAGAAAAAGCTTACCTTGTCGTGGACAAAGAACGCATACCAACGCTAGAACTCGTAAAGGGAAATCAGTTGCAATTGCAGGTAAGAAATCAATCAAATCAATGAAATAATTAGGGAATAGTTATGGCTAAGACAACTAAAACAAGTGGTAAGAAAAAAGTAAAAAAGAATATATCGCACGCTGTATGTCACATACAAGCGTCGTTTAATAACACGATTGTTACATTTGCTGACCCTCAAGGAAACGCAATCTCATGGGCATCTGCTGGTGGATTAGGTTTCAGAGGATCAAAAAAGTCAACTCCATTTGCTGCACAAGTTGCTTCTCAGGAAGCTGCTAAGAAAGCAATCGAGCATGGTGTATCATCTGTAGACGTTAAAGTTAAAGGACCTGGTGCAGGACGTGAGAACGCAATCAGAGCATTACTAGGTGTTGGTCTTAAGATCACATCTGTAGCTGATAAGTCTCCAATGCCACATAATGGTTGTAGAGCACCTAAGAGAAGAAGAGTTTAATTTTAATTTAAGGAGATAATTCCATGTCTATTAACAATACGTATTCATCAAAAAACTGGGTTGATATGATTCGCCCTACAGCTTTAGAAGTTGATAACGACGCTTTAAAGCCAAGTTATGGTAAATTTATCGCTAAGCCTCTTGAAAGAGGTTATGGACTGACTCTAGGAAACTCTTTAAGAAGAGTTCTACTATCTTCACTTCAAGGAGCAGGAATTGTTGCTGTAAAGATTGACGGTGTAGATCACGAGTTTGGTACAATCAATAATGTTAAAGAGGAAGTATCAGAAATCCTTTTAAACATGAAAGAAGTAAAGTTTAAAATAATCGATAAAGAAGAAGTTAATCTTGTTCTTGAAAAAAGTGTTGAAGGTCCAGTAACTGCTCAAGATATCGCTGATAGCGCTAATATTGAAGTTCTTAATCCTGAACATGTAATTTGTAATATCTCTTCTGGTGGAAGCATCAGAGTTGAAATTAAGATTGCTAGAGGTAAAGGATATGTTTCTGCGCTAGATAACAAAGAAGCATTTGATCTTCCAATCGGTTGGATTTATATCGATACTCTTTTCTCTCCTGTTCACAGAGTTAATTACACTGTAACAAACGCAAGAGTTGGTAAGAGAACGGATTACGATAAGCTTACTTTAGAAGTATGGACTAACGCAGGTGTTGATCCAGTTGACGCTGTAGCTTTTTCTGCAAAGATCTTAAGAGATCAGTTAAATGTTTTCTTAAACTTTGAAGATGAAGATGCACCAGTTGAAGTAGCAAAAGCTACGACAACAACTTCAAGTTCACCAACAAATGATGCATTACTTAAACCAGTAAGTGAGTTAGAGCTTTCAGTTCGTTCTGCTAACTGTCTACAGAATGCCAATATTAAGTATATTTACGAGCTAGTTTCAAAAACTGAAGGTGAAATGCTAAGAACTAAGAACTTTGGTAGAAAGTCTTTAAATGAAATTAAAGAAATTCTTACTCAGATGGGATTAGGTCTAGGTATGAAAGTTGACAGTATAATGAAACAAGTTCAAAACAACGATTAGTAATAATCAGGAGTAAATGATGAGACACTCAAAACATAAGTTTAAATTAGGTGTAACGCCTTCACATAGAAAATCTTTAATGAAAAACTTGGCCATTGAAGTTATCGATCACGGTAAAATCAAGACAACGCACACTAAAGCTAAAGCTGTACAAATCTTTTTAGAGAAGCTTGTTACTATTGCTAAAGTAGATGCAGTTCATAACAGAAGATTAGCTTTTAAGAAACTAAACAATAAAGATGCAGTTTCTAAGCTTTTTGCAAATGTTGGTCCAAAATTCACAGAAAGAAATGGTGGATATACAAGAATTGTTAAGCTTGCTGATCAAAGACAAGGTGATGCATCTAACATGAGTTATATCTCATTTGTTGAGTAAACTTTTAAGTTAACAAAGAATTAAAAAAAGTCTATAAAGCCCTCATATCTATTATGAGGGCTTTTTTATTATGAATCAAAAACTAATATTCGTATTCTCAATTATCATCGTGGCATTTGGTTATGTAACTTACCAAAGTTTGATGCTGGACAAGAAGTTTTCAAGTTTCAACACCTTTGAAACCAATACAGTCATTAAAAAGCTTCCTGAGGTATCCTTAGATGTTTTTGGTGAAGAGGGTAATCTCAATCTTGTCAAACTTGCAGGCACTGGCAAAACTCTTGTGGTACACTTTTGGGCCACATGGTGTGCTCCTTGTGAGAAAGAGTTTCCTGATCTTTTAGAACTCACTAAGATAATGAAAGATAATAAGAATGTAGAATTTCTCTTTGTTGCAGTTAATGATGATAAGAAAAAGATAAAAAAGTTTATAAGAAAATTTGGAGATTTTTCAAATTATACAATTCTCATTGATGACGGCTCTGTTCATCAAAAATCCTTTGGAACATTTAGACTGCCTGAAACCTTTGTTTTTGCTAAAGATTTAAGCATCATTAAGAAATATGTTGGCCGTCAGGAGTGGACACAGAAACATTTTGTCGATCTTTTGAACAATCTCTAAGTAGCCGAAAATAAAGAGTAAATCCCCATAAATGTAAAACAATTGGTCTTTTCTAGACTTGAGTGTCAAGTTTTAAAGCAATAAATCCGATTAGTATCTAGACAGTAATAAGGTCAGGAGACTACTATGATTGATTGGACAGCAATAAAAGATTTACACGCAAACAAGAAACTTGAAGAAGTTATCGGAAAGTGGTTCGGAGTTGATATCTTCTATACTGACAAGCATGGAAATATTCATTCTAATATCCACGATAAAGATTACGACTTCGTTAATCATTTCTTTAAAGTTCAACTACATATGCCCCACGGAAAAGACTTTCTAGCAGAAGACATCCAAAAGGGACTTGCAAAAGTACAAGAAGCCGATGGTCATTGTTTCTATTTCGATTCATTCTTTCCACATGTAAGAATGCTTGCTTCAAAAATTGTCATCGATGGTGAATTTCAAGGAGCAGTGTTTGCTTATCCTTATGTTACTGATCTTTTGACAACAGCTGAGGGAAAAGAGATTGCAGATAAATTAATATCTTGTGGAGCTAGTGAGGTTGATGCAACAAGTGCTTGCGATAACCTTAAAAAACTTGCAGTTCACGAATATGAGTACTTAAAAGAATTAATTGGTTTAGTTGCTCAGGAAATTTCTGTAGTAACGGAAGAAGTTGGTAAAAGAGAATCTAGAATTCAAGACCTCAACGCACAACTTGGAAATAAATACAGATACCATAATATTATTGGTAAATCGAAACCTATGCAGGACGTCTATCACCTTCTAACAAAAGTATCTAGCTCTGAGGCAACAATACTTATTCAAGGTGAAAACGGTACTGGTAAGGAGATGGTCGCTAAGGCGATTCATTTTAGTTCACCAAGAAAAGATGCAGTATTTCTAGCTGTAAACTGTTCGGCTTTTAACGATAACCTTCTTGACTCAGAACTATTTGGACACGTTAAGGGGTCATTTACAGGAGCGATTAAAGATAAGAAAGGTTTCTTTGAAGCGGCAAACGGCGGAACATTATTTTTAGATGAGATTGGAGATATGACACTTGCAATGCAGGTTAAGCTTCTAAGAGTACTTCAGGAGGGAACATTCCTACCAGTAGGTGCTACTCAAGCTAGAAAAGTAAATGTAAGAGTGGTTGCGGCAACAAACAAGCCTCTAAAAGAGATGATTGCAAAAGGTGAATTTAGAGAAGATCTTTATTATAGAATTAACGTAATTAATGTAGGACTTCCGTCACTGCGTGAAAGACCGGAAGATATTCCAATACTAATGGATCACTTTCTAGATACTAAGTGTGCTGAGATGGGACATCCATTAAAGACATGGTCTAAAAAGACTATTGAGAAGATGATCGACTTCAAATGGCCAGGTAACGTTAGGCAATTACAAAATGAAGTTGAGAGACTTGTTGTACTTGCTGGTTCAGATAAAAATATCACACCAGACCTATTGAGTAGTGTCATTACAGATGCTGTCGATGGGCCACCAAAAGTTGGAAACCTTAAGGGAATTAATACTAAAGGTGGACTAAAGGCTGCTTTAGAAGAATTAGAAGCTTATATGATTAAAGAAGGATTGAAGCGTTGCAACTACAACAAATCAAGACTATCTAAGGAGCTTGGTATTTCAAGAGCTGGTTTGATTATGAAAGTTGATAAGTATGGCCTTGATAAAAGAAACAAAGCAGCAAACGAATAAACAGATTAAATACATTTAAAAAATCAAAGAAGAAAAGGAAGGCCAATGGCTTTCCTTTTTTTTATCAAAAAGGTATAAATACTCTTTAATATATAGGAGTAGATATGTCACTTTCCAATCAAGAGAAAAGAGATCACTTAGAGTCGCAAAATGAAAAAGCACTTCTGGGTGGAGGTGAGCAAAGAATTGCACGCCAACACTATCAAGGAAAATATACAGCGAGAGAGAGGGTTGAAAAACTAGTCGATCCTAATTCATTTCTCGAGTTTGATAAGTTTGTTACTCATAGTTGTAATTCATTTGGCATGGAGAAACAAAAGTACTTAGGCGATGGAGTAATTACCGGAATCGGTAAAATAAACGGTCAACGAATTGCAATCTTCTCTCAAGACTTTACTTGTTGGGGTGGTGCTCTTGGAAAAGCATATGCTAAAAAAATATGTAAGATCATGGATTTTGCAATTGAAAATAGAATTCCAATAATTGGTATTAATGATTCAGGTGGAGCAAGAATTCAAGAGGGTGTGGAGTCTCTAGCGGGATATGCTGATATCTTTCATAGAAATGTTCAAGCTTCAGGAGTTATCCCACAGATTTCACTTATCATGGGACCTTGTGCTGGTGGAGCCGTTTATTCTCCAGCAATGACAGACTTTATTTTTATGGTAGATAAAACATCATATATGTTTGTTACTGGTCCTGAGGTTGTAAAAACTGTTACTCATGAAGAGGTAACTAAAGACGAACTCGGTGGTGCACATACTCATAATGAGAAATCAGGAGTTGCACACTTTATTTGTACAGATGAAGATGACTGTCTTGAAAGAACAAGAGAACTTCTATCTTTCCTACCAAATTGTAATTTTACAAAGCCCACTGCAAAGTTCACTGCTGACTCAGTAGCGAGAGAAAATAATAAACTAAAAGACTTTGTACCTGTTAATTCAAAAAAACCATATGATATGAAAGAAATTATTATGGAAGTTGTTGATGATAAACACTTCCTAGAATACCAAAGAGATTTTGCAAAAAATATTATTTGTGGATTTGCCTCAGTGGGTGGTTTTAAAATTGGAATTATTGGAAATCAACCAGCTGTACTTGCTGGTTGCCTAGATATTGATTCATCAACAAAAGCTGCAAGGTTTATTCGTTTTTGTGATGCTTTTGAAATCCCTCTATTAACTCTTGTTGATGTACCGGGATTTTTACCAGGAACATCTCAAGAGTACGGTGGAATTATTCGTCACGGAGCAAAGCTTCTTTATGCATACAGTGAAGCTACCGTTCCTCAAATTACTCTTATCACTAGAAAGGCTTATGGTGGAGCCTATGATGTAATGGCTTCAAAACATATTGGTGCTGATATAAATCTAGCTTACCCAACTGCAGAGATTGCTGTTATGGGGGCAGCTGGTGCAGTTAATATCATTTTTAGAAATGAGTTAAAAGGACTTGAAGGCGCAGCTTTTGATAAGAAAAATGCTGAGTTAGTTGCTGATTATGAAGAGCAATTTGCGAATCCATATAAAGCAGCATCTTTAGGTTATATAGACGAAGTGATTTTTCCAGAAGAGACTAGATCAAAAATTTATAAATACTTAGAGTTTCTTCAAGATAAAAAAGAAGTAAGACCAGTTAGAAAACATGGAAATATACCTCTTTAAATAAGAATAGGAAGAAAGATGAAAAAGAAAATATTAATTTGTAATAGAGGTGAGATTGCTATCAGGGTTGCTAAAGCGACAAGAGAGCTTGGACATATCGCTGTTGGTTTTTGGACTGATAACGAAAAAGAGCCAGCACACCTTGAATTTTGTGATCAATGGGTTCATCTCGAAGGTAAGGATAATACTGAGACATATCTTAATATGGATCAAATTATCAAGCATATAAAAGAACACAAAATAGATGCAGTTCATCCCGGTTATGGATTTTTGTCTGAAAACACTGACTTTTGTAAGAAACTAGAAGACTTGAATGTCGCCTTTATTGGTCCACACGCAAATGCAATTCATAAGATGGGCGATAAAGCTATTTCGAAAGGAATGGCAAAGGATGCTGGGGTTCCAGTTGTTCCAGGCTCAACTGGTGAAATTGAATCAGCAGCCGAAGCGGCTACAGTTGCTAAAGATGTAGGATATCCAGTTCTACTTAAAGCAGTTGCCGGAGGCGGTGGTAAAGGGATGAGAGTCTGTGAAACCGAAGCCGATCTTGAAAAGAATTTTGAGGCGGTTAGAAGGGAAGCGTTATCATCATTTGGAAATCCAGGTGTATTAGTTGAAAAATTTATTTTAAATCCTCATCATATTGAAGTTCAAATAATTGCGGATAATAAAGGAAATATCTTTCATTGTTTTGAAAGAGAGTGTTCTGTTCAAAGAAGACATCAGAAGATAATCGAAGAGGCTCCGTCACCATTTATTGGAACTGATGAAAAGCTTAGACTGGAAGTTTGTGAAACTGCTGTGAGGTTGGCGAGAGCTGTAAATTATAACTCTGCAGGTACAGTTGAATTCATTATGGGTGAAGATAAGTCATTCTATTTTCTTGAGATGAATACTCGTATACAAGTAGAGCATCCAATAACAGAAGAAATTACGGGCGTCGACCTTGTTGCTAATATGATTAAAGCCGCTCTTGGTGATGATATGGATATGAAGTCTCAAGACGAAATCAAAATTATGGGACATTCTATTGAGTGCCGAATTTGTGCCGAAGATGCTCATACAATGCTTCCAGCTCCGGGAAAAGTTAATGGGTTTGAGACTACATTTGGGCAAGGCATTAGGTTTGATCACTGTATTTTCGATGGTTTAGAAGTGAAGCCAGACTTTGATCCAATGATTGGTAAGCTAATTGGCCGTGGACATAATAGACATGTAGTGTTACGTAAGATGCGTAGCGCTTTAAGTGGATTATATATAGAAGGTATAAAGACAAATGTTGCTCTTCATAAGATAATAATGGATGAAGAAAACTTTATAGCTGGAAATTATACGACTAATTATCTTAGTGAAGTTAGACCACAAGATGGAATTACAGATCTTATAAAAGTTGAGAATCTTTATAAGAAAGCTGTAGCCATTGAAGCAAACATTTTAAATATGAAATAATCTTTTGAGAAAAGATTAATCAAAGAGAGAGAGAAATGAAGTACTACATTATAAATTCCGAAGGGAAAGAAGTTTCATTTGATATTACATCTAAGCAAAGAAATAGAAATGGTGTAATCGCGTTTAACATTGCAGGTGAAAATAAAAGTAATAGACAATATTTTGTAAAAAACTTAGCAGGTAAAAATTATCTTTCGGAAGACCAAGTTACTTGGGAGAAAGCTCCGTCGATTTCCAATCTTGATGGACTCGTAAATATTAATGAAGCAATGAAAGTCTATAGAGGTTATAAGCCTTCTGGACTTTCTAACGCTAATGCCGGGGAACTAATAACAGACATGCCCGGTAAGATTGTTAAGGTTTTAACAACAGAGGGTGCGGTAGTTAATCAAGGTGATACTCTTTTAATCCTTGAAGCCATGAAGATGGAAAACGAGATTAAAGCAGGCTGTGATGGTGTTGTAAAATCAGTTAACGTTATTGAGGGACAAGCAATCGATACGGGACACCTTATGATTGAAATTGAAGAGTAACCACTTGATATCACTTTAGTTTAATCCTATCTTTAGGAAAAAAAATCGATCTTTAATAGAGATTTAGCAATATGCTATACTATTAAAGATGAAGAAACCAAGCTCAGAGATCATTCAAGTTTCCAATTTATCAACTTACTTTTTCGATAAGCTCTATCAACTTAATCAATCAGCAGTGTGTCCACTTCCAGAAGAGACACTTTTCTATGCCAGTAATGTTCTCAATAAGTATGCTCAATCATCAATGTATTTTGATTTTTCTGGGGATAAGGTCACAGAGAAGGTTTATGGGATGGCGTTACTCAAAGCGGAGAGCGAGTCAAAATCTGTAAAAGAAAAAATGTACAAGGATATAGCAGACTCAACACTCGTTTTAACAAGTATGTTTGAAGCATCTATCAATAAGAAAATAATAACGAAAAACTATTATACTGAAATTGGTAAAACAGCATATTCAAAAATGCATGATTTAGATCAAGATTTTATGGGAATACCACACTTTTATAGAATGATGGCTTCTAGTTTTGATCATTTAGCTTTCATGATTAAATCTATTGGAAGAGAATCTTTCTTCCAGGATCAAGCAGAATTTATTCTTAAATCTTCGGCGACAGATTCAACTATCGCCTCATAATTTAAACTGTTGGTCCAACTGTAATTAAATTCCAATCTGTATCAAAAAAATCTGATAAAAATTTATTAAAATCATCGTGCTTAGCATTTCGAACTTCTTCATAAGTCTCATGCTGATAATCAATTCCAAGATCATGCAGGGTAGGAATACTGTAAAAGTTTGCATAGTCTTCATTTGTTTGAATTGCTAGTTGATTCTGACCATCAAGCATTTTTTTGATTCTATCAAATTCAGATTTAGATAAACCTTTCTTTTGGAGCTTTCCAAGAATCTTTTTAATTGCTTTAACAGCAGCTTCAACTTTGTCTTTTCCAGCACCAATATATATACCCCAGTAGCCTGCTTCAAGAGCAGTGTGATGAATTGCTTGAACTGAATAGCATAGACCTTGCTTGTCTCTGACTTCAACAAAGAGCTCTGAAGATTGTCCTGATAGATATGCTGTTATCATCTTAAGATATAGATCATCTTTGTCATGAATAGAGTATGCAGGTTTACCAATGAATACATGGGTTTGTTCTCGGTCAAATTCGATGTGCTTGGACTGTCCGTTAAGTGGCTTTATTTTATTTTTTAAATTCTTTTCTTTTTTACGAGGTTTTAAGCCTTTTGTTTTTTCTTCAACCATCTTTTTAACTTTAGATAGCGATAGGTCTCCACAGTAAGTGAATACTATTTCAGAGCTTTCAAGTCTTGCATTATGAATATCTAGTAAGCTCTTTCTTTTAACTGACTTTAGAGTACTTTCTTCTCCAATAATACTCATTGAATAGGGGTGCTGATTGAAGACAAGATCATTAAATGTTTTAAAGCATTGTTTAACAGGGTCTTGCTTGTGGTTGTGGAGAGTTCTTTTAATGAGCTCTTTTTCTACCGTTAGGTAATCATTAGGAATTTGGGGAGTTATAAGTGTTCCAAAAAAATGATCCCCTAAAACTTCAAAGTTGTCTGAGAGGCCGTGAAGAGTAAGTCCATAGGCATTTTTTCCTGAAAAACCATTAAGGTATGCGGACTTAGTCTCTAAATCTCTTTTGAAGTCTTCAAAGCCAATTTTCCCGTATCCGTACGTCATGAGTCTTGAAAGGAAATAATAAAAGCTATTTGTCTCTTTTGTCTCAAAAGCAAGTCCACCTTTAAGATAGGCGTGGAGTACAAAAGTTGGTGTCATTGTATTTTGACGGTAAAGAAGTTTGATTCCTTTTTTAATAGTAATCTCTTTTAGATTCTCATCAAACTTACTTGTATTAATTAGAGTTGTATCTGTTAGACCTTTTAGGTTTCCAGCAAAAGTTTTAATATTTTTTCTAAACGTATCAACAGTTTTAGATAGATACTTTGGTTTAAGCTCTTCTGGCTTTTGAACAGTAACGTGAAGGTTTCTTTTAAAAAGTTCAACTAACGCAAAGCTTATCTCTTCAACGGTAGTATTTTTAATAAGGTTAATAAAGTCCTCTTCGGAGTGAATATTACCATTTTGAGCAAAACCATGACCGAGTGAAAATGAATATGCTTCAATTGACTCTCTCTCATAAATTTTTGATGCTATATATTGTTTCTTTATTCTGTCTGCATCAATATCAGTAAAACCATTTTTAATAACATCTTTTAAAGCTTTTTCTAGTTCAACAAAAGATTCATTTAAATTTTCAGTAGGACAAGCAAATTTGAAAAAGTGTACACCACCGTCACTAAAGAACATCGTTGAACCACTTAATCCACTTAGAAGATTTTTCTTAGTAACAAGTTCTTTGTAGAGTGGGGAAATTTCACCAAATGCCAAGCAGTTAAGAGCAAGGTCTTCCGCGGCAGAAATTGGATTTAGATACTCCGGTGCCTGAAATGTAAAAGTCACCGTACATTGGTTAACTTGTTTAGAGTGAATGTTTAGTGTCGGTTTCTTTTGAACTTCAAACTTAGGAAAACTACTTTTTTCACCACTTGGAATCTTGAATTTTTCAATTTGTTTAACAAGTTTTTCTTTGGATGCAATATCACCTGCAACAATAAGAAGTGAATTTTGAATATTATAATATTTATTTCTAAAATTTAATAACTGTTGTCTCGAAAAGTTTTTAATAGTTTTTTCTGAACCTAGAATCTGATGAGCATACCCTTTTGTAAAAGATGCTTCTTGGAGGTTCTTGAAATTAAATTGATTTGGATTATCTAGTGCTCTTCTAAATTCTTCAAAAACGACTTCACGCTCAGGAATGAGCTCTTTTTCTAAGAATTCAGGATTAGCTACCATATCCATTAGAATATCGACTGTTTTATTTAAAGAATTAACAGGAGTATTAATATAGTAACAAGTATAGTCAAAAGAGGTAAATGCATTTATTTCACCACCAAAAGATTCGACTTCATGTGCAATTTTAGCACCGGGTCTTTTTTTAGTACCTTTAAAAAACATATGTTCCAAAAAGTGAGCAATACCTTCGTCTTCTTTCTTCTCAAGTGCACTTCCTGCGCGAAACCAAAACTGTACACTTGCTGATGTCGCACCAGGTGAGTTCACAAAAAGTGTTTCAAGGCCCGTATTGGTAATTACTTTGTCTATTTGCATTAATAATCCTTAATAGTTTGTGATTCCATTCATCTTCGTACTAAAATATTGTGATTAATCATATAGTAAATAAGAAAGAGTTCATATGAAAATAGCTTTAATCTATTCATTTAACGAATCCAACTGGTTTAGTTGTACTAAAATAGTAAAGAACTTACTGTCGGCCTATGACGAGGCTTTAAAAGATGATGAGATTGTTAGGTTAAACTTTAATGATGAAGACGAAAACTTTACACTCAGTGGGCTTGTAAGTTCAATCATTGAACACAATCCAGATAAACTAATATTTCTAGATCACAAGCCGCATCCATTTAATGTTTTGAAGCAGTTGTTTGCCGAGTCACCTAATTTTAGTAGTGATATATATATTCATATATACGGTGATTTTACTTTGCTTTTTTTAAATTGGATGGCTAGCGAAAAGTATTTAAAGGATAGAAAAGTTAAGTTTTTTTGTGCATCAGACGCACAAGTAGGTTTAGTTGAGAAATGTTTAACTGGCGATTGTGTTTCTAAGGTTCCGTTTCCTGTTGACTCAAGTGAGTTTTTCTATAAATCCGAATCAAAAGATATAAGAGACAAATACGGTCTTCCAAAAGATTCTAAAATATATCTTTATACTGGTAGGCTTTCAGCACAAAAAAAAATCTCAGAGCTAATAGAGGGATTTGATCGAGCGATAACAAACTCAACTATTGATAAGAATAGTTATTTAATCCTAGCAGGTGCTTTTGACTCAATAGGTTTCTCATTTGGAGGAATTTACGAATTTGAGGGTGAATATTACCGTAAATGGAAAAAAACTTTGGATAGCTTTCACCCTAATGTTCAAGACAAAATTAAATTTGTAGGAATGGTTAAAAACTCAGAGCTTGTAGACTACTATAATAGCTCTGATTACTTTGTTTCATTGAGTACTTATCATGATGAAGACTATGGAATGAGTGTGGCCGAGGCTGGCTGTTGCGGAACTCCTTTGATTTTATCTGACTGGGCAGGATTCAAATCTTTTAAATTTAATAAAACGACTAAAGTTGTAAAAACAGCTTTAGGGATAAAAGAGCCAAAATTAATTTTAGAAAGTATTGATGATGCGTTCTCAGGACTAGTTGATATCGAAGCCGAACAAAGAAAAATAGACTCAAAATCATTCAACGACTACTGCTCAGTTTCTGCAGTTGCGACTTTATTAAAAAAAGAATTATCAGCAAGCCTGGAACAGTTTAAAGGTTTTAATCATTTCTTTTCAACATTAGCCAGATTAGAAGGATTGAGAATTAAAATTTTTTATGATGAACATGAGAAAGAGCTAAATTCTAATTATAGGGAGCTTTATGAAGTCTATGCTTCAGATTCTTAATAAACAAATTTCATCTCCAAATCGAACTGACTTAGTTATCAAGCGGTGGGAAGAGCAGGGCATTACTGGACCTTCTAGAGACATTTATTGGCGACACATGCCTTCAACAGAAAGGTTCTACACTGAACTAAACGCGTCCTTTGTTGTTGATTATTTAAATATTCAATCTATGGCCACTTTCCCTGTAATATTACTCCGGGATGGATACTTTGGATTACTTTTTTTCTTTTTGAAAAATCCAAAGCCAATAGATCACTTTGAAACAATACTTTTAATTCCATCTAAATTTGAATCTCTCATCCCCAAAGGATGGGGATCGAACACGCTTCTTTATGAGTATGAATACACAAGTAATCAAGACGTTATTACGAAAGGTATTTTTTCAGGAACACCATCAAAAGAAAATTTTCTACTTAACACGGCTGAAGAAAAGCTTGCAAATAGTTTTGTCAAAACTACAGATGTGCAAAGTAATGTATACGGAAGAGAACGCTTTATTACTACGCACGCAAACGAACAAAACTATTATAATGATTATAAAAAAGCACTTTATCGAAAGTTTGGTTTTGATGTCGTCGATCATAATGAATTTAAAGCATTGGACTGGAGTAAGGTTGATCAGAGCTATGGATTCTATAATCTGGACTCAGACAACTTTCTTGTCTATAGCGATTATATAGATTTTGTATTTGCCTCTAAAGGCGCAAAATTTGTCAATAAACCAAAAGAACTTATTACCGCGCCAATTCTATCACTGGATGTATCTCCCTATCATAAAATCAAAATAGGCAATCACTCTGACTTAGATGACAGAACACTAAGGCATTTAATAAAATTAAGGCTATCGGGTATTCCCATAATTCAACATAATATTAGTTTTTATGAGTTTGCTATTTCTCAGTTTCGATTCGAGATGAAAAACGAGAAAGAAAGTTAAACAACTTCCGTTTTAGTTTTGAGATCTTTGGGTTAGTAACGACTGCAAAATAGAAATCTACCGAGCTTGCTTTATCTTGATGTCTCGCCCCCAATCCCTTAGTGATAAAATAATCTTTATCGTTTTTAGAATATTTTACCATTAGAAAATGACAGATAAGCTTATTGTCATTCCAGAAGATTATTGGTGATCCGATTTCTACATCTTCAAAGGCGACTGGCGAGCATTCCACAATCTCTCCAGTATGAATAAATGGTTCCATTGAACCGGTAATAATTTTTACTTTAGTGTTTGGCTTTAGCCTGGTTTTTCGTAAAAGGAATTCTTCAAAACTAACTTTCACTTTGGTTCATCTTTTTATAAAGAGCAATTCCCTCTTCAGTTGATCCGTCAAAAGCTATTTTGTTTTCACTGAGAATAATTGCTCTATTGCAGACTTCTTTAATTAAATTTGAAGAGTGACTGATAAAAATAACGGCACTTGAATTAGCAATCGTATTTTTAATTCTATTGGCAATTTTTTCGTTGAAAAACTCATCTGCACCATCGAAAACTTCATCCAAAATTAATAAGTCGCAAGGTTTCGCAGAAACTATGCTGAGAAACAATCTGGCTTTCATTCCTTTTGAATAGTATTTAAAAGCTGAATATTTAAATTCTCCAAGACCACTGAATTCTAAAGACTCATCAACAATATCCTTTCTTTCTTTTTTTGAATGGCTTGAATGGAGAAGGTTAACAAGTATGTTAGCATTTTCAATTCCTGAAAGTTCAGGTTGAATCACGACATTCGTGTTAAAGATTGCTCTTACTTCGCCGTTTATTTTAATTTTATTTTGAGTCCCGTGCATTCCTGCAATGGCCCTACAAAGTGATGTTTTTCCACAACCATTGACACCAACAAGTGCTAGGCGGTCACCTTTCTTTAACTCAAACGATATATTTTTTAAGAGCTCTAAGTGTTTAGGTCGTCTCATTAAAAACTTCAGAGGACTTGAGAGAGCTTCTGTAAAAGTATCACGCAGACTTCTTCCATGAAAAAGAGTCGACCTGTAAGTTATATCGAGATTTTCAACCTTTAATACAATATCAGATGTAGAGGTAGATTTCATTTCTTTTGCTCCTCCATAATAATGTTGCGAGAATTACCAATAAAACTGTTACGCCAAATGAGTTCCATAATGCTTCCGTAAGTTCTGCTGCGTTGAAGCTATATAGTGCAATTTGCATTGGTCTTACGATGGCATAAACAGGATTAATATCAACAATCCATGAAATATTATCAGGCACCATTGATCTTGGATAAAAAATCGGAGTTAAGAAGTAAAGAATGCTTAGACCAAAGTTTAGAATGTATTGCACGTCTCGCAGATAAACTTGGAGAATTGAAAAAAAGATTGAAAGTGCATATGTGCTTATTAGAAGAAGTATCATTGAAAGTGGAACCGTCAATAAACCAATCAAATCAAAACTTTCATGGAAACAAAGAAATCCAAAAAGCATAATAAACGGAGCTAAAAAGTTTACGAAATTATCAATAACTTTAGAACACATTATGGCCATTGGGCTAATTTGAAATGACAACAATACTTCTCTATAAGTGATCAATGTGTGACTTGTCATAGTTAAAGTGGATGAGACAAATATCCACGGCAGAAGTCCACCTAGAAGAAAGACATAATATCTATCAATGCTTATTTTCATGATATGTTTAAAAACAAGAGCATGGACTGAAAACATGATGATTGGATTAATGATAACCCAAAGGAATCCCGCCCATGTATTACGATAGCGACCTTTCATTTCAGAAATAGTTAGGGTAGTAATAATTAAAAGGTTTCTTTTGTTAATCATGGTTTATTGTATTTACCTTTTGTTTATATGACAAAAATTAAGGCCAATATGAAGAATATTTCTAGTCTCTACATTCATTTTCCGTTTTGTAGACATCTTTGCAATTATTGTGACTTCTACAAATTTAAACTAGATAATCAAGGCCAAGTGACAGACTTTGAAAATAAACTCTTAGAACAAATTGACGATAACAATAGACTGCTGACGAGCTATGGTTATAAGTTCGAACCTCTAGATACTTTATATATTGGAGGAGGTACACCTTCACTATGGTCTCATGCCGGTGCAGCATTTATAAAAAACCATATCATTCAAGATATTGAATTATCTCCAGGTTGCGAATTTACCATAGAAATTGACCCAGGGACATGGACTTCGAGTGAGATAGCTAAATGGATAGAAATTGGGGTAAATAGGTTTTCTATTGGCATTCAGGCATTTGACGAAAACTTTAAAAATTACTTAGACAGAGCACATACAATGGAAGAGGCAAAAGAGTTGCTTAAATTCATGGAAGTCAATAAGTTGAACTTCTCTGTTGATCTTATGCTTGGGCTTCCATTTTCAGAAGTTGAAACAAGAAATATTGATAGAGAGATTGAACAGCTAGTTAAATATAATCCATCACATTTTAGTGTCTATATTTTAAAGACTAGGGCCAACTATAAACATAAAGACAGTTTACCTACGGATGACTACACCGCAATTGAATACGAAAATGTATGCAGGAACCTTGATGAACGCGGTTATGAACAGTATGAAGTTTCAAACTTTGCTAAACCATTTAAAAGATCAAGACATAACCTAAAGTATTGGAAGTCTGAAAGTGTGGCCAGCCTAGGATCTAATGCTACTGGGTTAATAAACCTTGGTGAAAGCGCAGTGAGATATCAATGGAAGTCTATTGGAACTGGTGCGTCAATCGAGGAGATTGAAAAGGATTCATTTCTACTAGAAAAAATCTATATGAGTTTAAGAAGCTGCCTTGGACTCGAGTTTGAAATTTTTAGTCCTAAAGATCAGTCAAAACTAAAAAGTATAGTCGATAAATGGTCCAATCGCGGATATATAAAATCAGTTGATGCACAAAAAATTGTCTTAAATTCTAGTGGTTTTATTGTATTAGATTCACTTATGGATGATATATTTAGAGACCTAAGTATCTAAAAATACGAAATCAAACCATAAAGTTCAAATAAAGCCATTTTTCTTTGATTCAAAACATTGACACTTATCAAAGTGAACCCATTTTATAGAGGTAATCAATTTAGCCGGAGATATTTTTTAATGGAAAATGAAAACGTAGAAACAAACGAAGAACTAAATAATAAAAATGTAGAAGATAATGTTGAAGAGCTTAATGCATCGCAAACAAAAGAAGACGCTTCTGAAGAAAAAACAGAAGAAGAAAGCTTCAAAGACAAATACTTCTATATTGCTGCAGAAATGCAAAATATGCAAAGACGATTCGATAAAGAAAAAGAAAATCTTTTAAAGTATGGAAGTGAAAAGATATTGAGAGACATGCTAGATGTCGTTGATAACTTTGAAAGAACTTTAGGTTTTATTGAAGCTGATGAAGATGAAAAAGTAAAAAATATTGCGATAGGAATAGATATGATCGCAAAGCAGTTTGTTGAAGCTTTAGGAAAACATGGATTAAAGAAAGTTGAAGCCCTAGGCGAAATATTTGATCCAAATTTTCATGAGGCTTTGGCACAACAGCCTGCTGATGACAAAAAAGAGATGGAAATCATCCAAGTTCATCAAACTGGTTATACGTTAAACGATAGACTAATTAGACCAGCTAAAGTGGTCGTTGTTAAAAATAGTTAATAAATAAAATAATAATTTAATAGGAGATCATTATGGGAAAAATTATTGGAATCGACCTGGGAACAACAAACTCTTGTGTCGCTGTATTTGAAAATGGAAAGTATAAAATTATACCAAACGCTGAAGGAAACAATACGACTCCATCAGTTGTAGGTTTTGGAACTAACGGTGACACTCTTGTAGGTCAAGTAGCTAAAAGACAAGCAGTAACGAACCCTAAGAAAACTCTTTACGGAATTAAGAGACTAATTGGTAGAAAGGCTTCAGATAAAGAATCGAAAGAATTTGCAGCAGTTGCACCTTTTGAAATTTTTGCAAATAAAAATGGAGATGCTTGGGTAAAAGTTGACGGAAAAGAAATGTCAGCTCAAGAAATTTCAGCAAAAATCTTAGAGAAAATGAAAAAGTCTGCTGAAGACTATTTAGGTGAACCAGTTACTGAGGCTGTTATTACGGTTCCAGCATATTTCAATGATGCTCAAAGGCAAGCAACGAAAGACGCGGGTAAAATCGCTGGTCTTGAAGTTAAAAGAATTATAAATGAGCCAACGGCCGCTGCACTTGCATACGGAATGGATCAGAAAAAAGATATGAATATCGCTGTATTTGACCTTGGTGGTGGTACATTTGATATCTCTATCCTTGAAATAACTGAAGACGGTGTTTTCGAAGTTAAAGCAACAAACGGTGATACATTCCTCGGTGGTGAAAACTTTGATGAAGAAGTAATTAACTGGATGGCCGCTGAATTTAAAAAAGAAAATTCTGTAGATCTTAAAAATGATCAAATGGCGCTTCAAAGATTAAAAGAAGCAGCTGAGAAAGCAAAACATGAGCTTTCTTCTACAACTCAAACTGAGATCAATCTTCCGTTTATCACTGCAGATGCAAGTGGTCCAAAACACCTTACTTTAACTCTTACAAGAGCTAAGTTTGAAGAATTAATTTCTAAATATATTACTGGATTAAGTGGTCCTTGTGAGACTTGTATAAAAGATTCTGGATTAGATAGAAATGAAATCAACGAAGTTATCCTTGTTGGTGGATCAACAAGAATTCCAGCGGTTCAAGAAAAAGTTAAACAAATTTTTGGAAAAGAGCCTTCTAAAGGTGTTAACCCAGACGAAGTTGTTGCAGCAGGTGCAGCGGTTCAAGGTGGTGTACTTCAAGGGGATGTTAAAGACGTTTTATTATTAGATGTAACACCTTTATCACTCGGTATTGAAACTCTTGGTGGAGTACTTACTAGAGTAATCGATAAAAATACTACGATTCCTACTAAGAAGTCTCAAGTGTTCTCAACAGCACAGGATAATCAACCAGCAGTCTCGATTCACGTACTTCAAGGTGAGAGAGAGTTTGCAAACGATAACAAAACACTTGCTCGTTTTGACTTAACTGGAATTGCACCAGCAGCAAGAGGTGTTCCTCAAATCGAAGTTGAATTCAACATCGATGCTAACGGTATCATTAATGTTTCTGCGATCGATAAAGCTACGAATAAGAAAACTGATGTTGTCATCACTTCTGGTTCTGGACTAAGCGAAGAAGAAATTGAAAAAATGGTTAAAGACGGAGAAGTTAATAGAGAAGCTGATCAGAAAAGACGAGAAGCAGTTGATGCTAAAAACAATTTAGATTCGTTAATTTTCTCTACTGAGAAAGCTATGAATGAGGCAGGAGATAAACTTCCAGCTGAAAAGAAAACTGAACTTGAAGCAGCGTTAACAGAAGCTAAGTCTAAACTAGACTCTGAGAATCTTGATGAAGTTAAAGCAGCAAGTGAGAGACTACAAAACGTTGCTCACTCAATGGCACAAGACATGTATGGTCAGCCAGGTGCAGAAGCTGGAGCAGCTCCAGGAGCTGAAGAAGCACAAGGTGAGCCAAAGAAAGATGACGATGACGTTGTTGATGCTGACTTTAAAGAAGTATAATTAACAGAAAAATTTAAAGTGAAAATGGCCCAAATTTGTTTTGGGCCATTTTTGTAACTGAAACTATTTTAAAACAAAGAGAGTTATGAGCGCTAAAAGAGATTACTACGAGGTTCTAGGTGTATCCAAGTCTGCAGCTAAAGACGAAATAAAAAAAGCATATAGAAAAATTGCAATGAAGTGTCACCCAGATAAAAACCCAGACAATCCTGAAGCCGAAGCTAAATTTAAAGAAGCTTCTGAGGCTGCTGAGATTCTTCTCGATGAAAATAAAAGATCTAGATATGACCAAATGGGACATGCTGGTGTTAATGGTCAAGCTGGTGGCTTTGGTCAAGGTGGAGACTTTGGTGACTTAGGCGATATCTTTGGAGACCTTTTCGGTGAAATGTTCGGTGGTGGCGGTGCTCGTGGCGGTCGTTCTCGCGGCGGAAGATCTAGAGGAAGAAGAGGAGATGATCTTCAAATGCGTCTAGATATATCTTTTGAAGAAGCAGCTTTTGGTTGTGAAAAAGAAGTAACGCTTACTAAGACATCTATCAAAGAAGGAACTACTCCTCAAACTTGTGATATGTGTGGCGGTCATGGTGAAGTTAGAAGACAACAAGGATTCTTTACAATAGCTCAGGCCTGTCCAAAATGTCAGGGAACTGGAGAGATTGCAGAGAGGGTTAAGAAAAAATCTACTCTTAGTGTTAAAGTGCCAGGTGGAATTGATACCGGACAACGTCTTAAACTCTCTGGAGAAGGGGACACCGGAAGTAACGGTGGACCAAACGGAGATCTTTACGTTCAAATAAACATATCAGCTCACGACTTTTTCGAAAGAGACTCATTTGATGTTCACTGTGAAGTTCCAATAACTTTCTCTCAAGCAGCTCTAGGTGCAGAGGTAGAAGTTCCAACCTTAACAGGAAAAGTATCATTAAATATTCCAGCAGGTACTCAGTCTAGCAAAAGGATGAGACTCAAAGGAAAAGGAATAGAGAGACTAGGAGCTTATGGAAATGGAGATCAGATCATTACTGTTACTCTTGAGACGCCAACGAAGTTAAATGAACAGCAAAGAGAGCTATTTTCTCAACTAGCTGAACTAGACGATAAGCAAACTAGCCCACTTTCTCGTGGATTCTTTGAAAAAGTAAAAGATTTATTTCAATAAAATGTGACAGTACAAGCGAGCGTGGATAAAATGCCGGAGAACTAAAAGTTTAAAGGTATTTTATGACGCGCTCAATTATTTATTTTGTTTCACTAATTTTTATTTTTATCATTGGTTCATGCTCCAGTATAAAAATGTTAACCCCTTCAGATATTTACTCCGATGCATTTCTAAAAAAAATGGATGGTATCCAGTCTATATATAAAGATGGTGATAAAAATGGAGCACTTCAAAAGCTCTTGGCCATGGATGATAAAAAAATAACTCCGATTGAAGCTTCCAAGAAATATAATTTCATCGGAATTATAAACTTTTCCAATCAAAGTTTTGATAAAGCTATTGATAACTTTAACAGAGCTTCTCAAAATTCAAAACAAGATCCTTCCCTTGAAGCTCAAGTTAATTTAAATTTAGCGAGTTCCTACTATAAAAAAGATCAGTATTCCAAAGCATATGAATACCTCGATAAAGTAAACTATAAAAACTTTAGAGAAAATGAATCACAAAACTATTTCAAATTGAGACTAGTACTAGCTCAGCAATTAGATAAACCAAAAGATATTGTTGCTGCAACTATAAACCTAATTGGAGATGCTAAAACTTTTAATGAAGTTGATTCCCATAAATACAAAGATCTATTAAAAAGTAATTTTAGAAAGCTAAGTAAGACTCAAAGAGTTTATATATTAGACGAATATAAGAATAGTAAATCAATTGTTCCAGCTTATCTTGCTAAGGAAGAGGCACTTCAGCGCTACTACATGGGCGATAGACCGGGAGCTGAAGACGTCTTGAGTTGGATTGACTCTGAATACTCATCGTTTGAGGATGCTCGCAAATTTATAAAAGAGTTTGAATTTAGAATTGAAAATTACTCCAAAATCGATGCTGGTGCAATTGGTGTTGTGCTTCCGCTTTCTGGATCAAAAGGCGGATTTGGTAAAAAAGCATTGAGTGGAATTGATAGTGCGCTTAACTTGAAGAGTAGCAAAGTATTAGCTGCAAAGATTTATACAAGAGACACAAAAAATAACCCTCATATTGCTAAAAAAATGATCAACGATCTTATTCAGAAGCATCACGTCTCTGTTATTATTGGAGGGCTTTTCCCCGGAACAGCTAACGATGAATATTTAGAAGCTAAAAAATACGGTGTCTTATTTATCTCTCTATCTCCCGTTCATTTGAAAAAAGAACAAAAAAACCACCTACTAATTGAAGTACCAGGATCAATTGAATCTCAAGTTGAAAAAATAATGAATCCTGAATTCCTTCAAAAATTTGGTAAGAGAATCGCCGTTATGTACCCCGAATCTGAGGGGGGAATTGCATATGTGAACGAGGTTTGGAGAAGAGCAGAGCAAGGTGTAGTAGATATTAAGGCGATCCATTCTTTCGATAGATCTAATATTGATTTCAGAGAGCCTGTAAGTAAGCTTCTATCAGTTAATTTTAAAAGAGAAAGAAAAGAAGAGCTGGATCTTTGGAATAATATCTATCAATTAGAGAAGAAAAAGAGCTCTATAAGACGTATCCAAACTTTAAAGCCTATTATTGATTTTGATTGGGTTTTTGTACCAGCGTACCCAAAGGATGCCTTGCAAATTATTCCAACATTTTCTTATTACGATGCAAAGAGAGTTAAGTTTATTGGTGGACCGAGCTGGCTTTCAAAGTCTCTGATGAGAGAGCAGAGAAATCTAGGAGAACTGTACCTGGTAGGAATTAATCCAAAAGAATTCAATCAATCCTTCTCAACAAACTATAAACAAAGAAATAAAAAAGTCCCAAGGCTTATTGAAACTTTATCTTACGAAGCCATGAATTTATCTTTGAAAATTATTGAAAATTCAAACTTTGAAAAAAGAGAAGAGTTAGAAAAGCGACTGCTAGCATTGAACAATATTCAAGGTGTGACCGGAAAATGGTATCTTAAAGAAGGAATATGGATTAAAGAAATGGACTTTATGCAGTTGACTGGTGGAACTGTTAAAAAGTTTGACCTATCAGTAATATCTAGTGGGGCAGATTATACGAATCCTTAGTTTTATTCTCCTAACTTCATGCGGACTTAGATCTGATGATGAGTTATTTAAAAATCCTCTTAAGGGGGACTGGAATCTAGATTCAATAAAATGCTACAAGCCTGATATAAGAGGACAAATAGCAGAGGATTTTCCCGTTCCTGAAAATGATCGTATTGAGATGAATTTTGGAGCCAAGTCATTTTCATACAGTGTCGCTAGTTCATCAGGAACTGGTTGTACATTATCATCGACAGGTTCTTATACAATTGACTTTGAGAATACTGTTACTGGTCTTATAACTTATGGAAATATAAATGGAGCCTCTTCAACAAACTGTGAAATTCAGTCAACTGACAACAGAGGTGCTGGAACTTATAATGTAAAAGTTGAATTCTTGTCATTAAGAGATGAGGTTTCAGACTTATATTGGAGTAAGGACAGTGGCAATATTCTTATTCAAACTAACTCAGGCTTTAAGGGATCTCCAAGTACTGTGGATGGTTTTTGTGCTTCAAATTGTACTTGTTATAATCTTTTTGTTCCTAATTAGGATATTTGAGATAATAAATTTCTGAAAAATTTCTTCCGTATTCGTCCATATCGAGACCGTATCCAACAATAAATTGGTCTTCAATTTGCTTGCCTATATATTCAGCTTTTAGTGGAACTGATCTTTTATAAGGCTTGTCAAAAAGTGTGATAACTTCAATTGATCTAGGGTATGACTGTTCAAGTCTTTGTTTTAGAAAGAACAGTGCTCTGCCTGTATCGATAACTTCTTCAACGATTAAAACGTTTTTGTCCATAATATTTGTTTTAATATCTTTGGATATGATTATCGTTCCATTACTCTCTTTATCTCTTCCAACTGCGGATAATTTTACGAAATCAACATAGACTTTAACATTCTTAATCTTCTTAACTAGATCTGATAAGAAAACCAGGCTTCCTTTGAGTGGAGCTATTAAAATTAGATCTTCACCGTTATAGCGCTGGCTAATTGTATGAGCTAATGACGCAACAATTGTCTCTATTTCGGATGCTTCTATGTAGGGTACAAATTGTTCAGATATTGCGTTGTGGGGGAATTTATTGATTTCGTTCATGATCTCTCCGGATTATATTTTCACTCTAAAGATCTAAATTGGCTAGCTAAAATCATGTTGAGTTTTTTAGTCAGGAATAAAAGCCTTCTTGTGCATTGAAAAGCTAAATGCTACATTTTACATAACTAAATACAACATTTTACTTAAAAAGATACATAGAAAGGAACAGATAATGTTTAAGAAAATTCTAGACTGGTTTTCAAATGATTTAGCAATTGATTTAGGTACTGCAAATACTCTCGTTTACGCAAAAGACAAAGGGATCATTGTTAATGAACCTTCTGTTGTTGCTGTTCACTTAGGCCTTCGTGGAGAACAAAAAGTTCTCGCTGTTGGTAAAGAAGCAAAAGAGATGCTTGGTAGAACTCCTGGATCAATTAGAGCAATCCGTCCTATGAAAGATGGAGTTATCGCTGACTTTGAAGTTACTCAAGCAATGCTTAAATATTTTATTAAGAAATCAATGAATGGTTCAAAACTAGTTAAGCCTAGAATCATTATTTGTATTCCATTTGGCATTACTCAAGTTGAGAAGAGGGCCGTAAAAGAATCTGCCGAACAAGCAGGAGCTAGAGAAGTTTATCTTATTGAAGAACCTATGGCCGCAGCAATTGGTGCAGGTCTTCCAATCACTGAACCTTCTGGAAATATGATCGTTGATATCGGTGGTGGTACTACTGAAGTTGCAGTTATCTCTTTAGGTGGAATCGTATTTTCTAAATCAGTAAGAGTTGCTGGTGATAAATTTGATGAAGCAATCGTAAGTTATATTAAAAAGAAATACTCTTTATTAATAGGAGAGAGAACAGCTGAGATGATAAAAATATCTATTGGTAACGCTTATCCTTTTGACGAAGAAGTTAAAACTTATGAAGTTAAAGGTAGAGATTTAATTGCAGGTGCACCAAAAACGATTGAAGTTACATCTGATGAAATTAGAGAAGCACTTTCAGATCCTATAGCTGAAGTTATTGAAGCGATTAAAACTTCTTTAGAGAAAACTCCTCCAGAACTTGCAGCAGATATTGTTGATAATGGAATAATTTTAGCTGGTGGTGGATCACTACTTGCTAACTTAGATATTCTTATTAAAGAGAAGACTGGACTACCAGTATCTCTAGCAGAAGATCCATTAACAAGTGTTGTAAGAGGTTGTGGGGCTGCTTTAGAGAATATTTCTCTACTTCGTCAAGTAACAACTCTTTCATAGACAATGACTGACAAGAACTCGACTCACTTTACCAAGCAAAACCTAAAGGAAAAAGAGAGTCGATTTCACACGCTTGCAAGAGAAAATTCAAATCTTACAATATGGGAGAAAGGCTCTAAGCTTAGAGAGAAATTTGAAGTTCTTTCATTCTCCAAATCAGATCAGTCACTTTCCTTGAGTATAGATGAGACTACATATGCTGGTAAACCAGTGCTATTTGCTTTCGTTTTAAACGGAGTAAATTATTTTGGTGAAGGTAACTTGTCTGATCTGTCTGGTAAGAAGTGTGTTGTAGATGTTTCAGGAGATCTATTTAAAAGTGAAAGACGTGAGAACTTTAGACTTCTCACTTATCCCCACTACGAAACTCATGTTCAAATTCCTTTTGAAGCAGATAAAAATCATACTCCTAGTAACGTCATTGGATTTGATACAAAGATGAGTCAAACTGGCTTGTTTAAAAATTTTTTAAAGATTGTCGGTGACGATGAAAAAGTTGAAGTTAAAGAAAACTTCGCTCGATTTCGAGTTCTTGATATTTCAGTTACAGGTTTGTCATTTCAAATCGGTGAGATAGAGAAAGATTATTTAGAAAACATTAGAATACTCAAACCGATGCATTTATTTTTTCAAGAAGAAATGATCATCCCCTCTGGCGAAATTCGCTATATTGTTCCCCTGATAAGATCTAATGGATCTGCATTCAAAGTAGGTGTTCAATTTTTAGATGTTGATTTAAACCTAGATCAAAAACTAGGAAAATTTATTAATAAAGCTATGAGAAGTTTTGAGAGTGATTTTGAGGATTTCTTAAAATGAAAATCCTACTTCTTTTACTTCTGATTTTCAGTTGTAACAGAATTCAGAGAAAATCTAATTTTTCTGGAACTAGCTACTATACCTATAAAGATCCCTCTGGTACCTACTTATTGAAACGTGACCTCATTGAGACTAAAAAGAAAATTCAACTAAGACAAAAATTACTCAGTCGCTCATCCGATAATAAACCGCTTGAGAAGTCTATCACTATATCTCAGGTAGGTGTGATTAAAACAAAAAAGGGAAAGACCTTGAGTATTAGACCTTATGTTTCTCAGTTTTCAATTTGGTTTGAAAAAAAGAAATATTTTTCTCAATTCAAACTGAATAAAAAAGATAAAAAATTAGATTTGATTTTAAGAAGTCCTGAAGCTAAATGGAACAAGACTGAGAGCTTATCTTTTAAACCGGGAACGGTTTATTGTTGGTTCTCACAAATTCCAGAATGTATGAGACGTGCAAATCTCTTGGTGAGAGAAAGAAGAAAAAAAATAAATTTTATCGTTATTTGGGAGAGTTTTCCGTATTACACAGAACAGTATCAAAATGTTCCTTCAGAGGTCTTTTCAAGAGCTGTGGTATACTTCGATGGTTACTTTGAAAGAAATTTAAAGTTTAATGTTAGAATAGGTGATCAAACACTAATTTATCATTTTTCTGAAGATAATGAATTTGAAAAACTTTTCTGGATTTCTCAAGGAATTTCAATTACGAAAGATAGAGGTTAAATTGAATATTAATGAACTAGGTCAGCTTTTTATAACAGGTATTTCAGGACTCTCTCTAACTGAGGATGAAAAAACCTTTATAGGTGATAATAATATTGGTGGAATAATCCTTTTTGCTCATAACTATGAGAACCCAGGTCAACTCGCAGAGCTTGTGAATGAAATCCAAACATTGAGAGATGAGTATCCACTTTTTATTTCTGTGGATCAAGAAGGTGGGAGAGTAAAGAGGTTCAAGAAACACTTTACACAACTACCCTCAATGTTCGAAATAGCGAAACATGACTCGCCCAAATTGACATTTGAAGCTCATAAAGTTCTGGCCGAAGAATTAAATGCCTGCGGTGTAAATGTTAATTACTCACCTTGTTGTGATATTTGGACTAATCCAAAAAATAACGTAATCGGTGATCGCTCTTTTGGTAAAACAAAAGAGATAGTAGAGAAGCATGTTAGTGCTGCAATTAGAGGTCTTCATACAGGAAATGTGCTGGCGTGTGCAAAACACTTTCCAGGTCATGGAGACACACTTAAAGACTCTCACTTTGATCTTCCCTACGTGATTAAAACGAAAGAAGAACTCATCGAAAATGAACTTGTGCCGTTCGTGAAAGCTTCTAAATCGAGAGTAGAGTTTATGATGATGGCGCACTTGGTAGTTGACGGAATTGATAAAGATCTTCCTACATCACTTAGTCCTAAGGCTTATGAATTTTTGAGAGACCATTTAAAATTTAAAAAAATAATTGTAACTGATGATATGGAAATGAAAGCTGTATCGGAACGATACGAAAATGGGGGAGAAGCTGTCCAAGCACTGAAGGCCGGAGCCGACGTTGTTCTTTATCGAACAATGGAGAAAACTATCCAAGCTTTTGAAGCAGTTAAAGAAGCAGTTAAAAAGCAGGCTTTGAAAAAAGACAATCTAGAATTAAAAATAAGAAGAGTACTGAGCTGTAAAAAAACAAATTTTGCAGGTTATCAACCAATCTACATACCATCACTTGAAAAATTAATTCCCGCTAAGAAAGATGCAGAATTACTTGATCTATTAGGTCTAGAAGAATAATTTTCCTCATTTCAATGATTTAGGAATCAGACGCAAATATTTGATATTATATTAAAATGAATAACTGCGTAAAGAGTCGTCATTGAAGGACAGAAACAATTTTAGTTTTTTTCTCGTTCTTTGTTTAATAGGGTTTATCTCTATTGAGCAAGCCCATGCGCGCTGTGCGGATACTTACGACAGGGTTGGTAGAGATTGTATCGCAGAAAAACTTCCGGCGATGAAGCAAACAAAGATCCTTCTGATCGATCCAGAAAAGCTTGAAGAGCTACGAGATAAAACTTACTTCTATCAAACTCAAACTGGTCACCTGGGTAAGTTCACAGTTAAAAGTGCTTACAAATCAGCTACAGAGTGTAGTGTCTTCTTACAAGCAACGACCTACATAGGTGATAAAATTTATAATCCACCTGCAACTTTTACAATCAAAAGAGAGTACGATTCTTGGAGTACTGATAGAGCGGGATTCGATCAAGTAAGTGCAAATGATTTTCTTTTATCCATTGATAGTAAAAAATGTGTTCTATCCACTGACGCTGCAAAGGTAACTTTCTATAAAAAAACAATTGAAGAAAGCTTGTTCGAAGGAAATGATACTATTTTATGGACAGCTTTTTTCTTAATAGGCTTGGCAGTATTCTTAGTAGCAAGTTCTATCTTTCGTGAAGAAGGTAAGTTTAAAGCTCAAGAAAGCTTAGTTGATGCTGAGAGCGCTGATGAAAATAAAAAAGTTGTAAATGATATAGTTTTGAAATATTCAAGACCATTTTTCAAGAGATATTTTAGTCCCGTCGTTTCTGGAATGAAAAATAAAAAGAAACTTCGAGAAAAGTATAGACGACCATTAGCTTCTGCAGGTTTAACTAAAGAATTAACACCAGAAGACTTTTTGGCCTTCAAACTTTTCTTAATTATTGGTGCTCCAATTCTATTTATTGCAGTTAGAGAGTTTATCGAAGCCGACTGGCCTATGATAGCAATTCCGGTTGTATCGGTTCTAGGCTTTGTTTATCCAGATATCTGGATAAAGGGAAAGATAGACGTCAGAACAAAACAGATGATTAAAAATATGCCATTTGTTGTTGATATGTTGGCACTATCTGTTGAAGCCGGTCTTGATTTTATGGCCGCAATACAAAAAGTTATTGAAAAAGCACCTCCATCTCCCCTCGTTGATGAATTTGAAATAATGATAAAAGAAACAAAAATTGGTGCGAGTAGAGCTGAAGGTTTAAGACAACTCTCATGGAGAGCAAACTGTCTTCCAATATCATCTTTTTGTGCAACTTTGATTGCAGCCGATTCAGTTGGTGCATCTATAGGACCAATTTTAAAAACACTGGCCGGTGAATTGAGACAAAAGAGATCATCAGAAGCAGAGAAAGCCGGTGCCACTGCTGCAACAAAAATATTGTTTCCAATGCTTATATTTATTATGCCAGCTGTATTTATTATTATTGCAGCTCCTATTGTTTTACAATTCGTGGCAGGTAATTGATGAGAATTGAACATAAAGAAACCAATACAGTACTAGGTGAAGATATTAGAGTCTTCACTTCCTTTATAGACAGGTTAAGAGGATTAATGTTTAGACGAGAAATGGTTGGAGATGGTCTCATTATAGCTCCATGTACATCTATTCATAATTGCTTTGTTTTCTTTCCAATAGATGCAGTATTTATTGATAATGATTATAAAATTGTAAAGATCTTACGAAATTTTAAACCCTGGCGATTTAGCTGGATTTATCTTAAAGCTAGAAAAGTAATAGAACTTCCCGATGGAAAAGTACCTCTGACAATTAAAGTTGGAGATCAACTGGAGGTATCAGGTGTTTAAACTTGTAGCAGTTGGTGGAAAACTTAGAGGGAAAGAATTCATTCTCGAAGAAGGTGAAAATACTTTGGGGCGTGGACATGATTGTACGCATAATTTATCAGTTAATGGCGTTTCAAAGATGCATATGCAAATTACAGTTAATCAAAATAGCTGTTTTGTAGAGGACCTTGGATCTAGTAATGGTACATTTGTTAACGGAAAACTAATTAAGAAAGCGACCATAAACAATGGTGATAAAATAGCACTTCCTAATGTCATTTTTCAGGTCGTTTATGTAAAAGAAAAAAAAGTTATTATTAAAAAGAAAGTTGCAAAAGTTTCAGAAGAAGATGAAGGAACATATAATACATCTGAAGTAATGCCAAAAGACTTCATTGGACGAATGAAGTTTATTTTTAAACATAAAATAATGTCTGTCTTGTATAGCTTTAATGAGCAATATGAGTGGAATGTCATGATAGGTATATTACTTTTTATCTTTGTGTGTACAAGTATTGGTTTCACAATAGGACCTGTTCTTATTACGAGTAATAATATCTTAGTTAAAGAAGTGGCCAATAGAGGAAGTCAATACGCTAAAGAAGTCTCAAGGTTTAATGCCGTTGCACTGAAACGAGGTAACTTGGATCAAATAAATACGAGCTTTCTTGATGGTGATGCAGAGGGAGTAACCTCTTACGAACTTTTTGATCTCGAAGGAAGAATCGTTAGACCGCTGGATAAACTTAACTCCTATATTAATGATTCATTCTCAATAGAGGCTAAAGATTATTTTAAAAACTATGAAAACATCAGACGCTCTTTTAAGAAGCGCCTTGGTGGAAATGAGCTAGGAATAGCAAGGGCGATTACTTCTCATAACGTTCAAACGGGACAACAAGAACCTGTGGGTTATATTGCTATTCGCTTTGAGCCAAGTTCTCTTGCAAGCTCGGCATCAAATAACTCTACAGCTTATTTAGAATCACTTATTATTACATGTCTAATAGGGATCTTTTTCTTCGGTATGTTGTATTACTTAACAACAAAGCCTATCGAAGAATTTAGAATCCAAATTGAAGAAGTACTAAGAGGTAAAAGAAAAGATCTAGAAAGTAAGAGTCTTTTTACTGAACTTAATCCACTTCGAAACACTATCAACTCTGTATTGTCGCGAATTCGAGAATTACAAAATGATGATAGTGGTGAATTTGCTGAGATTGAAGATGACTCTTCATATGTGAGAACTCTTTACGAATTTATGGCCGGAGCGCAAGGACCAATTGTAATATTAAACTCCGAAAAAATTATTGAGCATATAAACCCTGAGGGTGAAGACTTAACTGGTCTTAGAGAGAGTATTGCACAGGGGAGTTCGCTACTAGATACCGCTAGAGATCAAGGTTTTGCGGCAACTGTTATTGATCTTTGTGATCAGTCTGCAAATAATGAAGGATCAAATCAAAGTGAGTTGTATGAACTAACTGGAAAAAACTACATGATAAATATTACGGCTTTAATGGGGAAGGATAACTTTGCCAAAGCCTTTTATATAACCTTTGTATTGGATGAATAAAAATGAGTAATGCTGTTAAAGTATTCAAACATTTCGAGTCTCCAAAAGATGCAGGAGAATATCACCGACTCGTTTGCCTTACAGGTAAGACAAAGGGGAGTGCTTATTTTTTACTCGGTAAGAGAGTTGTTCTTGGACGGTCCGATACTGCGGATATTAGAATCTTGGATATAAAGTCATCTAGGGAACACTGTGAGATTGCAAAAGTTGGAAAAGATTTTATTCTCACAGATCTAGCCTCTCAGAACGGCGTGGTCGTAAATGACTTAAAGGTCAAACAACATGTATTAAGTGAAGGCGATAGAATTATTATCGGCCAAACTGTGTATAAGTTCAATCGAGTTGAAGTCAAAGGACAATTAAAGGAAGTAGAAGCGGATTTTGAAGAGGATGAATTTGATGATGAAGATGAAAAGAAGTCTAGTAAACTTACTCCGATTCTCATCCTTGTAATATTGGGAGCTTTAGGAATTGCAGTCATGAGCGGCGACGATGCCAAGAGCCCTGATGCAAAAAATAAAAACCGCTATGACATTAAAGAAATTTCCGGATCAATTGCAGAGTCGATAAAGGGAAAGAATCAAAAGAATAAAAAAGTTCAAAATAAAATGAATATATATTTTCAAAAAGGTCTTCGCGAATTTAGAGAAAATAATTATTTTCGTGCTATGAGTGAGTTTGAACATGCTCTTTCTTGGAGTCCTAGTGATCCTCAAGCGCTTTTCTATTTGAGAAAAACAAAAGAGGCACTCGATAAAACAGTGAAAGATTTAATATTAAAAGCAAAAAGAGATGAAGATGCATTTAAGCTTCAAAGTGCTGTAGTTTCATACTGTGCGGTCATAAGGCTTCTATATAGATACCCCAACGATGAAAGATATATTAGTGCAACTGAGAATATAACTAAAATGGAAGAGAAGCTAGGACTTGAGCCTGGCGAGGTCGAATGTCGACAAGAGATAAATTAGCAATGAAAATTCAAGTACTCCTTTTTGGAGAAAATCAATTCACAATTGACGTACCTAAGGATGATTTTCTTGGGGGATCCAAGGTTTTTATTGGTAGAAGTGATGATTGTCATATTGAGTTGGATGACCAACAAATATCTAGGCACCACGCTACAATTGAATTAGAAAATGATAACTATAAACTTGTTAAACTTTCAACTTACGGAACTCTTTCTCTAAATGGAACAGAAGTAGGTTCGGCCCCACTTAAAGAGGGCGATAAAGTATCTGTTGGAAACTATGTCATTGTATTAAATGATCTAGAATTGAATCCAATTGATTCGATTCCTGAAGACGATATACCTGAACCTATAATTGTTGAAGAAGAGGGAACAGTTCTTTTTGATGAACTAGCTGCTCCAGTACAAGATAAGACTGAGATAATGTCTGATTCTTCAGATATTGATGATGGGACACAAGAAATTCAAGATAATCAAACTGAACAGCCTGATGAGTTTAAAAGCGAAGACTCATTTGCTGCCGAAGATACATTTGGATCAGATGATGACTTTCAAAGTGATGACAATTTTAGTTCTGAAGATGAATTTGGAGAAGACGAAAGCTTCGGTGAAGTTGGAGGCTTTGATGATGATAGTGGTGACAGTACTCAGGTCTTCCAATCATTTGCCAATTACTCGTTAATTCTTTCTGGACCTAATGTTCCATTTGATAGATACCAAATAGAAGCTGCTGAGACCTTTATCGGCAGGGATCCTGAAAAATGTCAGATCGTTCTCGATGACTATGAAGTTTCGAGTGTTCACGCTGTTATTAAAAAAACGATCCTTGCATGTAAAATACAAGATCTAAATTCTTCTAACGGAACACTCAAAGATGGACAAAGAATAAATACATCAGACCTTATTAGTGGCGATTCATTTCAAATTGGAGATACTAAATTTGATGTCGTGATAAGCTCAGAACTCATAGAGGCAGAAAGAGATATTCTTATGCCCGTTGAGAATGACCAAGAAATTGAGGTTGAAGAAATCATTGAAGAAGAAGTGGATTTCGACGAAGCATCAGCTGGTGACAGCGAATTTGGAATGACAGAGAGTGAAGAAAAAAGCTTTATAAAAAGAATCTGGAAAGATCCTAAGAAAAGAATAAGAGCAATTATTTTAATTGTTCTCGCCGGTGTTGGCTTTCTCTTGATGGATGATTCTCCACCATCAAAGAAAAAAGTAGTTGTTAAAGATCCCAAGCTACAAGCTAAGGAGTCAGCAACTGCAAATAAAAAACAGCTATCACCAGATACTATTGAAAAGCTGGAACAAAATTATGCACTCGCTCTTTCAAAGTATGAAGCGGGAGCCTATTACGAAGCGAAAGAATACCTCGAAATTATAAAAGCAATTGATCCTGACTATAAAGATACATCGACACTTTTAAAACTTGTTAAGCAAGGATATGAAGAACTTATTAGAATCAAAAAAGAGGAAGAGGCCGAGAAGGAAAGACTTGAGAGACAAAGAAAAGTCGCCAAGTTAATTGTTAAGGCAAAAGATGCGACTAAGAAAAGAGAAATTGTCGTTGCTGAGAACCTTTTTGGAAAAATAATGGAACTTGATCCTGAGAATATTGATGTACCCCAAATGCGTCTGGAACTTAATGCTTATAAAGCTGCCGAAGAAGAGAAGAAGTTAGAAGCCGCTAGGATAAAAGCTAAAAGACAATCAATGGTTGATGCTCTTGCTCCTGGAAAAGGACTCTATCTTAAAGAAGATTGGTTTAAGGCAATAGATAAATTAGAAAAATTCACAAGACTTCAGGGCATGGATGAAGATTTGATAAAAGAAGCTACTGATATGATAAAAGCTTCACAAAGAAAATTATCATCAATTATTAATCCACTTCTTGGTAAAGCCAGATCTTTTAAAGAGGGACAGGATTTAAAAAGAGCATATGAGACTTATGGTGATATTTTAAAGCAGGATCCATCTCATGAAGAAGCCTTAAATGAGAGAGATGCAATTTTACAAACTCTGACTAATAGGTCTAGAAAACTTTATCGTGAAGCATTGATTTCAGAATCTTTAAGTCTTTTTGATGAAGCGAAAGAAAAGTTCGAGCAGGTTCAACAAATATCTCCTGTTAATAGTGACTATTACAATAAAGCCACTCAGAAATTAGAAAACTACTTGGAGTAAATATGAGACTCAAATCTTTTAATGCCCAGTCAGATCAGGGACCATTTTTGCAGATTAATGAAGATGCCTATGACTTTGACTTAGAAAATAACCTCTTTATGGTTTTTGACGGCTTCGGTGGAGTAGGTTGTGGCGATATTGCAGTTAATAAACTCAAAGAAAACATGAAGAAATTCTATACGCAAATATCTAGTGATCCAGATTGTACACTACCTTTTTTTTACAGCCCAAAATATTTAATTGAAGGCAATGCCTTGATCAATGCCATGCTGTATTCCCACGACTCACTCATGAGGGATAATGCTTCTAAAGAAGTTGCTCAAAGAGCGGGAGCTTCTGGAATGTTCGCAGCAGCCAGTGAAAGTGTCCTGACCATGGCCTCTGTTGGAAATTGCTGTGCCTACGTAATTAGAAATGGAATTATGTCTAAAATATTTGTCGAAGATAGCTTCCAATACCTGTCTGGTGATAACTTTGATGCTCATCTAAAGTCAATGCCTCTGAGCGGGTTTGGACTCTTCCCTGATCTGTACTACCAAGTAAAAGAACTTAGAATCTTTAAAGACGATATCGTCGTCCTAATGACCGATGGAGTCTACGCTAGGCTAGTTGAAGATGAAATCAAAGCGATTCTAAATAAATCAAAGCTAGATTTGAAGAAAAAAATTCTTGAGCTTTTTAGTCTGTCTAATGGCAGAGGGAATATGGACAATCAAACGGCCATGGTTTTAGAATTTTAAGCTAACTGCCTAAAATTAGACATAATATTTTATATTGCGTACCATGCTATAGAATACTATTTTTAAGGAATGGCTAAGATGCATAAAATTCTTGTCGCTGATGACAGCCTCACGATCCAAAAAGTAATTAAGATAACTTTAGCAAACGAAAAGTTTGAGATTATTGAGTGCCTGTCTGCTGAGGAATTACGTTCTCAAGTAAGAGAAGTAAAACCAGATATTATTTTATTAGATTTTAATTTGTCTGAAGATAAAACTGGATATGAACTCGCCTCTGATGTTTTAGATATTCATGCTGAGTCAAAAATTCTTATGCTCTTTGGAACATTCGATACAATTGATGAAGACATGCTTAAGCAAAGTGGAGTGGATTTCAAGATTGTTAAGCCATTTGATGGTTCTAAGTTTATTACTCTTTGCCATGCAATGAGAGATAGTTTCGGTGACGACGAGGATGATTCACTTCCAGACGTAATTAAATCTGAAGAAACTCAAGAAGAAGAAGAAGAAGAAGACTGGGTTATGGATTCACCAAGCTCAAACTTCTTTGACGACGAGCCTGAAGAAATTGATTCAGCTAAAACAGAAAAAATTAATATTAGTACTCTTCAAGCATCTGTAGATGACTGGTCAATGGATGTTCCTGGAATAATAGGACACGATTCAGATCATATTGAATTTCCAGATGTAATAGGCAAAGTAAAATCTCCAAAAGTAATTGAGACATTAAAAAATGAAGATGGAATTGTACTTCCAAAAGATGAAGATCTCGAGTTCCCAGATATGGAAAGTAAATCTTCTCCCAAACTTATTCCAATTGATGAGTTTATCGTGGAAGAAGAAATACCTGATGAAATAGAAGATTCTGAAGATGACTTCGATCTTGCCTCTGAAATTGAAGACGAAATTGACGAGTCCGATCTGTGGACTGCAGATGAAGAAATTGATGAAACGGACAAGCTAGATAAGATCAAAGATTTTATACCTTTAAAAGAAAATGACCTTCCCCATGTTGAATCTCATAGCCTCAGAGAGGTGAAGCCTCTTACTATTGAAGAAGAAAGCGACTCATTTGATGATGTCGACTTTTTTGGAGATGCTCCTAGTGACTTTCCTGCAGACGTAATGGATTCAAAAAATATTGAACCTGTTAAGGCCGCCGCTCCTATTTTTGATGAGTCTAAGATTGAAGAACTTCTGAAAGAAAAAATGACTCCTATGATCGAGAGCTTAGTTAAAGAATACTGCCAAGCAAATATTGAAAAAATAGCATGGGAGATAATTCCAGATTTAGCAGAAAATCTCATAAAAAGAGAACTAGAAAAAATTACAGAATCAATTCTTGATTCTGAGTGATCCGTTGTAGAGCTCTTTGATTTCAAAAGGGCTCTCTAGGATAGCTTGCCCATGATCACCAATGCCTAAAAACTTTCCATGAAACTCTACCGAGTCTTCAGTCAGAATAACTTCTTTGTTTAAATGAGAGCATATTTTCTCCCATCTAGACTTCACTTCTGTTGCAGAAAGCCTATTGTCTAAAATAAATGAATAGAGTTTTTTAGATTCACTCTGGGCATTAAAATCAGCATTGATATTTAAAATGGATCCAACAGGATAATCAAATTTATCTTCTGGTATAAATGTCATATTCAGACCGACGCCAACGACGAGAGTCTCTTCAACTTTCTGAAGTATAACTCCACCACACTTTTGACCTTCTAAATTTATAAGATCATTTGGCCATTTAATTTTTATTTTACTTTTAAAGTATTCACATATGAGAATTGAAACTTCTGCAGAAGTGAGAGTTAAAACCTCATTGGGTTTCAAAGTGAAAGACATAGATAATGAGCCGTGTCCTGAGTGCCACTCATTTGTTCTTCGACCTCTGCCGGTTGTCTGAAAATTGGAGCTTACAAGAATGTTTTGCGACAAATCATTAAGATTAAGTAAATGATCTTGAGTACTTGGGCATGTTTCAAGATGAATATGATTCATTGATCTCGTTCCTAGCTTTTGTTATAAAGGATCTAACTTATACCTAAAGGAGCATTAAATGTCTTTAATCAAAAGAGATACGCCAAGAGAAATTAAAATTACTAAAAATATTAATCCATACGCTTATGGAAGTGTCATCGCTGAGTTTGGAAATACCAAAGTTCATATTACAGCTACAGTTGAGGCAGATGTTCCAAGATGGATGAAAGGCACAGGAAAAGGTTGGGTTACAGCTGAGTACTCAATGCTTCCAGGATCTACTCACGACCGTGTCAGACGTGAAAGAAACCAAGTGGGCGGAAGAACTCAAGAAATTCAAAGACTGATTGCTAGATCTCTTCGCGCTGTTGTCGACATGAAAAAGCTAGGTGAGATGCAAATTATTTTAGACTGTGATGTTTTAGTTGCCGATGGTGGAACGAGAACAACTTCAATTTCAGGAGCTTTTGTTGCTCTTGAGATCGCTATAGAGAGACTAATTGCTGAGGGAAAACTTACTTCAAGTCCAATTAGTGAAAAGCTAGCAGCTCTTAGTGTTGGTCTAGATAAAGACGGTATGGCCATTGCTGACTTAAACTACGAAGAAGATTCAACTTGTGAAGCGGATGTAAATATCGTTATGACTGAGTCTGGAAAATTTGTAGAGGTTCAAGGAACAGCTGAAGGTGAGCCTTTCTCTAGAGAGCAATTAAACGCGATCCTCGATTGTGGTGGTATAGCCATGAAAAAAGTATTTGAAGCTCAATCACAAGCGCTTAAGGCTTAATTAATGGAATATATACTAGCATCTGCAAATAAACATAAAGTTGAAGAACTTAATGAGCTTTTTAAAGATAGTGAAATTAGAATTATGTCTCCAAAGTCGAAATTAGAAGTTATCGAAGATGGAGGAAGCTTTAGAGCTAATGCACAATTAAAAGCCGAAGCTTATTATAACAAGTTTGGAAAAGCTTCTGTTTCGGATGACTCTGGATTAGTTGTTAATGCTTTGCCAGATTTGCTTGGGGTTGAATCTGCAAATTTTGCACCCGAACTTCCAGAATATTCCGATAAGTGTAAAAAGCTTATTGAGTTACTTAAGGATAAGGAAGATCGCTCAGCATATTTTGTTTGTTATCTGTGTTTTTACAAGTCTCCAAGTGAGATCTACTTTTTTGAAGGTAGGGTGCCTGGTGAGATAGGATATGAACTCAAAGGTGATACGGGCTTTGGTTACGATCCAATATTCCTACCTAAAGGACGATCTGGTAAGTCTTTAGCGCAAGAGAGTGAGTGGAAAATGACTAATTCGCATCGCGCCAAAGCATGTGCAGAAGCAATTAATTTCAAGAGTTTAAGTAAATAAATATTGCCAAAAAGGGTAGAATCATTTAAAAATTTACCCTACGAAAAATTATCGGGGTGTAGCGCAGCCTGGTAGCGTAACTCGTTTGGGACGAGGAGGTCGGAGGTTCGAATCCTCTCACCCCGACCAGTCATTGGTTGGATTTAATTTTTCGAGCTGAAAGTCCCAAGATTTCAGCACTTTAAAAGCCTTCTCGCAAGAGAGGGCTTTTTTTTGTTCGAAAATCCCTCTAGATTATTTCTTTTAACTTTTACAGAGTATAATTAAGACACAGGAGTTAATGATGGGATTTAAACTGCGCTCAAGCGTAATCTTAATGAAAGATAAAGACTTACATTTGCTAGGAGATTCAAACTTACACTCATTTGAAAAAATGAGACTAATAAGTGAGAGTGAATTTAAAGTTTTAATATCTATTGATAAGGAAGTAGAGCTTCATAGAGATGATCAAATAAATGATATTATTAGAAAGTGGATTGCTGAAGGTGTCATTATCGAAGAGACTGACAAGTATTTGGCCAGTCAAAAAATAAAACAATTAAAAAAAGTTATGACGGCTTTTAAAAAAGTTAAACCCGATAATGCTGTAATTGATTATCACAAAGAAACAATAAGTAATGCAGGTGTTCAGTTTGACTTCAATGAGACTACCCTGTCTCACCTATATAGAAATAAAAATAAAGCCCTGAACAATCTCTCTTATGGTGAAGCACTTTGCGATAAATTAATTGGTGCTAAGGAGAGCTGGGATTCTCTGAAGATTTTAGAAATTGGCTGTGGCACTGGTTTACTTGCAAAGAACTTTCTCAATAGGCTAAAAACAGACCATCGTAATTGCTATGAGCAAGTTGAATATAATCTATTTGATCTATCTCCAGCTCTTCAAGAGGCGCAAAAGGTGTCTACAGAAGGTCACGCTAATAAAGTTAAGTTAATCACTGGAAATATTGAAAACTATGATTTTGAAGAAAAGTTTGATCTTATTATTTGTAATGAAGTAATCGCAGATCTCAATGTTCGTGTTTGTGATAAAGACTTATCTTTGTGTGATGATCAGGTTAATGCTCTTTTTAATAAGTACGATTTCGAAATTAAAGATTTTTCATCAAAGTTTCTCCTAAATTACCAAGCAATTAAAGCGATGGAGAAAATCACTGAGCTTTTAAAAGTTGAAGGTATTGGTTTCATTAGCGAATATGGCAGTTGGAATGAGGTTCCTCAAGTTGTTGAGCTTCCAGGGCATAATGAGTATTCTATAAATTTCTCTCACCTTAGTCTAGTCTGTGAACAAGCAAGGTTACTAACAAATTTTGTAAGTATGGATGACTTTTTAAATTTTGATAAAAGCCTTAGCTTATTGGATGATAGTGCTAGAGAAACTTTTAGTGACTACTTCTTACCTTTTTTAGGCCATGGCCGTTTAGATAGAATCCCGTGTGAAAAAAAGGCTATCGAGAGCTTGTTAGGGGATAAGTTTCGCTGTTTTGAAAAATTATCATTCAATAGTCTTGAGGCTGGAAAAAGTACCCTCGATCCAAAGAAGTTCAAAGCATTAATACTGAAAAAGACAATTTAAGGTTTATTACTTCAAGAGCGTAATTTTTCTTTGGACATTAACCAAATGGTTAGAATGTGCCAAAAGGTAATTAGGTTTATTTCTACTTTCTAATTCTAACTCAATTAAATTATTTAGAACTTTTCTGAAATTTGACTCGTATTCAACATTGAACGAGTAGTTATTAAGTCTAAAAGCCACTGTTAGCAGGTTAAAAATATCTAAGGACTTGAGATATGAAATAATTTTTTCATCTCGGCCTTCTTTTTTTAGAGACAGAGCTTGCACTTTTCTTCCAAGATCTTCACTAATTCTATGATTCTCAATGTATAGATCTGGATAGATAAAAAAACCGTTCATTCTTTTTTCTTTATTTGTAACAATTAAAGTAATATTGGATTTCTCGACTCTAGCTATCGAGTGAATGGTTTCCGAGTTGATCTGTGTTGTATGCCCTGTAGTTTGAACCTCAGACTTTTCCAGTTGAAGTTTTCCTAGATAGATTGCACCTTCAAGATGTGACTTTTTATTAAACCTGTAGGCTAAATGTACTGACTTGCCTCTAAGAAGCCTAAAAGCACCATCGAATGGGTGATTATGAATCTCGGTATCAATCTCATCCATTATATAAATCTGAATAGTAAATTTATCGTTATTAAAAAGTGTGATGTTAAATTTTCCAAATATTGTCTCTGAGTAAAATTGCTTAGGTAACGACTTTTCAAATGCTAAGTCTAACACTTGGTCTTCTTGAATATTATCGAGACTATCAAAGTTTTTTAAAATCTGAGTTGATTCTGAAGTGAAGTTTGCAGGGTCAACTTTTTCTAACTTTTTAGCAAGTGAATTTAGAGACTCCAGGAATTGGTTAATAGTGTCTTCCTTTTTTCAAAATACTAATATCGTTAACCATCTGAGCTTTGTTGATTGTGATTATTTCTTTTTCACTATCTATATTTTGAATCTTCTTAACCAAATTGGATTTGAGGTTTTCTATATCTGAAGCTGTCTTAATACTTTGATATTGGTGACCGTCTTCAATAAAAGATTCTTTTAATGTTTCAATTATATACTTTGTAATGTTAAACGCATTCTGTTTTAGAACTGCAAAAGTCAAGTGAACACTCATTGTGCTACCTTCTAAATGGGCTTTGTGAACTATGTTTTGACCGATTACAAATGAGTCTCCAGTGTTAACAATAAATTCTTCTTTGATATCATCATTAATATTATTAACATCCTGTATTTCTAATCTTTTCATAAAATTATTAGCTGCTACCATCGGAAAAAACCATCTTTTGCTACCGTAAAGTTGAGCTATAATTGATTGTTGTTCATCAATATGATATTTGAAACAATTCTCCTCAGAGCTCGGTGTTATATACATATTGCACGTGACTGATTCTTTTAATTCCTGAGAAAGCTTATTTGTAATAACTCTAATGTCTTTATCTATAAGCTGAAAGTTTGAAACCCTAACAGAGAGACTTACATCATTAAGCTTTGAGATATCCTTTTCCAGCTCTTCCATCAATTCTGATGAAACAGTTTGAGTTAGGTTCTTTCCATCCCGATAGAAATCTCCTCGTATATTTGGTCTTTCAATACTCAAAGTATTTATAGCTTTAAATATTTCTTTAATATCGTCTATCTTAAAAGAGTCTTGGTATTTCCTTATTAACGGGTAATCATAGACATAGATACAATCAGTTGCATTATTTAATGAATCAATCTTTTTAAGACTAGAGATCTTTTTCAAAGTAGTGTCCTAGTAAATGATAAATTGTTTCGCCATCACTTTTCTTTAATGATTTTTCTAAAAGTTCGATAAATTCATTCGTCTTGTAAAATGATTTTTCAATTATCTGACCTTTAAATATTTCAAACTTAGAATATGGTGTCATAGGATATGAATGTTGTAAAACACCTGTATGTGGCTCAGAATCAAGCTTGTAATGAGTCATAACACTGAAGTATTCTATTGCGCTAAAACCAAAAAGTAGGGAGTCTTTTATAATTTTAATCTCTGTGCCGGGCTCCATATCAAATAAGTCATCTTTTTCAATCGGTTTCAGTTTATTAATATTATTAAATATAGTACTTAGGGTCAATTGTTGAAAACCTGGAAAACGCGTATTGAAATCAACAATATTAAGATAGAAAAAGCTATGAGAATCGAGACTACCTAGGTTTTTGATAAATCTTTTTAAATTTTTATCGTTTAGTAGATCGATGGGCGCATCGATAAAAATTATTTTATCTCGAGAAGCTAGAGTTTCTCTATTGTCAGAAAATTGATAAAAGCTGAATATTTCTTGAAGTTTCGCAGGTAGATTTAAATAAATCTCCAGTGATGTTACAAACTTTTGATTTTTCTCAAGTAGGTAGGCTTGCTTATTTAAGATTGAAACAAGTCCATCTCTAAGAATAATCATATCTTTAGTTTGGGTAAAGTTTGCAATGTCTGCAACCTGAAGAGGAAAATTTATTTCTTCTTTGTGTAAATGAGAGTTTGTCCCTGCAGTGGCCTTATTTTTCAATACAACTTTTCTGAGTTTTTCTATGCTTTTAATGTGTTTATTACCAGAGGACATTGTACTCCTTAATGAATTCGCTATTCATTGTTTTTACATTACGACTTAGTGTAATTGATATTTTTATTAGATCGAGCTTTACCTTTTTATTAGAAAAAAATTCTTTAAATATTCCTTCGCAATACTTCTGTGAATAAATAAAACTATTTAATTCAATATTCTTAGACTTGATCATCTTTGATGTGGGTTTAAGTTTATCTGGAAGTGAAATAGTTAAATCACTTTTATCAACAATAACATCTATGTAGTTTAATCCATGAAGATGCTTTGCGTGATCCTTATAGCCGGCCCATTTAGTTAAATAGACACACAGTCCATTTTTAGCTGCTTCGACGATGCTCATTCCAAAATCTTCTCCAAAAAGTGTCGACAATGATATCATATAGTTTGATTTTTTATAAAGCTTATCTAGTCGTTCACTACTCATCTTTGAATAATAATATATAAACTCACCATCTGGGTCATATTTTTTTATTTGGTTGGAAATTATTAGTTGGTAAGAATGTTTATTATCATCAATCGAGAAATTGTGGAGATCATCAAATGGGCCTACCAAAATAAGGGACAAAGAGGGATCTGATTTCCTCAACTTCGCGACAAATGGTATGAGCAGGTGAACATTTTTATCAGGCGATATTCGGCCTGAGTAGATGATGCAATTTTGAGAGTTTAAATATTCAAACTCCTCGTTCGTTGTCGATTCTCTGTATTCATCACAGGGAAATGGCATCACTAAAACAGAAGGGGGTATTTTAAAAAAACTCTCAAAAATAACCTTGCTCGATTCACAAGAGGTTATGAATTGCCACTTTGATTGAGGAGATGCATTGTAGGCTTTAAGCCACCAGTTTAGCTTCTCTGCAGGATTTCCGTATAGATGAAATATAATCTCAAGTTCTTCCATAGGATATTCACTGGATTTAAGAGAACTGAGAATAAAAGAAGGATTTAATCTATGATCATAGAATACCAACTTTTTTGGCTTATATTTTATAATCTTCTCGATAGCATCTAAGAAGCCAAAATGTTGAGTTGATACGGCAATTAAAATGGGCTCAAAGGGCTTATAAACGCTCATGTAGAAGCCTCTGAGACCTCGATTTATGTGACTACAGCTCATCCATGTTGAGTCAGTTAAGTACTCAAAAATACACACTTTACTCTCAGTTAACTTCACTCTTTCCTTGTAATTCGCATTAATAAATCTTTAATTATATTAAAAACTACCTTAAGATAGCTTATGAGTAAAAAACTAGATTACAAATTTTAAAATATAGAAGAAGTCCATCTCGATAGTATAGTCGAAGATTTTGAAGCTTCTGGTACTCTTCTGAAGGCTTACGCCCGTATACCTGTAGAATCTGGAAATGATGGTGGTGGAGATGTCGATACTTTTGTAACAGGTTGTGACTCACCTGCAATTTGTTAAAATCTTACCCTATATTTTACTCGTAGCTATAACTGCTTTGAATTATGGCTTTCAGTACTTCGAGGGCCATGAAGTTGTAAGTTCGAGTCTTATATTTCCTGGTAAGGATTCAATGTATATTAAATTTAGGGGAGAGCCTAATCTAGCAACCTCTGAAGAAATAGCAATTGAAAACTATTTAAATTCAAAAAGAAAACTTTCTAAATCACTGGCATACAGAGTTTCTCAAAAAGATCTTTGCTATGCAAAAAAACAATTTGGTTTAAACACAATATCAATGGAAAGTTGGGTACTTCAATATTCTTTAAAAGATAAAACAATTTCTAAGAAAAAATTAAAAGAGACTAAATGTTGAATCGAAAATTTTGTTTAGTTTTTGATTTATTGATCATCTTTAAAGTTTTAACAGTGCCTCACTTTGGAAACTTTTGGGTGCTGTTAGCATTTAGTTGTATATATTTGGTAGTCAGTAATAAAACTTACAGAATATCTTCATTAGTTGTATTGGCCATAAGTATTATAATTAACTATTTAATCGAGCCATTTTCAACTCACTATATTGAGCTATTTGTTTTTATCGTTATTACTTTTAGAGCTGTAAGCTTTCGCCAAGACAACTCTCAAGCTTACCTATCAAAAGGGATGTCATTTGTATTAGTTTTAACGATGGCATCAGGCTTTTTTGGAAAGCTTATATTTGGATCATATTTATCAGGAGACTCTTTATTGAGACTTTTGGCAAAAGACTCTCGTATGCAAAAAGTGACTTTAATTAATAAACTCACACCACCAGTAATTCTTTCCTTGAGCGATCTTGAGAAGAATCTAAAAGCCGATAATGACAGTAAAACAGTTTCTTTTGACTTGGAGGAGAAACATCAAAAATTAATAAAAGTTGGCTCGAACTTAATTATAGTATTTGAAGGTATATTATTTTTTCTATCACTATTCTTATTGTCTAAATTTACGGCAATGAAAAAAGTTTTTTGGTGTGCTTTAGGAGGATTTATTTTATTTATTTTTCCCATTTTACCTGTTGTTCACGTTGGAACATCGCTATGTACCTTGGGTTTTGCGTCAACATATAAGCACTCCAGAAGATGGGGACTTTTATTTTTATGCTTATATGTGTACGTTATTATGTGCGGTAAGGGATGGATTTTATGAAAAACTATAAAGTTGATGAAAATATAATTGAAAAAAATGAGGAGGATATCATTTATCTCCTTAATATGGAAGATACCTCAGATGTTCTTTATAAGATTGAGGGAGTTGCAAAGATCTTCTGGGAGGGTGTTTGTAAGAATAAACTAGATGACGCCGTTATAGAGATATGTGATAAATATGACACAATTGCAGATGAAGTTAAGTCGGACTTAGACTCTTTTATTGGTAGACTAGTTGAGTTAAAAATTATCAAAGAGGAATAATGAAGAAATATGCATTTAAAAATATAGAAATTATTCAACTTGAAAGTTTAATAGATGAATCTGAAGTCACTGGAACTCTTCTAAAAGCTTATGCTCGTATTGCTCTTGAGCCAGCTAATGATGGAAACCCTGCAGGAGATGCACATTCAAGTGCCTCTGGCGGTGGTTGTGATGGTGGGGGAGCTCCTTCAATTTGCCCTTAATAACTTAATATAAAGCCTTTGAGATGAATTATGAAAAAGTACGAATTTAAAAACATTGAAATCGTTAACCTTGATGAACTAATTGATGACTCTGAGGTTACTGGAACTCTTTTAAAGGCTTATGCTCGAATTCCTTTGCATGACGGCCCCGCTGGTGGAGATCAATACGGTGGTGGTCCCGACTGTGATAGTGCTGGACCTACTAATCCAGCGTGTATTTATCCATAGGAATAAGTATTACTTGCACCTTCCATCAATAATTCGCTGAATTTCGGCTTTATCGTCAGAATCATAGATTACTCGAACTCTTGCAGTTCTTTCAATACCCTCTTTATCTTTTACTTTAACTTCCTGTAACCCTCGTCTGTTGAGTGGTTTGGCTGTCTCTTCCTTTATATTAGGTGGCTCTCCAAGCCTCTTTTGAATGAGTAGATAGCGCCCGTCTTGCTCAACCATGGTAAAGGGACAAGCTGATAGAAGTGATGAATAGAAAAATAATGCAACGATCCATTTCATAGCTCTATTATATACTAGATTTGGAAAAATGAATCAAAACCAATAAAATCAATGAGTTAGAGACTTGTTTAACATCACATAGAGTTTGTATTACATGTCTAATCGATTACAAGTTTTCCGCCTATAAATTAAACCAAAATAAGTGATAATAAAGAGTACTTATATTTTAGGAGAGTGTTCATGAGCAATGAAATAAGAATCCCAGCAAAGGGAAGAGATATCAATGAAATATTTAAAGAGATGGATGCTATAAAAGAGCACGATTTTAAATGGAAGGCCGGAAGAGTTTTTTGTTTAACTTATCCTTTGGATGATGCTCATCACGAATTTTTAAAAGATTCATATGGAAAATTTATATCTGAGAACTTTCTTAATCCCATGGCATTTAAGTCATTAAAAAAAATGGAGCGAGAAGTTGTAAGAATGTCTTGCTCACTTATGCACGGAAGCGAAACTTCTGTTGGAACGATGACAAGTGGTGGAACTGAAAGTATCCTTATGGCCGTGAAAGCTGCCAGAGAACTTGCTAAGAAGAAAAAGCCTTGGATTCTTAAACCCGAACTCGTTTGTCCTGAATCTGCTCACGTTGCATTTGAAAAAGCTTGTAAATATTTTGGTGTTAAATACGTTCCTGTAAAATTAGATGATGACTACAGAGCAAATGTTAAAGCTATGAAAAAAGCTGTAGGCATAAATACTATTATGATGATGGGCTCAGCTCCACAATACCCTCAAGGAGTTATTGATCCTATTGAGGAACTTGCAGCTTATGCAATGAAAAAGAATATACCCTTTCACGTTGATGGATGTGTCGGTGGATTTATGCTTCCGTGGTTAGAGAAAATCGGTGAGCCGATTCCACTTTGGGACTTTAGAATCCCAGGAGTAACGTCGATTTCAGCCGATCTTCATAAATATGGATTCGCGGCCAAAGGTGCATCAGTCATTCTTTATAAATCTATGGATTATATGAAACATCAATTTTTTATTACTACTGATTGGTCTGGTGGAATTTACGCCTCACCAAATCTTCCTGGTACTAGACCTGGTGGAGCAATTGCAGCGGCATGGGGTACATTGAATAAACTCGGAGAAGAGGGTTATATTGAGTACGCTAAAAAAACAATCTCAGTAGCAAAAGACTTTAAAACTCGCATTAATCAAATTGAACCTTTAGAAGTTTTAGGTAATCCACATGCAACATTACTTGCATTTAAATCCACAGATAAAGATCTAAGTATTTTGGCCATAGCCGATCATATGATTAGTAAAGGTTGGTGGTTTGATAGACAACAAAACCCTGCATCGATTCATATGACAGTTATGCCAAATCACAGGGACTCATTGGAAGACTTTGTAAAAGACTTAGCTGAGACTGTTGAATACGTTCGTGCTCGTCCTGAACTTGCAAAGTCTGGAGACGCTGCAATGTATGGAATGATGGCAAAAATTCCAGCGAGAGGTTTAGTTAAAAAATCGGTTGAGAAAGTTATGGAAAGTATGTGGGGACCAACTGGAGAGTTACCAGACTTTGAAAATGGAATGGGTTCTGATGAAAGTTCTCCTCTTTGGATGAAACTTGCCGATAAGTATGGACCAGTAGCTATGGAAGCACTTGAAAAAATGGATGATGTAAAAACTAAAGTTAAACATGAAATAGATAAAATAAACCCACTAAAATAGAAAACAAAAGGGCAGCGGTTATGTCAAGAATACTTCATATTGAAGATAATGAAAAAGTTCACAGTCTGGTCTCGAGGGTTCTTACTGATGATCAGATTGAGGTTATATGGGCCAGTTCATTGGAGGTTGCAGATCAACTGAGAGCGAAAGAATCATTTGATTTAATCATTCTTGATCTTGGTCTACCGGATGGTAATGGAGCTGATTACTGTCAAAAAGTAAAATCAGAAAACCCATCTCAAGGAATCTTTATCCTGTCGGGAGATATTAATATTGCAACAAAAGTTATGACTTTCGTAATTGGAGCTGAAGACTACATAACAAAACCATTTGATAATTCAGAGTTAAAAGCTAGAGTCGTGGCTAAACTTAAAGCTATTAATTAAGTTTTCAAGTATTAACCATGAAGAACGAGCTAATATCTTTGGCTATATAACTATGAACTTATAGTTTAAAGTTATGAGGTGTATCTTGAATATAAACTAAAATTTTCCTTAATTAATTCTCTGACCGACCTCCAACTGCCCGATTTTAATGAAAGTATTAAATTGTAGGAAATTAGTTAAGAAAAATTAATATTTCACGCATAAGTTTCAATGTAAAATAGACGAATAGATATTTATAAGGAGTTTAACTGATGAACTTGTATCTAAAGTTAAAAGGATATTTCGTCTACCAACCAAAAATTGTTGTGATTGGAAGTGATGATTTTTTTGTAACAGTAAGCTCACTTATCACGAATGTTTCTAATGATATCTCTATTCATAAATACTTAAAAACTGATCTTAACAAAATAAAAAAACATAACTTCAAAGATTCGGTCATCACAATCGTTCAAAATGAATTAGTTGGAACTGTTACAATGGTTATGTGCTGTGACGTGGGATCTGTTAATAGAAAAGAAGTCCAGTGGAGTCAGCTGCAAGAACAAATAAGATATGGAATAATGTTCTACAAATACTTCATGACTGCAAAAACACGTGATACTTCAACTGAAAATCGATTTATAGCAATGGCCTGTATCTATATGCCAGGGTCTTCACTAGAAGTTCGAGTTGTAGATGGAAAAGTTTTTGTCAGTGGAGTCTTAAAAGATTCTATTAAACTGGATGTCTTTTATAAAATGGTCAAGAGAAGCTTAAAAATTGATGAAATTTTTGATCATAATCTTTTAAGGGATTCTTAGTTAATTAAAAGTTATATCCACTTCATGTCTAGAAGATGAAATTTAGCTTCTTCAATATCTTGATCATTCTTCATACTAATCTCCATTATTGGATTATCTTTGTTTATTTTTAAATCGATATATTTATAATAAGCGACACCTGAGTCCCTGAAACCCAAAGGAGCATCGTGCTGGAGAATTTCAGATTCGTATTCGACACCGTCGACTGTGATAACCATTTCCACACTTGAGAACTCATCTCCATATGTGTAAAACTCAAATCTTTTATAGTCAGTATCCACCGTCTTACTAATGACGGTATCACCCTTTTTCTTTATGTCTTTTATAACTCTTGGTCGTCTGCCGTCTCTAATACCAAAACTATTAGGTCTTGGGCCCTGTTCTAAAACAGGAAATTGCCTCTCAAAAAAACGTTGAAAAGGAATAGGGCTGAGGTTTATTTTGTTGGCCAAAACTTGAAAGTCACGCCAAAGTGAATAGGATGTTAACTTTTCTTTATGTAGACTTTCATCAAAGTCTTTAATCTTTTCAACCTTGGTATTATTGAGAAGTTGTTTAAAAACTTCTAAACGAAGATTAACCATTAGCTCAAAATCCTCAGGGGATCGCAAAGACTCAACGGCCCGGTCTTCAATTAAGAATAATGGTTCTTTAAACTTATGAAGTGAGGGGTAAGAAGACTTGTCTGAGATGATATTGGTTTCTTTAAAATGTTCGTATACGTTTTGAGTTGAGTCAAAGGTTTTAAAAGCTGCTTTAACTTTATCAAATCCTTTTTTTTCATCAAGTCTTTGTGCATTTCCTTCTGGTCCAACATCGAGGGCCATAAATGGATAGTGAAGAAAAGGTCGATTATGCACATAAGCAGAGTATTTTACAACGAGATCCGGAAACTTTAAAAAGGGATTGGTCTCATCGCTGAAGCCGCCCATATTCACATGACATCCACCCTCGGTTCCACCTTGGACTCCGTACCACCAATTTCTGTACGGCACGAGTCCAGATTTGTCAGCAGCTTCAAAAAGTGGAGTGATCATTGAGACCACATCTTTTGCAATTACAGGCTGAGTTTTAACCTCAATGCTTCCAGGATCCATAGTAACAACAAAGCTTGGATTTCCATCTTTATCAAAGGTCTCATATTGCATATGATCCCATATATCTAAACTCTCTTTAAATTCACCGGATAGGATTTCTGCAATGGCACGAGCGAGTTCAAGCATTTTATCTCTCTTTAAGGGAGTATCACTTGTTGCTGTAAATCCTTCATCAGTCCACCAACTTGGTATAGTGAACGTTTGCTCAAAGCCAAAGGTCATATTTTGTTCTAAGTAGTCAAAATTTTTCATGAATATATACTAACACAGCTTTAAGACTGACATTTGATTAGATTTTTGTTAATTTTTACACTAATAAAACTAATTAAAAAGTTGAACCATGCAAGAAACTGGATTTTCAATTCAATTCGTATCTAAAGTTACTGGTGTCAGTGCTCATACCCTTCGTGCATGGGAAAAGCGCTATGACGCAGTAGTTCCTCGAAGAAATCCCAAAGGCAAGCGTCTCTACTCACAAGAAAATATAAAAAAGCTAAAACTTTTGACTGAACTCGTTCAAATGGGAAATTCAATAAGTGACATTGCTTCTTTAGAAATTGATACGCTTGAAGCTCTCTCACTTCAGTTCGGTGAACAAAAGCAAATCAATAATACGAAACAAGAAGATGTAGATATAAGCGGTGTTTTAAAAAACCTTCTCATGGCCCTTAGAGGATTCAAGCTCGATATTATTTCTCACGAAATGGAAAAAGTTAAGCAGTCACTAAACCCTAAAGACTTTGCCTTAAAGCTCCTTCTTCCACTGTTAAAAGAAGTCGGCACAATGGTATATGCCGGTGAGCTTAGTATAGCTCAAGAATATGCTATGAGTGCGATAATAAAATTTCATTCCGGTAGTATTCTTTATAAACACATGTCGACTAAAAATGCTAAAACAAAATCTATCGTTCTTGCAACACCTGCTGGAGAGTTACATGAATTCGGAATTCTAATCTCAGCACTTCTTTGTGCAAACTATGATATTAAATTTATTTATCTCGGTGCTAGTATGCCTTGGGATTCTCTCAGTGATGCGACTAACCAAATAGGTGCAGATATTCTCTTGGTTGGAGTAAGTCCGATGTTTCAAACAACCAACACAGAGATTTTAGAGGAATATTTTACTAATGTTAGATCAAGCTTAAAGTCTGAATGCGAACTTTGGATAGGTGGAATGCAACATTTTACTAAGCCACTAATGCAAGACGGTATCATTAGTGTAAATGACTTGCAGCAGCTTGATAGAAAGCTTCAGGCCCTTCTGTCTTGATCAGAAAATTCAAACAAAAATCAATCATTTCAATCTGTTAAAGTCTCTCTTTTGACCGATAAAACCTAGACAATCGGTAGGTTTCATTGGCAAAATGGACTTACACACACACAACGCAAAAGACATTTTGAGAGGGATAAGATCGTATGAAACTACTACGTCTACACTTACAGGGATTTAAATCTTTTAAGGATAAAACAACAATTCAGTTTGACGACGGAATCACCGGGATCGTAGGTCCAAACGGGTGTGGAAAGTCAAATATTGTTGATGCTTTATTTTGGGTCATGGGAGAGCAATCAGCTAAGCATCTTCGTGGTAACAATATGAAGGATCTTATTTTTGCGGGATCATCTAAGTATACTCCAGGCTCATTCGCTGAAGTTACTCTTGTATTAGAGAATAATACAGGTAAGCATATCCATATTGGTAACCAAGTTACTAAACCTACTGAAATTGCATTAACAAGAAAGCTTTACCGAAATGGTGAAACTGAATATAGAATTAATGGCCTTCCAGCGAGACTAAAAGATATTCACGAAGTTTTTATGGATACAGGTGCTGGTGCAAAGTCTTATTCAATTATCGCTCAAGGTGAGATCAATCGTCTCGTCCAGGCCAAACCTGAAGAAAGACGAACAATGATTGAAGAAGTTGCGGGAATTACAAAATTCAAAATTAGAAAACGTGACTCACTTAAAAAAATAGAACAAACATCTCAAAACTTAAACAGACTAAGTGATCTCCAAGCAGAGATTTATAAAAACTTAAAGTCTTTAGAGAAGCAAGCTGAAAAAGCTGAAAAAGCAAAACGTCTAAGAGATAGAATCAAGCATCATGGTCTTATAGTGGATAGTCATAAAGAATTTGATTTTCAAACTGACTTCGTAAACGCAAGAAGAACACTTAATTCAAATGCAACAACTCTTGAGCAATCGGAACTAAAAAAAGATGCCTTTGAGCTTGCGCTTGAAGATGAAAGAATTAAGAAAACTGACCTGATGGAGCGAATCGATGGTCTGTCAGCCGAATATAATGAGATGGCCAAAGAGCTTGCTGCAAGTGAAGAGCGATTAAAGCATCTACGCAATACAAGAGCAGATAAAGAAAAGCATATTGAAGCTCGTAATAGCGAAAACGAAGAACTCATTAATGATATTAGTGAGAGAAAAGAGAAACTTGAAGAGATAAAGTTAAAGCTTAGCGATCTCGAATCTCAAAATTTTGAAGAGATGGATTTTTCTGAACTTGAAGAGAAAGTTGAAACTTTAAAAGAGAGCTTAAACGATAAGAATGAAGAGATTACTGACCTTGGTGGCCAGCTCGAAGAAGTTAGAACTGAGTTTACTGAAGTTGACCAATTAGTATTTAGAAATAGCTCTAAGCTTGATGAATACTCAGCAAACCTTGATGACATTATAGCTGAGATTGAAGAGATCGAGAAAAGCTCTGCAAATCACACAGATGAATTAGTTAATCTTCGACAAGAAGTTGCAACAGCTAAAGAGAATCTTTTTAGAAGCGAAGAGACTTTTGAGAAAATTAAAACTGAATTAACATCTAAGAAATCTGAGTTTAAAGAAGTTGATAGTGAACTTAGAGTTTTATCAAAAGAAGTTATTCAACTTGATTCTAAACGTCAGTCGCTTATTGATGTTAATAAATCTGGCGTGGGAGTTAAAGAAGGTGCATTAAGCTTTATTGAAAGCACTGATAATACGAGCTTTGAAATCCTTGGAAACCTGATTGAGTGTGAACCACAATATGCTAAAGCACTTGAGGTTTTATTTGAAAACTCTTTTGATGCTCTCATAAGTAAAGATGGCGAAAGTGAAAACTTATCTTCTTGGTATGAAAGCAATACAGATAAGTCATTTGATTTTATTCAACCGGGACAATCCGATGTTGTCTGTTCTCCTGAGACGGCCGAAAGGTTAAAGCTTAAAGGTCTTGAGAACGTTATAGCAATTGAAGATATTTTAAAAATTAATAATAATGAGTTTAAAGCAAAATTGAGCGAATTCTTTAACGGCTACTATATAGCGGATAATGTTTCTCCTGAAGCTGCGCTTAGAATTTCTAAAGACATAAAGTTTAAAGGGTTAATATCTCTTGATGGACAAGTTGTTCTTACAAAGTCTTTAAACGGTGTATCTCTAAGTGCTAGAAGTGAAGATAACCAAAGCCTAGGAGTCGTTCAAAGAAATAACTTAATCAATGAGTTAACTGAAGAATACAATACGAAAAAAGAAAAATTAGACTCTCTCGAGTTAAGATTCTCAACGCTTACTTCTGAAATAGAAATTCTTCAAGAAAAGTACGACACTGAACAAAATGAACTTGGAACTAACAAGACTACTTTTGCATCACTTAAATCAACACTCGATTCAAAAGAGTCTAGTTACGGCGGAGCTTCAGCTAGACTTGATATTCTTAATAATAGAAAAAATGAGATATCTAAATCTAAGCTTGATCTTCTTGAAACTGAAGAAGATACAGTTAATAGAAAAGATTCTCTAAGTGAAAAACTCGATATGCTCACAGAAACTTTTGCAGAAGCAAAGGAGCTTGGCCAGGAATTAAGAACGAGCTACGAAGACGAGAGAAGTGAACTATTAGAGCTTCAGGCCAATGCTAAAACTTTTACAAGTCAAGTTGAAGGACTTCAGTCTCAAATCGACGATGCAGAATCTCAAGTCGAAAGATACACAACAAAACTTGATACTAATATGGAACTTCTTGAGTCTTATCAAAATGATATTGAGCAAGCTGAAGAAGCTGTTTTGAATCTCGAATCAGGTAACCAAGACCAAGCTGATATAATGAGTGAGAAAGAGAGTTACTTAAATATTGTTAGAGACGAGTTAACTTCTCTTCTTACTGGAATGCAAGAACGTGAAAATGAAGTTAAAGAGCTTGCTAAAACAATCAATACAATTGAAAAATCAAATGTAGAGCTATCAATGAAAGTTGATCAAATCATTATAGATGAAGAGATCTTAGTTAAAGATGGTTTTGATAAGTACCGTGTTGATCTTAGAGCGACAATGATGAAACACCTTGAACTTCACTCAGAAGAACTTGAAGGACTTACAAATATCGATTCAATCTTCTTTATGGAAACTGAAGAAGGGCAGACTGAGATTGAAAGAGAAGCTTACGAATTTGAAAAACGCTTCCCAGCAGTTCTGAGAGAATCAAAAGAGAAATATAAGAGATATAAAACAGATCTTAGTCGTTTAGGTGAAATTAACTGGCAAGCGATTGAAGACTACGATAGACAAAAACTTCGCCATGACTTTTTAAGAACACAGGAAGGGGAGCTTAAGAAATCTCTAGAGGATCTTGAACTTGCAATCGCTCATATTGATGAAAAGTCTAAGTCTCGATTTAAAGAAGCATTTGAAGAAGTAAATATAAGGTTTGAGAAAGTTTTCCCAATCATCTTTGGTGGTGGAGAAGCAAGATTAACTATCGTTGGAGACATCGATAGCACTGAGTGTGGAATTGATATTATTGCTAAGCCGCCAGGTAAGAAAATGCAATCGATCAACCTTATGAGTGGTGGTGAGAAGGCAATGACTGCCGTCTCTTTAATCTTTTCTATTTTCTTGGTTAAGCCATCTCCGTTTTGTCTTCTCGATGAGGTCGATGCACCTCTAGATGATGCAAACGTTGGAAGGTTTAATGAGCTTCTTCGTGAGATGAGTTCTGAATCACAATTTATTTTGATCACACATAATAAGAAAACAATGGAACTTAACGACACTCTTTACGGTGTAACAATGCAAGAGCCAGGTGTTTCTAAAGCTGTATCAGTTCAACTTCACTAAGGATTAGAATGAAACTAAGCTTCGTCATAATTTTATTCTTTGCCATCGTTGAACTAGCGGTGGCTGTTGATTTTTTACCAAAATCCTTTGTCGCAAGCCTAGAACAGCAAGATGTAATGATGTCTTCTAAGAAAGGGAAGATTATTAAAAGCGCCATTGATATGAAGTACTTGTTTCCAAGTAACGTTTATTTCAACTTAAAAGATGATGCTGTCGTTTATATCTGTAATAAAGATAAGACATGGATTTATACTCCACCTTGGGATCCAAGTGAGAAGGGAGAACTGACAATAGGTGATTCGAGTAAGCACTGTTACGTTAAAATTTTTGATGCTTTAAGTAAGGGACTTACATCAAACAATATCTACACTACTGTAAAGAATAAAAAGATTGCAAAGCTAAGCTTTAAAAAAGATGCTCAGGCACAGCTTGGTATTACTTTCGTTGAACTAGACTTTAAATCCAATATTAGTAGTACAAGTACGATTGAGAATGTTGATAAAATGAGAATTTATAAAGTTGGAAAAAAGAAACCTACGACCTTTGTTTTTAAAGAGATAAACACAAAGGCCAAGTTAAAAAAGTCTGAATTCAATTTTACTCCGCCAAAAAATACGAATATAAAAAAGATATAATTATTTTGTTGTTAATAAAATAACATCATTAAAAGTATCAATCATTCTTACGATTCCAAGCTCATCAACAATAAAAAATGAATTGTCAGCGTAAACGAAGTAATTAGCTCCAAACTTTAAAGGAACTTCAGATCGTCTTACGTCTGTTCCAACACTTCTAGATCCGTTATTAAATTCACCATTTGCAGCAATTGTATGGATTTGATTTCTTGAATCAAAAAAGAAATTTCCACCCTTTCTCTTGATGTTTTTAAAGATACGGTTACTAGTGCTTCTAATTTTTACAGAACCATCTACATTTATACCGAATGAATAAAGAGTACCCTCTTTAGTTACAAGGTAGTTGTCGCCTTGAACTTCAACATCTCTTTTATCTATTTCAACACCCGTTTTAGTAATTGTTCCTGCGATTGGATTAATTATATAAACGGTATTTTTTCTCGTTATTAGATAGTTACCACCGACAACTTTTATATTTGAATCTAATTCATAATCATCTTCGACAATTGTTTTGATAACACCATTAGTAAGAACTATTCTTAATGATCTATCACGAGTAATAAAAAATGATCCACCTTCGTGTCTCATTCTTGAATCAATCTCTGATTCATAGTTATAGCTATAAAGGTATCCATCTCTATCAACTGTATAGAGAGTTCCGTCTGTATCAGTAAAATATGAAGACTGTTTAACGTCGATCATTTCTGGAAGAATAAAAAAACCATTGGGGCTAAATAGAGGAATAAATCCCTCAGCCGGAGTATAAGATCTTACAGTATGTATTTGTCCAGAATCAGTGATGAAGTATGAGTGATTGTATCCCAAAGTTTGAGCAAAAGCCGAACCAGCACTAACAAAAATAAATAGCGCAAAGAGAGTTAAGTTTAAAAATAGCGATCTCGATTTAGTCATAGTTTCCTCGGGGTAAAATACTGTGCACTGAGTTATAACAAACCTCTGATTTTATTCAATCATTTTGTAATTTATTCAATAGATGGGTGATAGATGATCTCTGGCCCCATAAATCTTACGAATTAGTGGAGGCCAGGAATGAGCTTTTGAGGCATCTTAGGTCTTTAGGGGTAGGTAAAGCAATCCTTGCTTGCTGGGTTCTTCCGTAAGTATTTAAAATAAAATAAAAATTTCAATTTGAAATTCCTCATCCGTTGAGGAGTGAATCGTACTAGGCGGCCATGGCGAGCTCTTCATGAGCGGGAATATCGAGGAGAGAGAGAGAGTCGATATTTTCGTTTTCACCATTTTCTTCAATGTGAGCAATAGTTTGTTCATCCAATAAACAAGCAACGACTCTGTTGTTTCTGAAAGCGCCTAGCTTCCATGATGTATTTTGAAACGTGCATGTTTGAAAGTTACTACTAAGGGAATTCGTAATGCAAAAATTGCAATTTTCAAACACACACGCAATCAAAGTGCAATTTTTAAACTTCGTGAAGCTAAAATTGCAATTAATAAAGGTACAATCAATAAAATTTGTCGAGTTAAATGCAGATGCTTGGAAGTTGCAATTAAAAAAAGTAACATTTTTAAAGGTAACTTCATCAAATTTTCCACCTGAAATTTGCTCTGAATCAAGGTGAAGGTCGGTCATTGTTCTTCCAACCATATGAGTATAAGTATCTGTAATTAATGAAGTATTGTTGTTTATAATTACTTGTCTCATACTTCCTCCGTGCCTTGTTTCTTTCCTGTAATCAGTATCGCATACCCGATGCATTGCGTCAAGAAATATAATTGCATCAAGGAATTAAATTTCAAACCGATAAGAATATTAACAGCTTGGATAGCAAATAAACCAATCCAAAAGGAGGCTGTATGGTTTTATTCGATAGTAACTATTTAGATGCATTTCTCACAACTGTCCGAAAGTACATGGCAATCCGTGGAGGTTACTCCCAAAAGGATCTTGCAGAGAAGGTAAATGTTGGAATCTCAACTATGAGCCGATTCTTAAATCAAAAAACTAAAGAGCTCGATCCGCAGCTAATTGCAGCTATTGTTGCAAAGTTAAATATTCCATTGCACGAGATCATAGACTTTATTGAAGAGGACTCTACGGCCCTATTTAAAAAGATGGTTACCCTTTATATAGAACCTGATTCTACCGATAAAGAGAGTATGAATAAGGAAGCAGATGCTTTTGAGGAAACTCTTGGAAAAGAAGAAACCAAAACTCAAACAACTGCAAATATTAGAGGCGTCAAAGTCTCCTTCGGAGAACGAAGAGCTGATGACAGAAGAAACACTAGAACGACAGGGGAGAAGCTTGCTGATTTAACTGCCAGACAAAAAGGTTTTCTATCTGACTTCTTAGACCTAGATGTCGATGGCCAAGACCTAGTCGTCTCTGCAGGAGAAGTTATTATAAAATATTTGAATCGCAAGCAATTTGAAATATGAAATTAATTATTTTTACTCTTTTACTTTCAATCTCATCAGCTTTTGCAACTCCTAAGACTCTAGAGGTTTGGTTTCTAAGCGTTGATAAAACTGCGTTTATCGATTCCATAATACCAAAGATAAAATACTCAAAATTAACAGCACAATATCAATGTCAAAAAATAGGTGACTACTGCTTTGACCCTCAAATTGGTTTATACAAAAAAGAGAATGATAAAATAGTTGAAGCCACTGACTATTCAGCCTTAGACACAAAAGAAGAGTTTAATGAAGCTGGAGAGTATAAGGAGGGCGAGTACGACCCTTGTAAAAACCCAGGTCACTTTGATATCTTTTGTAAAAAGGGATCAAAAAAGAAAGTAACGAAAGTCCAAAAACAAAAGCTAGAACTATGGGTTGATATTAGCTCAACGATGAAACAAGTTGACGGCTCAGATTATAAAAGTAAATGCGTGAGAGAGCGTTTCTTAGAAAGAGTTGGCGGATCGTGTCCACTTAATGAAAAAATGAAAGTTTATATTTTCGATGAAAATAGAAAAGAGCTTGGAAACTTTGATCGAGTTTGTCTCAATTCAGGAACCAACAGAGTTGATAGGTTAATTCGTGATATAAAAGCTTCAACTGCTGAAAGTCTAATCATCATTACAGACATCTATGAGGCAAAAGCTGAATTTATAGATTTTGTTGAACAAGTGGCCGGTGGTAGTGTAAAAGGAATTGATAAACCTCTTTACGCAAAAGATATTTTAAATGATGTTTCGCGTATACAAAAAATGTGTAACTAGAAAATGTTTCAAAACCTCGCAAAATGGTCTTTAGAAGAGTTCTCGAACCTTCCTTGGAGACAAAATCGATCTCTTTATAGAACACTTGTCTCAGAAATCATGCTTCAACAAACTACAGTATCTACAGTTCTCAAGCACTTTGAAAGATTCATGCAACAATATCCAACTCCTGATCTATTCGCAAAAGCTACTGAAGAAGAACTCCTTATTGCTTGGAAGGGTCTTGGGTATTATAGAAGAGCAAGAAACCTTAAGAAAGCCTGCATCACTATATGTGAAAAACATAACGGTGAAATCCCTCTCGATTTCAATACACTGATTTCAATTCATGGCATTGGTGTTTACACAGCAAACGCCATTCTAGCTATGGGTGCAGATAAAAGGGCACTTGCACTTGATGCAAACCTTGAAAGAGTAATCTCAAGAATCTATGGGATCAAAGAGCCTAAAGGTTTAAAGTTGCAAAAAGAAATTGCAAAACGATTTAATAACAATGAAATATGTAATGAAATTGTCCCTATAGGGGCAAGAGTTTTCAATGAATCTTTAATGGATCTGGGACGTAACTACTGTCAGGCCAGAAAGGCGAGCTGTGAAATTTGCTTCTTAAGTAAAGATTGCTTCGCTTTTAAAAATAAAATGACAGATCAACTACCTGTGGTTGTTGAGAAAACTAAAGAGAGCTTTGAATTATCTCTTCTAAGAGTGATTGTAGAAAGAGAAGGAAAGTATTTAACCTATAAAAAATCGAGCACTCAGTGGTTAGCTGGGCAAAATGAAATACCGACCTTTATGATAGACTCCAAAGACCCTAAACTAAATCAATATCCCAAAATTGTCGGAGAGTTTAACTTATTGCCAAGTTTTAAGTCGGCAATTACAAAATATAAAATTTTGAATTTTGTTATTTGGGTGAATGAGAAAGAAGCTAAAGAAATGGGGCTTGATCTTAATAAATATAGCTATTCAAATACGAATCTATCTACTGGAAGTGAGAAGGCCATCGACCTAATAAAGTCTTAGATTTTTATAAAAAGCCGAGAAAGAAGATAAGCCGGGTTCTGTCTAGAACCATCATTCGTCTAGGATATAAGTTACCCAATACCTCGAGCACTCTACCCGCCATCTTTTCGCTAGCAGCGATCAAGCGATGGCCTACATGAGCTTGCACCCCGAAGAGTTTACCTGGTTTCACTACAGCATTACCTGTACATACTTTCTGTTGCACTTGTCCTCACCTCACGGTGGACGGGAGTTACCCGCTTCGGTGCTATATGGTGCCCGGACTTTCCTCCCGTAGAAGCCGAAACTTCTACCGGCGATGGTCTTTCTTTCTCGGCATGACTTTATAGTTTATGTACAGGCTTTTGACAAGCTGCGCCCTTTGATAAAATACAGCTTTTGTTGTATTAAAAGCTCATAAAGGATTCTTCTATGTATTTGATTATTTGTGCTTTGATTTCAACTGCGGCCACCGCTACTTTTCAGCCAATGTGGAAAGGTTACCAAATCTCTAATTTGAATAAGAGTATTGTTCTTCAAAAAAATATCTCTGAAGCTGAGTACAAGTTTAAAGAAAATATGAATGATTGGAAGTTTATTTTCTCACCTAGTTATCGAGAGTCAAACCTTGCAAGTCTGTTTGCATTTCAAGCTCAAAATACTAAAACCAATACCTACGCATTTGAATTTACAAAAAGCTCCTTTGATTATGGAAACGTTACAATTAGGCATACAAAAACAGATTACGATATCTCCGATTGGAATAGTACCGCTCTAAGTAGTTTTACCGATGACCACCTGTTCGAAAACAGAACAGGTATTGAATACAGTTATGACTTCTTAGATAGAAGCTCTAGTGATGACTTGAGTATTATAATCGCCGAGGCTAATGCTAATGAATCAGCAAATCAATTAGATGTTGAAAAAGGTTATCTTTCTTTTTTTCAGACCTATCTTCAAGCCAAGTATCAAATTTATGCAGTAGAGTTATCTAAGTCATTTGTTGGAGAGGCAAAGAAAAGAGTAAATAGGACTAAGAAAAGAAGAAAAGATGGACTCAGCAGAAATGTGGAACTATTACAATCTCAATCCTCTTTACTTAATCAAGAAGAAGCTGTTGAAACGAGTCGCTCGGCTTTAAAAGAGAACCTTTCAATTATAGAAAATATTCTAAAAATTAAAATAACTGAAAATTACTTCTCAGATATCTCATGGATTCCAAGACCATTTTCTTTTTGGAAAAAAACAATTAAAGAACAAGAGCATTTATCTGTTATTGCAGCAAAAAGTAGAGTTGAAGTTTCGAGACAAAATCTATCAAAACTTAAAAATCAAAATGGTGTAAAACTTCTTTTTACTGCTGGACTTACGACCAATGCAATTAATGAAAACGATACGAATAGCTTTAACGAACATCTTGATACCGTTAATAAAAACGTAGGCTTTGGACTAAACCTAGTCATACCGTTAGGCTTGGATAAGAGATCAGCACTAAATTCTCGAGTGCTTTTAGAAAATAAAAAGAATGAACTCAGTATCCTTAACCTTGAAGATGAGATTAAAGTACAAAAAGATGCTCTTCTTTCTCAGATTCGCTATTTTGAAAAAATAAACTCTATAAGCTCTAGGAAGGTTGAAATAGCTAAGAAAACTCTTAAGGAACAGAATCGTTACTACCTCAATGCTCAGACAACATTTGAAGAGGTGATCCGTGCAGAGGAAAACTATATCAACACGAAGCTAAGTGAAAAGAGAAACCTTTTAAATTACGAACTTCTTGTAGCAAACTACGCTTATTTAAATAATAGCATTGAGAGTTTCCTCAATGCATATAGAGATTAATCCATGAAAAAAATAATAGATTATTTTGTTGATAATTCAGTTGTTGTAAATCTTTTAACATTATTGATTATAGTTATGGGTACGGTTTCTATATTCTCACTAAATAAAGAAACTTTCCCAAACGTTGATTTTAATTACGTTATCATTAGGGCCGTGTATCCAGGAGCCGCACCTGAAGACGTGGAAAAACTACTAAGTATCGATATGGAGCGTGCGCTTAAAGAAGTCGATGGAATTGAAGAGATGAATACTTTGAGTGCAGAAGGTGGAACGATTATTTCTATTAAGGTCGATCCAGACTATTCAAGTGACGAAGTTACCGACGAAGTAAAAGATGCATTGGATAAACTTGAAAATCTACCTGAGGATGTTGAACGTCCAATCGTGACTAAAGCCACAAATAAAAATAGAGGTCTTATGAATTTTGCTATCTTTGGGCAAAATGAACTTGAACTCAGAGAAAAGGCAAAATATCTAAGAGACAAACTTGAACTCGATAGAAGAGTGTCGAGAGTTACCTTACAAGGCTACAGAGATGAAACCATCGATGTACAAGTTAAGCTTGATAAGACTGAACAGTTTGACATCTCGCTTGGTGAAATAGTTCAAGCTATCAGAGATAGACAAACAAATGTCTCAGCAGGAAATATAAAAGACGCAACCAGCGAGAAGCTTGTACGAACTTTAGTAGAGAACGAAAGCTTGGAGGATATAGGAAATATATATATTAGAGCGAATGATTTAGGTGCGGGGATTAAAGTGTCTGACGTCGCTGTAGTTTCTCGAATTCTAAAAGATAAAACAAGAGAGGATCGATCTAATAAAGAGCTGGCCATATTCTTAGATATTTCTGTTAAGAACTCTGCAGACGTATTAGAGACTGCTGAGTTTATTAAAGATACCTTTGAAAAAGAATCAAAAAAAATAGGCGTAAAGTATAAGATTTATAATGATCTCTCCTTCTATGTTAAGAGAAGGCTTGGAGTTCTGTCTGAGAATGGATTATTAGGAATTGTTCTCGTCACAATATGTTTACTACTGTTTATGAATTTAAGAGTATCCCTTATAACAGCTCTTGGTGCACCGTTTGCTTTTCTCGTCGCATTTAGCCTAATGGATTCGTTTAATATCACGATCAATCTTATATCTATGTTTGGACTGATCATGGTTTTGGGTATGCTGGTTGATGATTCAATTATTGTTGCAGAACAGTACTATCAAAATTTAGAGAAGGGTTTAAAACCAAAAGAAGCAGCTAAAGAAGCTGCAATGGATACACTTGCACCAGTAACGGCAACGGTTTTAACCACAATGGTTGCTTTTGGATCACTGTTCTTTATGGACGGGATTATGGGCAAATTTCTATGGCCAGTTCCCGCAGTTGTTATTATCGCTCTCGCAGCAAGTTGGTTTGAATGTTTTATTATTCTTCCCGGACATCTGGCTGACTTTGCTCCGAAAATTAAAAAAGAAGATATTGAAAAAGATAGATGGTACAAGCCCGCACAAAACTTGTACCAACGATTTCTTGAGTTTTGTTTGAGAAGTTCAAAAGTTACAGTACTTCTATTTAGCCTTCTTTTTATTGCTGCGATTTTTGCTGCAAAAAACATGCGTTTTGAATTATTTCCATCTGATGATGTCACTCAAATCACAGTTAATGTTAAAGGTGAAGTTGGTACTCCTTTTGACGTTACTAAAGAAGAACTTATTAAACTTGAGTCTGTTGTTTTTGACACACTTAAAGAGAGTGAACTCGAAGGCGTAAGAACGATTTCAGGTTACCAAAGCTTTAAAGGTGGAAGAAGTAAAAGTGGGTCTCACTACGGCTCAATTTCCATTGAACTTACTCCAAATGATGAAAGACAGAGGAAGACGAAAGATATTGTAAAACTAGTAGGGGATGGAATAGATAAAGTTATTTCTCCAAAATTTCAACACTCTGTTGATGCTAGAAAAAATGGTCCACCACAAGGTAAACCAGCGAATATTGAGCTTTTTGGAGACAATTTAAAAGACTTATTGTCTGCATCTCAAACTCTACAAAAAAAGATTGATAAACTTGATGGCATTATTTCAACTGAGCTCGATTATGAAATTGGTAAAACACAAATTATTGTCACGATAAATGAAAAAGAAGCCAGACGACTAGGAGTCTCTAATAAACAAATTGCCCTCGAATTAAGAAGAGCTTTTGAAGGTGAAGTTGCAACGACTATTAAAAAAGACGACGATGATATCGACATAATTGTGCGCTTTGATCTCAAAGCAAGATCTACTCAAGATACGATTAATAAAATTCGAGTCCTAAATGCACAAGGGCGACGAATAAGGCTTACAAGTCTTGCAAGTTTCGAAGAAGTTGAAGGAGCTTATCTTATCCGTAGATTGAATCGAAGAAGAGTCATGTCAATTTCAGGTGATATTGACCTTAAGAAAACTACTTCTTTAAAAATTAATGAAAAAATTAAACCTATGGTTGCAAAACATCTCGAAGACTATAAGGGAATTACTTTTGAACTAACTGGAGAGAGTAAAGATACTGAAGACTCTCTAGCGAGCTTTAAAAAAGCATTAATTGCCTCAATGTTTATTATCTTTATCATGCTTGTTGTTCAGTTCTCATCGATGGCACAACCTCTTATTATCATGACAGCAATACCCTTTGGTTTTATCGGTGTCGTGGGAGCATTCTTAATCTTTGGACTTCCAATTGGATTTATGGCGTTAATGGGGATGCTTGGGTTGGTGGGAGTAGTTATTAATGACTCTATTGTGCTAGTGACTTTTATTAATAGAGCACTTAAAGAGGATGATCATTCAATTGATTCACTAGTTAAGGCAACAGTCAGTAGATTTAGACCTGTTATTCTTACAACGGTAACTACAGTGGCAGGTCTACTTCCAGTTGCACACGCAACTGGTGGCGATCCATTTTTAAAACCAATGGCCACAAGTTTTGCTTATGGATTATTATTTTCAACCTTAATTACACTGATATTTGTACCATCTTGTTATAAAATCTATATTGATTTTGTGGACAAGAGGGTTAAAAAGAAGCTGCTGCGGGGATAAACAATCTTCCACACCCCTGACAAGTTTTAAGAGCAAGCTTTTGTTCGATTTCAGTCTCTTCCATTCTACTAATATCGCGTCTGCAAAATTCACATGAATTCGATTTAATTCTTGTGAAGCTTGAAATTTGAATTTTATTTTTAAAGACTTGTTCAAGCTTAGCTTGAAACTGTGGAGGAAGACTCTCTTTTAAAAGTTTTAATCTATTGGAAAGTGTATCAATCTCTTTTTGATAACCATTATTTTTTATTAAAACTTCTTTTTTTATCTCTGTTAAACTTCTTAAAGATCCCTCTAGGAAACTCTCGGCTTCGGCTATCTTTTTTTCCTCTTCTTCAGCCTTTTCTAGTAACTCAAATAGTTCTTCTTCAAACTTATCTTTTTTTGTTTCAAGATCTAAGATCTGTTTATCCATTGAAGCAATAGAAGCATCTTCAATTAAACTTAACCGATTGTCTTTATCCTTATCAATCTTACTGCTTAGTGTGCTTATTTCATTATCTATCCTGAGCATTTCTTTTTTTAAACGCTCTAAAGCTTGTTCGGCCACAGTCATTTCTTCTTGTCGCTGAGTTCTATTATCCTCGATAAACTGAAGTCTCTTGTTTTCTTTGGCAACTAGATCACTTATCTCACGAGAACTTGTCGTCAAGCTATTGATTTCTTTAAGGATTTTAAAATTTTCTGCACTCATGACTTAGCCTTTTTCAAATTGTTGATTTTACGGTAAAAATCTCTATGCATAGCTTAACTAACTTTATTCAATTAGAGGAAAATTTCAACGATAATCAATTTTTCATTATTGATTCGAATGTCCTTAGACTCCATTCAGAGCATCTAGACTTTCTCATTGATAAGAAAGTCTTTGTTATTGATGATCCAGAAGCTTCTAAGTCATTAAAAATTTTTGAAAAAGCCACTTTATATTTTCTCGAGCAAGGCATAAAAAGAAACTCAACACTTATAGTTATAGGCGGTGGGGCCACTAGTGACTTGGGAGGATTTGTTGCCAGTACGATCCTCAGAGGAATCTCTTGGATTGTTGTTCCAACGACTTTATTAAGTATGATTGATGCATCAATTGGTGGAAAAGTTGGAATTAATACCAAACAAGGAAAGAATCTTATTGGCTCTTTTCATAATCCCATTCAAAACTATTTCAATTTAGAATTTTTAAAAACTCAAGAAAAGGTTGATTATCAATCGGGACTCGGAGAGATGATTAAATATCTTTTCATAGATTCAAAGCTTGAACCATCTGATTCAATTGATAACCTAATCTCAAAATGTGCCTCTTTGAAAGAAAATATTGTCGCGAAAGACTTTAAGGAGAAGGGACTGAGAGAAGTTTTAAATTACGGACATACATTTGGACACGCAATTGAAAAAATGACTTCATTGTCTCATGGTTTAAGTGTCCTTGCGGGTATATATCTAAATGTTTCAATCTTCTCACCCGATCTTATGGCGTTTTTTCAAGATACTTTAAAGGAATTAAAGTTAACTATTCCAAAGCTCTCAATTGATAAAGATCAGTTTTTGACCTATATGAGTTTTGATAAGAAAAACATAAAGAATGGTGAAATTCGATTTATTGTTTTCAAAAATAGAGGCGATTACCAAAATATTGGAATAGATAGTAAGTTACTAAAAGAGAAACTCCTAACATTTGATGGCCATGAAAATATCTTCTCGTAAACTACAGAGTCCTATACTGATACCAAGTTCAAAATCATACGCTGCACGCATGCTTCTTGTTGGTGCTATGTCAGAGAATAGATACTCAGTTGCGGATATTCCAAAGAGCCAAGATTCAATAGAACTGATCGAGGTTTTAAAGAATTTGGGTATTGGTTATAGGGACGGAGATAGATTTGTATTAGATAAATCATTTCCAAAAGATGAAACCCCATCCGATCAACCAGTTGTTTTAAATTTAGGAGAGGGAGGAACTACAATACGCTTTCTCTTGTCACTATTGTCTCTTGGAAGAAATAAATATTTATTAAAAGTTCATCCCAGGTTTAAACTTAGACCATTTGCCGAGCAACTTGAACTTCTCAAAAGTTTAGGTGCTCAAATAGTTGAAAGTGAAAAAGAAGATGAGCTATGCACTCTTCAAGGTCCTATAAAGCTGCCTAAGAGTTTGACTATAGACTGTTCCAAGACAACTCAGGTTACCTCTTCATTTCTTATATTAGCTCATTTTAATAATTGTGAAATTAAAGTTAAAAACTTAAATAGCTCTGCTGCTTATATTGAGATGACTAAGAATGTGTTGAGTTCAATTAAAGCTGACCAATCAGTACCAGTTGATATGAGTTCTGCTTCATCTTTCTTAGCTCTTGCAAGTATCTTTCAAGACCTGGAGTTTCCTCAAATCTTAGCTGCCGACCCGCTTCAAGCAGACTCTACTATTATCTCGATCTTGGAATCCTCCGGCGCAAGTATCGAATTTAGTCCGCATTTGAAAATTAAAAAATCAATATTATCACCTTTCAATGTTGATGGCTCTAAGTGCTTAGACCTTATTCCGAACCTATGCTTTTTAGCTTCTCACATTAAAGGCCGCTCTAGGATTTATAATATTAAGAATTTAAAGCATAAAGAGTCTGATCGAGTTGAAGGAATCTGTCAGGTCTTAGATCAAGTTGGAGTTAATTATAAAATAGACGATAACTCAATTGAAATAGAGGGACCTTATAAGATAAATTCACTTGAAAAAATTGAAACACTCGCTGATCATCGCATTGTGATGCTCGCTAGTTTATTTTTAAAAATTTGTGGCGGGGGAGAAGTTACAAATTCAAACACAGTTGCTAAATCTAATTCAAACTTTTTTGAATTACTGAATTAGACTTTCTCTTCAATACATCTTTGATTAAATACTTTTGTTTGCTTAAAGATAAACTTCCCTCTAGAAACTTCAATAATATCTTCGTTCAATTGTTGGTCTTCATATACCTTTGAAACATTGTAAGATTTCTCGTTATCTTCAACTCTACATTCGTCCTTAATCACTACTTTTTCACCATGGCAAAAGTCACTATTTTCGCACAGTTTATTTCCTAGTAGTTTATCGACATGAACCTTTTGAGTTTTAATTCCTTTTCCTGAGATCTCCGCTATTGGCTCGTGAACATGAAGAAATTTAATGATCACGGGCTTATATTGTTTAATCAAGTTGTCAGAGTTCTTTGTATTGACCTTGGCATCCACGACAAAAAGAGCTTTTTCACCTTTACATAAACTATGACCGAACTGATTGATTTTACAGTAAGCAAAGCTATTTGCTGAGATCATGAGGCAAGAAAATGTAAATAAAAATAGTTTGGTCATGTTCCTCTTTGTAGCATTTAGTGAGATTAGTACCTATTCTATTGTGTTTTGCGTCATAAGCAAGGTCTTCTGTAGGAATTACATACTCTTGGAGTATTTATAGGCATCAGATTTAGTGAGATTGTAAAAGTGAGTCAAAAATTTACAATGCTTAAAAATGAACTCTAGTTTATTAAGGTCTCAACTGAGTATACAAAAATAGAAATTATCAAAGTTAATAAACTTCTTGATGTTATTTCAGGAGAGATTGAAGCCAAACATGGTAGTTGGGATCCTCTACAAATAAAGGACTGGGCCCATGTGAAAGGTATAACTGAGTCGAATAAATATCCTCTCGTTTGTTCAAAAAATTTAGGAAAAGAGAAAGAAGCTCAAGTACTATTAAAGAAAATCGACATAATATAGAAGTCTTTTCGGGCATTTACAAAGAATCAATTGGTGTTAACCTAGTAAGTAATATTCTTAATTTATATTTACTGAGGTTCTATGAAAACAATGCCATTGCATTTTAAAATTATTATTGGCCTAGTCTTAGGTGTCGTTTATTCTTTTATATCAAGTTCAATGGGTTGGAACGAGTTTACTATTGATTGGATTGATCCATTTGGGAAAATCTTTATAAGAGTCTTAAAATTCATCGCTGTTCCATTAGTCCTATTTTCAATTATTAGCGGTGTTGCAAGCCTCAAGGATGTATCAACATTAGGCCGAATGGGTGGAAAGACGTTACTTTTTTACCTTGCAACGACAGTCTTTGCTATCGCTGTTGGATTACTCTTAGTAAATGTCATTAAGCCTGGAAATTTCATAGAGCAAGAACAGTTAATTAAAAATAGGGTAAAATACGAACTTTGGGTTGAGGGTACGACTGGCGGTGTTCCTAAAGATGGAAGAAGTTTTTTGAAAGATCCACAATTTAGAGGACAACTTGAATCGGCTCTTTCAAACGAAGAAATAGATAAATTAAAAGCTCAAGTTAGTGATAAGCCAACAAGTGTTGCAGAGAAACTTAAAACTGCTAATGAAACAAAAAGTGCTGGTCCTCTAAGATTTATTGTCGACATGATTCCGGAGAACATAATGTCTTCAGTCTCTAATAATAATCTCATGCTTCAAGTAATCTTTTTTGCTATATTTTTTGGATTAACTTTGGCATTACTTCCAAAAGAAAAAGTTGGAAATCTAATAGCGATTGTAGATTCTACTAATGAAGTTTTTCTGAAAATGGTAGATATCATTATGAAAGCTGCTCCATTCTTTGTATTTTGTCTCCTGGCTGGAGTTATTGCAAAAATGGCCGATACCCCAGCTGAAGTATTAGAAATATTCAAGAGTCTGAGTTCATATTCAGTTACAGTTCTTCTGGGATTAGGGCTTATGATTTTTGTTATTTATCCTATGGTTTGTAAATTATTTGTTAAGTCTTTCAAATATTCACAGTTTTTTAAAGATATTTCACCGGCTCAATTTTTAGCTTTTTCTACAAGTTCGTCTGCTGCAACTCTTCCTGTTACAATGGAATGCTTGGAAGATAATGTTGGTGTATCAAATAAGGTCGCAAGTTTTGTGCTACCAATTGGTGCAACAGTAAATATGGATGGAACTAGTTTGTATCAAGGTGTTGCTGTAGTGTTTCTAGCTCAACTCCATATGGTTGATCTATCCATGGCCCAACAATTAACTATTGTTGCAACGGCGACTCTTTCATCAATTGGAGCAGCTGCTGTACCCAGTGCTGGTCTCGTTATGATGATCATTGTACTTCAATCAGTTGGTTTAAATCCTGCATGGATTGCAATTGTATTTCCAGTAGATAGAATTCTAGATATGTGTAGAACAGTAGTGAATGTTACTGGTGATGCAACAGTCGCCACAGTAATTGCAAACTCGGAAGGCGAATTAAAAAGAAAAGACTAAATTACAATAACTTGGCCTCCCGTCTGGGAGGCTTTACTTGTCTTTTAAGGTCATTTATTGATAGAAATAAACCCTTAGGAGATTTAAATGAAAAAAATTACAGCACTTATTATCACTTATATGATTTCAACAACACTCGTATTGGCCCAACATACTATGGCCGGCGTTCAAAGTGATATACATCAAGTTTTCTCACAGCTTAATAACACGACAGAATATCAAAAAAACAAATCAAACTCGTGTGAATCTCAAGATACTCAAGAGTTATTAAGAAAAATAGATATTAGAATTAAAAAAGCTAGAGCATCTAATGAGACACTTGCTGAATCAATTAAAAAAGAAAGTAAAAAATTTAAACAAGTAAAATACCGTCAGGCTAAAATGACGAAAAAAATATTAAAAAGAAATAGAAGAGTGAATAAGGCTTACAGAAAAGCAAAGGTTAGTTTTCCAGAACTTACTTTTAAAACTTTTGTGAAAGAACTTAGGGCTTCATTAAATCCTTCTCATGTTACTTCTGGCTTGATCCAATTAGAAAGCGTCCTTACAAATGCTGGATCTATGGAGAGTTACCTTTTAACAATGAAAAACTCGATTGAGACATGTGAGACTCTTATTGATGGTGGTAACTCTGGATTAATTTATCTCATCGTCTTTATTGGTGTTCCAGTACTCGCAATTGTATCTGCACTTGTTGCTCTTTTATTTGGAGCTACTGGATGGGCGCTATGGTTGTTTGTTGGCGCAGTAGCAATACTTTTAGTTTTCTTTATTATTGGAAATCTGGGATCTCGGTTATTCGTAAAGAATAAAGAAGAGATTGAGTCCTAAGGCTTTTGCTTTCTTAGGCTCAAATACCTTGACCCCAGTCAGTTGTGTGCGAAGCTGAGTCATCGAAAGTTCTCCGGTGCCAACTCTAAAAAGAGCATCTACAATCATTCTGACCATGTATTTTAAAAAGCCAGAAGCTTGGATTTTTACAATATAAACTTCATTTCCAATTGAGCTGTTGAATCTTTCTATATTGCAACTTTGAACTTCCCTTAACCTATCTTCAGATCCAGATCCTTTCACACTTAAAAAACTAAAATCATGCTCACCGGTAATGAGTTCACATGCTTTCTCCATCAGGCTTATATTAACTTTCTCTCTTTGAAAAAAGATATGACTTTCTTGAAGTGGGTGAGGTATCTCAAAAGAGAAAGAGTAGTGATATTCTTTATGAACTATATTTTTTAGGGGATTAAACGATGAGGAAACTTTTTCAAGCCCCATAATTTTTATCCTATCTCCACAACGTTGGTTGAAGCCTCGTAAGGTATTAGTAGAATGAACATCTTGGTCTATCTCAAGCTTAACGACTTGATAAGACGCATGAACACCCGCATCAGTTCTGCTGGCCCCATAAAGGTGTAAATCAGTATTATTAAGAACAATCTTGAGATTTTCTGTTAGAAACTCTTGAGCAGTATTAGGATTGGTGGTTTGAGTCTGCCAGCCCTTAAATAAGGAGCCGTTGTAGGCAATAATTAGTTTATAAACATTCATGATATTAAGTATTTAGCAAAGATGAAAGTTGAAAGCAAATGCTTTTAAATTTAATCATTCCGACTCAAATTACCGATAAAGTGTTTATGAAAAAAGCATATGAATTAAGTGAGAGACTCTGCAAAGAAGTCGCGAGTGTTATTCAAGATAAAGATGAGCAGATTAGGCTAATTATTGCAACTTGGTTTGCTGAGGGACATGTACTTCTTGAGGATGTACCTGGAACAGGTAAAACCATTCTTGCAAAAGCAATTGCTAAAGCCACCAGTGTTGATTTTGCAAGAGCTCAATTCACACCAGATCTTCTACCAAGTGATCTTACCGGTACAATGATTTACGATGCCGAGTCAAAGAAATTTAAACTTTTAAAAGGACCAGTTTTAACGACACTATTTTTAGCAGACGAAATAAATAGAGCAACACCCAGAACACAGTCCGCACTTCTTGAAGCAATGGCCGAAAGACAAGTCACAATGGACAATAAGAATTTCAAACTTAACGATCTTTTTTTTACAATAGCAACACAGAACCCTCTAGAGCAAAAGGGAACATTTCCCCTCCCAGAAGCTCAACTAGATAGGTTTGCAGTACAGTTAAGCCTTGGTTACCCCAATAAAGAAAATGAATTAGAGCTGATCAAAAAAAGAATGAATCAAGATCCAATAGATAGTATAGAGTCTATACTTACTGAGAAAGAGCTCATCTATATTAGGCAAAAAATCCAAGATGTTAAGGTCGATGACTCTATCTATGAATACGCAGTAGACATTGTAACAGCAACTCGAAATCACCCTGAAATAAAAATCGGAGTTAGTCCAAGGGCCAGTATCACTTTAGTAAAAGTTGCACGAGCGCTGTCACTTCTTAAAGGAGAGTCGTATGTTAAACCTTCAACAATTTACTATCTTGCCCCTTATGTAATTAATCACAGACTTACTCTAACGACTGAGGCTCGATATTCTGGAAAGCAAAAAGAGGATATTCTCTCAATGATTATGTCAAAGGTGAGAACACCTACTGTCTAATGAAAAAGGTCATCCACTACCCAAATTTAAAAGATTACTACTCTTCTTCTTCTGAGTTTTCAAAAACAGATTCTTTTTTTCATCTAGAAGTTAGAAACTTTAATCTTCTTAGTGGTCTGGTGTTTATTATTGTCACTTTATCAGTCATTTCGATGTGGAATCCAATTGTCTTAATTGTTCCTCTCGTCCTTGTAATCTTTATCTCAATGGAGTTTATAAGCCTTGTTGTTTATTGCAAGAGATTAGCTGTTGAGAGAAAGATCGAAGGCCGCAGGTTTTGTGAGGGCGAACGTTTAAAGATAAAATACTCTTTTAACTTACCGTTAAAATTCGAAACATTATTATTTGAGGATTTTGAAGGAGTGAGTTCTGAAGAACAAATATTTAAAATCGAAAGGCTTAAGAATTCATCGTTTGATAAAAGCTATCACTTAAATCAAGGCTTTGGTCTATTTAACTTTAAATATCTCAATGTTGTGATCAATGACGCGTTTGAATTGTTTTCATTTAAAGTAGAGTTTCGGGATAAAAGAGAGATTCATGTTAGTCCCTATGTGCAAGCTCTTAAGATCCCTGAACATGAATCGTTGTCCGATGCAAAAAACATTGGGGAATATGAATTTATCAAAAGGGGTATCTCTCCCATTTTCTATGGCCTTCGAGATTATCGCTACGGTGACCCATATAAATTTATTAATTGGAAGGCATCAACTAAATTCGATAAAATGCTTGTAAACGAATTTGAAAATATACAAAGCTTAGAAGCCGTAATCTATATTGACCTTAATCCTAAACACCATATAGGCTCTGGAATAAACTCTTCATGGGAGTACTGTCGTGACATCGCTTTGAGTATTGGAGAGATTCACAGTAATAGAAGCCATCTTCTACAAATTATAAGCACTGATTATATTTCAGAAAATGCCCAGGCCAGTGTGATAGTAGATGATCTAAAGCATTACTTACACCATCATCTCAAAACTGAGAAAAGCCAAGCTCGAAGTGCTAAGGAGTCATTATCCCTGATTGAATCAGCAGCAACTGTCTCATTTATTCTACCTTTTGGTTACTATACTGATCTTGTTGAATTATTTGATGAACTCATACTGAAATGTGAAGTTTATGGACAGATTGATATATTTCTCGTTGATGCATTTGATGTGGTTAAGGATAGTCTTCCTCCCGAGTTTCGACCAAGGGTAATGGCAGAACAGAAAAATGCTTTAGATCTTATTAATAGAGTTAAAGACCAACTCTCGATTAGAGGCATTAATATAAAAATCTGCTCAGTCAGAGAACCTCATAATATTTCTCATCAAATGAAGACTCTTAAATGACTGATTTATTCAAAACAAGTTTTATACTTATCTTTTCAAGTATGATGGCCGCATCAAGTTTCATAATGACACAATCACTACCTGTAGTGATCTTAGACTTCTTGTTAACACTGCTCTCACTTCATACTCTCAGTGTTCTAAATACCAAGAAACTTTTTTTTAATAAAAATTTAAAGTCAGTTGAAGAAAAGTTTTTTCTTTGGGGAGAATTTGTCAAAAGCAACACTGATCGTGAAAAAGAAAAAGATATATTTATAAAACTCGCATTAAATAAGAAACTAAAACGATATATAGCTTCAGCCTTTATCTTTATTACTGGAATGATTATAGTTTTTGCTTTTTCTCGCTATGAAGCATCATTTATTCCCATTTTTTGTGCTGTATTAATACTTGCAACCTACTGGCGACATCTCTATTTCATATTTTTAATAAAAATAATTTTTACAGTGCTATTTGTTGCTTTAAATACTGGCTTTGACAGACTTTTAATTGCATCTGTACTTTCACTTGTACTCGGAAGCATCATTATATTCACGAGACGAGAGTTAAAGTTTAATTCTAAAGCATCTGTTAAGTTCCTACTGGTCGCAGCGTTAACGACCTTGGCATTTCCAGAAACGAAAATAGAAAATGATAAAAAACTTCTCAAACGCCAAAGAATAATTAAAATGAAGCGATCAAATATAAACTTCAAACTTTCAAAAGCTGAATCCAATCTAAAGTTAGAAACTGAAAATCTCAATAGCCAAGTCGACGAGATGATTAAAAAGATTGATGCGTTGGAAGTCCTGCTTCAGAACTTCCCTGATATTGGAATCGAATTTAAAAATAGTATGAACAATACAAAAATTGAGCTTGTTGGTATGAAAAAAGAAATTAAATCTACACTTGATCAAGGAAAGTTAAAATCAGAAAGTATATCTAAACTTCTTAAAAGAATGAAAGAAATTAAAGGACGAGACTTCCTCAAATTAAACACAGACTCAGATGTATCTGAAGAGAAATTAAACCTTGCTCTAGGAAGCACTGGACAGAAATTTTCTGAAAGCTTTGAAGCGGGAACTGGAGAGTTAATTGACTCATTAAAAGAAATTGAGAACAAAGTAACTATAAAAGAAAGTCTACAGACTGAGAGAGAAGAAATTGAAAATGTAGTAAAAAAAGAAAAACATAATAAGTTTAATCTAGAAGACATTTTAGATGCCTGGTGGATTCTTAGTCTGTTCTTCTTAATAGTCTATGTTAAGTCACTTCTTGAAAAAAAAGAGGCTCGTATTCTTGGGCCAAGACAGACTAAAGAAGTGATCAATGAGCTTAAGAAGCTTCGTTCATTAAAACTTTCACCACGAGAAGAGGTTATAAAATCCTATAATCTTTGGAGAGAAAAAATTCAAGCAGTCCACTTTGAAGGTAGTGAAGTTCCGCCACCGATGAATCTTGCTAGCTATTTTTATTCAAATAGAAAGAAGATGCATTATTCGCTCAATAACATCAGTCAGACCTTCTGTGACTGTTATTACGGGGGCTTGAACACCTCAGAAAAAGAACTGCTTAGTTTTAGAAAGAATATTCAAGAAATTTTGACTCACTAGCTTGAACTTTAATCTTTAAGGGCGTAAATATTCGTTTTAAGGAGAATTATGAAAGCACTGATCTTTGCACTTATTATTTCCAATGTTTCTTTTGCAACATGCATGATGACTAGAACGTTATGTATTCCGAATACAAACTTTGAAAACTCTTATGAAATAATGAAAGTTTCTTGCTCTCCTCCAGGTGGACCGGTTCATACGACGACTCACTTTAATATTTATAATCTTCTTTCAGGTGCAAAACCACTACTGTCGAAAAAGTTCAACTTCACAAGAGATTACTACTTTCAGGCAAAAGTCGAAACTGTTGGTAAATCTTACTTTCTTTCTATAGATGATAGATCTCTATCAATTGAGACAAATATCAATATCTCTACTGATATATCAAACCCAAAAGAACTTCATGGTTATAGTTGTAAGGAGTTATTCCAGTAATGGATGATTACTTAGAGATATCAAAAGACTTAATTAAATCTGAATGCCTTCATACATTTTGTATTGTCGAAATCTTTTGTGAATCTTGTGATAAGACAACTCCTCATGAGATTAGTGATGAAGATCAAATTCAAGAATGTGTTCCGTGTAAGAGAGATGAAGAGCAAAAACTAGATTTTGAAGTTAAAATTTAATTCCTGTAAGTTCGCATTCAAAACTATCTAATTCATCTTTATATTTTTGTTCAAAATCAGCTCTGTCTATCTGAGCGATTTTTTTAAATTCCGACTTATTAATTTCATTCATGACATCAAATGAGATCCATGTTTCAACTTCATCCATGCTCTCACAAGCTTTGACCATTGCACCGTAGCCTCTACAGTAACCAAACGCCTCATCTTGTCTCTCGTATCCATCGAACATGGCCACAATGATTTCAGCTTTCTCTTGAGCTGAAAGCAGATTACTTGACCCTAGGGCAGTACCCCAATCATCCATAAAAGGACCCACTGGGATAAGAAACTTACTCGACTTTCTAATACATTTAGGTTGTCTCATACTCATATGGCGGTGATTTTCTTTTGAAGAGAACCTTTTATTTACTTTACCTGTGTAGACTAAAATATTGTCGTATCTATCATTTGGAATATGACCCAGCTTATAGATACTCTTACAGAATTCTTCTTCAAGCATATCCCACTGGACGATAACTCGATCAAGATCTCCAAGGTTATGAGCTATCAGTGGAGCGGCACGCAGAAAATTTATATGATCTCTATCTTCTCGAAGGGCGATCATAAGGTCTTGCTCTTTAACTATTTCGGCTTTGATAACATCTGCAACCTCGGCTGCAAGCTCAGTCTTTTTATTTTTCACAAGTGCACAGTAGGCACCAATAGCAACACTGAGCCATGTTCCTTCGTGCGTGCTCATTACTTCATCGTTATGAGAGTTAAATGACTTTCTATTCGTTACTTGTCTATAATCCCACTTCCATGAATCAATGGTGATTTTGGCCATCTTATCAATATGTTGCTTTATATCTTTATGTTTCCAAAGACCTTCTCTGATTTGATTATCTACGTCTGTTGGTACAAATGTTCCAGCTGTCGACCAGTGAGCGGCCATACATATATGAAAATATTCAGTGAGATTGATGTGGGCCAATGCTTTGAGGTTTTTTTTATAGAATCTTAGTTTCTCTAAAAATGCTCTCTCTTCGCCAGAAGTATCAAGCTCTCCTTCAAATAGAAAAGGAGCAGCGCTTTCCACATGCTTTAGTAAGATATTAGGAGCAATTCCACTGAGTTGAAAACCAGATAATAATTTCTTCTTCTTTGCCATGTCGCATTTTCTAGCATACCTTCTGCCAATGAGCGACAATTTTGATACTTTGAACCTAATTCCAGAACTTCTTTCAAATTTAGAGAGTCTAAACTTTAAGAAGATGACTCCTATTCAAAAAGAGAGTCTACCACTAGTTCTCGAAGGTAAAGATGTCATCGCTAGAGCAAAAACTGGAAGTGGTAAAACCGCGGCTTTTGCTCTGGGAGTTCTAAATAGTCTTGTCGTTAATGAATCATATCCTCAGTGCTTTATTTTAACACCTACTAGAGAGCTTGCCGATCAAGTTGCTACTGAAGTTAGACTTTTAGCGCGAGCACTGCCAAATGTTAAGGTTGTAACAATCTGCGGTGGAACAGCTGAATTTCACCAAGATAAGAGTCTCTCTCATGGTGCACATATTGTCGTGGGTACACCTGGAAGAATATTAAAACTTCTAAAAAAGAAAACACTAGATCCAAGAAACGTAAAAACATTTGTTTTAGATGAAGCCGATAGAATGTTGGATATGGGATTTACTAATGAGCTTAAAGAAATTGAGCGCTTTATTCCTAAAAAAAGACAGTCTCTTTTATTTTCAGCAACGTTTCCATATAGTATTGAAGACTTGAGCAAAAACATTCAAACAGATGCCGTTATGGTTAAAGTTGATACTGAAATTGCCAAAAATATAATAACTGAGACTTTCTATGAGCTAGATAGTCATAAAGATAAAAACGAAGCACTTCTCGCAATTTTGGGTGAACTTAAGCCCCAAAGATTTATCATTTTTTGTAAAACTAAAATTATAACCGATTCACTTGTTAAATTTCTTGATGCTGAAGGTGTTATCTGTGCCGGTATTCATGGTGATATTGAGCAAAATGAAAGATTAACAACTCTTGCAATGTTTAAAAATAACTCTATCTCCGGATTGATTGCAACAGATGTTGCGGCCAGAGGATTAGATATTAAAGAGCTTCCTGCGGTGTTTAATTATGACCTTCCAATTGATAGCGAAGACTATGTTCATAGAATTGGACGAACTGGCCGAGCTGGAGAAAGTGGTATAGCCATTTCTTTGTCAGTTGAAAAAGAAGCTTTTAAAATTGAAAAGCTTGAAGAATATCTAGAGAGAAAAGTAAAAGTAGAGAAATTTAATTTTTCAAAGTTTACAAATTCATATGATATTCTTCCTCCTATGGACACTATGTACATTAGTGGTGGAAAGAAAGAAAAGCTTAGACCTGGGGATATCGTTGGTGCTCTTATTCATGAAGCCGGATTGGAGTCAGATGATATCGGAGATATAACGATTACTAATATCACTAGTCTTGTAGCTATAAAGAAAGAAAAAATCAAAGAAGCTATTGAAAAGCTTAATGCCGGTAAGATAAAAAATAAAAAGTTCAAGGTTGGGCTTGCTTAACTGCTCTTATTTATAGAAAATGAGTCTATGACTCACAAAATTAAAGTAAATATCATTCTCGGAATTATACTCGCAACTTTTATCGCCATCATGTTGAGAGATCCCATCATTCAAAATAATGAATATCATAACTTCGCCGACGATAGAGCATTCTTGGGAATTAACAACTTTGGTGATGTTTTCTCTAATATTGTTTTTATTTTCACAGGCTTCTTTGGATTGATCACCCTCAAAAATACAAAACCTCATATCGCGAGTCTATCTTGGACTGTATTTTTTGTAGGAGTCATTCTTGTTGCACCTGGCTCAGCTTGGTACCACTGGAATCCCAACAACTCTTCACTTGTTTGGGATAGGCTTCCAATGACGATTGCCTTTATGGGATTATTTACTGCAATGATATCAACATTCATTTCACAGAGGTATGAAAGAATCCTTCTACCTGTCACAATTTTATTTGGACTTTCGAGCGTATTGCTTTGGGATATATCAGGAGACTTAAGGCTTTATTATTTTGTACAAATTGTACCTTTAGTCGTGATTCCTACAGTTATTATATTATTTAAATCTTCAGATATAAAATCAAAGTATTTAATCTTTGCTCTACTCTTTTATGTTTTAGCAAAGGCCGTGGAATTTAATGATCGAGATATATTTACTTTAACCAATGACATCATTAGTGGTCATACCCTTAAGCATCTTTCTGCTGCAGTTGCTCCGTTAATGCTAGGATCTATGCTTAAGAAGAAGGTTTAGGAGCATAAATTTCTGTTTAAAGTAGTGGCTCAACTAATTTAAAATAAATGAAACCTACCAAAAAAGTTAATGCAAAAGGAATTTTAATCCAAGGATTTGAGAGGACTGTCATTAATTTCTTCATAGCATGAGTGCCTTTGAGGTCATTTTTCTTACAATTAAGTATAATAAGTGTTTATTACATTTCGGATTTATAAAAAATCAACTTGAATTTACAAAGTGACTAGTCATAATTGGGCAAAATATGTTGAAGATCCTGTAATTATTTCCATAAAGAGCTAAAATCTCCAAAATCTTGAAATATCCAGTATTGTTTGTCTAAACAAAAAACTAAGGATAACCCCCATGAAAACACTTTTTACCCTTTCAATTCTAATGTTCGCTCTCTCTTCTTTTGCTTGTGAGCAATACGAAGCTCAATTTGGTGGAACCGTTAATGAAGTAACTCAAACAGCTGATGGTTGTATGATAGACGTTGACCTCGAAGTGTTTAATGAGCATTTCTTTTGCCCATTATTAAAAGAAGATGTTCATAATAATAAAATACTTTTAAGTGGTGAAAGCTGTGACGGTAAAATGGGAATGAGAGTTGGTGGAATTCTTGTTTACGGTCAAAATCAGGTTATTGAAATAGAATAATTACTCAACCTTTATAACATCGATAAACTGCTGTCTCTTTGAGGCAGCGTCTTCACATTGGGTATCAGATAGATATTCAACTCCCATGAAAACCTTTTCTTTTAAGTACTCGTATCTTTCAGGACTTAGTTCTTTTAGCTTTTTAGGATTAAATCTATAAGCCGTTATAGATTCTGCAATATCTTCAAGAGGATTCGTTTTTGCATATCCTGAAATAAAGCTCTCGGTATTATCATTTTTCATTTCAAGAAGAAGTCGTTTTGTTTTGTTAAAGCTTTCTTGTAATTCATCAGCTGAAAGATCAAAGTCAGTCGTAACAAGGGACGTTGTCATAGACGATGGATTCCGAGACGAGCTTAACGATAGCGGAGAACTCCCAAGTCTTTGACTATTGAAACCCAATGAAAGTGATCCCGTTGTTGTGGCCTCGATAGTTAGTGGGGTAAAATTCATTGCTGGAGTTGAAAAGTCTACTGTTTTTTTTGAAGGATCATCTTCCCAGCCACTTGCTAGCATCCATTTTTCGTCGTGTTCTACATGGAGACTTCCAGCTACATAATGAGCTATTTCGTGGAACGTAGTATATGTGATTCGCTTTTGAGAAAAGCCATCTATCCCACCGTAAAAAGTAATCGATGCGTCAGCAATATCATCTGATTCAATACTAGATTTAGTAAATTGTTGATTCTTATTTATTGGAAGCATAAATTCCGGTACAGCGACTAAGCCTTCAAGATATGGCTTTAACATCTCACTGGTCCAAGGTTTAGTGTCCTCAAAAATAAGATGCGAGCCATTTAATCCATACTTCTCAATCATGTATAACAGCTCTACACCTTGAGTCTTACCAAATATTTTTTTAGCTTTGCAAATTTCATCTTTACAGTTTTGTGCTTGATACACAGACAAATCTGTTTTGATCGCTGGCTCTATGAGCGTTTCTTTTTTGTTGATAAGAAGGTCTAGAGACAGATTTAGAGTTGTACTTTTTTCTAGATATTCTTCCATCTCTTTGTTTGTTAGAGCCACTTTCTGACATTTATAGCTTGAAACCTGTTCTTCACTTGCGGCTGCCCACGGTTTATCTATAATAGGCGACATCTCACTGATAAAATCGGTTAGAGGCATCTCTAAATTAGAGTTACAGATACTAAACGCACTAAGGGAATAGAAAAAAATTATAAAGGGTCTCACAATATCTTTTCGGGAATAAAGAGTAAATCCTTGAATTTATTTGATAAGCTTGAGTGATAGGTAGTTGAGCTCATCAGTCGAGATATAGGAGAGGTCTTTGAACTGGCAGTAATGAGCTTCATTTCGATCTTTGTCGTAAACCGAAACAATTTTAGCATTAAAGATTTTTAGGCAAACTTGATTTCCCCAGGTTCTACCTCCAAAAATATGCACGCGAATTCTCTCTAAATCCTCTTTATTTAATGAAAGGTACTTTTGCTGTGCCATACAATTATTGCAAGCTTTTGAAATTTCAACACTCTCAGCTTTTAAAATTATCTTCTCTAGATTTGGAATAAAGTCATTGGCGACGGAGGAGAAAGAAGCAATAAAGAGAGCTATAATTATTCTCATAAGTGCTGCACCCTGTAGATATTTTTTTCTAGTTCTTTGTAGTCGATCCATATGTTTCCGCTCTCGCACTTAACATCCTGTCCTTTAACTGTATCCGAAGCGGCTGGGTATCCTTTCTTGTAACTTGAACAACCTGTTCCCCAGGTGTTTCTGACAAGTAGTTCACAGCTATCAGCTTTTTTATTCCAGCGAGATCCAATAACTAGGGACGCATGATTTCCACACTTATTATTTCCCTTTGCATCTTTCTTAAAGGTAAGTGGTATTCTAGATGTAATGCCTCTAAAGGGAGGCTTATTGGTGAGTGTATACGCACAGTAAGAAATTCCTACTGGTAGAGAATCACTCTCTAGCTCTTTAAGAATCTTTTTAGTGAATGCATACTTATCTAAAATATTACCTTTATAGGTGCTGCAGGTTGATTTGGTATTTACTTTATCTCTTTCACTTGAAGGGCAGATCGTTCTAAAGATTAGTCCCAACTTCGTTGGATCATTAAACATTTCCGGGGAAAAATTCATTTTGAAATATTTGTAAGAAATTTTGAAACTCTCTCCGAAAGTAGCTTGAAAATCCATAAATAGCTCATCCATAGCAGTTGCTCTACAGCTTTGAATTTGTTTCAATTGTTCTTGGTTTAGAAAAAATGGATTGGGTTGGCTTATGTTCCAGCTCTTGAGCAAATTATTATCTTCCTGAGTTTTTGGAACAAAGACACTATTTGGATAGAGAGTGTTTGATTGTCGTGCATCTTGAATCTTTTGTTTTAACCGTTCTTCTATTTCATAGAGTTTTTTAAAGTATTGATCATTGCTAAGATTTGATTCTCCAAACATCGCTTCAATTTTTTTTCTGGAACAAGTTCCCGTAAGTTTTACTTTATTAAAAGCATTGCAAAGATGTCCGCCCTCAAAAGGGAAGTGAGGAGACCCATTACTTTTTAAGGTCACGCCTTCTTTGTCCCAGTCTTCCTTTGACATCATGGCAGTAAATACAGGAGAGCTAACTGAAACCTTTGAGCTTTTACCGTTTTCCAGTTGTCTCTTTGCCCTAACTGCATCTACAAGTTGAGTTGCTGCATAAGAATAGCAAATACCAAGCTTTTGATGCTGCACAGGTATAGATTGCATGGTTAAATGTTTAGCCTTGTTTCCAGAGAATGATTTATCCAGTCGTATATTTGGACATATGAAGGCAATTGTAGAAAATGAATATATTAATAAGATTATAAACTTCACAGTTTATTATAGCTGATCAGATTGTTGGATTGTAGAGTGAAAAATTAGCTGTTTTTAGTTACCCAACCGCTATGGTCGGATAACTAATAGCTCTTTTTAGTAAAAAAGGACTCTAAGCTTAATATTGTATGAACCCTCATCATCAACCATGTTTGAAAGAACATCGTTAGATGTACTATCTAAACCTTGAACATTTACTATTGATCCAAACTTCTTTGATAAGTTTGATTTTAACGTTCCTACTCTACAGTCATAATCTGCGTCATCTCCTGGAAAGCCACCTCTCATTTCATTACAGTAAACAGTCATCGCTACTTCAGCCACTTTAAGACTTTGAGCATCTTTAGTTATAACGATCTCTCCTGCGAAAGCTGAGAGGGAAGCGAAAGTAAGTAAAACAATTAAAAATTTCATGATGTCTCCAATGTGCACTAAAGTGCTCTATATTTATAAAATGATTCAATTTTTAAGCCTAAGTACCTATTTTGATGATTCGTGTAAACCCTTATAGATAGTAATGAGAGGACCTAACACAAACTTAACATTGGGTTGGCCTGATCGTATAAATTGTACAAAAATGGAATAAATTAGACAGAAATAGGCCTCTTATTTATGAACGAAGAAAATTTAAAACATTGGATTAACAACTTTGAAAACTACTTAGGTAAACAATCTTTTGATGATGGCAGTCATGACATTTCTCATTTTAGAAGAGTTTGGAGATTAGCACAGAGACTTTCATCTCGTGATGATGATAAATTAGTCATCTTAGCAGCTTGCTACTTTCACGATATAGTCAGTTATCCTAAAAATGATCCTAGACGAAGCCGATCTTCTAAAGATGCTGCCAGTAAAACAAGAGATATTTTAACTGAAATGAATTTTCCCGAAGAGAAACTGGATAACGTCTGTCATTGCATTGAGTCTCATTCATATTCTGCAAATATTGAAACAAAAACTCATGAGGCTAAAATTGTTCAAGATGCAGATAGAATGGAATCTTTGGGGGCAATTGGTCTAGCTAGAACTTTTTATGTTGCTGGAAGGATGGGATCACAAATCTTCTCAAGTACCGATCCGTTCGCAAAGGATCGAGAGTTAGATGATTCTAAATTTGCCATAGATCATTTTAAAACTAAGTTGCTTAAGCTTCCAGATACAATGAAAACTGTAGAAGGAAAAAAAGAAGCAATCAAAAGAGCACGTATTCTTGAAGTTTACTTAGAGCAGTTGAGAGAAGAACTTTAAAATACTCATTAATCCTAAATATAAATGCTTTTGCAGATGGTGATTCGATGACAAAACGAACTATTATTTTTTTACACGGTGGACCAGGATTTAACGATTACTTAAAGCCATACCTTTTAGATCTTAAAAGTGACTTTAACAGCGTCTTTTACAATCAAAAGCGTGGAAAAGAGATAACGATAGATGATCTAGTTATGGAGCTAGATCAATTAATTGGAAGCCAGAGTGATAAACCTATCTTACTTGGACATTCATGGGGTGGAGTTCTAGCTGTTGAATATATCAAAAGGTTTCAAAGTAAGACTAGTGGATTGATCTTGATGAGTACCGGCTTAAATGCTTCTCAGTGGGTTCAATGGAATAGCGAGTTGGATGACCTCGGTCTTGAAGATGCATCTCCGGAAGAACTGTTCTTAACGTCAATAGAGTTAGATAATGGAAATTATCTACTAGATGAAACAATGAAAACTTTCTGTGGTGAAACCTTTGATTCAATCTTTGACAGTTATCTGAGTAAATATGATCTTCTTCATGACTTATCAAACATTGAAGTACCTATCTTAAATATATATGGTGAAAAAGATCTACGTTTCTCTAAGAATGTATCGAATACATTTAAAAACTTTAACAAGTCTATAATTGATATCGAAATCCCAAATGCTGGACATTTCTCATTCTTAAATATAGATAATAGGAAAAATATTATTTCTTCTGTCGTTAAGTATCTAAAATAATTAATTCTAATCTTTAAAATAGAAAAGCCTTCTCGCTAACGATCTGTATCCCAAAAATGGTACAGATCATATTAAGCTAGGACTAGTATTTGTTAGTCCTTCATTTTCTTTCTGTAGTAACCTTTTAAAGAACCAATTTGATTTTCATTTAACCCTGAAACATAGCTTTTGAGGATAAAGAATCTGTATAGAATTTCAGCTGAAATCATTCTAGCCTTTGGAGTGTTGATGTATAGAAGAAGTAGCATTAGACCAAATTCAGTAATATCAACTTTTCGAGTTTTCCTTTCCCTCCCTTTTGCACCACCTAAGTAGTTGTTTTCAATAAAATTTTGATTCAATCCAAATTTGGATTCAATGGATAGTTCTTCAATACATTTATCAATAGCTCTTAACGTATGGAAATGAGACATATTAAAATGTTCAGCTATTTTTAGTGAATCAGTTACTGGACCAAAAGGCGTATCCCTAATCCAAACATCACCGATAACATGTTCATTTACTAAATCTTTAAGTCTTGGCGGTCGTGTTTCAAATGGTTTTTCAATTCTAAAGTCATTCATGCTTTCTCCCTGCTTGTTTTAAATGTGCAAGAGTTCTTGAAATTAGAAGTTGGCAATTATTTGAAATTAAAGTGAAGTAAGTTGGAGTTGATTATTTTGTGGCAGGTTAATTGGTATTTTTTGGAGTCTATTGATGCGATTGTAAGTTGAAATAAAAAAGCCTTCTCGATTAAAAGAAGGCTTTTTAATAACTGGTGGAGCATGCAAGACTTGAACTTGCGACCACCCGGTTATGAGCCGGGGGCTCTAACCAACTGAGCTAATGCTCCATAGGTAGTTAGGCTTAGAATTATAAAGAAAAATTAGTGATTTGGGAATGATTAAATCCGTGATATTAATAACTTGAATTTTAGCACGGAGTCAAAATGAAGATCCCCTTTATCAAATACTCTGGATCTGGGAATGACTTTATCATTATTGATAATCGCAATGAGTCATTTAATCTGAGTAAAGAGCATATTGTAAACCTTTGCAAGAGAAGGGAAGGTATCGGTGCTGATGGCGTAGTGTTTCTTAATCCATCAGTAAAGGGACATGATTTCTCTTTTCGTATTTGGAATGCCGATGGTTCTGAAGCAGAGATGTGTGGGAATGCTTCGAGATCAATTGTTCATTACGCATCCACAAACCTAAAAATGAAAGAGAGTCCTAAATATACATTCGATACTATGAATGGTGTCTACGAAGGTGAAATTGTTGGAGACGAAGTAAGAATCAAAATGACTGAACTCTTTGATCTAGGCTCGATTGATATCTCTGATCTGTCGACTAAAGCTAGTCTGTATTTAAACACTGGTGTACCTCACGCGTGTATTCAAGTCACTGATGTTGAACAAATTAATATTAAGACTTTAGGAAGTGCTATTCGCTTTGATGAGCGCTTTGGAAAAAGTGGAACTAACGTTGATTTCTTCCAGGTCGTTGATGCTGACAAAAAATTATTAAAGCTTCGTGTGTTTGAACGTGGAGTTGAAGATGAGACTCTTTGTTGTGGGACAGGAATTATGGCAACAGCCATTGCAGCAGCAAAAAGCTTTAACTGGGAGGGGGAGATAACGATTGAAGCTCGCGGTGGAATCCTCAAAGCAATCGTCGACAAAGAATTCAAAAATCTCTATTTTCAAGGAAAGGTAACACCAATCTATGAAGGAATAGCACAACTCAATGGATAGAATAGATAAGATTTTAGTAGATTTAGATATGTTAAAAACTCGCTCTCAAGCAAAAATGCTAATAAGCCAAGGGTGCGTATATCATAATGGAGTGCAAGTTACTAAAGCCGGACTCAAAGTAAGTTCTGAAGATACTTTTGAAATAAAAGAGACGAATATTTTTGTTTCACGAGGTGCCTACAAGCTTGAGAAAGCGATTGCCGAATTTGGGTTAAATCTAGGGGGGAAAGTAATCGCTGATGTCGGTGCGAGCACTGGAGGTTTTACTCAGGTCGCATTGGAAGCTAAGGCAACAAAGGTCTACGCTATAGATGTTGGACACGATCAACTATCGTCAATATTTATAGATGATCCCAGAGTTATTAATCTCGAAGGAACAAATATCAAGTTCCCTCTTGAACTAGAGGAAAAAGTTGATATTTGTGTTGTCGACCTTTCATTTATATCTTTAAAACTTGTTTATAAGAATATAGATGCTCTTTTAAAAGAAGACGGTAAAAGTATCGTTTTAATAAAGCCTCAGTTTGAAGCGGGAAGAGAAAGACTAGGAAAGCAGGGTTTAGTAGCTGAAAAAGATCTTCCTATTATCTTAGAGGAAGTAAGAAATTGGTTTGAAGAATCTGGCTTTTTAATTTCGAAAATAATGGAATCACCACTGAAAGGTAATAAAAGTGGAAATATTGAATATTTAGCACTTATAGAGAAATAGTATAATTTAAATTAAGTGTATTAATGGTATTAACTTCATCTCTTTTGAATTCTCTTTTACGCCTAATATCGTTTATATATTCATAATCATAAGAGACAAAGAAATCTTCAGAGATCGAATATCTCAATGAAGTTCTCCAATAAGTCTTGTTGTCTTCCCAGTCCATTTCAAATTTTCCAAGATCCATTAAAGGTTTATACCAAAAAAGGGAGTTTAAACTCAACTTGTTTGTCATTGGGATATTGGCCCTAATGCGTAAACCGTGACGAAGATTATTTTCTTTTAAGCTCTTCTCTTCAGGATACTTAATATCTGTTTTTAAATAATCAAGTAGTGGCGTATAACCAATATCAAATTGACGTTTTTTAGGATCTTCCTCTCCGTGATACATAAATCCCAAGAATCCTACTTGGAGTAAGCTTTCGGGATAATCAACATCACCTTCAGTTCTTGAGTTGTAATAGACATGTGCGAAATATGAGAAGTTTTTAGATATATTATTTATCGTAAAGTTTGTTCTCGATAAAGTTTCACTTGATTCAACGGTTTCTTTAGTAAAATTATTAACTGTCTTCTCATCTGTTTTCTGAATAAAAGTATCAAAGCCGTACTTAGTCCCATCGTTAGATACGACAGCTCCGTAATTTGATGACTTTTCTTGATCTTCAGATTGGAATCTAATAGGTGAAGCAAAGAGTCTTATTTTTGTCGTGCTGAGATCTTTTGCAAGTCTTTTAGAATCAAAATTCTTATTAAGAAATTGCTCCGACTCCGTTGGCATGTCTTTTTTGTAGGGTTCATCTTTCATATCATTAACAAGATCAAACTTAACGATGCGGTCTTGTTGTAGTTCCACTTGTTTTTTTAAATCTTCATCTTTTATTTTGTCATCGAAGTATTCGCTATCGTTATTTTTTGCGACAAGCTTGTCCACATATCGTTTCATATGAGGAGGAAGTTCGCTTTGAAGCATTGAATTGAGGGTATAGCTAGGGTCATAAGATAGAAGTTCTGGGTTTACCACTCGGTAAACCTTCCAATAAGAAAGCATCATCGAGGATTTTACACATATTGCTCGTGCAATATATCCATTAGTATTAGTCAGTTTTATATGATCGTATTTATTGATCGCATCTTCTAAACCCCTGTTGAGAACAATAACGTTGCCCTTATAGTGCTTAATAACACTGACATTCGCCATTCGATCGTTGATTTCTAAAGCGAGAAGATTCGCTGATATGAGTAATAATATTAAGTACTTCATTTTCTAATTTTACGTCATTTTAGTACTTTACTCCACGCAGGCAAAAATCTCTTGCAAAGAGTTAAAGTTTTTCACATACCTGACCGAAACAGTTTTATGAAGTTTTTTAACCTTTTCTTATTGATGATTATTTTCTCTACTACAGTTACGGCAGATCCTTGTGATAGGTTCTTTGTAAGAGCTGAAAAATATCTAAGCACAATATCTGAAAATTACGCCACTAAATTCTCAGCCTCGGCAAATAAGGCGATTAACTCTTTATCGGTAGATGATAAAGTTAGAATGGTTGAGCTTTCTAAAAGCTTAAAAGCTCCTGAGCTTAAAACGTTACAAAAAACTCTTAATGACGAAACAGAAATATTTTTAAGGGAAGGAAAACCTCAATTTAATAAAATGTTCATTGAAGCTTATAATCCAGGTTTTGCAAGACAGAGTTATGATCGCTTTAAATCTTTCACTCCAGATGACTTTGTCTATTCATTCAAACTTCCAAAATTTAAAGAAGGTGTCTCTGCCTCGGCGATTGAGAAAAAGTATCGTCTGGCGATTGAAGAAATTAATGCTGTTTTTAAAGAGCAAGATACAGTCTTCAAAAGAATGCAAGAATTTGAAGATGAAATTCTTGCAAGAAGTATTAATAAGAATAAAAAGTTTTATACTTTGTCAGAAAGACAACAGGCTGAAATTAAACAAAGTAAAATGATAGAAGTTATGGATGAGTTGGAGGTTGAGCATGGATTTGTTAGCGCTAATCCAAATAAGTATGTCGCGCTGGACTTAGAAAATAAAAGTTACAGTATGGAAGATTGGCAAAATATGCTGACGGAAGGGAAGATCTTTAATGATACGGCTTTTAAAAGTGTAGAGAATGCTATTGATCTACAAAATAGAACCGGCCATGGATACTTTACTCACAGGATTCAATTTCATATTCTTATGAAAGAGATGAATAAGAACCCTAAAAGATTTAAAGGTTTTAGAGGCGTCGAGCTTTATAAAAAATTGGGGGATACGCCTTTCGCACAAAAAATGGGATTGGCAAACTCTGGGTCTGATACATTGTGGCAGAACCTATTCGACTCAATGAATGGACCTTCTTATCACAGACCAGAGTACTTTAGGACACAACACGAGTTGTATCCTTTTCTTGGGGCTTGGCTTTAATCGTAATTTAATACCGAGTTAATCTGTACATCGTCTTTATCCAGATCATTTAAAAACTTCAAATTTATTAGAGCACCAACAGAAATAATATTAAAATTATTCTTTCTACATAACTCTATGGCCGCTCTTAGAGTTCCACCTGTTGCAATAACATCATCGATAATAACTACATTAGTAGGCTCATCATTTATTGCCATTTCTAAAGTATCTGATCCATATTCCAAATCATAATCCATACTCATCACTGGAGGGGGAAGTTTTCCTTTCTTTCTAATAGGTAGAAAACCTTTATTATGTTTTATTGCAAGGGCTGCACCTAAAATAAAACCACGAGATTCAATCCCTAAAACAAGATCGACATTTGTCCAATCAATAACTGATCCCATGTCCTCTATAAGTTCTGGAAACTTTTCTTTAAGAAGAGGTGATATGTCTTTAAAGATAACTCCAGGCTTTGGAAAGTCTGGAACTTTGATAATGAGCTTTTCGTAATCTTCTGGAGACATAATTCAACCTTGTTGAGGATTTTTAATGCTTCTATCTTAAGGGATAGAGTGAAAAAAAAATAGTCATTTAAATCATTTTATACAACTTATGTTAATAATTGATTAATAATTTCAGGTATTTAAATGACATGTGATGGCATCAAAGTTGCTCTATATAGAGTAGGAGATCTGGATGAGACTATTGCTATCACTATATTTTATGATGAATCTAAGCGCTGCTCACGGACGATCTGTGATCAAGGTAAACCACATAGGACATTCACCTAAAGGCCAATACGTGGCATTTGAAGAGTTTGGCTACCTTCTTGGAAATGTACCCTTTGTGAGAGTGAGGGTTTATAACACTTGGAAAAACAAATACGTTACTAAACCTGTACGGATTACAGGTAAAGATAGTGACTCAAGCTTAAGTAAAATTAGACAAGAGGCTAAAAGACTGGCCAATAAAGATCTACAGGCTTTTAATATCTCTGGGTAAACCTTGGAGATAAAATGACCAATGATTTCAATCAAACAGATAACTACGTTCTATCTAATGAATTAGAAGAATCCATCAAAATTGCAGAACTTACTAAAAGACCACTTCTCATTAAAGGGGAGCCCGGAACTGGTAAAACACTTTTGGCCGAGTACTACGCTAAAAAGAAAAACTATCCTATCTACCGCTGGCATATTAAATCAACGACTGTCGCAGGTGATGGACTTTATTTCTATGATGCTATAACGAGACTCAACGATTCCAGATTTCAAGACAACACCCAAAGGGATGTTAATAATATTAATGATTACATTCGCTTTGAAGCTATGGGGCAGTCATTTAAATCTGACGTGCAGTCAGTACTCCTTATTGATGAGATAGATAAAGCAGATGTTGAATTTCCAAATGACCTATTATTAGAACTCGATAAAATGCAGTTTAATATAAATGAAACAGGAGAAACTGTTAAGGCGATTCATAGACCAGTCGTATTTATCACTTCTAACTCTGAAAAAGAGCTACCAGATGCTTTTCTCAGAAGATGTATCTTTCACTATATTGATTTTCCAAACGAAGTGATGATGAAAGACATTGTTCACGCTCATTATCCAGAGATAGAAAAAGACCTTCTCAATAATGCTCTTTCAATCTTTTATAAACTTAGAGGTGCAGATGAACTTCGAAAGAAACCTTCTACATCAGAGCTTATAGATTGGATTAATATTTTACTTCACCAAGGTGTAGATCTTAAGAAAATTAAATCCATTCCATTTCTGGGCTCACTTTTAAAAAATGAAGAAGACGTCGAGAAGCTTAAGTAATGTTTCTAGATTTCTTCTATGGGCTTCGTGCTCACAATATTCCTGTCTCAACCAGAGAGCTCTTGGACTTCATTGATGTCATCAATAAGTACTCTTCTGAGGGGGAACAAATTGACTCGCAAAGATTCTATCAAATAGCAAAGAGTGTATTTATAAAGGACATCAAATACTACGATGCCTATGACCAAGCCTTTAGCGCTACTTTCTCCAATATCATTGGCGAAAGTAACTTTAAAGATCTACTTTCTAAGTGGCTAGAAGATGCAAAAAAAACTAAACTCTCTGATCAAAGAAAAAAAGATGCTATGAATCTTCCAAGTGAAGAACTCATAAAAGAACTTCAAAAGAGAATTGATGAGCAAAAAGAAAGACATGATGGTGGTAATAAATGGATCGGAACTGGTGGCACATCGGCATTTGGCCACTCTGGATTCAACCCTGCTGGTATTAGAGTTGGAGGAGCGGGAAAAAATCGTTCTGCGTTAGCCGTAGCTGGTGAGAGAAAATTTAAAGAGTATAGAACAGACTCAGTTATCAATATTAGACAAATAAAACTTGCTCTTAAAAAGCTCAGACTGCTTAAGAAATCTGGAAAACCAAAGTTAGATATTAAAAAGACAATCGATAAGACGGTTGCAAATGCTGGTGAGATTGAAATCGTTAAGTCTCGCTCTCGTAAAAACAATCTAAAGCTTGTTTTATTAATGGATGTTGGTGGAAGTATGACAAGCTTTAGTCAAAGAGTAAGTGATCTCTTTTCAGCGGCAAATCAAACAAATCATTTCAAAGAGCTTCATCATTACTACTTTCATAATATTTTTTATGATGATCTCTATACTGCACCAATATTCAATCAAGACTATGAAATCAGCTTAGAAAAAATATATAAAAGACATGGGCGGGATACTAAATTTATTATTATAGGTGATGGATACATGGCCCCATACGAGCTTTTTCAGATGACATCGAATATGAAAGACTTTTATTATTCATTTAAAAAAGATTCTAAAAAATCTAATCGCACAGGACTGGATCAGATAAAGTCTATCATGAGGCAGTATCCAGATACAATTTGGCTCAACCCAGAAGGAAAATCTCTTTGGCAAGAGCCTACCATTAGTGCTATTTCAAAAACTATTCCGATGTTTGAATTAACAGTAGATGGTTTAGAGAAAGGGATTAAAAGCCTTTTGGGCGCTGGTAAATAATAAGACTTGAGAAGCTGCCTTTAAGGTTAAATAGTTCGCTACCTTTCTTTGATATAGGTTTCCCGTTGTTATCAATTCCAATATAAATCTGATCGTTACTCATTGTCATGCCTTCCGCTAAGCCAAATGGTTCCCCCGTGTCATAGAGCTCGCTTAGATGAATATTGGGAAGTTTTCCAAATGAAACTGTTGATACAACTTTCTTATCTTTAATACTATATTTAGATATAAGATGATTATTTCTTTCTAACATATAAAGAAATCCATTTTCAAAATAGAGGTCAGCATAATCGTTTGAGCCACGTTTACCAGTTTCATTGTTAAACAAGAAGGTTTCAAGAATCTTTTGAGTCTTCAAGTCTACTTTGAAAATTCCTCTCGGGCTTCTCTCTTGTGCTATGTAGGCGATATCATTTTCGCAATCTATGGCAACACCTTCAAACCCAGCATTCGTCGATATTTTACCCAATGGGTATTTTAATTTTTTAAATTCTGAATCAAAGTCAATATCGTATTGATAAATTTTATTTTTAGAAATTTTCAAAAGATGACGGACCTGTTCGTTAACGAGGTAGAAATCATTTCCGCAAAAAGAGAGTCCCTCAAGATCAAAGGGAGATTTCACAATTCTTCCTCCGTGTTTAAAAAGAAGCGCTTTTGTAAAATACATTTTGTGACCTGATAGATTTGATAGGTTGATGTAGTCTTTATAGTAGAATCTATCTTTTTCAAAAATGATTTTATAAATCGATCTATTTGATAACTTATCTCCAACAAAGAGTAAGTCATTTCCCTTTTTAGTAAGGCCACTCATCTCTATAGTATCTCGATTGAAGTATATCTTTTCAAATTTTAAGTCATTTGCTATTGCCGTCAGCGAGAGCGCTGCAGCTATGAGTGTTATAATATTAAACATATGTATCCTTTAATCCTTAACCAGTTAAAACTCGTTTTAATTGGACACCCTAAGTTGTTGAAAGTAAACAAATTATTGATTTTGAAACACACTGTTCATAAAAATATTACAAGTGCTATCGCTATAATTGCTCACTCACTGTAGATTCCCGACTGAGAGCAATTGAGAGATGAGAGAGATTGTTTTTAAGAGTTTTGTTTTGTGAGAGTTTTGTTTTTGTTTTAAAGCCGGTAGTTTGATAAATTCATCTATCGGCTTTTTTTTTGGAGAAAAAATGAAAACAGTTATTCTAATTATTATCTTTTTTACTATTGGCCTCTTTTCTGGGAAATACTTTTTCTCAACGAATGAGGTGATTGTTCGCTCAGAGACAATTCCTATAAAGTCCGGTGCAGATAAAAAGCTAGATTCAATGTCCAATGCCTTTTTCAATCTGACTCAAAAAGATTTCCTTGAATATACCAATCTCAAAGATCAAAAAGCTAAATACCTCAAAGCTGACGAAATTCTGGGGAAAATAATTTTAATCTTTCTAGCAAACGTTCAAATGAGAATGAATCCAGAGGTAAAGAGCTATTTCGTTGATGGAATTAAGCCTGAAGTTGAGAAAAAAGAAGATAGTAGACTTGAATCTGCTTTGAAGCCTGATCGTTCGCAGCTTGAAGAGAAAGATAACAAGGAATTTATATATAAAAAGCATAAGGCAAAGGATGAACAGTTTCAAGTTGCAGCAAGTATGCTTCCAATCGAAATAATAAGTCCATATGCATTTTTTAAAAAAGCTAAAGCAATTGAAAGTATAGATCGTATTAAGAAGTTCAATGGAACATTTCGCGGTAATCTACTCTTAGAAGCTGGAAAGAATTCAGGTCAAGTTCACGACGTTGAGCTTATTATTAACTTCAATCAAGAAGGCCAAAAAATCAAAGGCGCTTATGAGTCTAAACTATCTTTTAAAGGCCAACTATATAGTCATAATAGGGGAAGTGGAGATAATGGACAGATAAGGAGAGGTGATAAAGGACTATACCTTTTAGAAACTAGTCCTAGCTCGTTTATGCATTTAAAGTATATTGAAGGCGAAGATTATTTTGTAGGAAAGTATTATAATAATGATGAGTACAGTGGGCTTGTTAAAATCTATCCTACAAATTAGGCATATTAGCTAAGTAATCCCATAGCCTTTTAGTATTTGGTCCCATTGTTTTAGTTATGTTTCTCATAAGACTAATCTCTACTGGCTGCTTGGGAATTTCCTTAATATTTTCTATCTCCATAAGTGTTCCATCATTAATTGAATTAATAATTTGATGCCTTGGAAGTCGACCCCAGCCTAAACCATTTATAATAAGCTTCTCTTTCATAGACATATCTGTTGTAAACCACTGCTTCATATCTTTTACAGCACCAAAAATTTTTCTAGTTGATGCCTTAGCAGAACTCTTAACAATAATTTGTGGATACTCCTTAAGTTGCTCAAGGGATCCACTTGTATTTTTATAAAAATCACTATGGATTACTGGCGTCATAGTCGTTTTAAGAATTGGTATGCATTCAAGATCAGGATGGTTGTTAAAGTTAGCTCCAATTGCAAAGTTAATTTCTTTATCAATGAGCTTTCTCTCTAACTCATCAAGCATATCTACATTTAGATTTAATGTTGTTGTTATATGAGGTTCCATAAAGTGTTTAAAAATTTTGCTTATTTCTTCCAAAGGGCAAATTGCATCGAGGCTGATACTAATCTCAGCTTCTACTCCCATACCTAACTCAGTGCCAAGGAGTGAGAGTTGATTGAATTTCTCTAGTGCGGGTAGAGATTTTTGATAAAAGGCCTGTCCCTCTTCCGTGAGAGTAGGCCTATAACTATCTCTATTAAAGAGCTTGATTCCAAACTCTTGTTCGAGCTTCTTGATGGCCATACTTAAGCTTGGTTGTGACTTAAATAAATGCTGCGAGGCAGCCTTAAAGCTTCCGTGCTTTATAATGGCATCAAGCGTAACTAATTGATCATACGTCATAATTCTTAATCATTATAACTATATATTATATAGTTAATCAAATTAAAATAGTTTTTTCTTATATTGTTTTGAATTATGATAATTTCAGACATAGATAAACAAACGGAGGAACTATGAACAAATTATTTAGATTAATGATTTTAACTGCATTAACAATCTCAACTGCATTTGCTGGAAATCTTGATCTTGAAAAAAGTGTCTTAAAGTGGAAGGCAAGTAAAGGTGCTGCTGGTTTTAAACTTGGATCACATAACGGAAAAATTAAACTTCTCGATGGTGATGTTCAATCAAAAAATGACAAGTTAATTGGTGGAAACTTCACTGTCGATATGACGAACTTCACAGTTGATGATTTATCAGGCGAGTGGGCAGATAAATTTATTTCTCATGTTAAGAGTGCAGATTTTTTTGATGTGAAGAATCACCCGAAATCAAAGCTACTTATTAAGTCATCTAAAGGGAATACTGTAATAGCTGACCTTACAATTAATGGAATTACTAATCCTGTAAAGTTTGACTATAAAAAAGTTGGGGAAGCTTTTGAAGGAAAGTTCACTTTTGACAGAACTAAATTTAATATCCTCTACGGAAAAGACTCAAGCCTTGGTGATAAATTTATTCATCATGAAGTTGAGTTAGAATTTAAAATTCAAAGTAAATAATATGTTGCACCCCTCTTGCTAAATGCAAGGGGGGGTTTTAGGGAGTGCTTATGAAAGTTAGAAAAGCTAGTGAGAGAGGAGCATTCAAAATTGATTGGCTAGATGCTAAGCACACTTTCTCTTTTGGGTCTTATTTTGATCCGGCTCATATGGGATTTGAATCCTTGAGAGTTATCAATAACGATATTATTGCACCCAGTGGTGGATTCCCTACCCATTCTCACAGCAATATGGAAATTATTACGTTTGTCTTAAGTGGTGAGCTGGAGCATAAAGACACACTTGGTAACCAAGAAATTATCAAACCGGGTGAAATTCAATTAATGTCAGCAGGAAGTGGTATTTCTCATAGTGAATTTAATCCCAGTTCTGTTAAAGAAACAGAATTATATCAAATCTGGATAGAGACAAATAAAAATAATGTTGAGCCACGTTACGATCAATTCTCTTACAAGGAAAGAATCGAGCAGGATTCGCTTATTCTTATTGGCGGACCTGACGATGTTCCAGGAGTTGCAAAGATCTATCAAGATGTAAATCTTCATCTGGGTGGCTTAAGTCCTAACGTGATGATTGATTCTCCAAATAAAGAAGCCAAGTATTGGCTTCAGGTTATTCAAGGAAAAGTTGAAGTTGGCGGAGTAGAGCTTGGTAAAGCAGACGGAGCATCATTTGAAAAAGGAGAACTTACTTCTTTAAAAGGGGTGGAGAAGTCTGAGTTTTTACTTTTTGAATTCTTTTAAAAACTAAACTAGACTGAGGATATGAAAACAATCCTCAAAAAAAGTATTCACTTTCTTAAATTAATCTATTCTCTGTTGACGAGTGTTCCTTTTATTACTCTTTCAATTTTAGGCAATATTGTCGTTTTCGCATTTGCTGGATTATTATTCTTATTAGAAGGAGGTATAAATCCTGGTGTGAAAAATTTTATGGATGCACTTTGGTGGAGTTTTCAAACAGCAACAACAGTTGGTTTTGGAGATATTGTTCCTGTGACTGTTTATGGAAAAGCTATTGGAATTCTTTTAATGCTAGTTGGAGTTGCACTGTTTAGTATCTATACTGCTTTGTTTGCCAGGGCCATACTTGATGACCCTGACTATTTAAACTAATTACTTTTCAATTATTGCAGTTATTCCCATTCCACCAGCGGTACATATAGAGATTAACCCTCTGCCACCACCATTTTCATGAATCATTTTTGCAAGAGATCCAACAATTCTAGTTCCCGTAGCTGCAAAAGGGTGACCTAAAGATAGTGATCCACCGTTTATATTCATCTTAGTTGGATCAATTTCACCTAGAACTTCTTCTCTACCTAGCTTACCTTTACAGAAATCTTCAGAATTCCAAGCGGCAAGTGTACAAAGAACTTGTGCTGCAAATGCTTCGTGGATTTCATAAAAGTCAAAAGCTTGAAGTGTGCTATCAGTCATCTCTAGCAACTTGGGTACCGCATAGGCTGGTGCCATGAGTAGACCTTCGTCTTTCACGTAATTGACAGCTGTGGAGATTCCTATTTTAAAATGAGCGAGTACTTCTAGATTATTTTTTGTAGCGTAATCCTCAGAACATAAAAACACACAACTTGCACCATCAGTCATTGCCGAAGAGTTTCCTGCGGTTAAAGTTCCATTACCACTTGTCTTGTCAAAAGCTGGTTTTAGTTTAGAGAGCTTCTCTATTGTTGTATCTGGGCGAAAAGTACCATCTACTTTTTTACCTTTAAATTCCATGACGAGGTCATCATGAAAACCTTTCTCATAACCAGTAGCAGCTCTTTGTTGAGACTCAAGTGCGAGGTGATCTTGATCCTCTCTTGAAATACTCCAAGTCTTGGCCATCTCTTCACAGCTTTCTCCCATGCTCTTTCCAGTTCTTGCTTCTTTTATAGCAGGTATTGTTGGAAGTAATTCTTTAGGATTAAAACCTTTAAAAGCTTTAAGCTTAGCACTCATAGATTTAGCGTTTGATAGGGATAAGAGCCTATCAGAGAATTTTTTAGTAAATTCAATTGGAACATCACTATTTGTATCTACACCACCGGCGATCCCACACTCTATTTGTCCCAGTGCTATTTTATTTGCAACTAGGATCGTTGCCTCTAGAGAAGTACCACATGCTTTTTGTAAATCAGTAGCTGGAGTTATTGGGCTGAGTCCACTATCCATCACACATTCTCTCGCTAGTGCAAAATCATACGCATGTTTGTTAACGGCACCAAGAGCTACTTCTCCAAGAATTTTTCCTTCTAGTTTTAATTCAGAAACTAGTGTTCTTAGAGGTGCAACCATAAGGTCTCTAACGGACAGTCCTTTGTAATGAGTATTTGATCTCATGAAAGGAATTCTTTTACTTTTGATAATACAGACTTTTTTTACTTCACTCATTGTTTAATCCTTAAGTTAAAATATGAATTATTTTAACATAAGTTTTACTTTAAACGAATGAGTTATTTAGAAGCTCTCCTATGCCACCGGCACCGGGAATGATGTATTGATTGGCGTTTAGACCTTTTTCTTCTTGAGGATATTTCCCTGGCGTACTCTTTAATGCTTTTTCACTTGAGAGCCCACGGTCTAGACGAATAGCATAAACTTCACAGTCAGGATGATCAGCTTTAATTTTTTGAATATACTCAGGTGTGATTATAAGATGCAAAGAAATGAACTTTTTAGCATTTCCTGGAACTTGTTTTTTATAAAACTTAATTGACTCACTGATAGTTCCACCAGTTGCCCCCATGGGATCTGGAAATATCACATAGGAATCTTCTATATCTCCACCAATCTTTGATCCAGATATATCAACTCCAACTACTTCACCGAGTTCATTAGTTCGCCTGGCAGCGTAGAAGTGATCTTGTCTTACGTTTTCTGGATTAAATATATAATTGAGTTCGTTATAAATAAGTTGAGATGGAATAATCCCTGCTCGTGCAAGGTCAACTACAACACATCGACTCGTGTCATCTATTATTTCGCCGTGATATTCACCTTCCGGATGAAACTCTTTCATTCGAGTAGGTGAGTTTACCACCTGAGTGTTAAAGAAGTGGGACGCGGCTTCTTTAAACATAAAAGCATAAGCTTTTCTAATGTACTCGGTGAAAAGTGGTTGCGTAATTTTTGGTGAACCGATCCTCTCTAAAAGTGTATATAAATACGGAGAGTTTAAAATATGAATATTATCACCATAAAGATGATCAATTTCTGAGAGTTTATAATTTAGTCCGCTATATGATAAATCCATTAATATACGTTTCCAGCTCTGATAGTAAAACTAAATGTGTACTGTGTATCGTACTGCTCTGAACTTGGAGCGTTTCTATTGTAGATTAGAGTAGCCCCTGCACTGAGTGCAAACACTCTACCAAATGCAACAGTCACACCTGTTCCAGCGTAGGGATCTATAGTTAAGGGATCTTCTTGTTCTTCAGTTCCTGTTGGGCTTTCAATTTTTCTAGTGGACTTCTGTGCCCTTACACCAGCTCTAAAGAATGCACCAAAGTATTGACTCGTTAATGGATAAGATCTAACACCGACCATTGCTCGTTGAATACTGTACTCAACTTTTTCATTATCTTCTGGAAAAGCTTCATTGTTATTTGATTGACTGAGTTCTAGTTCTCCTGCGAGGAGTGATGTTCCGTATACACCTCTGACCCCTAAAAATGTTCTCGTCGTAAACCTCGCGGGCTTTGGGTATAGACGCTGAGATCTCTCGATACCATACAGAGGTTCAATACTAAGAGCATTTTCTGCACTTGAAGCTAGAGGAATAAAAATTATAAAACTCAGTATGACGATTAGATTTTTCATAGAGTTATTTTATCAGACTGAGCAGCCGATCGCTCTTGGCAGGTATCTTTTTCCCAAATTGTGGGAAATATGTTAAAAATGGCCATGAACTTAATTTTTCGCTTTTTTTTCAATATATTAAAAAATCTTATATTTAAACGCCCAATGGAGATCAATGAGACTTCTATTATCTCAATGAGGGTTCTTCCTACTGATCTTGATTTAAACTTTCATATGAATAACGGAAGATACTTGACGATTATGGACATCGGACGAACAGAGTTGGTTATAAGATCTGGACTGCACAAGCTTGTAATAGCTGAAAAGCTCTCTGCTGTTGCATCTGGTATAAATATTAATTTTTTTAAACCCTTAGCACCACTTGAAAAGTATGAACTCCACACATCGGTTTTAACTTGGGATGAGAGTTGGTTTTATCTCAAGCAAGAATTTATAAAAGATAATCAAATTAAAGCTTCTGCGATAGCAAAGGTTATTTTTCTCAAAAAAGGTAAAAGAGTAAAGCCCGATTATTTGTTAAAAAAGATGGGAAAAGAAGTAAGTCCGCCAAAAGCACCTGAGTACTTTCAAAGCATGTTGAATTCAGAAAAGGGTATGATAAATTTAGTTAAAGAGTTTAATAAAAAGAGTTAATTTTCTTCAATAACATCCCAAGTGTGATCTGCTAATAACTTCACTTGGGCTATATATCTTTCAAATGGAATCTTATCACCCCATTCTTTTGGTGAGACCATAGAGACAAGTTTCTTTCCGTTAGATTTTTCATAGAGAAAGTAAGAGTTTCCTACAAGGGGCTCAAACCCTAGTGTCGCATCATAAATTTCAACTGATATTTCTGCGCGAGACTTAATCTTTTGAGCTTGTTCTGCAAGTAGCTTCATCTGTTGAAAGATTTGATCCATTTGCATATTAGTTTGTTCTTCCATGACTTTAAGAGCTCGACCTTTAATGGCCCCCTCTTTAGTTGGAACAATAGAGAATCCACCCACCGAATGGGCATATTCAAGTAGACCTGGCATATCAGTTGTGTGCTTTTTCATAAGATCTAGATCAATCTTATCAACATCAATGGGTTTGGCTTTTTTATCTTTATCAGTCATTGAAGTATTGTAACTTATCTACTTACTTTTTGCCATTGCTTCATTCCACAGCGCAGTCTCTGATGATACTTTGTCTAAACTCGTTTTAACCATATCTTTAAGTTCAACGGGAGTTGGCCATGCTTTGTCTATATTATTTATAATATCTCTCCATTCTTGAGGTGAGCTTTTTTGAGACAGCTTTGTCCACATTGAGTCAATTAATTCTCTGTAGGTTGATTTAAGAGCTGGATATTGAGTACTTAATCTTAAGAACTTTGAGTATATTTTATAGAACTCAAGCTGAAGCGGATAGGACTTTGGGATTTCTATTTGAAATCTTTGGCTATCTCTTTTAAGTTCGGTGATGAGCTGCCTTTTTGGATGTTTCCACCACTTATAGAGGAGATATGAGCCAATAGCTCCAAAAAATAACGACAGCCCAATTTCTCCATCTATAAGACTTAGAAATGAAAATACATATAAGACAACTGCGTGCTTTCTTGTTCTCATACTAAAGCCTCTCTAGATTTTTTTAATTTTTCGAACTGATCTTTGTATTTATTAGATTGTCTTAACTTTCTATTACTGTATCTTTTAGCTTCAAAGGGATTTGAATTATTCTTTAAAACTTCAAGTTCTGCTTGAGCTTTCAAGACTTGAAGCTTTAACTTATCTAGTGGTGTGTTGCTGTCCATTTGAAAACTTGAAACACTTTGGATTTGTGCATTAATTTTCTTTTTAGATTTTAAAGACTCAAGCTTATAACTATTAGATATAAGTTGGTTCTTGTATTTTTCTTTGTTTAAACCTAACTGAGATCGAGAATCAGATAAATCTTTAATACTTTCATTAAGATTTGTAAGTTCCTCATCAATGAAAGCGATATCAGTTTTCATGAGATCAGTTTGCTCCAAAAGATAGACACTCATTGGTTCATCGTTGTCATTAATGGCTTGATCAAGGTCGACTGCAATGATTTCAAGCTTAGATATCTCACTTTCTCTTTTCTGAGTCAGTTTTGCTTGTTGGAAGAGAAGATTTGTAAGAGTGCTTTTTATACTATCTTCTTGTTGGTCAATCTCATTCATTGCTTTATTTAAATCAATCTTATCATTATTAAAAAAACTTTTTATCAAATTAAAAATTTTCATCTTTTTCTCCTAAAAATCAATTTTTGATTGCTCTTTTGGTAGAACAAAATTCAAAACAATATATAAAATAAGTGTTATTCCAGCAGATGCTATAAACGACACCACTGTAAAAACTCTCACCAAGCCCAACTCTATTTCTGAACTTCTAGATATTCTTTTACAAACACCAAGAAACTTACTTTCATTATATTCAAATACGGCATCCTCTTTAGGTAGGGTGAAACCTAAAATCATGTATATTAAAAACCCCGTCCCAAAAGCAAACATGCTTAAAAGAAGTAGAGCTCTTAAAATATTAGGGTTAATTCCAAAGGATAGGCCCAGTCCTTCGCAGACTCCAAGAATCCAGCCGTCAGTTGATCTTTTCCATTTAATACTCATACATCCTCCTATTGCTTAATATGTCTACGTATGTTTTAGTATGTGTCTGTATGTGTGTAAACATAAAAAAGACTTCATTGTAACACTAATACATAAAAATCTTGTTATTTTAGCCACTTATATGATAGGAGTAATTATGAAAAGAGTTAGCCTAATGATTAAAGAAGACCAATATCAAGTCGTATCAGATTCTGGATTGAATTTGTCAGGTTTGGTTAGAGATCTGCTAGATGATCACTTTAGTGAACACAAGATTACACTTAGTGTTTCTGAGGAGACGAGAAAGCTGTATGATTTGATTGTGTCGAATACTGGAAGTACCGATGAGGATGTTGAGAAATATCTCAAAGATACATTGAAGCTTCTGCTTGATGATAGGATTAAGGCCATGCAAGTTCTTCAAAAGGATATATTTAGTGAGTAAGAAGATCATGGTTGTGGATGATGTACCGCTTGCTAGTTACTTTATAGTCTCTGCTTTGAAAGAGGCTGGCTTTACAAATGTCTTTGAGTATAACGATAGCGCTGAAGCTTGGAATGAATTTGCCCAAGCACTTTTAATAGATGAAGAGTTTGATCTCGTTATTACAGATTTAAATATGCCGGAACTCGATGGAATGGATTTTCTAAAACAAATTAAAAGTGATCATATGAGCCAGTCCACTCCCGTTATTATTGCAAGTGCAGATCATGACCCAATAGTTATTAGAGAGGCATATGAATCAGGTGCACTAGACTACTTTACAAAACCTATTGATACCAATGCTCTAATTGAATCTATTAAAAAACTATTCGCTTAAAATTTTCTCAAATAAAATTTCAGGAGTCTTCATTGTGTAAGACAGGTTTTCAAATTCTTTTGTTGGATCAGAGTCTAATGAAGGATTAATTGTACTCATGATAGTTTTGAAAATATCAGGCATCGCTGGTGCGTAGTGAAAAGCTGCACAGTGAATAGCATACAGACAATTAAAAACAATATTCTTCAATTGTGGAAGATCAGCTTCTTCTTTGTACTGCCATGGAGCTGTATCATTAACATATTGGTTACAAGCTTGAACGTACTCTCTTACTGTATCAATCGCCTTATTATGATCAAAGTTTTTAGTATGGGCATGAAATCTTGTTGAAAATTCTTCAAAGCTTCTATCATTGGTAAACTTATCAAAGTTTAAGACTTCAGAATCTAATTTCTTAAGTGCAAGCTTTACGATTCTCATAATCAAATTTCCAAGATCATTAGCTAAAGCAGTATTGTGAGTATTTATAAGTTCTTCCTCTGAAAAAGATCCATCAGCAAGAGCTGGTATCCCATAAAGAAGATAATACCTAAAGCTATCAAGAGGATACTTTGCAATCATCTCCATTGGATCAACGCCGTTATTTAAACTCTTCGACATCTTCTTTCCGTTGGCATCAAGAACCATTCCGTGAACATAAATTTGAGATGGGATTGCAAGTTCTAACCCCATTAATATCGATGGCCAAATAACGGTATGAAACCAAGCAATGTCTTTACCGATAACATGAGTATTTGCAGGCCATAACTCTTTCATCTGATTTTCATCAAGAGCAGAGGTGTAGTTCATAAGAGCATCAAACCAAGTGTAGATAACAAACTTATCATCTCCTGGAACTGGAACTCCCCATCCTTCACTTGGACGAGATACGGCGATATCACGAAGGTCATCGGTCTTTAATCGAGTTAAGATCTCTTTTCTAGATCCCTTGGGACTAATGAAGTTTTCTTGTCCCTCTATAAGATCGATTAATTGAGTTTGATATTTTGAAAGCTTGAAGAAGTATCCCTCTTCTTCAACTAGTTCTAGTTTTTTTCCGTGTTCTGGACAGATTAAATCTTTGGCTTGAGATTCTGTATAAAAGTTTTCACAGTCATAACAGTAGTGACCGCTATAAGATCCTTTATAAATTAATTCTTTTTTGAGTAATGTGTTCCATGAGTCTTGAACAAAATCGAAATGTCTTTTTTCAGTCGTTCTAATGAAATCATCATTTGAAATATTTAATGACGTACAAAGGTGTTTAAAAATATCAACATTCTCATCAACAAATGCGGCCGTCTCTTTTCCATTTGCGGCTGCGGACTTAATAAGTTTTTGCCCATTTTCATCTGTTCCGGTAAGAAAGTGCGCGCCACCTGAAAATATACGATGGTATCTAGCGTAGAAGTCAGCTGCTACTTTTTCATAAGCATGTCCAAGGTGAGGTGCACCATTTGGATAATCAATAGCTGTAGTTATATAGTAAGTTTTTGTCATTTCTAGCTCTCTTTGGATGAATTAAATTGATGGCAAAAATTATCATAAGCGTCATTTAAAGACAATAACCTCATAATTATAGATGTTAGTAGCAACTGGGTTTAAGTCTCTATAAACAATTTCAAATCCCTCATCTTCGAGTTGATAATCCAGTTCATCACAACGCTCTTCAATAGATTTCTCTAGAAAATAGCTATATGCCTCAGCATCTTTTGGAATATTAAATTGTTTAAATTTCTCTTTTGGCAGAGCTATAATCTTAGTCGGTGTCATAAAAGCATGTTAGCATAAATTTTTAAGGAGACGAGATGTTTAAGTTAGAACTTGAGCCCCGATTTAACGATACAGACGCATTAGGACATATAAATAATGCCGCTTACTTATCTTGGTTTGAACAAGCAAGAAAACCAGTCTTTCAAATATTTAATCCCACACTTGATCTAGATGAGTGGAACCTTATTTTGGCACGAATTGAAATCGACTACTTAGGCCAGGGTAACTACAACGAAATTACAACGATAGAAACGCAAGTTGGTAAAATTGGGAACTCGTCATTTGTATTAATACAAAAAGCGGTTCAGGATCAAAAGGTAATTTCAAAAGCGAAAACTGTGATGGTCCACTTTGACTATGAATCAAATAAACCAACACCGATAGAAGAAAGTATTAAAGCTGAGTTAACTAAACATATTCAGTAATCTTAGAAGGATCTGCCTTGAATAATAAGTATTTCATTCTTATATTAAGTTTCATCTTTTCTTTGTCACTAATTATCCACCTCTTGACTGATTCGAATTCTCAAAGAGTTGTAAAAGATATTTTAGCATCTCATGTCGATGAAATTGTTGTTGATGAAAACTATACAAACTTTCAAGAGTTATCTCAGAAAATGACAGCTTTAAAGTTTAAGATTGAAAGCACTAACGTTACTGAACTTAAAAATCTTAGAATGATTGGAGCGAAATATTTTAATCTCGATGGAGTGATAGGGGCACAAATTAAGTATAGAGACGCGTCTAAAAAGGTAGTTACTTTGTATGAGTTTAAATCGGACGAAGACTTTGATGATATGAGTGAAACTATTCAGATGGATGATAAAAGATATAAAGTTATACTGTGGAAACAAAATGGAGTGTATTTACTTATGGTTAGGTCACTTAGAGCACTTAATTAGCTGTAAAAAAGTTAAACACTACCATCAAATTTTCAATTCAAATTGAATAAAATACCTATAAATTCTAAAATAAAGAATGAAGAACCTGCTACTTTTAATTATCTCATTTCCAGTTTTCGCCTCAAATGTATCGATAAGTTATACTCAGGGAAACAGCTTAATTTTAAAATCTGATAGCTGTGAAACTCTTTTAAATGAATACCAAAAAGTCTGCGAACTTCGAAAATCAATTGAACCAAGCTTTGAGATTCCAAATATTGGAAATAACGAATGCAAAAACAATAGTGATGGGTCTTTGCGTGTTGTAATTTCAAATTGTTTAACTCCTTTTATGAAAGCGAATCAAAATCAAAGACTAAAGAAAGATGGAGCTAATTGTTGGGGAACTGCAATGAGCTTAAAGAAGATTTCTCCAAAGCCAAGATTTGTATGGTCTAAAGAGATGATTTATTGGCAGGAAAGTCCAATTTGTAGAAAAATTGAAGTCGGAGAAGAAAAGATACCAGGAGATATTTTAAATATATATGGACCAGAATATATTTTTGAGCGAGATGAATACTCAAAAGGTGATGCATTCTTTGATGTTCTTTACCCAAATAGAAGACTCGATTCACCTGTTGCAAGTGGGTATTCAGGATTTTATAACTTTTTACACTCTGAAACTTATGTCAGTAAAAATATCTCTTTTGGAAAGGAATCACCAAATAAGCTCGATCGCTTTCAGTTCAACCCAATTGGTGAGGTTTATGGAAGATCGAGAGATACGCTGTGCCAGGAAAACCAAAGTCTTGTGCCGAGTTTGCGCGAAAATGAAAATGAACGCCAAAACTTGAGAGAGACTCGTTGTAAGGGGTATGTCTCAATTGCATACAGGTGTCAGAATTTTACTGCATTCTTTGAGGACAATATTTCAAATTCGTATCAAAGAGAAATTTATGAAGAGACTCTTGAACTTCAAAATATTCAAAACGAGCTTTTTGCATTAATGAAGGGCAAGACAATTAGCCCAACAAGAGTGAAGGAAGTTGTACAAATAGCTGACAAGGCTTCGAGAGAAGCTCTGGTGGCACTTGAAAGCCAACCAGAGAAAATAGAGGAGATGGTTCTAAGTCTTAAATTTTTTACAGCTCATGGCTTAAGAAAGTCTCTAGAGCAAGCACTCCTCATTGAAGCGACTGAGTTACTCTAAAGCTATAACCACTTCTTTCTTTTAAAAAGAGTAAACAGAGAGACTCCAAAAACTAATAATAAAAAGAGAAGGAAAAAGTATCCATATTCCCACTTAAGCTCAGGCATATTTTCAAAATTCATACCATAAATTCCAGTCACAAATGTAAGCGGTATGAAAATAGATGCAAAGATTGTAAGGTACTTCATTATCTCATTCATTCTGTTACTTATTACAGACAGATGAATTTCAATAAGTCCTGAAACTATATCACGAATAATCTCAATGGACTCATACACTTGAGTGCAGTGGTCGTAGGTGTCTCTTAAATAGATATATGTTTGATCAGTTATGATCTTAGATTCTTCGCGCATAAGATTAGAAATAATATCTCGCACCGGTGATACGACTCTTCTAATATAGAGAAGTTCTTTTTTTAACCAATGAATATTTTGAACTACGTTTTCACTTTCTTCAATCTTTTCTTCGAGGTCTTCAAGTTCTGTGTCTAGTCGATCAATCACTTCAAAGTATCCATCAACTGTACAGTCTAAGATTGCATAGAGAAGATAGTCTGCACCCATCTTTCTGACTTTACCTTTGTCTTGTAAGATTCTTCCTCTAAGACCATCAAAAATATCGCCAGGTATTTCCTGAATGGTGATAACGAGATTATTTAAAAGAATAAGGCTTAGCTGTTCTTTAACAAAAGTTTCTTTTTTGTTGTCATAGATAATCATTTTCAAAGTAACATAGACATAACTATCGGTTATCTCAACTTTCGGACGCTGAGTGGTATTCAGAATATCTTCTATCGTTAATGGATGAATATTAAATTGGTGACCAAGTGTTTTGATCATTTCAACATCATGAACTCCATCTAAGTTGAGCCAAGATATGTCTTGATTTGAAATAGTGTAGGCGAAGTCAGCTATATTGTTAGAATTAGCTTCTTTACTTAGAGTCTGGTTGTATTCAATGAGTTGTATATTCACATCATGAATTGGCTTTTGTGCTCCGACATATACAGCACTTCCTGGGGGCATCCCTATCTTTTGAGAACTTTTTTCTACTATCATTTTTACCTCTTTAAAAAAGTATAAATGAATTTAATAGGGAAGTCATTTATCAGCTTAGTGAAAAGAGCACAAGGCTCTTTTCACATCACTAATATGATTATTTAAGTTTGAGTAGGTAAAGAGTCTTACTTGTAAGATCTGTAACATCATCAAGAATTGTAATTAACTCTTCATTTGCACTTGATTCATTATTTTGAAGTGATTTTTTTGCTTCAAAAACTCTTGCTCTAAAACTTTTGAAACTCTCTTTTACATTATTTAAATCATACTTTTCAATCTTAGCTTCAGTCACTCCAACTTTACTGAAATCGATATTTAAATCGTTCCCGAGAGCAGACTCAACAAAGCTGTCAGTGTGATCTTCATTTTGGTTTAAGAAGCTCTCATAAGTCACGTGGTGTTGAGCTGTATCAGTAGTCCAGTGCCAAAGTCTTGCTACTGTATTCATTGTCATCATGTCCGAAACTAGTACTTCTAAGTTCATATTGCCTCCTTAAGGTCATTGTTAATTTAATATACTTTAAGTTATAATCGATTTGAAATTGAAAATCTTGATAGATCTATAGAGACATTCTATAGGAAACTACACATATAAGGTTTGTTTAACTAAGAGAGAAACTATGTTAAGAGTATTGGCTAAAGTATTGTTTTCATTCGCATTTATAATAGGGGGAGTTAATCATTTCATAGACTCTGCACTTTACATTAAAATGATGCCTGATTATATGCCAATGCATCTAGAGCTTGTCTATGTCAGTGGGGTTATAGAGATTCTTTTAGGGGTACTTCTTATGATTCCTAAGACTCAAAAACTAGCAGCGTGGGGGATTATTTTTCTTCTAATAGCCATTTTTCCAGCAAACCTTCATATGTATAATAACCCAGAATTATTTCCAGAAATTCCGCCACTCGTTCTTGCGATTAGGCTTCCGATTCAATTGATTATAATTTATTGGGCTTATAGATATACAAAAAGAAAAGCCCCCAATGAATTGAGGGCCTGAGTTTTAAAAAATTATTGAGGACAAGAAGTTCTTGAATTTCCATTAAGCTCACAAATAACTGTAGCTTTTACTTCCATTCTATTAGAGTTTAATCCTAAAGTTGTGTCTGGAAACATTGAACCATCAGCTTTTTTAATTACAACATCTTTAGTTGTGACTTTTGTCCAAGAAACCATTCCACCAGTTGAACCTGGCTGACAAGAAGTCGTTGTATCAGCAGAAATTTCAAGTTCATTTAAACTATCTATTTGTAAACTTCCTCTTTTATATTCAATTTCTTGAGAGTTAACGCCACCGTTTCCGTATGATCTTTCAGTAAGTATAATACCGTTTTGAACGTGACCATTGTTGAGTTTAATTGTTGCTGCTCCATTAGAGCAGTTCTCTTGATAAAATGATGCTTGTGCAGAAAAAGATGCTGCAACAATAGCTACTAAGATTAGTTTTTTCATATAGGGCTCCTAAGATTGATTTATCGCTAACGTAGGTCAAATCAACAGGGGAGTAAACCATAGAGCTGTAAAAGGATAATATTTATAGAGATATTAACGTTTCTAAGTGGTTTATCAGAACTGAGACGGAGCTTTTGCACCCTTTGGAGTAACGAGTATGAAGCACACATGCACTCTCAAGATGATCGGCTTGAATTTCAGCTAAATGCTCACCAAAAACCATTGATGAAGTTTCAATAATACCGTCGTTTTTATATGATCTATCTTTATAGTATCTAGATTCTCGAGAAAGGACTTTGGAGCTCAAGAAAAGTGGACCATTGTACCAATTAGTTCTGTAGTTTGAGATGGAGTATACTTTTATCTTTCTTTTATTTTTTAATGATTGCGAGTAAAGGTTTACTCCATTGGTGATCTTTAGATCGCTTAAATATGCTCTGTCTTGTGGTCTAAATTGGACTAGCTTTATAAACTGTGCGATAGGATCAAATCTTTTATTATGTTTAAAGACATAGTTTGCAAACATCGCCCCATTATGAGGAGTTGAGATAGTAGTCACTGACTTTATAAATCTTGAAGTAAGAGAGTAGTCGAGAAGTCTTCTTGCCACTAAGCCACCCATACTGTGTGCTACGAGATGAAACTTCGATCTTGGTGCACGAGCTATTTTTGAAAGTAGATAAGCTGAGCAATCTTTTGCTCTGTCATCAATATTTCTTTTATCTAGATCTTTAAACTTTGGACAAGTGATTACTTTGAAACCGTGCTCTTTGAGTTTTATTTCAAAATGTTTATAGTACTTTCCTTCATCAACTTTTCCAAAAACAGGAGTAAGACCTCTGATCGAAATATCTTCACCACTTGAAGCCGCTCCGGGAATTAGCACCACAAATTCATTTGCGGCATAAGAGTTTATTAGCAGTAAATTGAGAAAAATAAATAAAGCTTTCATCAGAAATTTTTATCAATCAAAAGAGAGCTTGGCAATTCAACTGGAAAGTATTCTAAAAAGTCTTGGATTTGTTATCAATTATCAGATGCTTAGCTACTTTAATAAATTAATCCCATCCAAACATTATCGTCTCATCGTTATCAGCACCATTTGTGTCATTAAGAGGCTCGTACCACATTTGAAAAGGTGCATCACCTTCGAAGATAGTTCCCGCTCTAAAATTTCTAGCCGTCTCATAACCTTTTGTCGGGGTGTTATTATTTCCACCAACTCTAGTGAGAGTGTAGGTTCTTGGAGCTTCAAATCCAAGTCCATCAGCTGTGGGTTCTGTGGCCGTAATGGTAAGTTCATTGGTTGAGGCAAAAGCCACCCACTCAGATTGAACGTTGAGTGCAAAACGAGTTTTTTGAAAGGCAACTGGTACTAATGGCGCAGAACAACTACCGTCTGCATCGGCATATGAATTTGCAACAATGGCCTCATCTGCTCTGATTCGTATAGATTGATCTTGATAGAGACCTTGGGTTCCCCTTGAATCTATATTTGTTGTGGCCCCAGCATTAATAACTCCAGAGTTAGTCGTGTTACCGGAGTGATAGGCGACGTAGTTATTACCTGAAGTTCGTGATGAAACTTTTGCATCTCGAGAAGGTATACCTACAAGGTCGTTACTTGAAGGAAGAAATGGTTTTGGGTCTACGTATTGTGATCCGTTACCGTTGGCGTAACCATAGACCATTATAAATCCTGTGCTGGAAATCTCATAACTTCCATAAGTTGAAATTGTGAAAGTGTGGCCAGTATCCTTTAAAAGACTAACAAAACCTCCGGCAACTGCACCACCGTTGCTTGTAATAGTAATGTCTGAATCAGAGAAAGCAAAAACTTTCACCTTCATAGGGTTACTTCTACTGTGACTGAATAAAAATTCTTTTCCTATCCAAGAGGATGTTTGCCATACAACATTTGCTTTACTTGTGTCTGCACCACTTCCAAGCCTTCCCGCAATAAAAAAGGGTTTAGTTCCTCTAACAACTGTAAAGTCATCAGCGGGTACAGAAATAGTTTTTCCTTTATCTAAATCAGCACTAATAACCGATCCATCATTAAAGGCTGAGGATGGATTATTGCCATAGAAAATTTCATTATCGTCTTCGAACGAAACGAGTTGATTTAAAGTAGCACCACCAACATTGATGGCCATATAAGGAGTAGTAATAAAGTCTATTGTTGGAAGTGTTTCAGCCGTAAGAGTCGGAGACCATGCCCCAAAGTTTGTTCCGTTGAACGCTCTAACTCTAAAGTTGTATTGTGTCTCTGGATCAAGACCTTCAAGTGTATGTCTTCTCGAAGTTGAAACTCCATCATTAATAGTTATCCAAGTGGGAGAGCCAGCGAGTTTATAATTAATAATATAATCAGTTATCGGAAAACCTTTATCATCTGGATATGGCCAACCAACACTTAGGGAAATATCACTTGAGTCTGTAACTGACATTGAAAGTATTTGCTCTGGAGATAATGCTACAACCTGCCAGACGGGGGAAGCAAACACACTTGTTTCATTACCAGCATTATCAATCGCCTTAATAAGTGTATAGTAATCAACTCCACCAGTAAGAAACGAAGTTGATCCATTATCTATGAAGCCCATAGTATTTGTACCAACATTTTTCCATTCACCGCCCGGAACTATATCAGCTTCATTAACTGTGGTAGATACCGCTAAAGAATAGTAATTAATGCCTGTGGGACCTCTATCTGTTGATGCATTCCAAGTGGCCGTATCAGATACTATGTCTGAAGAATCGTTACCATTTATAATGCCAGTAATATTATTTGGTGCGAGGTTGTCGTGAGTAATACTCACACTGTGGCATGCTGAGTATCCACCCAGACCATTACTTGCAGCAAGATAAATAGTATCAAGCTGGTTTAAGTTTGGAAGGGTATAGCTTAGTGGATTTGCAAAAACAACATCTGCTCCAGAACCCAAACAAGCTTCACCGACGTAAAGTTCTGGAAAAACGGCAGAGACTATATTTAGATTAACTGAATCTGTAGTGGTTATTGCGCCCTCTGCAAAAGTAAATGAGAGGTTTGCTGTATCTACTTTTCTACCGGTTAGACTTGGTGCTGTGAATGATGGGTTAAGATCTTGAGCTGAATAATCTTGAACAACTGATCCATTTAAATCTACTTCATCACTTAATTCAATTCCGTCATGATCGAGATCTCCAGCTTGAACTGTGTATTGAAAAACAAAAATAAAATCACGTGACTCCGAACCTGATACATAATTAGCATAACGGGTAACTCCACCAATTGTTAAGACTAGCCTTGGAGTTCCTGCATTTATAATTTTAGTTCTTTTAGAAAAAGTAGCATTGAAAGTAATGATGTCACCAGCGTCAAAAATTTGATCCGCTGTAATAGAAAATGATTTTATAAATGGTGGACCAGTTTGAGTGGCCAGTTCTTCCTCTGCAGCAGTATCATCAGCAACAGAAATTAGATTATTGGGCTCAAAGCTTCCCTGGTTGTCACAGGAGGCGAAGGCAAATAAGAATGTGACTAATATAAATACTTTCATCATAGTTTTCATTAACTTATCGGTTCAAAAGCACTCATTCTTAAGTTAACTTAAGTATAAGTCTATGTATGAAAGTTCATTATTTCAGCTAGTTATATTGTTGGATTAAGAGTTTATTAAGGTTTTTGCCAAGACTACTTGGCATTTAGAAGTTTAGGCCTAATGTGACACCATATTGTCTTACTTCAAACTCTGATGAGATGAAGCCTGACTTTTCAAAATCAAGTTGCATATTGGTGTAGAAAAGCCGAATTACTACGGAAGTATTGTAGGCAAAAGTTGGAAATCTCATCTCTCCAGGAGAGTTAATAGGAACTGTAAATTTTAATCCGACAGTTGTCTCTTTTCTATTTCCGGTATCACTCCAAAGTGGAAACTTTAAATAGGGTGAGAGTTGAAAAAACATATCTGTGCCGAATGGAAGCCACTCTATTTCGGGATAAATTTGAGTTCCTCGTAAGTTTCGGAAACCAAACTTATCGCCCTTTACTTCCATTGTTGTATAAAACGTCTCTGTAATTAATTTAACATTCCAGTAATAGGATATGGGAATAAGAACACCCAGATTTGCATATGCACTTATGTATTGAAATTGTTTATTTTCATCAGAGGGGTCGTCTATATTGGTTCCCGTAATATTTGCACCGACAGAAAAATCTAACCAAGGGGGAGCGAGGTAGTATTGATAAATAAATTGATGAAAGTCTGCAGTTTGAACAATTTCTTTTTCATCAAATAAAATTGATAACTGTTCTTCATAGTACTCCGTTTTTACTTTTCCATAGTCGTATTCGAATCTCCACCGAGGAGGATTGTAAGCTCCAAAACTAGGGAGAGAAAATAAAAATATAATTCCAACAAGAAGTTTCACACTTACATAATATCTGAATTTACCTATGTGAATTCTTAAGGAGCTTAATTTTCCGCACAATAGTGATTGAGTGTTTTAGTCGGAGAATCTATATGTTTCAGTAAGTTAAAAATTGTCCAAAAAAAATATACCCGACTAACTCAGTATCTATGTGCTTTAGTCCGTTAAGAAGATGAGGGATAGTCTCAAATTTTTTCAAAGGAGAAAAAATAAAGTTAATAAATGCTAAGATAAGCATTAATAGTTTACGCCAAAGTAAGCTCACTCAAAGGGATCTTGAATCTAGTTCAAGAAAGCTCTCGAGTGGTAATCGAATCACCCAAGCCGGCGATGATGCTGCTGGGTTGAGTGTTGCCGCAAAAATGAATTCAAAAAATAGAAGTAAAGATCAGGCCAATAGAAATGTAAATCAAGCTGTGAGTGTCGTTCAAATTATGGACGGAGCGCTTAGTGAAATGAGTTCAATAGTAACAAGAGTTAGAGAACTTGCAATTCAATCAGCATCAGATACCTATTCAGATAGAGAAAGAAGATTAATTGGAATTGAGGCAAAACAGTTAGTAAATGAACTCGCTAGAAGTGCTCAGAATACTAAATTTCAAGATAATCATCTTCTTCGAGGTGATAATAAGAAACTCGATATTCAAGTCGATACTAAAGATGGAAAAAATCATCGAATATCGATAGACCTTGCAGAATTTTCACAAGATCCTGTTGCTTTAGGAATTGGTGATATTGCTTTAGATAATAAACACCAAGCAAGATTATCATTAGTAAAACTCGACTATGCCACGAAAGAAATTTCTAGAAGTAGGGCCAAAGCTGGAGCCTTTATGAGTAGGATGGAAACAACAAGTGGAATGCTGGAGAGTGGATCTATTTCTGGAAAAGCTGCTCACAGCCAAATTAAAGACGCTGACTACGCTAAAGAGACAGCTGAAAATGTTAAAAATAAATTGATTTCGAATTCTCAAACAATGGTTCAGTCCCAAGTAAACAATATGGGATCTGGGTTACTGAAGCTTTTAAAGTAAAGTTAAATACTTATAAACGATAAAATTCTCTGAAATGCATGAACTGACTCTTTAGTATCAGCTTTGAGAAAAAATGGATTCATTAATTTTTTCAAGATTTGATTCAATCTTATCAACTTCAAAAATAAAATTTTCTCTGAAAATGGGTTTAATAATAACTTTACTTTGATTATTTATAAAATCGTGTTCAACATCATGGTCACCAGTAATTAAAAGTATGGGTATTGTTGATTTATTATTCTCTACAAAGTCAATAATTTCTAGACCTGTAACTTCAGGCATTCTTTTATCTGTGATAACGAGATCGAAATCATTTTTTTTAATAATCTCCAGTGCTTCAACGGAGTTAGATGTAAGCGTTACATTGTCTCCTCTCATATTTAAATATATTGAATATAATCTTAAGATATCTGGTTCATCATCCACGACAAATATGTTCATTAAGCCCCCTCGCTACATTAATAGTAGAACAAAATAGAAAATAAATATCTAAGGAAATGAGTAGGTTATGTGTGGAAACTTAAGCAAAATAAGTTTTTTAGGTCAGATAATGCTTAGACCATTTGACTGTGCTCACCAAATTAGTAAAAAGCTAAGCCCTTATAAGCTTTAAGGGCATTGAACTAGTTTAACATATTGGGATTAGGTACTGTTGTGTCATTGAGAAAGTTAGTTGCTAGTGAGTTCTTTTCTATCTTCTCTACGTGGTCAATTAAGTCAGCCATCATAATAGGCTTTATGACTATTTTACTTTGAGGGTTAGAGAAATCGTAGGTCATATCACTATCTGCAGTTAATACAAGAATAGGTACCATCGGTTTTTTATCTTCAACAAACTCAATGATTTTATTTCCAGAAACCTTTGGCATTCTTTTATCAGTAATTATGAGATCAAAAGAGTTTTCCTCTATAATTTCAAATGCACTAGTAGAGTTACTAGTCGCTATAATTTCATGACCTTTGTTTCTAAGAAACATCATGTAAAGTTTAACTATTTCTGATTCGTCATCAACTATAAAAATCTTCATCCTATCCTCCTGATTAATGCTATTATATTTTAGAATGTATTTAGGATATAAACTGTTAAGAAAAGAGTAAATTATTTGTAGTATTTTTAACAATGAATCACAAATTACATTCAACCTAGTTACTTACATGTTACTGAGGACTAGGTCCCCGATATTAATACATCGCTGGATCAATATTTATAAGGCGCTTGATCTGAAGATCAATCTCTCTCAAGTCTTCTTTTATCTCCGGTGCAGTCATATAAAAATTTGATGAGGTTAAAGAGCTAGAAGTTGCAACTTCTTCCTCAAGCATAGATGTTTTATCTAATATAGCATCAAAGTTTAGCTCTAAATTATCTTTAGCCGGACCTTTGTACTCATCAACAATAACTTCAAGCTTCGCAAGGTTTTTACTAATCTCTACAAATTTAACCTCTGAACTGAGTCTGAATTCTTTGTAGTCGGGATTATTAATGCTTACAGCTCCTGCTACTGAAGAAAAGATAAATGTGAAAAATATTAGTAATTTCATATTAGCTCCTTTATTAATAATTTTAGTCAAAAGAGAAGAATGAAACTTCCATCAGGGGTAACTATATCGTGTAGATATCTATATATAAGTCTCTGAGTATTATGATCAAGGACTTGTTTAAAGTTGGAGAGAGATTCAATTTGTAAATTAATCAGATTGTTAATAAGATAAACAAAAATTTTATAAAGGAATTTTATGAAAATTATTGCAAGCTTACTCTTACTACTATTTATTTCGAGTTGCTCATCAATCCCAGGTGTGAAAGAGCCAACAGAAGTTGATATAAATGCCCAAGCAGCTAAGGCATACGAGGAAGTTAAAAAGACTTCTAAGATATCTTCCAATAGAAGACTTACTGAAATGGTACAAAGAGTTTCTAATAGAATCGCCAAAGCCTCTGGTGAGAACTTTAAATGGGAAGTCATTCTAATTGAATCAAAAGAAGTAAACGCTTGGTGCATGCCTGGTGGAAAGATGGCCGTTTATACAGGAATTCTACCTGTTCTTGAAAATGAGGGCGCTCTTGCAGCCGTCATGGGCCATGAAGTTGCACATGCAACCTTAAGACATGGTAAGGAAGGTTATGCTCGTGCGATTAAAACTAAACTTACTGGACTAATAGTTGGGGGAGCAGTGTTTGTAGGTGGGCAGGTACTTTGTAAAACCGAGAAATGTAAGCAGCTCGCAACTTACGGTGCAGCTGCCTCAGCGATTGCAGCGGAATTTTTTAACAGAAAATTTTCAAGAGAAGACGAGACGGAATCAGATAAAGCAGGACAGATCTATATGGCAAAAGCCGGCTACGATCCTAGAGAAGCACCAAAAGTTTGGGAGAGGATGAAAAAAGCTGGCGGAGAAGCACCTCCAGAAATAATGTCAACTCACCCAGCGAGTGAAAGAAGACAAGAGAACTTAACTAAGTGGCTTGATACAACAATCCCAATTTATAAAAGTACTGATGTAAAGTACGGTATTGGTGAAAAAATTTAAGTGATCACTGTTGGCTTTGGCGGTGGCTGTCATTGGTGCACAGAAGCTGTCTTTTCGAATATACCTGAAGCTTTTGATGTAATGCAAGTATGGATTCGCTCCACAGGCGAGCACTGTAGTTTGTCAGAAGCCGTTCTTTTAAAATGTGAATTAGGCAACCTTGAGAAGTTGATTCATATTCACTTAAAAACTCATAGCAGCACTAATGAACATCAATTTAGAAAAAAATATAGATCCGCAGTATATTTTAGCAATCCAGACCACGAGATTTTAATTCAAAAATCAATTAATAACTTTGGAGTAGATGTGATAACGAAAGTATTGCCTATGAATGGTTTTGAGTTAAACGAAGAAAAGTATTTAAATTATTATAAAAAAAATAAGGGCAACCAATTTTGTGAAACATATATTGAGTCAAAGCTCAAAAGAATTGCTTCTCACACCAAAAGTTGAATATATAATATCCAATCTGTATTTTTGCAAAGCAAAATATATCTAAAGTACTAGTTATATGTACAGGCATGTAATAGGATAGGACTCTATGGATCAAATAAAAAATGCTTTAAAAATTCTCAATGACAGTTTTGGACATAAGAACTTTCGCTTTGATCAAGAAAAGATCATTGGTGATGTTCTTTCTAATAAGGATACTATCGCTATTATGCCAACCGGCGGTGGTAAGTCTGTTTGTTACCAAGTTCCTGCTCTTTATTTAGATGGGATCACAGTTGTAATTTCTCCTCTAATCTCACTCATGCATGATCAAGTTATGAACCTTGCTCAAAATGGAATAACTGGCTGCTTTTTAAATTCATCACAAACAATGGAAGAAAAAGATCAAGTAAGATATTTATTAAATAACGGTGATGCAAAAATTCTCTATATTTCTCCGGAAGGATTGATGTCGGGGGCACTAAACTCTATTGATGCTAAAATTTCACTCTTTGCTATTGATGAAGCTCACTGCGTTTCACAATGGGGACACGAATTCAGAAGTGATTATATGCAGCTTGGAGTCTTAAAAGAGCGTTATCCAAATGTACCTGTGCTAGCTCTTACTGCGACCGCAGATGAGAAAACTAGAGATGATATAGCAGTTCAATTAAATATGAATAAACCAAGTATCTTTGTTTCATCTTTTGATCGTCCAAATATTTCTTATAAAATTACCAATAGAACTGATGAGGTTAAACAACTTATTAGTTTTATCAAAAACAATCATAATCATGAAAATGGAATCGTTTATTGTCTATCTAGAAAAAAAGTTGAAAAGATCGCTGGAGAGTTAAAGAAAGCAGGATTTAGTGCTTATGCGTATCACGCTGGTATGGACTCAGAAAAACGTAAAAAAATTCAAACAAAATTTAACGTAGAAGAAAATATTATTATTGTCGCAACCATCGCTTTTGGGATGGGAATCGATAAGCCAAATGTTCGATTCGTGGCTCACCTCGATCTTCCAAAAAGTATTGAAGGTTACTACCAAGAGACTGGTCGAGCTGGTCGTGATGGA